>Ga0194132_10001528_pt1 | contig 46577 bp, 44 predicted proteins | sample TA2KigOf80mmetaG_FD_148612 | JGI IMG/M metagenome (GOLD analysis project Ga0194132, IMG submission 148612) | Freshwater microbial communities from Lake Tanganyika, Tanzania - TA2015054 Kigoma Offshore 80m | ecosystem: Environmental > Aquatic > Freshwater > Lake | place: Tanzania: Lake... | reverse complement strand
AACTGCCCCGTCGCACGGCAGTCCGCGATCTCATGAGCGCGTCCCCTGATTCGGTGTCATGAGCACCAGCCGGTCAGAGGTTAGGCGGGATTAAGCCGCCAGAGCGTAGTTGTCGTCGTTGGCAACTATAATTTGCAGCAAAGTTTTACGAGGTTTACTGCACCTCGGCACGCCCCTAAAGGTTCGCAACCCACGTCGAAGCCGGTCGCCCCCCTCAAAGCACAGATCGGAGTCTACCTGAATCGAAAGGTTTTCGTCGGTCCGTCACCCGCGACGCAGTAACCTTGCCTTGTCACGCGCCCAGTCGCGCTCTTTCTCCGTGGTGCGTTTGTCGTGCTGCTGTTTGCCTTTGGCAAGGCCGATGCGCAGCTTGGCTTTGCCGCGCTCCCAATAGAGCTCGAGCGGCACGATGGTGAAACCTTTGCGCTCGACTGCACCCACGAGATGCGAAATCTCGCGCTTGTTGAGCAGTAGTTTTCGGGTGCGGGTGGGCTCGGCGATCACATGGGTCGAGGTCGTCTTGAGCGGCGAGAGGTGAGCGCCGGTTAGAAACACTTCGCCGTTACGCAAGAACACGTACGCCTCGGTGATCTGCGCCTTGCCCGCCCGCAGGGCTTTGACTTCCCAGCCCTCGAGTACGAGGCCAGCTTCGTAGCGCTCTTCGATAAAGTAATCGAACCGAGCACGCCGATTTTCGGCGATCACGCGTGGCCCTTCCGAGGCTTTGGCCGGATTCGGTTTGTTTGCGGGTTGCCGCATGGGTTGTGACACGTCGATCGATTCCTCGGACGCATTCTACGCATCGGGGCAGGGCGTAGAATGCCACCCATGCGTGAAGTCTCCCGTTCAGCGCTTGTGCCCCTCTCCGCCGGGAAGCTCTACGAGCTCATCATCGATATTGACCGGTACCCGGAGTTCGTTCCGGGTTGTACACGGGCTCGCGTTGAGGCGCGGGGCGAGAACGAGGTGATTGCGACGCTCGGGGTCAAGCGGGGCACACTCGACACGGAGTTCACCACGCGCAACACGCTCGAACCCGGACGATCAGTCACGATGAGCCTCGTCCGCGGGCCCTTCCGGGCGCTTGAGGGCATTTGGACCCTCAAAGCCTTGGGCGATGCTGGTTGTGAGGTGACATTGCGTCTGCGCTTCGAGTTAATGAATAGGGTGACGAGCATGATGATCGCCCCAGCATTCGAGGATACGGCACGGTCATTGGTGGATGCATTCGTCGCTCGGGCTCGCTTAGGATGATCCGATGTGCGTTCGCTGCAGCGCTTCCCGTATGGCAGGGTGAGTTGTCGTTGCAACTTGCGGCGGGCGCCTCGGTAGCGCACGTGCTGCAGGAGGCGCGGGAGGTGCTCCAGCAGCGCGGTGTGACTATTGACGATTATTTTTGGTCACAGGCGCCAATCGGAATCTTCGGCGAACGATGCGAACGCAGCCGACTCGTTTTAGAGGGTGATCGAGTCGAAATTTATCGCTCTCTCGCTGTCGATCCGAAAGCCGCTCGGCGTGAACGTGCTCGCCATACCCAAACCAATAAGGGTAGGAATCCGCTGACTGCAAAGCCGCGACGAGGCGCTTAGGTGTGCAGCCCACGGGTGAGCAGTTATTAGGTGTTGGGCTTGGTGGGCGGCGCGACCGATGTTACTGGCGTGGCGCTTACGTCGGCGGGCACTTCGGTCGGCGCGCCGACATTTTCGATGCGGCTGACTTTGCCGTCGGCGAAGTAGATCGTAAGGCGCTGACGTACCGAGGGCGAACCGTCGTTCACATTAAGGTCGTAGAGGTAATCCCAGCGGTTGCGATCGAAGGCGTTCGGTAACATCGGTGTGCCAAGCAAAAATCGCACCTGCACCCGAGTCATACCTTCCTTGACCTGGACGACTTGGCGGGCGTCGAGGAAGTTACCTTGCTGCACGGGCACTTTGTACACGCAGCCGTTGAGAAGCAGAGCGCAACCGAGCAAAAGGACTCCAAGCGGCAGGGTGGCTGGTGAGCGTGTATCAGAATGAACCATAATCGACAGTCTAAACGAAAGAGCGGGAGTCATCGTGGAAGGCCATGATCTTCGCAAGGCAGGGCTGAAGGTGACGCTTCCCCGCGTCAAGATCCTAGAGATCCTGGAAAACAGCCCGAATCGGCATTTGTCGGCTGAGGACATCTACCGTCGCTTGGTCGACTTGCGTGAGGAAATTGGACTCGCCACGGTTTACCGCGTTTTAACGCAGTTCGAGTCGGCGGGGCTCGTCACGCGTCATCACTTTGCCGATGGCATGGCGGTATTTGAGCTCAACGCGGGGCCCCATCACGACCACATCCTGTGTCTCGACTGTGGTCGCGTTGAGGAGTTCGTCGATGGCGGAATCGAGGAGCGTCAGAACGCCGTCGCCGAGCGACTCGGGTTCTCAATCAGCGAGCATGCCCTCGTGATTTACGGGCACTGTCGACGGACGAATTGCCCGCACCGCGAGAAGAAGAACATCGATTGAGTTTCGCGCCGCTGTCGAGCATTTCAGCGGCATGCGCACGGGTCTTGTCGGTGATGGAGACGCCACCAAGCATGCGTGCAATCTCCTCGATACGAGAGTCGCGCTCGAGTTTGATCACCTGCGTGCGCGTTGTATGACCATCAGTCATCTTCGATAACCGTAGGTGTTGTCCGCCCAGCGCCGCCACCTGCGGGAGATGCGTGACGCAGAGCACCTGAGTGAAGGAGCCCAACGCGGCAAGTTCTCGCCCCACGATTTCGGCCACTGCTCCGCCTACGCCTGAGTCCACCTCGTCGAATACCATGCACCCGCCCGAGGCGAGATCTTTGACGCGTCCTACGAGCGCCACCTGGACGGCGAGCGATAATCGCGAGAGTTCGCCGCCCGAGGCAATCTTACCGATGGGTCGTGCAGGTTGACCGGCGTTGGTCGACACGAGGAACGCTATTTCCTCGAGACCGTTTGGCGAGGTGTTGCCCTGGGGGTTTTCTAATGGGGTGAGCTCGATGGTGAAGTATCCGCCGATCATGCCTAGCTTTTGCATGCGGGCGCTGATTTCTGTGGCAAGCGCGGTGGCGGCCTGTCGCCTAGGGTTCGATAGGCGTACCGCGGCCTCGCGCCAGGCCTCAACGGCAGAGTTCACCTGTGCACGCAGCACTGAGAGCTTGGCGTCAATTCTCTCGAGCTTGGAGAGCTCGTCAGCGAGCTCTTCGCTCTTCGCTACTAATTCATCACATGAACAACGGTGTTTGCGCGCGAGCGACTCGATGGTGAAGAGGCGTTGCTCGAGATGCTCTTGGCGCCGCGGGTTAGCTTCAATGGACTCAAGATAGCGTGTGAGCTCTCGTGCGCCGTCGGCGATGCGGATCGCCGCCTCCTCGAGCGTGGGCAGCAAGGCCTCGAGCGTGGGATCGAGCGATGCGCCCTGCCGCAGAATGGCGAGTGCGCGCGAGACGCCGTGATGAGCGTTGGTGTTCTCTGATTCGTAGAGTAATTCGAGTGCGTGGCGGGCCGCATCGGAGAGGCGACCTGAATTGGCGAGACGGCTGCGTTCATCGGTGAGCGATTGGAGTTCGCCCGGTTTGAGAGAAAGCGCGGCGAGCTCGCTTGTTTGGTGTCGCAACAAATCGAGGCGAGCGTCGCGGTCGCGAGCGGCCGCTTCGAGGGACTCGAGCGCAGCCGAGTGCTGAACGCGTTCGCGATGCAGACGCGTGATTTCCGCGGCGAGCGTGTTGTGGCCTCCGAAGGCGTCGAGTAGTTCGCGTTGGGCGCTGCTTTTGACCAGGCTTTGGAACTCGTGCTGACCGTGAATCTCAGCGAGCGATTCACCGACGGTACGCAGAATTTGCAGTGGCACCTGTTGGCCATTGAGATAGGCGCGTGATTTCCCTTCGCGAGTGAGTACCCGACGCACGACGAGCTCATCGCCGGTCTCGATACTTTGCTCCTCGAGAATGACAAGTAGTCCTTTCGGTGCGGTCGAGATATCAAAAGTGGCGGTAATCTCTGCGCGCTCGGCACCATGGCGGATTGATTCCGAACCGCCGCGACCGCCGACCGCCAGTTGAAGCGCATCGACTAGGATGGACTTACCTGCACCCGTCTCGCCGGTGAGTACCGTGAGACCATTTGTAAGATCCATTTCTATGACGTCGATGATCGCAAAGTCCCTGATGTGCAGATGAGACAGCATGGGTTACGATGCGCGCTAGTTACAGGGAGCGTTATCGTTGAGTGTCGAAGCTGCGCCGGCCCCAGTTGAGCTTACTGCGCAGCAGCCGGTAATAATCATAGCCTTCGCGGTGCAGCAGCGTGATGTGCACGCCCGCGCTGTGAATGACAAGCGAGTCTCCTGGACTCAGCGGCGCGAGGGGGCGACCGTCGCAGGCGACCTCGGCGGATGAGTCGGGGCGATCGATCAACCGGATCTCGATGACGGACCGCGAGGATACGACGATTGGGCGGTCCGAGAGCGTGTGCGGGCAAATAGGCGTAACGACGACTACATCGAGCGATGGATCGACGATCGGGCCGCCGCAGGAGAGGGCATACGCAGTTGAGCCGGTTGCGCTCGCGACGACCAGACCGTCACCGCCGTGGCGGTTGACGAGGCGCCCGTCGATCCAAGTTTCGAAGTCGATGAGATGGCCACTTTGTCTTTTTTGAAGTACGACGTCATTAAGCGCGAGGCCTCGAATGACCGAGCCCGAATCTAATTGGATCTCGGCCCTCAGAAGGGGCCGTTGATCGCGTGAACATTGGCCCGCGATGGCGGCATCGACCGAGGCGAGCATGTCCTCGGGCATGACGTCTGTTAAAAATCCGAGACGACCGCGATTGATGCCGAGCAGCGGTGTTCCCCGATCGGCAACAAGACCGGCGGCGTAAAGCAGGGTGCCGTCGCCGCCGATGGCGATGATCAGATCGGATTCGTCCACGAGCGTGGACTCGGCAAGAAAACGCGCATGCACTCCCGGAAGTTTGTCGCGCTCGTCCTCGGAGGCGAGGACTTCCAGACCGCGAGCAGTCAGATAGCTGGCGAGGAGAGCGGTGCTTTCGGCGACGTGGGTGTCCGCAAATCGGGTTACAAGCGCACAGCGGTGGATGTCAGGCATGGGACGGGTCCGGGAAAAACCTGCGTCGTTTTATCATGTCCCTTGACGCAGTAAAGGGCGTATCGTTAGTTTTTCACCGTGGCCCACGAATACGATACGCTGAACGATCGTGCCCAGCAGTTGCTTCGGGTTCTGGTCGAGAGTTATATCCGCGATGGTCAGCCAGTGGGATCCCGGGCCTTGTCGCGCGACTGCGGGCTGTACCTGTCCTCGGCTACCATCCGTAACGTTATGGCCGATCTCGAAGAGCTCGGTTTCATTATCTCACCGCATACCTCGGCCGGACGCATCCCGACCGATCGGGGTTACCGTTTCTTTGTCGACACGCTGCTGCGCTCCCGTCCTCTCGACGATGCTGCGGTGGTCGAGATGCGTAGTCGCTTAGATTTTGCGGGAGCCGACGACCCCATGGTCTTGGTTGCGAACACCTTGCAGCTGCTTTCAAGCGTCACCCGTCTAGCGGGTGTTGTGACCGTGCCGCGACCGACGGTCGCATCGATTACGCAAATCGAGTTTGTCGGCCTGTCCGAAAATCGGGTGCTCGTAGTGCTCGTTTTCAACGACCGCGAGGTGCAGAACCGTATCATCCATCCTTCGCGTCACCACACCCCCGAGGAGCTACGCCGTGCCGCCTACTACCTCAACGATCAGCTCATCGGCCGCTCTGCCGAGACCGCCCGTCTTGAGATTTTGCGGCAGCTTCAGGAAGCCCGCGAACACATGAACTCGGCGATGCTCGATGCCATTAGCATGGCGCAACAGGTGTTCGACCGAGGCGGAGCGCCTCAGGCTTCAGGTCTCGATTACATTGTCGCCGGGGAAACTAATCTCATGGGGGCTGCAGAGCTCACGAGTGTGGATAAGCTGAGGCGCCTGTTTGAGGCTTTTAATGAAAAGCGAGACTTCCTGCATCTGCTCGACCAAAGCTTGCATGCGAAGGGCGTACAGATTTTCATTGGCAAAGAGTCGGGGTATCAGATTTTTGATGACTGCAGTGTCATCACAGCGCCCTACGGCGCCGAGGAGGGGTTGATGGGGGTCATCGGCGTCATTGGCCCTACCCGGATGGCTTATGAGCGTGCCATCCCCGTTGTCGATGTCACAGCCCGACTGCTCGGGTCAGCGCTCAACGCCCGACGCTAACTCCCCTTGATTTAAGTCGAGATCCACCCATATCGCCGGGAGGCGATACCAGATCCTGCTCGATTTCTGCCTCAGGTTTATTGATTCTGTAGGTTTAAAAATGGGTGAAAACTCGCAAAGCGATGCCTCAGACCCCGTCGGCCAAACTTTGGATCCGACGTCGGATCTTGAGCGTCTGCAACAGACGCTAGCTGCCGCAGAGGCGCAAGCTCAGGCGGCGCGTGACCAGACCCTCAGGGCGCTGGCTGAGCTCGATAACGTCCGCAAGCGGGCACAACGCGATGTCGAGAACGCTTACCGCTTTTCACTGGAAAAGTTCGTTCAAGATTTGCTGCCCGTCAAGGACGTTCTCGATCTTGCCATCGAGAACGCAGAACTTGCCGATGTCGCAGCTCTCGTCGACGGGCAGGCGGCGACCCGGCGGTTGCTGGTCAAGGCGCTCGAGCGCGGCGGGATCATTGAGCTCAATCCGCTAGGCGAGTCGTTTGATGCCAACCTACACGAAGCGATCGCCGCTCAGCCGTCCGAGACCGCGGAGCCGAATTCCGTGCTCGCGGTCGTGCAGCGCGGCTATACCTTGAACGGTCGACTGCTGCGGCCTGCGCGAGTAATCGTCGCTCGGGCGCCGGACTGAAGTGATGCAACGTATTGAAATCGCTCATATCGGACCCCACTTCCTCAAGATAAGCGGGGAATTTTTTCGGCGCTAAGGCCGGTTTGGAGAGACATCATGGGCAAAGTCATTGGCATAGATCTCGGCACTACCAACTCCTGCGTCGCGATAATGGAAGGTGGCAAGTCTCGCGTGATCGAGAACAGCGAGGGCGATCGCACCACGCCGTCCATTGTCGCTTTCACTAAAGACGACGAGGTTTTAGTCGGGCAGTCGGCCAAACGTCAGGCAGTCACCAACCCACAGAGCACACTCTATGCGGTCAAACGTCTGATCGGACGTCGGTTCGATGAGAAGATCGTCCAGAAGGACATCGATATGGTGCCGTATAAGATCGTGAAGGCCGATAACGGCGACGCGTGGATCGATGCGCAGGGCAAGAAGATGGCGCCGCCTGAAGTATCGGCGCGGGTGCTTATGAAGATGAAGAAGACCGCGGAAGATTTCCTCGGTGAAGAAGTAACGGAAGCAGTGGTCACCGTTCCAGCTTATTTTAACGATTCGCAGCGTCAGGCAACGAAAGATGCCGGTCGTATTGCGGGCCTCAACGTTAAGCGCATCATCAACGAGCCGACCGCTGCGGCTCTCGCTTACGGTCTCGACAAGTCGGGCGGTGACCGCAAGATCGCGGTCTACGACTTGGGTGGCGGCACGTTTGACGTGTCCATCATCGAGATCGCCGAGGTCGACGGCGAGCGCCAGTTCGAGGTGCTCTCAACGAATGGCGATACCTTCCTCGGTGGCGAAGACTTTGACCTGCGCATCATAAATTTCCTCGCCGACGAATTTAAGAAAGAGTCGGGCGTCGACGTTCGCAAAGATCCACTTGCCACGCAGCGCCTTAAGGAAGCGGCGGAAAAGGCTAAAATCGAGCTTTCCTCTAGCCAGCAGACCGATATCAACCTGCCGTACATTACGATGGATGCGGCGGGGCCGAAGCATCTTGCCGTGAGGCTCACGCGTGCGAAGCTTGAGTCGTTGGTCGAAGATCTTGTCAAGCGTACTATCGAGCCGTGTAGGGTGGCGCTCAAGGATGCAGGGCTCTCCGCTGCTCAAGTAGCTGAGGTCATCCTCGTCGGTGGTCAGACTCGTATGCCGCTCGTACAGAAGCATGTCAAGGATTTCTTCGGGAAGGAGCCGCGCAAGGATGTGAACCCCGACGAAGCCGTTGCGGTCGGCGCGGCGATTCAGGGTGGCGTACTCGCAGGCGACGTAAAGAATGTGCTGCTACTCGACGTAACACCGCTGTCGCTTGGTCTTGAGACACTCGGCGGCGTGATGACAAAGCTCATCGAGAAGAACACCACGATCCCAACGAAGCACTCCCAGGTGTTCTCCACGGCTGACGATAACCAGACAGCTGTCACCATCCACGTGCTGCAGGGCGAGCGTGAACGCGCGATTGATAATAAGTCGCTCGGTAAGTTTGATCTGTCGGATATTCCGGCGGCGCGACGTGGCACCCCGCAGATCGAAGTCACGTTCGACATCGATGCGAACGGAATCCTAAACGTGTCGGCCAAGGACAAGGCGACGGGGAAGGAGCAGCGCATTGTGATAAAGGCTTCCTCGGGGCTCTCCGAGGAGGAAATAAAGCGCATGGTGAGCGATGCCGAGGCGCATGCGGACGAAGACCGCAAGTTCCGCGAGCTTGTCGAGATGCGAAATCGGGCCGACGCCATGGTTCACTCGGTCGAACAGTCGCTGAAAGATGTAGGCGAGAAGGTTACCGCTGAAGATCGTTTGAAAGCCGAGAGCGCGCTCAATGATTTGAAGTCCGTTCTCAAGGACGATGACAAGGGTAAGATCGAGAAGAAGCTTGGGGCGCTGATGCAGGCATCGGCCAGCATTGCCCAGCAGGCCTATGCTCAATCAGGTGGCGCTGAAGGCGCTGCTGCCGCGGCAGGCCAGCAGGCGGGCGGTGAGAATGGTCGTGAGGATGTGCTCGATGCCGAGTTCGAGGAAGTGAAGGACAAGGACGACGGCCGCAAGGCGTCCTGATCCCCACTTCTTCATGGCCAAGCGCGATTACTACAAGGTCCTCGACGTTCCAAGGAACACCTCGGAGGCTGACATCAAGAAGGCCTACCGTCGGTTGGCCATGAAGTACCATCCGGACCGGAATCCGGGTGACAAGAAAGCGGAGGAAAGCTTTAAAGAGGCGAAAGAAGCTTATGAAGTTCTTACGGATGAGCGTAAGCGCGCCATTTACGACCAACGCGGTCATGACGGCATAGCCGCTGCGCAACAGGGCGGTGGCTCTGGAGGGTTCGGTGGTGGTGACTTCGGCGATATTTTCGGTGAAGTCTTTGGAGACATCTTTGGTGGTAATCGCCGCGGTGGACGTTCTCAGGTGGTTCGTGGTGCGGATCTGCGGTACGAACTTGAACTCGAGTTGGCCCAGGCCGTATTCGGTCATACCACCGAGGTCGAAATTCCGCGGCTTATAGAATGCGAGACCTGTCACGGCTCGGGCGCAGCCAAAGGCCATACTCCGACGACCTGCGATCAATGCCAGGGCTCGGGGCAGATGCGCATCTCGCAGGGGTTCTTCCAGCTGCAGCAACCCTGCAATCGCTGTCGCGGCACGGGTCGCATCATTCGAAATCCTTGCGACACCTGCCTCGGTCAGGGTCGCGTAAGACGCACACGCAAGCTTTCGGTGAAGGTGCCGGCCGGCGTTTCGACTGGTGACCGCATCCGCCTCGGCGGCGAAGGCGAGGCGGGTCGTAACGGCGGCCCTGCAGGCGATCTGTACATTGAAATGAACGTCAAACCGCACCCGATATTTGAGCGCGAGGGCAACGATCTCTCCTGCGAGGTGCCAGTCAACTTTGCAATCGCCGTGCTCGGTGGGTCGGTGAAGGTGCCGACGCTCGAGGGCGACGTGTCGCTCAAAATTCCGGCTGAGACCCAATCGGGGCGCGTTTTTCGGCTTCGAGATAAGGGTGTGAAACCGGTGCGTGGCGGCGATCGTGGCGATCTGTTTTGCCGCGTTGTGCTTGAAACGCCCGTGAACCTATCAAGCGAGCAGCGCGAGTTGCTAAAGCGGTTCGATCAATCGCTGCGTAGTGACGGTCTCGATCACACACCCCGCGAGGGGGGGTTCTTTGAAGGTGTGAAACGGTTTTTTGCAGGTAACTAAGCCGCAATGGCCTCGGAGAATCGCATGCGTGTGGTCATTGTTGGTGCCGCTGGGCGTATGGGCTGCGCTATTCTCGACGAGCTCGACCAGTCTTGTGGGATCTCGTTAGCGGGCGCCATCGATCGCGACGCCGACGCGTCCCGTGGCATCACCACCGACCTCGAAGCGGCGCTGCGTAATGCCGACGTCATGATCGACTTCTCATCGCCCACATCGACCGCTGCCAATCTTGCTGCGTGTGCGCATCATGACGTGGCGGCGCTCGTGGGTACGACCGGGCTTGGCGATGACGCAGAGCGAGCAGCGAGTGCAGCGTCTGCTCGGGTCCCGGTACTCATCGCGGCCAACACCAGTCTTGGTGTGACCTTACTTACGGAGCTCGTTCGGACGGCTGCGTTTTCGCTGCCAGCAGACTTTGATATTGAGATTACCGAGGGGCATCACCGGTACAAGAAAGACGCTCCTTCGGGAACGGCGCTCGCTTTAGGGCGTGCTGCCGCCGAGGGTCGTGGTCGGGACCTCGAATCTGTCCGCGGCGTGCCACGAGAGGGCGGGGCGCAGCGTAAATCTGGTGAGATCGGATTTTCTGTTATCCGGGCAGGGGATCTGGTGGGCGAACATATCGTAATGTTCGTCGGGACTGGGGAGCGCTTAACCCTTGGGCACCAAGCTACCGACCGGATTATCTTCGCGCGGGGAGCCCTAAAGGCGGCCTCCTGGTTGGTCGGGCGGGTTCCTGGCCGCTACCGAATGGTTGACGTACTCGGTTTAAAAACAAAGGGTTAGAGGCTTCTCTGCAGTAATTCTTGATGCCGTAAGAAGTTCGCTCCGGACCTACTTTTGCCGCTGAAACTCATGGACGGAAGGGGGACAATTTCATAGAATTAAGTCCTAATCCGATAGACGGGTTAGTCCATGCAGGGCGGGGGGCGTTCGTAAGGGTGCCTCCCGCTTTGTTCATGCGAACTTGGCTGCACTGTCGGAGAATTGCCTAAGCAGCAACGGGTGGTTTTCGTGTTCGATGCAGTGTTAGCGTTGGCTGACGGAACTTTCTTCCGCGGCCGTTCAATCGGCGCAGCAGGCAAGTCCGTTGGAGAGGTCGTTTTCAATACGGCACTGACCGGATACCAGGAAATCCTCTCCGACCCGTCTTATTCCAAACAAATCGTTACGCTCACATATCCGCACATCGGTAACGTGGGTACCAATGCCAATGATATGGAGTCAGCGCTTGCCTATCCGGCCGGCCTAGTCATCCGGGATCTTCCGCCGCGCGCCAGTAGCTGGCGCATGCAGGAAACCCTGCCACAGTTCCTCGTGCGGCAAGGCGTGGTAGCCGTCGCTGACATCGACACGCGTCGTCTAACGCGTATCCTCCGCGAGGGTGGTACGCAATCGGGCTGCGTTGTTGGGGGCACGGCGGGAGATTCTATCGAGACCCTTCAGCGCGAGGCTCTCGCCGGAGCGCGTGCATTCCCCGGCTTGAAGGGCATGGACCTCGCCAAGGTTGTCTCGACAAAAAAGCGTTACGAGTGGGTGCAGGGAAGCAGCTTTGATACGCCGCCAACGCGTCCAGCCGATCATCGACCGTCTCGAGTCGTTGCCTACGACTACGGCGTGAAGCACAACATTCTGCGGCTTCTGGTCGATGCGGGCTGCGAGGTAACGGTCGTCCCCGCGCACACGAGTGCAGCCGAAGTGCTCGCGCTATCCCCTGAAGGGGTGTTCTTGTCGAACGGGCCAGGAGATCCCGAGCCTTGCGTCTACGCGATCACTGCGATTCGTGAAATTCTCGCGCATAACGTGCCCATCTTCGGGATCTGCCTTGGGCATCAGTTACTCGGTCTTGCGAGCGGGGCACGCACCGTGAAGATGAAGTTTGGTCACCACGGTACCAATCACCCCGTGCAGGATTTGCAAACGGGTCGTGTGCTCATTACCTCGCAAAACCATGGCTTCGCCATCGACGAGGCCAGCTTGCCGAAGCATCTCGTCGCGACGCACCGCTCGCTGTTCGACGGCACCCTTCAGGGCGTCGCGCGCACCGACTGCGATGCGCTCAGTTTCCAAGGGCATCCGGAGGCCAGCCCTGGCCCCCGTGACGTCAAATATTTGTTCGAACGATTCACCGCCGCGATGCAGCGACGGCGAACCCGCTAAGTCGCGTCATGCCAAAGAGAGCAGACATCCAAATTATCCTGATTATTGGCGCAGGTCCCATAGTCATCGGCCAGGCCTGCGAGTTTGATTACTCTGGCGCGCAGGCCTGCAAGGCGCTGCGCGAAGAGGGTTATCGGGTCATCCTCGTCAATTCAAATCCGGCGACGATCATGACCGACCCGGAGATGGCCGACGTAACCTACATCGAGCCCATTCATTGGCGTACGATCGCACGCATCATCGAGAAAGAGCGGCCCGATGCGCTGCTGCCAACTATGGGTGGTCAGACGGCGCTTAACACGGCTCTCGATCTCGTTCGCGAGGGAGTGCTCGAGAAGTTTGACGTCGAACTCATCGGTGCATCGCGTAAAGCCATCGATATGGCTGAGGATCGGCAACTCTTTCGTGATGCGATGCGCGAAATTGGTCTCGAGACCGCCCGTGCTGCTGTCGCGCGCACTCTCAAGGAGGCGCTCGTCATTCAGGCACAGCTAGGTTATCCGTGTGTTATACGACCTTCGTTCACGCTCGGGGGCTCGGGTGGCGGCATCGCGTATAACCGCGAAGAATTCCAGACGATCGTCGCGCGCGGTCTCTACGCCTCGCCGACCAACGAAGTGCTCGTTGAGGAATCAGTCCTCGGTTGGAAAGAGTTTGAGATGGAAGTCGTCCGAGATCGCGCTGACAACTGTATTATCATCTGTTCGATCGAAAACATCGATCCGATGGGTGTACATACCGGCGACTCGATCACGGTCGCGCCGGCTCAAACCCTCACAGATAAAGAATATCAGCGCATGCGCGACGCCTCGATCGCGGTGCTACGCAACATCGGCGTTGACACCGGTGGCTCGAACGTGCAGTTCGCGGTCAACCCGAACGACGGCCGCCTGATCGTGATCGAAATGAACCCGCGCGTGTCGCGCTCCTCGGCTCTCGCGTCGAAGGCTACTGGATTTCCCATCGCCAAGATAGCCGCGAAGCTAGCGGTGGGCTACACGCTTGACGAGCTGCGCAACGATATCACGGGCGGTACGACGCCCGCGTCGTTCGAGCCGACCATTGACTACGTCGTGACTAAAATTCCGCGCTTCGCGTTCGAAAAATTTCGGGGAGCCATCGATCGGCTAACGACGCAGATGAAGTCTGTGGGCGAGGTGATGGCTATCGGTCGAAGTTTTCAAGAGTCTATGCAGAAAGCGCTTCGCGGCCTTGAGACAGGCCTCGATGGACTTACCCCGATCATACGTTTGCCGCTCAACGAACAGGCCGAGAACACGCTCGCCCATAACTTGCGTGTACCCGGCCCTGATCGGCTTCTTCAGATCGCCGATGCCTTCCGTGCGGGCTGGACGCTCGATAGAATTCACGAGTTGAGCTTTATCGATCCGTGGTTTCTCGCGCAAATTGGCGAAATTGTTGATAACGAAAACGAGTTACAGCAGGAGGGTTTCGCCGGTCTTTCCGTCGACCGGATGCGTCAACTCAAGCGCAAAGGGTTTTCTGATAGCCACATCGCCAGACTCGTCGCGCGTAGCGAGGTCGATGTGCGCAGGCTGCGGTACAGGCTCGGTGTACGACCCGTCTACAAGCGCGTCGACACCTGCGCAGCCGAGTTCTCGACGTCTACGGCCTATCTCTACTCGACCTACGAAGATGAGTGCGAGGCTGCGCCGACGTCGCGTCGGAAGATAATGATTTTAGGGGGAGGTCCGAACCGTATCGGTCAAGGTATCGAGTTTGACTATTGCTGTGTTCATGCAGCACAAGCGCTGCGCGAGGACGGATTCGAGACCATCATGGTCAACTGTAATCCAGAAACGGTTTCGACCGACTTCGATACCTCTGATCGCCTTTATTTTGAGCCGCTGACGCTCGAAGACGTGCTTGAGATCGTTAACCTTGAAAAACCTGAGGGAGTAATCGTACAGTACGGCGGGCAAACGCCGCTCAAGCTGTGCCGTGCGCTCGAGAGAGAGGGCGTGCCGATTATCGGGACTTCGCCGGACTCCATCGATGTGGCCGAGGACCGCGAGCGTTTCCAACAGCTCATTCAAGCGCTCGACCTCAAGCAGCCGGCCAATGCCACCGCTCGTACTGGAACCCAAGCGCTTGCTTTGTCGAGGCAAGTGGGTTTTCCGCTCGTCGTCAGGCCGTCCTACGTCCTCGGTGGCCGTGCGATGGAAATCATCTTCAACGAAGACGACCTCACGACCTATATGACCGACGCCGTCCGCGTCTCGAACGAGAGCCCTGTGCTGCTCGATCGTTTTCTTGACGATGCCATCGAAGTCGATGTCGATGCCGTAAGCGACGGTAAGCGCGTATTGATCGGCGGTATCATGGAGCATGTCGAACAAGCGGGTGTGCACTCTGGCGATTCGGGTTGTTCGCTACCCCCTAACAGTCTCTCAAAAGCCACTCAGAACGAACTGCGGGAGCAGACGCGCAAACTGGCGCTTGCGCTCAACGTGATCGGCCTGATGAATATTCAGTTCGCGATTCAGAACGGAACGATCTTCGTTCTCGAAGTGAACCCGCGCGCCTCGCGTACGGCGCCGTTCGTTTCTAAAGCCATCGGACTGCCGCTCGCGAAAGTGGGCGCTCGGGTCATGACCGGACGGTCGCTAGAGACGCTCGGCGCGACCCTTGAACGAGTACCCCCGTTCTTTTCGGTAAAAGAGGCCGTATTCCCCTTTGTGAAGTTCCCGGAAGCGGACCCCATTCTCGGCCCCGAAATGAAATCCACGGGTGAGGTGATGGGTATCGGACGAAGTTTCGGTGAGGCCTACGCCAAAGCTCAGGCCGCTTCGGGCGTCGTATTGCCGCGTTCGGGTCGGTGTTTATTGAGCGTAAGGGAGCGCGACAAGCCCGGTGTAGTCGATTTGGCACGCCGACTGGTTTCGCGGGGTTTCGATCTTGTAGCAACTGAGGGGACAGCCCGTGTCATCGGTGAGGTCGGCATTCCCGTACGAATGGTTAAAAAAGTTCGGGAAGGCCGACCGCACTGCGTCGATATGATAAAAAATGACGAGATCGTCCTGATCGTCAATACGACTGAGGGCAAGCAGGCGGTCAGTGAGTCCCGCTCTATTCGGGGCGAGGCAGTCCAGCGTCGGGTAACGTACTACACCACTCTTGCCGCCGCGCTCGCGACCTGCGACGCTCTCGACTCGCTAGATCAGATCGATGTCAACCGGCTGCAGGATCTACACAAGGAAATCCGCACCTAAGCCGGATTCCTTCGAGGAATATTTTGAGGATGAGGTCGCGTGAAGCGTAATCCAATGACCGCTCGTGGTGCCGGAATGCTCCGGTCCGAACTGAAGCGTCTTAAGTCAGAAGATCGCCCGAACATCATTAAGGCGATCGCCGAGGCGCGTAGCCACGGCGACCTGTCCGAAAATGCCGAATACCACGCCGCACGTGAGCAGCAGGGGTTTGTCGAGGGGCGCATCGCCGAAATTGAATTCAAGTTGTCGACGGCTGATATCATCGATGTCGCTCAGCATGCCAACACCGGCAAGGTGCTGTTCGGCTCCACGGTCGAGCTCGAAGCCGAAGACGACCGTAAGACTGTGACCTACACCATCGTCGGCGAAGACGAAGCGGACATTCGTACTGGGCGCATCGCTGTCACGTCGCCGATTGCGCGCGCGCTTATCGGTAAGTCGGAAGGTGACGTCGTCGAGGTGGCCGCACCGAGCGGCAAGCGCAGCTACGAGGTCGTCGCGGTACGATACGAGTGAGCCGCTTAGGCCTCGCGAATCGGGCCGCACTGGCTGGGGTGCACGTTAATCGGGTAACAAAATTTTTTCGGCAGATCGGTGCGTTCTTTGTACAGCGTCGCCACATGTCCGATCCGACTGACGATCACGCTGCTGGTATCTCCTGCGAGTTTTTCTACGGCGGCGTCTAGGGCGTCCCGTTTGACGCCCGCCATCCGCACCTTGATCAGCTCGTGGGCATAAAGCGCCCGACGCGCCTCGGCTATCACTCCCTCACTGATCCCGGCATTGCCGATCAGGATGAGCGGTTTCAATGGGTGGGCGAGCCCACGGAGGTAGCGGCGCTGCTTATCGTTGAGTTTCATGAAGGGCGATTTTAGATCCGGAACGTCGAGGGCGAGGGCTCCCCAGCCCTTGAAGAGAGGGGTCTGAGGCCTTTTTAACATCGCCTTGAGAAGTTTAGTCGTTAAGGTGCGGTTAAAGAGCTAGTCGCGCAGGAGATGATGGTATAGTTTGGTGTCCTTGCGCAACGGACGGCGCTTGCTGAGGAATGTCAATGAATGACCTGATGAAGAACCTCGTAGTCTGGGCTCTCATCGCCGTGGCGGTGCTGGTACTGTTCAGTCAGTTCATTCCGCGATCCGCACCGGTTTCGGAGGTGAGCTACTCTTCGTTCCTCGACGACGTTCGCAACGGCCGTATAGACAGTGTTGTGCTTCAGGGAGATACCATCAGCGGCGTTCGCAAAGACAAGTCTACGTTCGAGCTTTACAACCCGGAAACTGATAACACGGCGCTAATCGGCTCGCTCACTAAGTCTAACGTATCCATCGTCGGTCGGGTGCCCAAGCAACCGAACTACCTCGGGCAACTTGTGTTGCAGTTGGCGCCAGCCTTGCTGCTCATTTTTGTTTTTGTTTGGATGCTTCGGCAGATGCAGGGCGGCACGGGCGGTCGCGGCGCCATGTCTTTCGGTAAGAGTCGTGCGCGCCTCTTAAGCGAAGATCAGGTAGCCGTGACATTCGCCGATGTGGCAGGAGTCGACGAAGCGAAACAAGAGGTCGGCGAAATCGTCGACTTTCTAAAAGATCCCTCTAAATTCCAAAAGCTCGGCGGTAAGATTCCGCGCGGAGTATTGATGGTCGGTAGCCCCGGTACGGGGAAGACGCTGCTCGCTCGCGCCATCGCCGGCGAAGCGAAGGTTCCGTTCTTCACCATTTCAGGCTCTGACTTCGTCGAAATGTTTGTTGGCGTTGGTGCCTCTCGCGTACGCGACATGTTTGGGCAGGCCAAGAAACACGCTCCGTGCATTATTTTTATCGATGAAATCGACGCGGTCGGTCGTCATCGTGGGGCCGGGCTCGGCGGCGGTCATGACGAGCGTGAGCAAACTCTCAATCAGTTGTTGGTCGAGATGGATGGTTTCGAGGGCAGCGAGGGCATCATCGTCATCGCAGCAACCAACCGTCCCGACGTACTCGATCCAGCACTATTGCGTCCGGGTCGATTCGATCGCCAGGTCATAGTGCCGTTACCCGACGTTCGCGGTCGCGAACAGATTCTCAAAGTTCACATGCGTAAGGTGCCGATCGCCGACGACGTGAGGCCGGCTCTCATCGCCCGTGGAACGCCGGGTTTTTCGGGTGCTGATCTCGCCAACCTTGTTAACGAGGCCGCGCTCTTCGCAGCCCGCGCCAATCGCCGCGTTGTTGGGATGGATGAGTTTGAGCGTGCGAAGGATAAAATCATGATGGGTGCCGAGCGGCGTTCCATGGTGATGACCGAGCAGGAAAAACGTATGACGGCGTACCACGAAGCTGGTCACGCGATTGTGGGTATTTCGGTACCCGAGCACGATCCTGTCTATAAGGTCACCATCATTCCGCGCGGACGTGCACTCGGCGTGACGCAGTTCCTACCTGAGCAGGACCGCTATTCGATGAGTAAGCGGCGCATCGAGAGTGGTATCGCCACACTCTTCGGCGGCCGTATCGCTGAGGAGCTGATCTTCGGTGCCGACTCGGTCACGACGGGTGCCTCGAACGATATCGAGCGTGCCACTGAACTAGCGCGGAATATGGTTACGAAGTGGGGATTGTCGGATAAGCTGGGTCCTCTTACGTACTCCGAAGAGTCGGGTGAGATTTTCCTAGGCCGCTCGGTCACGCAAACCAAGCAGGTTTCGGATGAGACAGCGCATTCGATCGACCAGGAAGTGCGGAGCGTCATCCAGGGTAATTACGAAAAAGCCCGCGATATCCTGACTGCGAATATCGATAAGCTGCATGCCATGGCAGGGGCCCTCGTGAAGTTCGAGACGATCGATGAAAGCCAGATCAAGGAAATTATGGCGGGACTACCGCCGAGCGCGCCCCCCGGTTGGGACGACTCGATTTCGGGCGGCCCGAGGGGGGATGCGCAGGGCAGCGAATCACGGCCCGCGTCTCAACCCGACATTGGATCACCGGCGGGCGAGGGTAGCACAAGCTGATTGCGTCGCTCGACGCGTGCACCTGAGCTGCGCGTGCGTCTGAAATGCGTCGGTCGAGAGCTCGACCTCACTATTCCCGTCGTTATGGGCGTACTTAATGTCACGCCTGATTCCTTCTTCGATGGTGGTCGCTTCGTCGATTTGTCTGCTGCGCTCGATCACGCTCAGTGCATGATCACAGCAGGGGCGACTCTCATCGATGTCGGCGGCGAGTCCACGCGACCGGGAGCGATACCGGTCTCGGCAGACGAGGAAAAACGTCGAGTTACCCCGATCATCGAAGCCCTTGTATCCCGAGGCGTGCTCGTCTCCGTTGATACTAGTAAGCCGGAAGTCATTCGCGCGGCTCTGCGGGCAGGAGTGCAGATGATCAACGACGTACGGGCGCTGCGGTCGCCGGGAGCACTAGAGGCCGTCGCCGAAGGGTCTGCGGCAATTTGCCTCATGCACATGCAGCGTGAACCCGCCGATATGCAACGTGCGCCCTCATATCGAGACGTGGTCGATGAAGTCGCGGAGTTTCTCGTTGAGCGCGTTGCTGCCTGCATCCAGGCAGGCGTGAGTCGCGATCGTTTGCTGGTTGATCCGGGCTTCGGGTTCGGCAAGACCGTCGAACATAATCTTGAACTTTTACGGGGAATCCCGAAAATCATGGCGGCGACCGGAGTGCCAGTGCTCGCGGGACTTTCGCGAAAATCGATGCTGGCTGCGCTCACGGGTCGACCCGTAAACGAACGCCTGGCCGGAAGTCTTGCTCTCGCCCTCGCGGCACTTGATGGCGGAGCGCGTATCATTCGCTGCCACGACGTGGCTGAAACCTGCGACGTCGTCAAAATATGGGTTTCGATACGCGGCGGCGGAGGGCTAGTGTGACCAGGCAGTATTTCGGCACCGACGGGATACGTGGGAAGGTGGGTGAGCCGCCGCTGACCGTCGATTTTGTTCTGAACCTTGCAAGCGCCGCAGCGCGGGCACTGGCTCCACAAGGGGGCTGCGTGCTCATCGGTAAGGACACGCGCTTATCAGGTTATATGTTCGAGGCGGCGCTCGAGGCAGGGTTCATCGCTGCAGGGGTCGACGCGATGCTCATCGGTCCTTTGCCGACGCCCGGCATTGCTCATATGACGCGACACTTACGCTGTAACTTCGGCGTGGTTATCAGCGCCTCGCATAATCCGTTCTACGATAACGGCATCAAATTTTTTGACGGACAGGGTTGCAAGCTGTCCGATGAAGATGAGGTCCGTATCGAGGCTGAGCTTGTCAAGCCGCCCGTAACATGTGAATCCAAATCGCTCGGTCGTGCGAGCCGTGTCGATAAGTTGCGTAAGGCGTATCAAGACTTCTGCATCGGCACTATGCCAAAAAACATCTCGCTGTCTGGTATGAAGATCGTCATCGACTGTGCCCATGGTGCAGGCTACAAAGTCGCCCCGCGTATGCTGACGGACGTCGGTGCAGAGATCGTACCGCTCGGTTGCTCGCCAAACGGATGCAATATTAACCAAGGCTGCGGCGCCACTTCACCTGAACTGCTGCAGCTCACGGTGCCCGGGGTCCGCGCCACTGTTGGCATCGCACTCGATGGCGACGGCGATCGTTTGGTGATGGTCGATCACCTCGGTCGAAAGGTCGACGGCGACCAACTGCTCTACGTCATTGCCGCGCATCGACATGCCAAAGGCCAGCTGCAGGGTCCTGTCGTTGGCACGCTCATGACAAATTACGGTCTCGAGCGCGCACTGCGCGAGCGTGGCATTGGATTCCATCGCGCGGCCGTCGGCGATCGGTATGTGCTCGAGAAGCTTCGCGAAGTGGGCGGCGTTTTGGGCGGGGAATCCTCTGGTCATTTGCTGATGCTCGATCACACTAGTACGGGCGATGCCATGGTCGTCGCGCTACAAGTGCTCGGGATAATGCAGGAAACCGGCCGTCCGCTTGCAGAGCTGACAGCGGACCTCACGTTACTTCCGCAAGCGCTGGTCAACGTGAATGTTCCCCGGCGGTTCAATCCTCTTGAGGTGCCTTCAGTTCGTGACGTACTCGGGAAAATCGAGAAGCAGTTGTCGAGCCGCGGCCGCGCCGTTCTGCGCGCATCGGGAACGGAGGCGCTCATCCGCGTCATGATCGAAGCCGAAGATGCGGTCGAAGCGCGGTCGCTTGCTAAACAACTGGCCGATGCCGTACGCGCGGCAGTTTAAAGGATGATCCCATGAGACGAAGGCCGGTCGTCGCAGGTAACTGGAAAATGTACGGCTCGAGGGCCGCCAACGCGTCGTTGGTCGCGGGGGTGCTCTCTGGACTCGCGCCTCGCGCTTTGAGGAACGTAGAGGTCGTCGTCTGTCCGCCCTTCGTCTACGCCGCAGAGTTGTCGCCACAGCTTCAAAGCGCCAATGTCGGACTCGGAGCTCAAGATGTATGCGCCGAAGCCGTACAGGGCGCGTTCACAGGAGAAGTCGCAGCGACGATGTTGCGGGAGGTCGGCTGCTCGCACGTCATCATCGGGCACTCTGAGCGGCGTGCGCTGTACGCGGAGACCGACGAGCTGGTTGGTCGAAAAACCCTATCCGCTTTAGCGGTGGGGCTCACCCCCATCATCTGTGTCGGGGAGTTGTGGGAGGAACGGGATTCCGGCCGCACATATGAGGTTTTAGGACACCAGCTTTCGGCGGTCCTGCAAACCCTTGACTCTGACCCCGCCGGTCTCGCTGGGCTCGATCGGTGCATTCTGGCCTACGAGCCGGTTTGGGCGATTGGGACGGGGCGGACGGCAACCCCTGGGCAGGCGCAGGACGTTCATGCCTTCATCCGTGGTCTGATCTCATCCCGGGATGCTAAAATTGCACAGTCGGTAAGGGTCCTCTACGGAGGGAGCGTTAAACCCAGCAACGCGCGCGAGCTATTCGAGATGTCGGACGTCGATGGGGGCCTTATTGGAGGGGCCTCACTCAAAGCCGAAGATTTCGTCGCGATTGTTGCGGCGGCCGAGTTAGGATCGGAAAGAACTTCATGTTGCTGACGACGCTGACCATCATCCAGGTGTTTTCCTCGCTCGGCATCGTCGCGCTCGTTTTACTGCAGCGCGGTCGCGGAGCTGATGCGGGTGCAGGGTTTGGTGCCGGCGCGTCGGGCAGCGTCTTCGGCGCGCGCGGTGCAACCACCGGACTTTCGCGCTTAACCGCGGTGCTTGCCGCGGTATTTATGATCAACAGTCTCGCGCTCGCGTGGTTGGGTACGCGACCGAATACAGCCAAGACGGAGACTCTGCTCGGCGAACAGTCTTCGCAGATTACGCCGGCGTCGGCGCCTGCTCCGGTGGCGCCGCTCGCTCCCGTCGCATCTCCGGCGCCGGAGCCTGTTATACCGGCTCAGTAAGCATTAATCGAAATCGCGGACGTGGTGGAATTGGTAGACACACTAGCTTGAGGGGCTAGCACCGTAAGGTATGGGAGTTCGAGTCTCCCCGTCCGCACCAAAACAACCAGCATCCTGCTATAATTTCGAGGCTTTCCGCACGGGGGTGCGTAATCAATGGTTACGTTCGTGCAAGGGCGCTAACCAATGGTGTCGAACTACCTTCCTGCACTTTTATTCCTCGGCGTGGCCTCGGGCCTCGCCGCCCTATTGCTGGTCCTCGGCAGCAGCTTTGGTCGGTATTTCTCGCGCGCCCCTGAAGACGCCGAAAAACTCTCCCAGTACGAGTGTGGCTTCGAAGCCTTCGAAGACACGCGCATGAAATTTGATGTGCGTTACTACCTCGTCGCTATCCTCTTTATCGTCTTTGATCTCGAAATTGCATTTCTCTTCCCGTGGGCGGTCTCGCTCGACACGATTGGCGGATTTGGCCTGATCTCGATGGGGATATTTCTCGCTATCTTGATTGTCGGATTCATCTACGAGTGGAAAAAAGGGGCGTTAGAGTGGGACTGACGGACGAGGTACCTTCCCACGAGTTTGCGCAGCGCGGTTTCGTGACGACCCAAGTTGATAACCTCGTCAACTGGGCTCGAACTGGTTCTCTTTGGCCGATGACCTTCGGGCTCGCCTGTTGTGCTGTCGAAATGATGCACGCGGGTGCCTCGCGGTATGACCTCGACCGTTTCGGCGTGTTCTTTCGTCCGAGTCCGCGACAATCGGACGTAATGATCGTCGCGGGGACGCTGGTTAATAAAATGGCTCCGGCTCTTCGTAAGGTGTATGACCAAATGGCGGAGCCACGGTGGGTCATTTCGATGGGCTCGTGCGCCAACGGTGGCGGCTACTACCATTACTCTTACGCTGTCGTTCGTGGCTGTGATCGCATCGTGCCAGTCGACGTTTATGTGCCCGGGTGTCCTCCGACGGCCGAAGCTTTGCTTTACGGTATCATCCAGTTACAGAAAAAAATCTCTCGAACGAGCTCGGTGTTGAGGCCGTGACGGCGCGCGTCTGGACAGAGGTCCTCTCCGCGGTGCTCGGTGATCTCGTGCGTCGTATCGAGTCACTTCCGGACGAAGTTACTCTCGAGTGCGACGCGCCGCATCTTCTCGCCGTCGCAACGGAGCTACGCGATCATCCGCAACTTGGATTTGACACCTTGATAGATCTTTGTGGTGTCGATTATCTCCACTACGGTCAATCCGAGTGGAAGACGTTTTCGGCGACGGGTTCGGGCTTTTCACGTGGTGTCGATCGACGCGGCGCAGCCGAGGGGTATCAGCCGGGGCGACGGTTCGCGGTGGTGAGTCATCTGCTATCCGTCCGACTTAATCGCCGGATTCGACTACGCGTATTCTGTCCTGATGCCGACGAACCGATAGTCGATTCTCTCGTTGGTATCTGGGCCGCCGCTAATTGGTTCGAGCGCGAAGCGTTCGATCTCTTCGGTATTCTTTTTAAAGGGCACCCCGATCTGCGTCGGCTCCTCACCGACTACGGATTCATCGGACATCCGTTCCGCAAAGATTTCCCGCTGATCGGCAATGTCGAGGTACGTTACGATCCGCAGAGGCAGCGCGTAGTGTACGAGCCGGTCAGCATCGAGTCGCGCACGCTCGTACCTCGAGTGATTCGCCATGACAACCGCTATGACCCCGCGCTGGTGGGTGGGCCGGAAAACGACTCGAAGATAGCGGGCTGACATCATGGCCGAGATCCAGTCCTACACCATGAATTTCGGGCCGCAGCATCCTGCGGCACATGGTGTCCTGCGCCTCGTGCTCGAGCTCGACGGCGAAGTCATTCAAAAAGCCGACCCGCATATCGGCTTGTTGCATCGCGCCACCGAAAAACTCGCCGAGTCAAAGCCCTTCAATCAGTCGATCGGTTACATGGATCGGCTCGATTATGTTTCGATGATGTGTAATGAGCACGCTTACGTGCTGGCTATCGAGCGATTGATCGGTGTCACACCGCCGGTTCGCGCTCAGTTTATCCGCGTGATGTTCGATGAGATCACGCGTATCCTTAATCATCTCATGTGGCTCGGTGCGCACGGTCTTGATATCGGCGCCCTGACGGTGTTTTTGCTCGCGTTCAAGGAGCGCGAGGACCTCATGGACTGTTACGAGGCAGTTTCCGGCACGCGCATGCATGCCACGTACTACCGTCCGGGTGGTGTTCATCGCGATCTTCCCCATGAGATGCCGCACTATCAGGTTTCGCGTTGGCGCACCCAAAAAGAGGCCGATCGTCTCAACGAAGCGCGGAGCGCCGGCCTGCTGGGCTTCATCCAAGCCTTCAGCGAGCGATTCCCGAAAGCTATCGACGAGTACGAAACTCTGCTCACAGATAACCGCATCTGGAAGCAGCGTACCGTCAATATTGGGGTGGTGAGTCCAGAGCGTGCGATGCAACTCGGTTTTTCCGGCCCGATGCTGCGCGGATCGGGCATTGCCTGGGACCTTCGTAAGAAGCAGCCGTACGAGGTTTACGAGAAGCTCGACTTCGATATTCCCGTGGGTGCGAACGGCGACTGCTACGACCGGTACCTCGTGCGCATCGAAGAACTCCGCCAGTCCAATCGCATCGTGGCCCAGTGCGTCGAGTGGCTGAAGAAAAATCCGGGTCCGGTCATGCTAGCTGACGCGAAAGTGCGTCCGCCGCGTCGCGAAGATATGAAGGGTGACATGGAATCGCTCATCCATCACTTTAAGTTGATGACCGAGGGCTACTGCGTCCCTAAAGGCGAGACCTACGCCGCAGTTGAAGCTCCGAAGGGCGAGTTCGGCATTTACTTGGTGAGCGATGGAGCGAATAAGCCCTACCGCCTCAAATGCCGCGCTCCAGGTTTTTCCCATCTCGCCTCGCTTGAGGAGATGGTAACTGGGCATATGCTGGCCGATGTCGTCGCGGTCATTGGCACTCAGGACATCGTCTTCGGAGAGATCGACCGATGAGTGCTGAGACGAATCTTGTGCCAACGAGCGACGGGCATTTTTTTGAGCCCGGTATGGGCGACAAAGTCGTACTGCTTACGGAGCATACCCGCCACGAAATCGACGGCTGGATTTCGCGCTTCCCGGAGGGGCGGCAGCGCTCGGCCACCCTGTCGGCACTACGTTTCGTACAGGAGCAGAACAACGGATTTCTGACGCCCGAGCTGATGGATGCAGTTGCGCAATATCTCAAGCTGCCGTCAATTCAAGTCTATGAGGCAGCTACTTTCTACTCGATGTTCGAGACGCACCCCTGCGGCCGTCATCACGTGAGTGTGTGTACGAATATCAGCTGCTGGCTCAACGGCGGAGAGGAGATCCTCGCGTATTGCGAGCGAAAGCTTAGTATCAAGGCTGGCGAGAGTACGCCCGATAAAAGAATTTTTTTGAAACAAGAAGAAGAGTGCCTTGCGGCGTGTACCGGCGCGCCCATGATGATGGTCGATCACATTTTTTACGAGTATCTGACGCCGGCGAAGGTAGATAAGATTCTGGACGACTTAAAGTGAGTGACTCGATATGAGTAACGCATTACAAACCTGGCGAGACCGAATGAATCTGGTGGTGTTTGAGTCGCGAGAGATGGAGCGCCCCTGGACTCTCGAGAGCTATCTCAAAATCGGTGGCTATTCATCTTGGAAAAAAATCCTTGCCGGCCAGCTGACGCGTGAGCAGGTGATCGCCGCGACCAAGGCGAGTGGCCTACGTGGACGTGGCGGCGCAGGCTTTCCGACCGGCACCAAGTGGAGCTTCATGCCGCGTAATGAACCGATGCAGAAATATGCGGTATGTAACTCCGATGAGAGCGAGCCGGGAACCTGTCACGATCGAGATATCCTTCGTTTTAATCCGCACTCGCTCGTCGAAGGCATGGCCATCGGCGGTTATGCGATGGGCGCGACGGTGGGCTACAACTACATCCGCGGCGAGTTCCTGGGCGAGCCTGTTCCGCGTTTTGAGGCGGCGGTCAAAGAGGCGTACGACGCGGGACTGCTCGGCAAAAACGTTCAGGGTTCGGGCATCGACTTCGACCTCTACACCTTCGTCGGAGCGGGGGCGTACATCGCCGGTGAAGAAACTGCGTTGCTCGAGTCGCTCGAAGGTAAGCCAGGCAAGCCGCGATTCAAGCCGCCATTCCCCGCTGCGTTCGGTCTCTACGGTCAGCCGACGACCATCAATAACACCCAGAGTTACGCCTCGGTGCCGACCATCCTACGCAAGGGGCCTGAGTGGTTCGCCGCGCTCGGCGCGACTAACGCGGGTGGCACGGTTATTTTTTCAGTATCGGGCCATGTCGAAAACCCCGGCAACTATGAGCTGCCTCTCGGCATCCCGTTCCGCGATCTGCTCGAAATCGCTGGCGGTATGCGCGGCGGTCGCAAATTAAAAGCTGTCATTCCGGGCGGATCTTCTGTGAAAGTGGTTCCCGGTGACGTCATGATGGACGTGAACATGGACTACGGCTCGCTGCGAAGTGTGGGTTCCTCCGTCGGCTCTGCGGCGGTCATTGTCATGGACGAAACTACCTGTATGGTTCGCACTCTCGAGCGCATTTCGCGCTTCTACAAGTCTGAATCCTGCGGTCAGTGCACGCCGTGTCGAGAGGGAACGGGTTGGCTCAATCGCGTTCTAAATAGAATCGTCGCGGGGCAAGGACGTATGGCCGATGTGCAGTTGCTCGTCGACATCGCCAATCGTATTGAGGGCCACACGATTTGCGCTCTCGGCGATGCGGCGGCCTGGCCGGTACAGAGCTTCGTTCACAAATTCCGACATGAGTTTGACTACATGATCCAGCACGGTGGCCGCAGCCTCGTCGATGCACAACGGGAGGCCGCTTAAGTCTCGCGCGTGGGATATGGTTGCGAATCCAAAAAACGATCTGATCAACGTCGAAGTTGACGATATGCCCGTCAAGGCAGTTAAGGGCGCAATGATCATTCATGTCACCGATCAGTACGGTGCCTATGTGCCGCGCTTCTGCTACCACGACAAGCTGCCGGTCGCAGCGAATTGTCGTATGTGTCTCGTCGAGGTCGAAAAAGCGCCGAAGCCTCTGCCGGCCTGCGCTACGCCCGTCGTTGAGGGAATGAAGATATTTACTCGCTCGAAGGCTGCCATCGCCGCCCAGAAGGCGACGATGGAGTTTCTGCTCATAAATCATCCGCTCGATTGCCCGATTTGCGATCAGGGCGGCGAGTGCGAGCTACAAGATCTTGCGCTGGGTTTCGGACGCGATATTTCGCGTTTTACCGAGCGCAAGCGCGTAGTCAAAGATAAAAACCTCGGGCCACTCGTCTCGACGGATATGACACGCTGCATTCACTGCACACGCTGCGTTCGGTTCGGACAAGATATCGCTGGCATTCCCGAGCTCGGCACCACCGGACGCGGTGAAAACATGGAAATCGGCACCTGGATCGAGCGCAGCATTGATCACGAGCTGTCGGGTAACATCATCGATCTTTGCCCCGTGGGTGCGCTCAATTCTAAGCCGTATCGTTACCAAGGTAGGTCGTGGGAAATGGTACAGGTGCCATTTGTTGCGCCACACGATGGCATCGGTTCTAACGTTTTCGGGCATGTAATTCGCGGAAAGCTCAAACGAGTCGTGCCGCGTGCGAATGACGACATAAACGAAACCTGGATCGCCGATCGTGATCGATTTAGCTACGAAGGGGTATTATCGCCTGACCGATTAACCAAACCCATGCTACGCGAAGGTGCCAAATGGCGCGAAGTCGAGTGGGACGAAGCCTTGTCTGCGGCGACGCGTGGATTGGTTGCCGCCGGCGCATCAACGGGAACCTTGGTTCACCCCTCGTGCACGGCTGAGGAAATGTACTTAGCAGCGCGATTGACGCGAGGCCTCGGATCGCAAAACATTGATCATCGGCTGCGCAGCCGCGATTTCCGTAATCATGCCTCTGATCCGTTGCGACCCTCGCTTGGCATCTCCGTCGCTGACGTTGAGGCCTTATCGGGTGTACTCGTGGTGGGATCCAACTTGCGTTCCGAGTTACCGATCCTCGCACATCGTTTGCGCAAGGCGGCGGTTCGCGTGCGTGCAAAGGTCGCTTTCGTGGACTCACGCTCGCGTGATTATCACTTTCCGGTCGAAACGCAGATCGCGTGCCAGCCCTCCGAGTGGGTGCCTGAGCTTGCCGGTATTCTCTCGGCAGTCTGCGAGCTAAAAGGAGTTCAACCGGGCGAGGCTTACTCGAGATTGCTGCACGGTGTGGCAGTATCAGCGGTGCAGCGTTCCGCGGCCGCAGCGCTTTGTCATGGAACCTCGAGGGCCGTATGGCTTGGTGCTATGGCGCAAAGGCACCCGGCTGCAGTCGATTTGCGATCGATCGCCTCCGAAATCGCCTGCGTGAGTGGTGCCTCGCTCGCCATTCTCGCCGAGGGAGCAAACGCTGCAGGGGCGTGGCTTGCTGGCGTTGTTCCGCATCGCCAGGCGGGCGGCGTGGCGGTCATCGATGCGTCCGGACTCAATGTCCGCAGGATGCTAGAAACTGCTCAGCGCGCATATCTTTTAATAGGTCCGATCGAACCTGCTGCCGATATGGTCGATGCCGAGCTCGCTGCGCAAGCGCTCGGGATGGCGGCCTGCGTTGTTTCGGTGACGCCGTTCGTCACCGACGAAATAAAAAAATTCGCTCACGTGCTGTTACCGATGAGTAGTTTTGCTGAGACGTCAGGAACGTACGTTAACCTTGAAGGTCGTTGGCAGAGCCAGACGGGCTTGTCGAAGCCACCAGGCGAGGCGCGTCCCGGTTGGAAGATTCTTAGAGTTCTTGGTAATCAGATCGAACTTGCGGGCTTCGGTTACCAGAGTTCCGAAGAGGTCCGCGACGAGTTATCGCGGGTCGTGACCGAGCGTGCAGGTGTTGCGGTGCCGATCACGCTCGTCACCGCACACGTCCCGGCCATCCCCGCCATCTCAGGATACGATGATCTTTACTCGGACTCGCTGGACGTACCGATGTACGCCATCGATGCCGTACTGCGCAGAAGCCCGGCGTTGCAGCAGACCACCATCGCATTGACCTCGAAGTCGGGGAGGTGATGTGATGGCTGATCTCTTCACGCCGTGGGTGTCGCTGCCCGAGTATGTCCGGGCGACGGTGTGGATTCTCATCGTGACTGTCGCCCTTATTCTCTCGGTGGCGTTCACCACGCTTTGGGAGCGCAAGGTCCTCGGATGGATCCAGTTGCGGAAGGGCCCGAATCGGGTCGGCAGTTTTTTTGGTCTCTTTCCAGGGATCTTCCAGCCCTTCGCGGACGTCATTAAGCTGCTGCTGAAGGAAGTGGTCGTTCCGTCGGCTTCGAGCAAAGGGCTGTACCGCATCGCGCCAGCGATCACGCTGATTTCGGCGTTTGCAGCTTGGGCCGTGATGCCCCTTGATCCTAATCTCGTCATCGCCGACATTGATGCCGGATTGCTCTACCTCCTTTCTTTGACCTCGGTGGGTGTTTACGGCGTCATCCTCGCTGGCTGGGCCACTAACTCCAAGTATGCGTTCCTCGGTGCGATGCGTTCAGCTGCGCAGGTGGTCGCCTATGAAATTGCCATGGGTTTCGCACTCGTCGGCGTAGTCATGGCAGCCGGTACCCTCAATCTTGGCGACATCGTCCGCGCTCAAGAAGGCGGCATGGGTAACTGGTTCTTCACCTGGTTGTTCCCGCTATTCCTCGTCTATGTGATTGCCGGCGTGGCGGAGACCAACCGCGCGCCCTTCGATGTGGCGGAGGGCGAGTCGGAAATCGTCGCTGGGTTCCATGTCGAGTATTCGGGCATCGCCTTCGCGCTGTTCTTTCTCGCCGAATACGCAAACATGATCCTTATCTCGGCGCTCACAGCGGTATTCTTCCTTGGTGGATGGCTTAGTCCGTTTGACGGTGTATTAGTTGCGGATCATCCTCTTGCAGCGTCCGGATTTCATTGGCTCTTTCTGAAACTCTTCTTCTTCCTGACCTGCTTCATTTGGTACCGAGCTACGTTTCCGCGTTATCGCTACGACCAGATTATGCGTCTCGGTTGGAAAGTACTGATCCCGGTGACCTTGGTGTGGATCTTGGTCGAAGTTCTTCTGGTTTGGTTTGGCGTCGGCCCTTGGAGAAAATGAGATGGCACTGAGCAGCATCGCCAAAACTTTTTTACTGACTGAGCTTCTCGCCGGTATGTCGCTGACGGCACGCACGCTGTTTCGGAAGAAAGTCACAATTAACTATCCCGAAGAAAAAACGCCGCAGTCACCACGATTCCGCGGGCTGCACGCGCTACGCCGCTATGCGAACGGTGAGGAGAGATGCATCGCCTGCAAGTTGTGTGAGGCAGTGTGCCCGGCACTTGCAATCACGATCGAGTCGGACGTAGCCGCCGACGGAACGCGGCGAACGACGCGTTACGATATCGATCTCTTTAAATGTATTTATTGCGGATTTTGTGAGGAGGCTTGTCCGGTAGACGCTATAGTGGAGACCCGCATCCATGAATACCATATGGAAAATCGCGGGGAAAATATTATGACCAAGGATAAGCTGCTCGCGGTTGGCGATAGGCACGCTGCGCTCATCGACGCCGATAAGGCGGCTGATGCACGTTACCGATAATCGCGGCGATACAGGCGAGGAATTTTGGTGTTCGTTGAGCTACTTTTTTATGGTTGTTCGACGATCCTGCTCGCCGCGGCGCTAGGTGTTATTACCAGCCGCAACCCGGTGTATTCGGCCCTGTGCCTCGTTCTTGCTTTCATTACCAGCGCAACGCTTTGGCTGCTGATTGAAGCAGAGTTCCTCGCTATCGTGCTGGTGCTCGTCTACGTTGGAGCAGTCATGGTGCTGTTCTTATTCGTTGTGATGATGCTCGACATCAACGTCAAGGAGGTCAAGCAAGGGTTTAAGCGCTATGCCTGGCTCGGATGGGTGGTATCGTTGATCGTAATTGGCCAGATGATCGCTGTTTTCTATGCGAAGGACTTCGGCATTGATGCGACGAGCGGCCCGGTGCGTAATGCGGCAGGCTATAGCAATACGCGCGAACTTGGCGAGGTACTTTACACGCAATACGTTTATCCCTTTGAGCTCGCCGCTGTGCTGCTACTCGTTGCCATCGTCGCGGCTATTGCGCTCACCATGCGTCGTCGTCCGAGGCTCAAGCCTCAGGACGTTGCCAAACAGGTGGCAGTGCGCCGTGGGGATCGGGTGCGTCTGGTGAAGGACGTTGGCGGAGAGGGCGGGGAGGATCCGAGATGATCACTCTGCAGCATATGCTCACGATCTCCAGCATTTTGTTCGCACTATCGGTCGCGGGAATTTTCCTCAACCGTAAGAATGTCATTTTGCTGCTGATGTGTATCGAGCTCATGTTACTCGCGGTGAACTTCAGCTTTATCTCCTTCTCACGTTTTCTCGGTGATCTCGACGGTCAGGTATTCGTATTTTTCGTGCTGACCGTCGCCGCAGCCGAGTCGGCGATCGGTCTCGCCATCCTCGTGGTGCTTTTTCGCGAACGCCGCAGCATCAATGTCGAAGATCTCGACACCATGAAAGGATGAACGGGTGATGGAAGACTTGAGCGCCTCTTTGCTGTCGATGGATCCGCGAGAGCTGCTGGCTATTCCGCTGCTGCCGCTTGCGGCAGCCATCGTCGCGGGTCTGTTTGGCAAGCTTATCGGTCGCACGACTGCTCACGTCATCACTATCGCAGCAGTCGGTTCTAGTTTCGTTTTGTCGGCGCGGGTGGCCGGACAGCTCGTCACGGGGGAGGTGAGCGTGTTTAACGAGTCGGTGTACACCTGGCTCGTGAGTGACGGTATCCGGATGGAGGTTGGTTTCCTTGTTGACCAGTTATCAGTACTGATGATGTGCGTGGTGACCTTTGTCTCCCTCTGCGTGCACGTTTACACCATCGGTTACATGCATGACGATCCGGGTTATCAGCGGTTTTTCTCATATATATCGCTGTTCACCTTCGCGATGCTGATGCTCGTGATGTCGAACAACTTCATGCAGCTCTTTTTCGGTTGGGAAGCCGTGGGCGTCATGTCCTACCTGCTCATCGGATTCTGGTACACGAAGCTGAGTGCAATCTTCGCAAACCTTAAAGCCTTTCTGGTCAATCGGGTCGGCGACTTCGGTTTCGTGCTTGGCATCGCAGCCATCGTCTATTACACGGGCTCACTCGATTACCGCGACGCGTTCGCTGTAGCTCCGGCACTCGCGGAAGTTCGCTATGCCTTGACGGATAGTTGGTCGGTTTCGGCTATTTCGCTGATTTGTATTCTGTTATTCATCGGCGCGATGGGCAAGTCTGCTCAGGTGCCGCTACATGTATGGTTGCCCGATTCCATGGAAGGTCCGACCCCGATCTCGGCGCTTATCCATGCGGCGACGATGGTGACGGCGGGTATCTTCATGGTGGCGCGGTTCTCGCCGTTGTTTGAGTATTCGGAGGTGGCCCTGTCGCTCGTTCTTGTCGTGGGCGCAACGACCGCGCTCTTCATGGGTTTCCTCGGTGTTGTTAATAACGACATCAAGCGTGTGGTCGCCTATTCCACGCTCTCGCAGCTTGGCTATATGACCGTGGCGCTTGGTGCGTCGGCCTATGGTGCGGCCATCTTTCATCTAATGACGCACGCCTTCTTCAAGGCGCTCCTTTTCTTGGCGGCAGGGTCGGTGATCATCGGTATGCATCATGAGCAGGACATGCGAAAGATGGGTGGACTCGCCAAGGTCATGCCGATCACCGCGGCAACCTGCTGGATCGGTGCGCTCTCCTTGATCGGAACGCCGTTTTTCTCGGGTTTCTATTCCAAAGATTTCATCATCGAAGCCGTTCAAGAGTCGAGCCGTTGGGGCGCGACGTATGCCTACTGGTGTGTATTGCTCGGCGTGTTTATCACGGCGTTCTACACGTTCCGCATGGTGTTCATGACCTTCCACGGATCGCCGCGTTGGGAGCATGGGCATAACGACCATGGACATCAGGATCGCGGTCACGGCGGCAGGACGTCGCATGAGAGCCCGTGGGTGGTAACGCTGCCTTTAATCTTTTTAGCGATTCCCTCGCTTGCCATCGGTTATCTCACAGTGCAGCCGTTACTCTTCGGTGGATTTTTTGGAGAGGCCATTCAGATGCTTCCGGCAAACGACGTACTACGCAAGCTAGCTACGAACTTCCTTGACCCGACATCGTTCGCCTTAGAGGCAGTTAAGCATCCACCCCTGTGGTTGGCGTCAGGGGGTATCGCAGCCGCCTGGTTTTTCTACTTGAAGAGTCCGCTGATGGCGGATCGCGTCGCCTCGCTCTTTGCGCCGATCCGACCTCTACTCGATAATAAGTATTACTTCGACTGGTTTAATGAAAAGGGGCTCGCTACGGGAAGTCGTGGGCTTGGTTGGGTGTTTTGGAAAGCGGGTGATCAGGCATTAATCGACGGAGCCATGGTCAATGGTTCCGCTCACCTTGTCGGTGCAGTGGCCGGCGTGGTCCGCAAAGTACAGACCGGCTACCTCTACTCTTACGCGTTTTGGATGATGATGGGGTTAACTTCGCTACTCGCGTGGTTCCTCTTCAGCGTCTGACCCACGACTAAAGTCCTCGTGCAGGCCTCCTTGCTCTCGATACTTATTTGGTTCCCGATCCTCGGCGGTGTTGTCGTGCTCGCGCTCGGCAATGGCCGTGTCAGCCTCGCTCGCTGGGTAGCGATGGTCACGTCGGTTGCAACGCTTACCCTGTCGGTTTCGCTTTATACGGGGTTCGACTTGACGACGGCATCGTTCCAGTTCGTCGAGCAGATACCTTGGATTCCTGCATTCAATGCAACGTATTATCTTGGTATTGATGGAATCTCATTGCCTCTCGTATTACTCACGACGTTTGTGACGGTTATGGTCGTAATCGCGGGCTGGACAGTGATTACCGAGCGTCCCGCGCAATACTTTTCAGCATTCCTAATCATGGAAGGGTTGATGGTCGGCGTGTTCTCGGCGCTCGACGGCTTACTGTTCTATTTCTTTTGGGAAGCGATAATGATTCCAATGTTTCTAATCATCGGAATCTGGGGTGGTCCGCATCGGGTCTACGCAACCATCAAATTTTTTCTCTATACCTTTCTCGGTTCTGTGCTGATGCTCGTGGCGTTTATTTATATGTACCTACAAACGGGCAGCTATGAAATCGTAGTGCTGCAGGGAATGCCGCTCAGGTTCAACGAACAGCTTTGGATCTTTCTAGCATTTCTCGCTGCGTTCGCGGTAAAGATTCCGATGTTCCCGGTGCACACTTGGTTACCCGATGCTCATGTCGAGGCGCCGACTGGAGGCTCGGTCGTGCTGGCAGCCATCATGTTGAAGATGGGCGGCTATGGCATCTTACGGTTTGCATTGCCCATAGCACCCGATGCAGCTCGCGAGCTCGATATGCTCATCATCGTACTCTCGCTCGTTGCAGTCGTTTACATCGGATTCATCGCTCTCGTACAGACTGACATGAAAAAACTCATCGCGTACTCATCGATTGCGCATATGGGCTTCGTGACGCTTGGCTGCTTTCTCGTGTTTGATATCGAAAGCCGAACCGGCTCGCTTGCCGGAGCCGGGATGGGTATCGACGGTGCGATGGTGCAGATGGTTTCGCACGGTCTCATCTCCGCAGCGATGTTCCTTTGCGTCGGCGTTATGTACGACCGCGTGCACAGCCGCGAGATTAGCGCTTATGGTGGCGTTATCAATCGCATGCCAATTTTCGGCTCTTTCATGGTGCTTTTTGCGTTGGCTAATTCGGGGTTACCCGGCACGTCCGGTTTCGTCGGTGAGTTCCTCGTGATCATCGCGAGTTTTAAGGCAAATTTTTGGTATGCATTTCTGGCCGCGACGACACTCGTACTCGGTGCTGCATACACACTCTGGCTTATAAAGCGTGTCATTTTCGGTCCTGTGGGTAACGATAACGTTGCGGCGTTGGAGGACCTCAACGCCCGCGAGCTTTTGTTAATGGCTGTTCTTGCGGCAGGTGTGTTGTTACTTGGCGTTTGGCCTGCGCCCGTGGTTGAGGTGATGCAGCCGTCCGTTCGGCATCTGGTCGAGCAGATCGTCATCAGTAAGTTGCCATGACATGACCCAAACTTTGACACTCGCATCGATCATGCCCGCGTTGCCGGAAATCTACCTCACGTCGGCGATTTGTCTCGTGTTGCTGGTAGACGTATTCGCCGGATCCGCGGGGCGCCGAATTACGCCTACGCTGACGCTACTCGTCATCGCCGTGTGCGCCGCGTTGACTTTGCGGTACGCGCGAGTTCAGGGTGCTATCGTAATCTTCTCCGGGATGTATCTAGCAGATCCGATCGCCACGGTGCTCAAACTTTTCACGATGTTGTTTGTTGCTGTAGCGCTACTTTACTCAAGGCACTACCTCGACACTCGCGGAATCTTGAAGGGTGAGTACTATGTGCTTGCGCTCACTGCGATGCTCGGTATTTTCGTAATCATCTCCGCTGGAAGTCTACTCACGCTTTATATCGGTATTGAACTCTTGGCATTATCGCTTTATGCGTTGGTCGCCTTCGACCGGGATTCGGGGATCGCTGCCGAATCGGCGATGAAGTATTTTGTGCTTGGCGCTATCGCCTCAGGGTGTCTACTGTATGGCATGTCGCTCATCTACGGCATGTCAGGTACGCTCCTCCTCAACGAGCTCGCTGTGGCGCTGCAGGGTAAGCCGAGTCTTGGGCTCACGATGGGTGTGATTTTTGTAGTGGTTGGCGTCGCGTTTAAGTTCGGTGCCGCGCCGTTTCATATGTGGGTGCCGGACGTTTATCACGGTGCACCGACCTCGGTGACGCTGTTCATTGCTACGGCCCCTAAGACTGCGTCATTCGCGCTTGCGTTTCGCTTGCTATCCGGCGCCCTCGGAAATATTGCCGACACCTGGATACAGATGCTGATCATCATCGCGCTGCTATCGGCGGTGTTTGGCAACGTCGTGGCAATCGCCCAGACCAACTTTAAGCGCATGCTCGCTTACTCAGCAATCGGTAACGTCGGTTTCATTTTGTTTGGATTCGTAGCGGGCGCAGAACAGGGCTATGAGGCTGCCTTCTACTATACGATCGCGTACGTACTGACGACGCTCGGCGCGTTCGGAGTGATGCTTCTGGCGAGCCAAAAAGGCTTCGAGGCGGATGAACTCGATCATTACAAAGGACTGTACGCGCGTGACCCGTTGCTGGCGTTCGTCATGATGATACTGATGTTCTCGCTTGCCGGCATTCCGATGACTGTTGGATTCCTAGCGAAGCTGCAGATCTTCCAGGCACTGTGGGATGCAGATCAGCTGGTACTCGTTATTGCCGCGGCACTTGTATCGGTAATTGGTCTTTTCTACTACCTCCGCGTCGTGAAGATTCTCTATTTCGATGAGCCGGGTGATTTGCCGATTCCCGAATCTCGCGCGGGCGAGAGAGTCGCGCTTGGTCTCAATGCGGCGGCGGTGGTGCTTCTTGGTGTGGCACCGCAGTCCTTGATCGAGCTCTGTTCGCAGGTTGTACGCTGATTTTTTCAGCGAGTTGAGCTCTGGGTCTGAGCCCTGTACACTCTACGGCCCTACTGGTGCGGGGTGGAGCAGCCTGGCAGCTCGTCGGGCTCATAACCCGAAGGTCGTAGGTTCAAATCCTACCCCCGCTACCAATAAAATCAACCACTTACGATAACTTGGTCTTCCTCTAAAAACTGTTTTGTGTACAGATTGTGTACATCAATGCAGCCGAGCAGCCAACTTTTCGCTTGCTGCGACGAGGTGATTGACCGGCAAATGGACGTAATTGTCGATCATGGCGGCCGTCTTCCAGCCCCCCATGTCCTGTAACGTCTTACGATCCACGCCGTCCATAGCCGCCCAACTCGCAAACGTGTGGCGAATGTCATGGAACCGGAAGCCCTCTGGCAGCCCCGCACGGCGGGTATACCGGCGCCACTGGTGGTGGCAAGGGGGTTCAACAGAAAAGACCCTCTGGCTGTTGCGCGGCTGTTGTGCAAGCAGTTGACGGGCAGCCGAGTTAAGCGCACAGGTGATTAGGTTGCCTGCTTTGGTGTCGATTGGCTGAACCCAGCAAACCGACCGCTCCAAATCAACCCGGTCCCACGTCAACCCAAACACGTTGGATTTACGCAGGCCCGTCATAAAGGCAAAACCGACCGCGGCGCGTAAGGCAGGCGGCAATACTTCAAGCAGTGCCTTGGCCTGCGCGGGCGTTGCAATCAGCATCTTGGACGCGTCGCGCTTCCTGCCGTAGGTGCGTAGCGCCGGCACTTGGTCGATCCACTCCCACTCGCGGCACGCCGTGTTCAGCACTGAGCGCAGCGTGATGACGTAGTTGTTTTTACTGCCTGCGCTTGCCGGCTTGTTCTTGCGCGTGATGAGCCCCTCGATCTGCTCGGCGGCCCAGCTACGCGAAATGTCGGTCAACGACATCCCCTCGGCGCGTGCGCACCAGAACGCGAGATGGTGCGTGTAGTCGCGGATCGCGCCGTCGTCCTTGTGCTCAACCAGCCAGCGTTCAGCGGCTTCGAGGAGCGAGCGGGGTTGTTTCTGGCCGAGCTTTGTTTGGCGCCAAAGCTGCGCTTTTAACTGGTCATGCAGTTGTTGCGCTGCTTTTCGATCAGATGTTTCAGCAGAGCGTCGCAATCGCTTACCGTTTTGTAACGGGATGTCGAGGTGGTACGTCTTGCCTCGTTTATAGATTGACATGTGGTGGATTCCCTCTTGGTTGCGTGAAGAACCTCCGCGACGTTGACCCGGATCGCGGTGCCAAAGCGGTAGCTCGGCACAGCGCCCTTGTTCACCAGCCGGCACAGCTCCTTGGTCTTCGCTCCGGCCTCCGCCTCCCTCAACACCCCGATGATCTTCTCTTCCGTATATCTCGTCGCCTTCATCGCCTGCTCCTGGTGAAGCAGACTCTACTCCCGTCCGGGACTAAACTCGGGTGTCAGGTCGGCCTCGCCCCACGCCGCGCAGCGGTCTTTTCCGCGAGGTCTTGTGGGTTGCTTTTTATGTCGCGATAATGTGACATATGACTCGTATGTCATGTTGTTCGCGGAGTACGACTACTTGTGCTGACTCAATTGGAGCAACCAAATGACAATGCCATCTTGAGCGCGCGTCGCCGAATGATCTGACCATGCAAGCCGTGAGGATTCTGGGCACGGGAGCGCACGTGCCGGCCCGCGTAGTTACCAACAGCGAGCTCGATGCCTTGATCGGTGAGTCGACCAGTGAGTGGCTGATCAAGAACGTGGGTATTCGCTCCCGACATTGGCTCGATCGAAGTGAGACCACCTCGGACCTGGTAGCGGAAGCTGCGCGGCGGGCACTCGTGAGTGCGGATATCGGCGCTCAAGATCTCGACCTACTCATCGTGTCCACGGACACGCCGGACTATCTGTCCCCCGCGACGTCCGCGGTTGTGCAGCACAAACTCGGCGCGATCCGTGCCGGCTGCTTTGATGTCAACAGCGCCTGTGCCGGCTGGGTAACGGCGCTCGATCAAGGAGCGCGCTATCTGCGCACCGAGGTCGGCGCAAAGTACGTCCTGGTCGCGGGCGGCTACGCAATGAGTCGATTCTTGGACATTCGCGACAAGACCACCGCCAATTTGTTTGCCGATGGCGCGGGTGCAGCCGTGCTCGGTGTCGGCGCCCAGCCGGGTTGGCTCAGCAGCAATTTCAAGACTCTGGGTAATCACTACGATGCGCTCGGGATCTTCCATGGGGGCGCTGCACGGCCATGCACGGAGGATACGGTGAAATCGGGCGGCGCCCCCAAGGTCGAATTTGTGAAAAGATTCCCCGCCAACTTCAATACAGAACACTGGCCCGAACTGATTCGCGGGGCGCTCAGCAAGGCATCACTCACCTTCGACGATGTAGGTCTCTATCTCTTTACGCAGCTCAACCTGCGCACTATTGAACGAGTCATGGAGACGATCGGGCAGCCGCTGAGCAAGACACACTGGGTCATGGACAAATGGGGATACACCGGCTCGCCCTGCGTGGTGATGGCACTGGACGATGCGATCACGCACGGGCGCGGCCCGCAACCCGGCGCAGTTGTCGTGTTTTGCGCCAGTGGCGGTGGCGTCAGCATGGCCGCGTCGGTGTGGCGCTGGACTTAGCATCGATGTCGCGTCAATAGTTTTCCGCCACACTGCGCGTATGTACATCGGCAATTGGCTTGAGCGCGGTGAGCGATATTGGCCTGAGGCCCTGGCCGTCGTTGACCTCGCCAAAGGAGAAGCGGGGCGGTTCACGTACGCGGCGCTCAATCGGCGGGCCAATCGGTTCGCAAACTGGTTGCGTCGCGTGGCGGGTGTCGGGGTAGGCGATCGCGTCGCGATTCTGGCCTACAACGGCGTCGAGTACTTGGATCTTTTTTTCGCGAGCGCCAAGATCGGCGCAATTTTCGTTCCTTATAACTGGCGCAACCACTGGCGTGAGCTCGCGACACAATTGCGCATGACGCGGCCAACGGTTCTGGTTTACGCGGAAGAGTTTGCCGAAAATGTGGCCCGAGCGTTGAGCGATGATCAGCAGCCGCCGATTGCGATCACGCACCTGTTGCATCTCGATGGCAACGCCATCGAACGGAGCCTGCACTTTGACACGGTGTGTGCTGAGCAGTCGGCCGAACCCGTGTCCTGCGAACTCGTCGCGGAGGAAGCGATTGCCTGCCTGCTCTTTACGGGCGGCACTACGGGATCGCCAAAAGCGGCGCAAATCTCACACCGCATGATCGCGTGGAACACACTGAACACGGTGATACACGAACTCGAGCGAGGCGACATCACCATTACTCACACTCCGATGTTTCACACCGGCGGCTTGCTCGTATATACGTTGCCTCTGCTCACGCTCGGCGGCACAGTGGTCATCATGAAAAAATGGTCCGCGCCCGAGATGCTGCAGCTCATCGAGCGCGAGAACATATCGATCCTGTTCTGTGTTCCTACCCAATATCAGCTAATGATGAATTGCAGTGAATTTGCGCGGACTTCTTTTCGGAAGGTCCGTTTCCTGACGAGCGGCGGCGCGCCGCTTCCGCTTCCAGTTCTGAAGGCCTATCGCGACCGGCACGGCGTGGCCTTCAAACAGGGATTCGGGATGACGGAGTTCGGCCCTGGCGTGTTCTCGCTAGCAGCGCGCTTCGCCGAGAGCCATGCGGGCAGCGTTGGCATGCCTAACTACTTCGTCGATGCGCAAATCGTCGACGAGACTAATCGACCCCTTCCGCCCGAATACGTCGGCGAGTTGGTGTTGCGCGGGCCGGTGCATTGCTCCGGCTACTACAACGACCCGCGAGCCTCATCTGCGGCCGTCGATGCCGAGGGTTGGTTCCACACGGGGGATCTGGCCCGTATGTCCCGGGATGGTTTCTACTTCATCGTCGATCGCAAGAAAGACATGTTTGTCTCGGGTGGCGAGAACGTGTACCCCGTTGAGATCGAGAACGTCCTGTATGAGCATCCACAAGTCGCACAGTGCGCCGTAATCGGCATTCCCGACCCGTCGTGGGGCGAAGCAGGACATGCGATCGTCGTCCTGAAACCGGGGGCCGACACGACGCCTCGGGAACTGCTGGATTTCTGTGGTGAGCGGTTGGCGCGCTACAAAGTGCCCAAGCAGCTCGTGTTCGCCGATGTACTACCAATGTCTGCAGCGGGAAAGATCCTAAAGCGTGAGCTGGTGCGGAACGGCGGCTCGCGGTGAGCAAAGAAGAGTCCCATCGCTGCCGAACCTCGCTGGGAGAATGAACATGGAACTCGCATCAAACCTATTGCGCCCACAGCCAACTCAACGAGCCAAGGTCTGCGTCGTGACACCGGTCGACCATGCCGCCCTGCAATGGGCGGAAGCGCTGATGGAGTACGCGCGCGACTGGGATCGCACGTTCGGCAACCGTGAGAGCTACTTTACGCAGGAGTACTGGTACCTGTTTGTCGGCTGTCTACTCAACGATTGGCGTGGCACTCCGTTAACCGTAAGCGATGCTTGTAAAATCATGCGCACGGGGTCGAATCGCACACGCGAAGCCCGCATCAAACGCGCCGTGCTCGACGGGTACCTGGAGAAGCGGCGCACGGAAGTCGACAAACGCAGTGCGGTCGTCATTCCGAGCGCCCGCCTCGAGGCCGCGATGCGTGGCCATATCAATCGCACAATGGCGACGATGCGCTCGATCCTGCGCTGACTCTGGCGCCAGAGTCCACTTTCTTCGCCCACTCGTCATCGGGGCGGAGGCCCTCTGAGGGTACGCGGATGGGCGCGCGGACGGCGCTACACCGCGGCATGCAAAATACCCGCAATATTTGCGGACATATTCGCGGCAATCGCAGGTTATGCACCGACTGACCCGCAATAATATTTGCGCCATGCGCCCTAGAGGCGGGCGGTCACAATTCGGCGGAGGTGCAGCGTGAGTCCCGGTATCGAGTTCCCAAACCGCGATGACGCGCCCAGCGATCGGCACGCGGCGCGAGATCAAAAGATTGTTAGCGCGTCGACACTCGCGTGGATAGTGTCGTGTATCTGGACATTCGCGCACTACGCCGCGCAGGCGCAGCAAGCAGAATCGCCCGCGGCAAATGTTAACCAAGCCGGCGCCACGCAAGCCGAGGATACGGTGGCCGAGGATATGCAGGCGATCGTGGTGACTGCGCGACGTCGCGACGAGCGCCTACAAGACGTCCCAAGCGCTGTGACCGCGATCGGCGCTCAAGCGCTCGAGCGCGGCGGGGCCAACAACTTGGCGGATATCGAATCCGCCGTACCGAATCTGTCGCTGCACGTGGGTGATGCGAAGAATGCAGTGGTGTATCTGCGCGGCGTCGGTCAGGTCGATTCGTTGGCATTTGCCGACCCAGGCGTCGGCATTTACATCGACGATGTGTACTTAGGTCGCGCGCAAGGTTCCTTTCTCGATGTGATCGACGCCCAACGCATCGAAGTGTTGCGTGGCCCGCAAGGAACCTTGTATGGCCGAAATACCATCGGAGGTGCCGTCAAGTTCGTGACAAACGCGCCGAGCTCGAGCCCGGAACTGCGCCTGGAAGCCACCGGCGGCAACCATTCGCGCCGCGAGATCAAGGCGGTGGGTAACTTGCCAATTGGCGATCGCTGGGCGGCGCGAGTGTCGGCAGCGAAAATCGAACGCGACGGTTACGCGGAAAATTCGGTCACCGGGCGCGACGATGGCGATCAAGACACGTTCGCGTGGCGGGCCGCGATTCGCGGTTCATTGTCCGATGCGATCGACCTTGTGATCGCGGTTGATCAATCCAAGAACTCTCCGCGCACGTCGCGCACGCCGGCGCGTATGACACCAGTGTTCGGCGTCGTTCCTCCCAACACGGATCCGTTCAGAGTCGATGCCGATTTCGCCGGCCGCGATGATCTCGACGTACTAGGCGCCTCCGCCACGCTCACCTGGGAACTGAACGATCAGCTCACGCTTAAGTCGATTACCGCCTATCGCGAGATGCAGTACGACACCGAGCTCGACCTGGACGCGACGGCGCTCGCATTCTTCGGCGTGTACGTCAATGAGGATCAAGATCAGCGCAGCCAGGAACTGCAGCTGAGCTTTGATGGCGAACGCGTGGACGGCGTGGCGGGGCTTTACTGGTTTCGTGAGACCGACTTCACAATCAGCGGGCTCTTCGGCCCAGCCATCCAGTTGATCACAGGCTCGGTCAATGATCAGGTGAATCGCAGCTATGCCGGCTACGGTCAGTTCACGTGGAAATTCAATGATCGATTGTCTTCAACGCTCGGTATTCGATACACCAAGGAAGAGAAGGACTTCAGGCGCACGCAGGAGTTTTTCGCTCCCACGACACCTTTTCCGGTGCCGCTCGGAAGCGGTCTGCAAATTACCTCCATCGACACGGATGGTGATTGGTCGAGTGTTTCACCGCGAGCAGGGCTTGAGTACAAGTTCAGCGACTCAATGCTGGGATATGTCAGCGCGAGCCGCGGGTTCAAGAGCGGCGGATTCGATGGTCGCTCGAACACGGCGGCCCAAGCAGCGCCCTACGATCCCGAGACGCTGTGGGCCTATGAAGTCGGCCTGAAATCCACATTTGCCGGCGGTCGAACAACATTGAATGTGGCGGCGTTTTATAATGACTACAAGAATTTGCAGCTCTCGAGCTTCGTTGCCGATCAGAATGGAAACTTCGCCGCGCTGTTTACGAACGCCGGCGCCGCGACCATGCAGGGCGTTGATATTGAGCTGAATGCGCGCCTCACGGATCAATTCACGCTCAGCGCAGCGGTCGGACTGCTCGACAGCGAATACGACAAGTACATCGGACCTGGTGGCCAGGACATCAGCGGCCAGCGCAAGCTCGTCAATGCACCTAAAGTTACCGCACGTTTGTCGCCGACATTCGTGGTTCCAATTGGCGAGGGCCGTCTGACGTTTGGTTCGGATATCAGCTATCGGTCGAAGACCTATCCGGTCGTCAGTTCGAGCGAAGTACTCGCGCAAAATGGCTTCACCCTGTTCAACGCGTCTATTGGCTGGGAGTCTGCTGCCGGCAACTGGCGCGTCGCGGCCGTGGGCAAGAACTTGGGTGACAAGCGCTACGTCACGCACGGGTTTGATCTCAGTGATTCGCTAGGATACCAGCTCGGCTACTTCGGCGATCCGCGCACGTACGGATTGACGGTTCGCTGGCAGTACTAGGCCCGATGGCATTGGATCTCGATACGCGCCTGTTCCTCGAGGCTGCGGCGGGGGCACCTGGCCAGCCGATTGAGGAGATGAGCGTTGCGGATTCGCGTCGCGCCTTTGAAGATCTCTTCATCAAGCTCGGGCCGAAGGCGGTAGAGGTGGGTGAAGTGATCGATTGTCACGCGCCGACATCCCAAGGCGAGCGCATACCCTGCCGCATCTACTACCGGCCGCGCCATCCGCGGCCGCGCACCAGCGGCGTAGGCGCGCTCGTCTTTGCGCACGGCGGTGGTTGGTCGCTCGGTTCGCTCGACTCCTACGACACGGTGATGCGTTGGATCTGCGCCCGTGCGGGAATTGTCGTCGCCAGCGTCGCGTATCGACTCGCGCCGGAACACAAGTTTCCCAGTCAAATCTCCGACCTCTCACGCGCGCTCGCGTGGTTTCGCAACACCGCCGAGCGATTCGGCGTTAATCCACGACGCATCGCGATCGGTGGAGACAGCTGCGGCGGTACCTTGGCCACGGTGGTCTGCCTGGAGGACCGTGGCGCCGGCGACCCCCCGCTCGCCGCGCAAGTGCTGTTCTATCCGCTGCTCACGCTGGCATCGGATCCGCTCTTTCCCTCCCGCAGCCAGTTCGGCGGTGGTGAGTACTTTCTCTCGCAACGAGGAATTGATGAGGCCGCGAGTCGCTACCTCCATGCCGAGGATGACGTGACGGCGCCTCGCGTGTCGCCGTTGCGCACGCCGGACGTGTCGGGCCTGCCGCCAACGTTGATTGTCACAGCAGGATTCGATCCGCTGCGAGACGAAGGGGCCGCATATTGCGACATACTCCGCAGCGCGGGTGTACCAACCGACTACCGTTGCTACGAATCGACCATACACGGCTTCGTGTCCTTCGCGGGCACGCTCCGAATCGGACGTGAGGCATTGGACCAATCATCGAACTGGCTCGCGCGCCGACTCGCCACATAGGGCTCCAATGAATCCTCGAGTGCCAGTCGAGATTCGCGCTTCGGACGTTTGCGTTCGCCGTGCGAAAAATGGCAGCGAGAATAGAAGTCGATCGTGCCACTCTCGAGGCGTTGGGTAAGTGGGCTGTGTTAGGACTGTAGGCATGTGCGGCTCGGCATAATCAACTGATCAATTGCCAGAATCCAATACCCGCCCGCGAACTCATCGGTACATCGCTAGCAACCCTGGCAGCGACGGCCGAACGGGACAGACGCACGCCGCGGCGGCCCGGTGGGTAGCCCTCAAGCGATCACATGCGCAGGCCGCCATCCACCTCCAAGCAGCGGCCGGTAAAGAATTCGTTTTCGACGATAAATTGCACGGCGGCGGAAATCTCGGCCGGCTCACCCAAACGTCCGATGGGGACGGGCGCGAGCGCCCGTTGCAACGCTTCGGGTTTCATGTACGCAGTCATGTCCGTGCGGACAAAGCCTGGAGCGATGGCGCCCACCCGAATTCCGAATCGTGCGAGTTCCTTGGTCCAGACCACTGTTAGTGCGGCAACCCCGGCTTTCGCGGCACCATAGTTGCTCTGACCGACATTGCCGGCACGGCTGATGCTCGACAGGTTGATGATGACGCCCCGCGATTTTGTCTCCACCATCACTGTTGCGGCCTCGCGGCCGCAAAGAAAGACCCCGGTAAGGTTGACCGACAAAACCGACTGCCAATCGGCAAGCGACATACGGTTGACGATCTGACCCGAATCAACCTTCAACAGCAGCTTGTCGCGTACGATCCCTGCATTGTTCACGAGTACGTCGAGCAATCCCCACGTACTCACAACGACGGAAAAAACGTCTTGAACGGCGGATTCGTCGGTCACGTCGACCGGGAAGCAGCGCGCCTGATCGGCCTGCGGCGCGCACAATTTGTGGGTTTCCCGCAGACCTCGCTCGTCGCGATCGAGCAATGCCAAGCGTGCCCCACGGCGAGCAAAATGAAGTGCGATGGCGCGCCCAATCCCTCGGCCGGCGCCGGTAACGACCACGGATTTTCCGCGCGTGTGCGGCCCCTCAGCGATACTTCCGTTACTCTTGACGGCGGCGTGTGTCTTGTCCGAATCGCTCACGACTGCTCCCAATCCTGAATGCCGCCGTTGCGACGACACGGCGAAGAGCACTATTTTGCATGAGATATGACTCATGTGTCATGTATGGATTTTGCGCCGTTCGAGTCGACTCGATGCCACCGCCAAGTGACGCCGTCCGCTACCGCATCACCCGCCGCGCCCTCACGCTTTTGACAGCGTCGCGCCATCCTGCAACCATCTTGGCCATGAAACCTCTGGCACGCCAATCGACGACGCCGCGGCCTCCGCGCACCCAACGGGGTGCCGAGACCCGTGAACGCATACTAGCGGCGGCCGAACGAGAAATCGGCGCCAAGGGTTTCGCCGTAGCCTCCGTGGCGTCGATGACACGATCCGCGCGCGTCGCACAGGGTACTTTCTACATCTACTTTCGCAGCAAAGAAGAAGTCATGCACGAGCTGGTGCTGCGCATGGGCCAGCGCGTGCGACGCCACCTAAACGCAGCCACACGCGGCGCGCGCCGCCGACTCGACGCCGAGCGTATCGGGCTTCGTGCCTATCTTGAGTTCGTGCAAGATCACCCGAATTTGTATCGGATTGTCGAAGAGGCGCAATTCGCGGTGCCCGCGGCCCATCGACAGTATTACTTAGAGTTCGCGCGCGCCTATTCTGCGGGCCTGAGAGCTGCCGAAGATAGTCGCCAGATTCGCCGCGGAGACGCGCAGGTTCGTGCCTGGGCGCTCATGGGCATGGCCACTATGTTAGGCAAACGCTATTGCATCTGGAGCCGTCACTCACGTCTTCAGCACATCGCCAAGTCGGCCGCCGATCTCGTCGAATTTGGCCTGCGACGCTGACCTAGCTCGCAACGCCGGCGTGACCTGACCCGGTATTTGTGGTCCATGTTTAATGTTCGTCCA
>Ga0194132_10001526_pt1 | contig 46616 bp, 47 predicted proteins | sample TA2KigOf80mmetaG_FD_148612 | JGI IMG/M metagenome (GOLD analysis project Ga0194132, IMG submission 148612) | Freshwater microbial communities from Lake Tanganyika, Tanzania - TA2015054 Kigoma Offshore 80m | ecosystem: Environmental > Aquatic > Freshwater > Lake | place: Tanzania: Lake... | reverse complement strand
AAGAGCTTCCGCAAACTGAACGCACCACAGCTTGTCGGAAAAGTAGCGCGCGGGACGAAGTATGACAATGGCAAAGAGATGAGGGTCGCCGCCTAGTATCTTTTTACACACCTATTGACAACGGCTCCCTTTCGTGGTGACTCGTCTGTTTGCCGGTGGCTTTACAGCATTACCGAAAATACCTGCAAGCATCACTTGCGCGACACTAGTCGAAGGCTGCGCATAGAAAACGAGAAAAGAGAGGATATTCGCAACGAGGTTCACCCTGAGTCGACGAATACGCATCACCTGTTCGACGACCCTGAGTTCTCCCGAAAGGAGTTTGAGCAGCAGCTCTCCGGTGCACTCAAGAAACTCAATTTATTGGAAAGATCAATTTTACTGGCCCATTACATTGATGGCCTCACTGTAGCGTCTATTGCTAGTATGCATCGAACGTCAATGGCGACCGTCAATAGAACGCTGCGCAAAGCCCTTGATTTCTTGCGGGAGGAACTTGGTCATGAAACCCAGCGACAATGAAATCATTGAGGGCCTAGAGCGGCTGGGCGAAGATGTCCAGGCACCCGCTGATTTTGTCAGAGATCTCATGACAAAAGCGAAAGAGTCGCCAACTCTCCAGCACCCGCTGGGGAACCCAACAAAAGAGGTAGAAGAAAGCTTAGAACTAGACCCAGAGACGGAAGACTCCATTTTTCCTCCTGACCTACCGCTTCACACGTGGACGAAAAACCAGCCGTTGGATAACGTGACCGGAATCGGCGGGTTCTCGGCGCCGGGCAAGGTAGCCGTCGGAGGCGGGATGCGACGATTTGTTCCCAGAAAGAGTCGTTCAGGTCGTCGATTTAGCTTGGTGTGGATACCAAGAGGCGCGGCTACGAGGGTAGCTTTTGCCTTTGCTCTGGCCATAGTGGTGGTCGCAACGATTTTTTTCCAACATCATTTTTACACCACAGAGTCGCACCCAAAAACAAAGTTTTTGAAAGTTGGACCCCATGAGCCCAATCTTTATCTCGATGAAAATCCCGGCGTGTTCAGCAAACAAGCGCCTACGAAATGTAGTCGGAACGAACCTCTACTAAGGGAGTCACGCCCGCTTTCCAACAGGGCAGAGGATCGTGCAACGCCAGCGTCGCAAGATAGCGTAAAACGACCATCCATCGATTCCTCAACTATCGACGTGGTATGTGCACGAGCACTACGCGGAGAATTTCTGGCGCGAAGGCGTCGTCTTCGAACGGGCGCGTGCGTTGACGAAACCGTTGACCCATGGGCCAATAGGGTAGCTGCGAGTTCCCCTGCGCCTGATTGCAGCTGCGAAAAGTTTTCGCCATTACCACCTAGTGCTGAAAAATACGGTGGCGAGGAGTGAAAGTAAGATAGTCATTTTCGGATGTCACGTCAGGGTCACCAAGCGGGCCTTAATCGAAACAAATTGGTTTAACATCGGCTTTTCTCCCCCAGCGATGATATCGCTCCTCGCGGTGAAGTCCCTGTGTGAGAATTCGAAGGCTTCATCCCTAAGAACAACTACAGCGCCGCTTCGGTAATTGTTTGGGATCACGGTACATATCGGCTTGGGGAACTTTGCAAAGTTTATCCAACTCCAAAACCTTGAACTGCCGCGCGGCGGCCTGATATATATAGTTTACACCTTAACGATTTCTGTTTCTGAGTTTTTCCGTCGTGAAAGACGAACCCAAGCAACCTGTCGGACTCGCCAGAGTCAAGAAGTGGCTCTATGCCAAAGGGCTGGACGAGCGCAGCTCGGGCTGCGTTTTGTGCGGCTCTTGCTATGGACATGGGCCGGCGAATCCCTACGAAGACGTCCCGGGGCCAAAAGAGAAATGCCCGCCCTACGAGTTCTATAAGTTTCAACGCCACACGCCCAAGTCGCGCTGGTTGATGGCGCAGCGGGTTTTTCACGGACTCGATCCGATCACGCCGGAGCTAAAAGAAGTCATCAACGGCTGCACCAATTGTCTCATGTGCCAGGAGCTGTGCGGCGTGCGCGGCGATGGTTATGGGCCGTGGGATATTACTGTTGCGATGCGCGAAGAAATTACTGAACGCGAAGGGCCAGACCCGGCGCATCGCGCGATTTTTGAGGGTTTGCAAAAGCACGATAATCCTTGGGGACAAACCAAGCGCGGTGAGTGGGCGAATGGATTGAGTCTAAAAAAGTTGGGCGAAAGTACGGCCACGACTTTATTGTTTGCCGGCTGCTCAGCGGACCGCGATAGCGGCCGCGCCGGTGCGGTGGCGTTAGCGAAACTCATGCGTGCTGCCGGCGAAAATTTCGCCATTCTCGGCGCCGAGGAAAAATGCTGCGGCTTGTATGCTTTCGATCTCGGCTTTCGCGGCGAGTACGAGCGGCTCAAGGCAAATAATCTAGAAGGCTTGCAACGCGCTGGCGTTGAGAAAGTCGTCGTTGCCTGCGGCAGTTGCCAGCGCATCTGGCGCGAGTACGCCAAGGACGGAGGAGCGCAACTCAAAATCCTGCATGGCGTGGAGTTTGTCGAGCAAGCGATCGCTGCCGGCCGGCTGAAATTTTACAAGGCAATCAATAAAAAAGTTACCTATCACGACTCGTGCCATCTTGGACGCGGCTGCGGTGTCTACGAGCCGCCGCGGAAAGTTTTGCGCGCGATTCCTGGCATTGAACTGGTCGAGATGCCGCGCAATCAGCGTTGGTCGTGGTGTTGCGGCGGCGGTGGCGGCGTGCCGGAGGCCGACCCTGAACTGGCTCAGTTCACCGCCACGGATCGGCTGCGCGAAGCGCAGGCCACGGGCGCCGAGCTCGTTTTAACCTCGAGCGCGCTTTGCCAGCGCTCTTTCGGCGATCTCAAGGCACGCCCGCTGCCCGTGCAAGATTTGTTGGAATTTGTCGCTCAGGCTCTGTGAGACGATGCTCAAAGAACCGCACTTTACGCCGCAACGAATGCTTACGATGCTTGGGCTCAAAGCCGATTCCCTCGGCCCCTACGCCCTCGTGCCGGGTCCCAAAGAGCGCAGCGAAATGATGCTTAAGATGATGGAGGGCTCGCAGAAAAGCTTCACGTTTCTCGACTACGAGATGCACACCGGCACTCTCGACGGCAAACGGGTGAGCATCGGCAACGGCGGCCGCTATGCGCCGGACACCGCGATCACAACCGAGATTCTCTGCGGCGCCGGCGCCCAGTCGCTGATTCGCGTCGGTAGCTGCGGCTCGCTGCAAGACCATGTCAAGATCGGTGACCTGGTGATCGTTACCGGCGCGCTGCGCGGCGACGGCACGTCGCGCTACTATGTCGCGGAAAATTTCTCGACAGTGGCCGACGCTGGTATCGTCAATGCACTGAAGCAGGCGGCGGAGAGCTTGAACGTTCGCTACCACCTGGGTTGGATTTTCACCACGGATGCGTTGTTTCAAGAAACGCCAGAGCTGATCCAACAATTAAATGAGCAGAACGTTTCGAGCATCGACATGGTGACGTCCACTTTTCTCACCATTGCGCAGGTGCGCGGCAAGAAAGCTGGCGCTGTGTTGGCCGTGTCGGATGAGTGCTTGTACGGCAAGTTCGGTTTTCGCGATCCGGCGTTTTTTGCAGCCGAACAAAAAACCATTGACGTCGCGCGTAAAGCGCTGCAATATCTTTGATCTGACTTAGCCGCCTCTTCCAGAGGAAGAGGGAAGAGAGAGATCGGAATCGGATTCTAAGGGCAAGTTGAATTATGGGTGTCGTCCAAAGTCCTTTGTTTGAACCGGTTCTGTGGCAGGACGGTGGCTTTAGAATCCTCGACGAGATCCAAGTCCCGCAAAAACTCGAATATCTCGAAGTGACCGAAGTCGCGCAGGCGCTTGAGGCGGTGCGCGAGATGAAGACCCGCGCCTTCGGTCAGGTGTTGACGTTTCTTTATGCGGGCGCGCTGCTTGCGGAGCATTCTCAGGATCGAAGTGCCGCCACGCTGCGCGGGCAATTGGCATCGATGACGCAGCAATTCTGTGATGCGCGACCGACCTTCGATTTTCGCGGGCTGGGCCGCTATTTCGATCAATGGCTTGATCAGCTGCCGGCCGACAAAGCCGCCGGAGAGACGATCGCAAAACAGGCGCGCGAGTTCGGCAAGCAGATCGTGCGCGGACGCAGCGGCCGCGCCAAGCGCGCCGCCGCTCTGCTGCCCAACCCGGCGCGCTTGTTGACCCATTGCAACGTCAGCGGCGAACTGGTCGCCGTGGCGGCCTACTGCAAAGAGCTAGGCAAGGATTTCTCCGTCATCGCCACTGAAACTCGGCCCTACCTGCAGGGCGCGCGGCTCACGGCGTGGGAATTGGCGCAGGCGGGCGTCAAAGTAACGCTCATCCCTGATTGTGCCATCGCCCAAGTCATGGCCAAAGGCGAGGTCAACGCCGTCATCGTCGGTGCCGACCGCACCGCACAAAACGGCGACATCATCAATAAAGTCGGCACCTATCCGATCGCTCGATTGGCCAAGGAATACCGCGCGCCGTTTAATGTGCTGGTGCAGGATCCGCGCGGCTTGAAGCGCGGCAGCGATGTGCCCATCGAGGAGCGGCCCGCCGATGAGCTGCTTCGCTTTCATGGCGAAGCGTTGGTCAGCGGCAATATCGCTGGGCTCAAAGTCCGCTACCCATCGTTTGATATGGTGCCGGCGGCGCTGATTTCCCACTTGATCGGCTTCGACGATGTTTACACGCCCGACAGTTTCGCGCGCAAATACGCGGCTCAAGCCGGCGCTGAATCGCCCACGCGCAGCGGCGGCAAGTACCTTTTGATCTATGGCGTGCCACCCGTTTCCCAATACCCAATGCTCAAGAGCGCGCTCGAAACCGCGCAGGCCGAGAGTCTCTTGGTTCCGGAAATGCGGCCGCAACTTTGCGGTGCGCGCGTTGTCGCTCGCGAGTTGCTCGACCGCGGCGCGCCGGCCACGTTGATCTCTGACAATATGATGGGCACGTTGTTTGCCCGTGGTGAGATCCGTAAACTCTACTTGTTTCATGATGAGCTCAGCGAAAAAGGACCGCGCGGTATCTGCGGCTCCTTGCTGGCAGCGCAATTGGCGCGCTTGCATGCCGTGCCGATCGAGCTGCTCGACGCCGCGCCGCGGCCCACGAAGCCCATCGATACCGATGCTTCGACGTTTATGGGAAGAAGGATTTGTCCCGACGGTGTTTCACTGCGGCCCATCGAAGATGAAACGGTTCCTTGGGCGCTGCTCAGAGATTAACCATGCCGACGACAGCAAACGAATTCATCCGTTGGGGTAAGCTGCTTTTCGAGCGTCACCTGATCAGCGGCTGGGGCGGTAACCTGAGCCGCCGTGCCGGAAAGGATTTTCTGATTACTGGCGGGCACGCACCGCTGCCGTTTCTGACCGCAAAGGATATCGTGCGGCTCGGTGCCGACGGCAAGCCCAAGAATAAAAACCAGCGTGCTTCCAGCGAAACGCCGATGCATCTGGCGATTTACGCCGGCACGGATGCCCAGGCGATTGTCCACGTGCACCCGCCGCTGGTCGTCGCGTTCTCGCTGAGTCACGACAGCTTTTCGCCGCTCAGCTACGAAGAAAAGTATACAATCGGTGAGGTCGCAGTGATTGCCCAGGATACTCCGACTGTGACGAAACCGGAAAAGGTCGTTGAAGCGCTCAAGTACAGCCCGGTGGCGATCATCAAAGGCCACGGTACGGTGGCCATCGGCAAGACTTTTCAGGAAGCATTCTTATTTACCGACTTGCTCGAAGAAGCGGTGCAGTGCCAGTTCTATAGAGACGGTGGTCCGTCGATAACTGCCAATGCCCATACGGAACAGAAAGAAAAGCCCGTTGCTGCCGTTTCACCCGTTAAAAGTTACGAGCTGTTCTCCCGCGGTCACATGACAGCGTTGGTGGATAGCGCCAACGGTGACGGTGATTTTCGCAAGTTTGGCGGCGATACGGCTTTGTCAACGTCCCTCGCTTTGCACTTGGAAGAGAGCGGCGCTTCGTGGACCGTCAAATTCGTCGATGGCAAGATTGTGGAATTGGCCGCTAAGGACGACGGCGATTTTCTCATCAGTGGCAAAGCCGAGTGGTGGAGCGCGGTGTTCAACAATAAGATCGATGCCTTCCTCGCAACCCAGCAAGGCAAGTTGAAACTAAAAAGAGGCGAGCTGGCGCAGTTATCGCGCTGGTACAAACCATTTCGGAGGGCTTTTGCGCTATGGCAAATGATACCGGTGCAGTAGGATTTTTCGCCGCCGACGTGTTGGAAAAAACCGCGGCGCGCCAGACGAACAAGATTGCGATCATCGCCAAAGAAGAAGAGCTGACCTTCGGCGCTCTCACCCAGCGGGTGCACGCGCTGGCTGGCCATCTGCAGAAAGAAGGCATTGGCGCCGGCGACCGAGTCGGGTTGCTGCTGCCGAACTCAACGGCGATTCCGCTGGGCTACTACTCGACGCAAAAGATCGGCGCCGTCACGGTCATACTCGACGCGCGCTTGAAAGGTAAAGAACTCGAAGGTGTGCTGCGCGACGCTGATTTAAAGCTGTTGATTGTGCATCAATCCCTGCACGGCGAAGTCGAAGAGGTGTTCAAGTCAATGACGCCGATCCCGGTGTGGATCGCCGGCGGCGATGGCGAGCGCAGTTTCGAAAAACGTTATAACGCGCTGGGAACTTCGTTGACGCTGCCCGCGCGCGGCGCCGATGACGATGCCTTGATTCTTTACACATCGGGAACCACCGGCGAGCCCAAGGGCGTGGTGTTGAGCTATCGGAATCTGGTGCAATACCCGATGGTGATGGGTGCGACGAAAGTCACCGACAGTTCAACCATGCGCGGTTGCATCTTGCCGATGTCACACATCGTTGGTCCGGTGGTGTGCAACGAACTTGCGCTCGTCGGTTATACGCTGGTGATCTTCGATCAGATCAATCCGATCACGCTGCTCGAAGGTATCCAAAAATACCGCGTCAATGTCTTTGAGAGCGTGCCGATCGTTTTTCAATTGCTACTGGGCGTCAAGAATCTCGCGAGCTATGACACCAGCAGCATGAAAATCGCCGCGATGATGGGCACGAGTATTCCCATGCCGCTCCTGCAGGCGTTTCAAGCCGCACAGCCGCACATCAAAGTCATTCAAGGCTACGGCCTGACGGAGACTTCGCCGATGATCACGCTGGTGGAGCCGGACAAAGCCCAAGCCAAAATGGGCAGCATCGGCAAAGCCGTGCCCGGTGTCGAAGTGAAGATCGTCGACGAGAACGACAAAGAAGTGCCGATTGGCGAGCCGGGTGAAATCATCACGCGCGGCCCCCATGTCATGAAAGGCTACTTCCGCCGCCCCGATGCAACGGCGCAACGCATCCGTGGTGACTGGCTCTACACCGGCGACGTCGGCAAGCTCGAAGCCGATGGCTACTACTATCACCTCGGTCGGCGCGACGACATGATGATTACCGGCGGCCTGAACGTCTATCCCGCTGAAGTGGAAAACATGATCTATACTTTCCCGGGAGTGCAGGAAACGATCGTGTTTGCTATTCCCGATGCCAAGCGCGGTCAAGTGCTCGGCGCAGCAATCGTGCCGCGCCCCGGCGCCAACATCGTCGAGAAAGAGTTGCTGACGTTTCTGCGCGCCAACCTGGCCAACTTCAAAGTGCCCGACAAGATCGTCATACGGGAATCGCTGCCGCGCACCTCATCGGGAAAAACCATTCGCGACGCGGCAACGTTGCTGGCCGTGTAAAAATCTAGTCAGATGAAACCAAAATCGCGCACAGATGACTTTTGCCTTTCCCCCTTTGAAAAAGGGGGACTGAAGGGGATTTGTGTTTTGTGCGCGAGAAAAAATCCCCCCTGCTCTCCTTTTTCAAAGGGGGGAACAAGATCAGTTTGTTCGACCGGGTTCTAAGTATAATATATTCAGTCGTGGCAGAATCAGCCGACAATCCAAACTTCGCTGCCACCATCAAGAACGCCGCCGGCATCATTCTCGGCGTGACCGAGAATCGCACGTGGATCGAGGCCTTCTTCGAAGGCGACTTGATGCACACCAAGACTGTCGATCTGCCCGCCGGCAAAATGTTCGACATCTATATAGAAGAGATTCCGCACAAGACGACGGTCTACGAGCACCCGCGCACGATGATTTTTTTCGATGGCCCGTGCGATCTGGAGATCACTCTGGACGGCAACAAGGCAATCGTCATGGGGTTACAAAGCGGTGAAGAATCCCAAACGGTCTAGATTGACCTAAATTGATCATGATTCCTCCGCGCAAGCCCCCTTAAGTTCTCTCACCGCTAGTCGATAGAATAAGTGTGAGGATAGATCTGCCCAAACCGCCTCCCTGCAGGCAGTGGCGACCAAGGAAACCGCACCGGTTACCAACCGGCGGTTGCCGCAGACATCTGTGTCTCTGCAGTGGGGCGGCGACCTCTTTCCCGCGTTAGAGTTGGGGCTGGAACTCGAAGCGACGGTGACCGACGAGCTGGCCAACGGAAAGTTGCTGCTGCAGATTGGCAATAACCTGATCGAGGCAGACAGTCCCGGCGGCCTCAATGCTGGACAATCGCTCAAGCTGCGCGTTGAGCAGCTGCAGCCGCAGATTGTTTTGCAGATAACTCAAGCCGAACCAAGTCTCAAAGCTGAAGCGACGCAGCTGCTGCGGCAACATCTGCCGGTGCACGCAGATGAAGGTCAGTTATTGGAAGATTTGCAGAAGTTACTGGCAGCACACTTCAGCACCCAGCCATCGAGTGCCGATGCAGCTCCAATGCGCGCACCGATATCGCCAAAGATTTCAACCTGCCGCTCAGCAAAGTGCGTGTGGTCTGCAAATACATGGGCGGCGGCTTCGGCAACAAGAACCAGGCGCAAGACTACGATTACATGGCCGCGGTACTGGCCAAGGCGACCAACCAGCCGGTGAAAATGGAATTCACCCGCGAGGATGACTATATCGGCATGCACGGCCGCTGGTCGTCGGAGCAGAAATACAAGATCGGCGTCAAGAAAGATGGCACAGTTACTGCCGTGCAGCTCGATGCGGTGACCAACATGGGCGCCTATCGCAAGCAGAGCGGCAACTTGAGCGGCACTGATTTCTACCAGGTGCCGAACTTTAAAAAGACCATTTTGCCGGTGCACACCAACACGGTGGTCGCTGCCAACTACCGCGCGCCCGCCTATCCGCAATCGGTGTTTGGCTATGCGTCGTTTCTCGATCACATCGCCCACGAGATGGGCATCAATCCGGTCGACATGTTCATGCGCAACCGGATCCAGAAATACAAAGCCAAGACGCCGTTCACGTCGAACTATCTCGAACAATGCATTCAGGAGGGTGCCAAGGAAATCGCCTGGGCGGAGAAGTGGCATAAGCCGGGCGCGCTCGGCGGCCAGAAAAAACATGGCATCGGCATGGCGCTGGGTGGCTATCCATTCCGCCCAGGTCTGGGCGCTGCGACCATCCGCGTCAATCCGGATGGCACGGCTCATGTGCTGGTCGGCGTCACCGACATCGGCACCGGCGCCAAGAGCACCATGGCGATCATCGCCGCCGAGGCGCTCGGCATTCCGCTCAATCAAATCCAACTCACCAACGGCGACACCGATGTGACGCCGTATTCCGTCGGCGAGTCGGGCAGCCGCACCACGCCGTTTACCGGACCGGCGGTGATTGCGGCTGCAGAAGACTGCCGCCGGCAAATTTTTGCCGTCGCGGCGCCGCAGTTGAAAGTCAAAGCCGAAGAGTTGGATCTGCGCGATGGCCAGGTTTTCGTCAAGGCCGAGCCGACGCAGCGCCTGGCGCTCGGTCGCGCCGTGGCGCGGGCCGGCGAGATCATCGGCCGGGCGACGACCAACCCGTCCTTCAAAGACGTCGAGGGCAAGAGCTTCGCCGCCCACTTCGCCGAAGTGGAAGTGGACAGCATCACCGGCCATGTAAAGATCACGCGCTACGTCGCCGTGCATGACTCGGGCACGATCATCAATCGCATGCCGGCGGAGAGCCAGATCAAAGGCGGCGTTGTCCAGGGCATCGGCATGGCGTTCAGCGAAGAGCTGATCATCGATAAGCTCACGGCCACGCCGATCAACCCCAACTACCGCGACGCCAAGGTGCCGACGCACTTGGAAGTGCCGGACATCGAGGTGTTTTTCATCGAACACGTCGATCCCTACGGCCCGTTTGGCGGCAAGGTGGTCGGCGAGCCGCCGATCACGGCGGCGGTGGCGACGATCGCCAATGCGATCTTCAACGCCACCGGCAAACGGATCAAAGAGCTGCCGATCACACCGGACAAGATCCTACAGGCGCGCCAAGGCTAACGGAGGAAGCGCGGTGAAATCATTTCAAAACATCGATGCCAAAAGCGTGCAGCAAGCGGTGACGCTGCTGCAGAAGTTTAACCACGAAAAAAAGAGCGCGCTGGTGGTGGGCGGCGGCAGCGAAGCGCTGCAGCTGATGAAGGATAACGTGCTGACGCCGGACTACGTCGTCAATCTCAAAACCATCCCGGGCCTCGATACGATTAGAGAGGAGCGCGGCGGTTTTCGTATCGGCGCGCTGGCGAAGCTCGCTGATATTGAAGACCATCCAGCGATTCGCGAAAAATTGCTGATCCTTTCCGATGCGGCCGGCGACGCGGCTTCGCCGCAAATCCGCAACGCCGGAACGATCGCCGGTAACCTCTGCCAGCGGCCGTTTTGCTGGTACTTCCGTTCGTCGAGCTTTAACTGTCTGCGCAAGGGCGGCCAGATGTGCTACACGATCACCGGCGATGGTCGCTTTCATGCCATCCTCGGCGCCGGGCCGAGCTACATCGTGCACCCGTCGGACACCGCGCCGGCGTTGGTGGCGCTCGGCGCACAGATCAAAATCGCCGGACCAGCGGGTGAGAAGACGGTGCCCATCGAAAAGTTTTTCGTCCTGCCTTCGGTGGATTTCAAAAAAGAAAATATTCTGAACCCGGGCGAGATCGTCACTGAGATTTTCGTGCCGGCACCAAAACCGAGCAGCAAAGGCTTCCACCACAAGGTGCGCGAGCGTTTAGCGTGGGACCACGCCATCGTCGCCGTGGACACGATCGTCGAGAGCAGCAGCGGTGTGGTGCGCGACGCACGCGTGGTGATGGGCGGCGTCGCGCCGATTCCGTGGCGCGCGGCGAAAGCCGAAGAGTTTCTGCGCGGCAAGAAATTGGATGATGCGGTGGCCAAACAAGCCGGCGAGATTGCGCTGGAGGGGGCAAAGCCGCTCAAGGACAACATCTATAAGGTGAAGATGGCGCAGGACTTAGTCCAGCGCGGCCTGCTAGCGTCAGTCTAGCGACCCCTCGATACCCCTCAATACGCGACTGCGTCGCTACTCGGGGCAGTCGGTTTTCTTCAGCATTGGTTTGACATGTAGGGCGGGTCTCGGACCCGCCCTCTGGCTTCCTCAATTTGACTGAGCGCGCAGCGCGTCCTATATTCTGCGCCGGTATGTGTTTACCCAGGTCGACGTTTTTCACCACATTATTTACATGTATCCTCACATTCGCTGCGACTTTGGCATCGGCGCAAGATCTCGGTCGAGTTCGCCTGGCATACTCAGCATTCAGCGTTTCCTTTCTCAATCTCTTCGTCGCCCGTGACGCCGGGCTTTTCAAGAAGCACGGGCTCGAACCGCAATTGATTCAGATGGCGGGACCGTTGCCCGTGGCGGCGCTCGCGGCAGGTGAGATCGACTATCTGACCGGCTACACAACCGGCATCGTCGCCACCGGACAGGGCGCGCCGCTGAAGGGGATCATGATCGCGCTGCGCAAGCCGCCATTTTATCTCGTCGCTGAGCGCGGCGTGCAGAACTTTAGCGATCTTGCGGGCAAACGCGTCGGTGTCGATCGCATCGGCAGCTTGCAGCATTTGGTCGTGCGCTTGATGATGAAAAACAAAGGCGCCGATCCCGAGAAAGCGCTGTTCACCCAGACCGGCTCGGTGTCGAACACCGTGACTAGCCTGGGCCAAGGCGCGGTGGCGGCCGCAGTATTGTCCGGGCCGCACAACGTGATCATGACGCAAAAAGGCTTTCGCCAGATCGGCGCGGCGGACGAGCTGCCGATGCAATTTCCCACCAGCGGGCTGGTGGTGAATGAAGCGAAATTGAAAAGCGACGCGAGTCGCATCAAAAGTGTTATTCGCGCCATGCTCGATGCGTCCAACTTTTGTCGTAAGGAAAAAAGCTGGGTGGTCGGTTACATTCGCGATAAGTGGAAAGTCGATCAAAAAACCGCCGAGACGGTCTACGAGCAATGGCTCGCTACGTTGACACCGGACGGAAAGATCGTGGTTAAAGACATGCAGGAGTATTTTGATCTGGCCTATAGCCAGAAACAGATTTCCGCGCCAGTGAACGTCGCTGCGGTGACCGATTACACGTTGATCGATCAAGTGTTGGCAGGAAAATAGGATTTGCGTTTAGCGTTTAGCGTCTAGTGTTGAGACCCGGAGCTGCGTGCGCAGCAACGCAAGACCCCAGACACTAAACGTTAGACACCAAACCGGAGGTTCTATGGTAGACGGACAAGCACTCGTCGATTCTGTGCGCAAAGAGATTATCCAGCCCGGCATTCAATCGTTAATGGACACGCAATATTTCACCGAGCTGCGCCAGGGCAAGTTGTCGGTCAAGAGACTGCAAGGCTGGGCGATTCAGCATTATCTGCACAACAAGGCGATCCTAAAATCCTTTGCCTTGGGCATGGTAAAAAACGCCCACGAGCCGACCATGTTCGACTACTTCACCGAGCAGTTTACCGAGGAGCAGAGCCATCCCGACCTCGCGAAACGTTTCGGGCTTGCGCTGGGTTTGAAAGAAGAGGACTTCACCGAAGCGACGCAGATTTTCGAGTGTCAAATCCACTCGGCACGCACCGTTTACAATACGCTCATGGGCTACGCGCCGCAGAGCCGCGCTTCGGCTCTCACCAGTGAGAGCATGGTTTGTCGATACTCGGAAGAATTCTTGAACGCCGGCCGCAAGCATTACGGCCTGAGCGATCGCGATCTAACTTTCTTCTCGGTGCACATGGTTGCCGACCAGGAACACACCGCGCGCTCGGCCGAGTTGATCGCGCGCATGGTGAAGACGCCACAAGAAGAGCGTCTGGTGCGTGAAAGCGCGCAGTACATGGTGCGCATCAAGCTTGGCAAGTTTAACGGGATCTATTCGAGCTATGCGTGAAATGGCGGTACTCAAATTTCACGCTCTGACATGAAGTTACTGACGTTTGTGTTTTCGGTTTTGATATTCGTTTCGGCGGCGCAGATCCTTTTCGATATACTTCGCCGCTTTCGCTGCCTCGCGCAGAACGTGCCAAGCTGCAAAAACAGGAACGGGAGCTCGAAAAGAAGTGGGAGAAATGGGAGTACGTTAAGTGAGACTTCACTCCCGAATGAGGGGACAGGCTCTTTACCCCTCTTCGGAGCGATTGCGTCGTCTGCTGGAACTCTACGGTTAGTCATCCTGAGCGCCAGCGAAGGATCCGTTTCTCGCGCAGTTAAGCAGACTCTTCGCCTTCGGCTCAAAATGACAGTTGCGGGAGTCGCAGAGGGCGAGGAAACTCAATCGGAGCCGGCTCCGCGCTAAATTAGTTTTTGCAGCTGCTGTACCAGCCCGCTGATTTCCGCAAAGCCCTTTTGCCAGAATGCTTCTTTGTGAATGTCGACGCCGAGTGGCCTGAGTAACTCGTCCGGCGTCGCCGAGCCGCCGGCTTCGAGCAGAGCAATATATTTCGGCACGAAACTCTTGCCTTCGTCTTTGAACATACGATAGAGGGCCAGGACTAGAAGCTGACCGAAGACGTAGCTGTAGCAGTAGAAGCGCGAGTGGATGAAGTGCGGGATATAACTCCAGCCCCAGCGGTAGCCGTCGGGCATGTCGACGGCGTCGCCGTAATATTTGCCATTGGCCTCGAGCCAATGCTTGCCGACGGCGTCGGGTGTTAGGCGGCTGGTGGTTCTGGCGGCGAAGACCAGTTCTTCAAAGCGCGTCAGGACGTTTTGGCGAAAAACCGTGGCGAAAATATCTTCGAGCTTGCCGGTTAACAAAGCGATGCGCACCTGCGGGTCGGTTTGTTGGGCGAGCAGGTGATCGAAGACCAACATCTCGGCGAAGACTGACGCGGTCTCTGCGGTCGTCAGCGGCGTGCCGTAGTTAAAATAGTTTTGCTTGCGGCTCAAGCAGCCGTGCAGTCCGTGGCCGAGCTCGTGCGCCACCGTCATTACGTCGCGCAGATTATCGTCGTAGTTGCACAGTATATAAGGATGCAGTTTGGGCGATGGCGAGGCGCAAAAGGCGCCGCCGCGCTTGCCCTTGCGAATTTCGGCGTCGATCCAATTCTTAGCGAAAAACTCGGAGGCGAGCCGGCGAAAGCTCGGGTCGAAGGCTTCGAGCGCCGCTAAAATAGTTTCCTGTGCTTTGTCATAGGGAAACGGCCGCACTTCTTTGCCCACCGGCGCGTACTGATCGTAGAGCGCGAGCTTCGGCAAATTCAGCAGCTTGGCTTTGAGGCGAAAATAATCCTGCGCGACGCCGTAGCTCGACTCCGTCACCGCCATCATGGTCTTGACTGCTTGGCCGTCGATCTCGTTGGACAAATGGCGCGGCTGCATGGGGTCGGCGTAGTGGCGCAGCCGATCCATGGTTAAGTGATCTTGGATCAAGGTGTCGTAGACGAAAGTCAGTACCTGGCCGTTCTTGGATAATTCTTCATAGACCGTTTCCATGGCGCGCTGGCGCAGGGCGCGATCGGGATCGTGGAGCAAGGAAAGCATCTGACTGAGATTCAGCTCTTCTTTTTTGCCATCGCGCTCGAGGGCAAAAGTCAGCGCCGAAGTGACCTCGGAAAAGAGCCGGCCGAAGGCGTTGCGTCCGGAGTTGTCTTTTTCATTGACGATCTTTTCTTCGGCCTCCGACAACGTGTGCGGGCGGTAGCGGCGCAGGCTGGTGAGATAGTGGCGATAGGGCGCCAGCGCCGCATCGTCGATCAAGCGCTGGGCAAGCGCATCGTCGATTTTCAACCATTCGAGCTCGAAGAAGAGCAAGAGATTTCTGATCTCGGTCGAGCGCTGCTCGACTTTTTGTTCGAAGTCTTGATGTTCGGGTTTGGTAGTGTCGGCGGCGTAAAGCAGGCCGGCGTAGCTGCCGACGCGGTCGAGCGCGTCATAGAGCTCTTCCAGATCGCGCAGCGCTTGCGCGAGTTTGGCGGCGGACAGAGCCTCGGGCTGGGTCATTACGGGACGATAGGCAGCGGCGAAGCTTTCGGCGCGCTGCAAACAATCCTTCAGGGTCGACTCGACTCGTGGGTCGTCATAGGAGGCGAACAAATCGTTCAGATCCCAGGTAATACCAGCAGCGCTGGGTGTCGTCATGCTTTCATCCTTTGCGGCGATTGAACTCTCGGGCCAGGAAAGATATAGCACAAACATTTGCTCGACCAGAGAGGAGCGTCAACCGTGTCAGAATTGAGTGAATTGAAAACCAAATTGGCGATGTCGTCGCGCATGCTGTTCAACTCCGGCCTGGTGGATTACAGCGGCCATATCAGCGTGCGAATTCCTGGCACCGATCATCTGCTGATTCTGCCTCACCCAGTGAGCCGGGCGATGGTTTTGCCAGACGACATGGTCGTCACCGACTTCGATGGCAAAGTGCTCGAAGGCAAATACAAAGCGCCGTCGGAAGTCTACATGCATGCGCGCGCCTACAAAGCGCGCAAAGATATTCAAAGCGTGGCGCACCTGCACAATCACATGGTCGCGACTCTGAGCATGGTCGATAAGCCGTTTTACCCGGCGTCGTCGAATCCCGGCGCATTTTTTGGCCCTGGCCCGCTGCCGAAATATATGGACCCGGCGCTGATTCACACGATCGAACAAGGCGACGCAGTTGCGAAAGCACTTGGCAACGCCGACGCTGTTATGCTGCGCGGCCATGGCTCGATGGTGGTCGGTCAGGCGATCGAGTGGGTGTTTGCCGCGTGTGTCGATTTGGAAGAAGCCGCCGGGCGATTCTACCAAGCCTCACTGCTCGGCCCGGTGATGGTTTACAACGACGACGAGACCCAGCGCACCATGAAGGGCCGGCGCAAAGATTCGGTCGTGCAAAAGATCTGGGACCACAACGTTGCGAAGACCCAGCTCGCCGGGCTTATGCACGGCATCGGGCTCTAGCCAGAATTATTCACGGTATGAAGTCGATCGCGGTGAAACCCTTCCGGAGCGAAGGCAACAGGGCATCGCGTTGACGCCGCGATGGAGGGGCGACCGCCGGTCGCCCGCTTTTTTGCAACTGGCGATGCAAGGGTCGAAGATATCTTCAAGCAGCGGCAAACAAAACGAAAGTTTTGCGCTGATGCCTTCGCTCCTCCAGGGTTCCACCACGATCGACACAGTGTTGTTGGTTTCGCAAGAGCATGAATAATCCCGGGGTCTAGCGGTGCTAGGTCACCGGGATCATGATGTGTGTCTGATAGGGTTTGCGCTGTTTTAGCTCGCCGTACCAGCGCTCGATATTTGGCTGTCGGGGTCTGTCGATAGGGAGGTTAAACCATCGATGGGCCCAGACGCCGAGTGGAATGTCGCCCAGCGAAAATTGTTCCCCGCCAAGAAAACGGCTCTTGCCTAGCTGATCTTCGACCATTTGCCAGGCGCTGACTGTTTTATCCAAAGCTGCCTTGATCGCCTGCGGGTCGCGCTTTTCTGGCGGCGTGCGAATCGTCGCAAAAAATAGCGGCACGATCTGGCCGTTAAAAAATGACAGCTGCCAGTCCATCCAGCGGTTGGCGCTGGCCATACCCTCCGGGGTCGCCGGCAGTAGCCGGCCGTTGCCGTACTTGGCATTGAGATAGCGCATGATGCTGTTGGACTCCCACAGGACGAAGTCGCCGTCTTTGATTGTAGGCACGAGGCCGTTGGGGTTCATGGCGGCGTATTGCGGGTCTTGGTTGCCGCCAAACTTGCCGCCCCAGTCGACGCGCTCGCAGTCCACACCCAGCTCGCCGATGCACCACATGACTTTTTGCACGTTTGATGAATCGGTCCTGCCCCAGATCTTGATCATGGCCGCTCCTAGAACTTTGGATGGGAATTGCCGAAGTTTTTATCACTGTTTCCGTCTAATGGGTAGTCTTTCGGCATGGATCTTTCTGGGCCTTTTGGTTTGCGCGAAATTTCTGCTATGGGTGAAGGCCTTAGAGATCGGAAGGGACGATTGTGAACTCAAAATATCTCCTGTTGATCGCCGGGTTGGTTCTGATGGCTGCTCCGGCTTGGGCGCAGAACAGCGGTGAGGGCAAAAAGCTTTATGATAGCTATTGCTCGACCTGCCACGGCGACAAAGGCAAGGGCAACGGACCGGCCGCCCAGTCCCTGCCGGCCAAACCAGCGGACCATACTAATGGGGCGGTGATGAACGTCATGTCTGAACAATTTTTGCTGGACATCATCTCCAAGGGCGGCTCGGCGGTTAAAAAGTCCAGTTTCATGCCCTCATGGGGAAGTGCCCTTAACGAAAAGCAAATAAAAGATATTGTTGCTTACATCCGTACCCTCGCCGAGCCACCTTATAAGCCGGAAGCCAACGCAAAGACCGGCGCCAAGTAAAAAAACTTCGTTTTTTCCTTCCGCCACCCCTTGACGATTGCCGATGCGGGATTAAATTCCTGTGCATCTCGGCTCCATTCGGGGCCAGTAAATCTACGTTTTATTTCAGGAGGATGTCATGGCGACAAAGATTCGTCCCCTACACGATAGGGTGATAGTGAAACGTATTGACGAGGAGGAGAAAACCAAGGGTGGTATCATCATCCCCGATACGGCGAAAGAAAAACCGCAAGAAGGCAAGGTTGTGGCCGTTGGTCCGGGCCGCTACGATGACGGCAAGGTCATCCCGCTCAATGTGAAGGCCGGCGATAAGATTCTGTTCGGCAAATATTCGGGCACGGAAATCAAACTCGATGGCGAGGAACATCTGATTATGCGCGAAGATGACATCCTCGGCGTGATTGAATAAGGAGGTTTGAGAACATGGCTGCAAAAGAAATACGCTTTAGCGAAGAGGCCCGGAGCAGAGTGCTGCGCGGGGTTAATTTACTGGCCGATGCGGTGACCGTGACCTTAGGTCCCAAAGGCCGCAACGTGGTTTTGGAAAAATCGTGGGGCACACCGACGGTCACCAAGGACGGCGTGTCGGTCGCCAAAGAGATCCAGCTCGAAGACAAGTTCGAGAACATGGGCGCACAGATGGTCAAAGAGGTTGCCAGCAAGACCTCTGACGTCGCCGGCGATGGCACCACCACCGCAACGGTTCTGGCCCGAGCGATTTTCAGCGAAGGCTTGAAGCTCGTGGCCGCCGGTCATGACCCCATGAGCATCAAACGGGGCATCGACAAAGCCGTGGCCAAGGTTGTCGATGAGCTCAAATCCATCTCTAAACCGACCCGCGACAAAGACGAAATCGCCCAGGTCGGCACCATCTCCGCAAACAACGATAAAACCATCGGTGACATCCTTTCCGAAGCCATGGACAAGGTCGGCAAAGAGGGCGTTATCACCGTCGAAGAAGCCAAAGGCCTCGACACGACATTGGACCTAGTCGAAGGCATGCGCTTTGACCGCGGTTATCTCTCGCCGTACATGGTCACCGATCCCGAGCGTATGGAGTGCGTCTACGAGGACTGCTACCTGTTGATCAACGAGAAGAAGATTTCGAGCATGAAGGACCTGCTCCCGGTGCTCGAAAACGTTGCCAAGACCGGCAAGCCGCTGTTGATCATCGCCGAAGAGGTCGAAGGCGAAGCGCTGGCGACTCTCGTCGTCAACAAGATTCGCGGCACGCTGAAAGTCGCCGCGGTCAAAGCCCCGGGCTTTGGCGATCGCCGTAAGGCGATGTTGGAAGACATCGCGATTCTCACCGATGGCAAAATGATCGCTGAAGAGTTGGGTATCAAACTTGAGAATGTGACCTTGAAAGATCTGGGCCGCGCCAAACGCATCATCGTCGACAAGGACAACACGACGGTGGTCGAGGGCGCCGGCAAGAAATCCGCCATCGAAGGCCGCATCACCCAGATCCGTGCCCAAATCGAAGAGACCACCTCTGACTACGACCGCGAGAAGTTGCAAGAGCGCTTGGCCAAATTGGCGGGCGGCGTCGCCGTCGTCAAAGTCGGCGCGGCCACCGAAGTCGAAATGAAAGAGAAGAAAGCCCGCGTCGAAGACGCGCTGCACGCGACCCGCGCCGCGGTTGAAGAAGGCATCGTGCCTGGTGGTGGTGTGGCCCTCGTGCGCGCCGGCACTAACTTGGGCAACCTGCGCGTCTCGGAAGACGAGAAAGTCGGCGTGCGCATCATCCAAAAGGCCATCGAAGAACCGCTGCGCTGGATCTCCACCAACGCTGGTCTCGAAGGCTCGGTTGTTCTCGACAAAGTGAAGAACGGCAAGAACGCCTTCGGCTTCAACGCCGCGACCGAAGAGTACGAAGACCTGGTCAAGGCCGGCATCGTCGACCCGACCAAAGTCGTCCGTACCGCGCTGCAGAACGCTGCATCCGTGGCCGGCATGATGATCACCACCGAAGCGATGATCGCCGACAAACCGGAGAAGAAGAAAGACGCTCCGGCCATGCCGCACGATCACGACGATTATTAATCCGCAGGTTTCGGATTGAGACCAAAAGGCGCCTGGGCAACCAGGCGCCTTTTTTTGTTGTGCCAGCAAGATGTCAGTGTGATTAGCTCCATTCCACCACTGCTCATCCGATCTCTCGAGAAATCATGAAGCGTTGTCGACTCCGGCAGCACCGCTGTGCACGCCTGGCGTGAACGAAAATGACCTGGGCCGTGACATTTACTTGGTCACGGCTCAGTTCGTCCCCATGGCTAAAAGCCTTTCGCATCGCCTTACTACCTCTGGCCATCGGACTTAACGCCGGCGCAGTGTACGTGCTCGGTCGTAGCGTTTTACTGAACGTTCCCACAGTTTTGATCGCCACCGCGACCGTGGCCGTGCTATTGTGCACCAAAATCGCCCCGGCCTACGTCATGTTAGGTGCTGCCGCAGTCGGTGCATTCGTGCTTCAGCCATGACTATGCTGCTACTGGACGAACAGAGCCTCGTAGCCTAGGCGATAGTCGAGGAGTTTTTCTGCTAGTTCCACCCGGCTGGGCACGGTCTTTATAAAAGAGTTAAACACCCCTCGGGGCGATGCCGGTGCGGGCGGGTTCGCGGCCGCTCGATTCTATCTATTTTTTGTGCGAATGAATGTCTACTATCTCGATCGTATTGAACCATGCAAGCGTCACGCGGCCCTCTAAATACGCGCCTAAGAACTTCAGCCATCGATATGCTGTGCTTGAGCGCGGTCTGGTTTGCAAGCCTGCTGATCGTTAATCCTATCGGTGATTTCCCGCTCAATGATGACTGGTCATTCGGGCGCACGGTTAAGCATTGGCTCGATAGCGGCGAGTTTCGTCCTGCCGGGTGGTTCCCAATGCCGTTTCTTACCAACGCTATTTGGGGCTATTTGTTTTGTTCTCCGTTCGGATTTTCGTTCACGGTTCTGCGCAGCTCGACACTGACACTGTCATGGGTCGGAATCCTCGGAACGTATGCCCTTGTCCGCCAGACAGACCAGCCGCGCTGGCTCGCAGTGTTAATCGCTCTGACGCTGGCGTTCAATCCTCTGTACTATGCCTTATCGAACACGTTCATGACGGACGTTCCCTTTAGCGCCCTCATGATTCTCGCTGGGATCTTTTTCGCGCGAGCGCTCAAAAGCGATTCATACGTTGACTTATTGATCGCGACGGCTTTCGCAACTGCGGCAACGTTGTCGCGGCAGCTTGGCCTCGCCAGCACCATCGCATTCACGATCACAGCGGTCCTTGTCCGCCGCCCGCTGACGATACGGTGCCTTCTGCGGGCATCCACTCCTCCGATCGTAGCGGGTGGCGCTTTGCTGTTGTTTCAGCGAACGCTTCAAGCCAGCCATCGGCTACCGGCCGTCTATCAGGCGAGAACCGAATATCTGGCTAACGTCATCACCGAACCGAGTGCTCTCCTGCACTCTCAATCCATGGTGCCCAAAAACCTGCACCTTGGCGCGCTTTATTTGGGACTCTTTCTATTGCCTGTGCTGATTTTCTTGGTGGCAAAAATCCTGCAGTCGCACAAGAAACAAGGGATTATCCTACTGTGCCTCGCTGCCGGATTGCTAGCACTGCGCAGCGGTGTGCTCGTCAGTCGCAACAGAAGCCTCTTCATGCCGCTGTCACACAACGTGCTAATCGGTTCCGGAATTGGCCCGCTGACTCTGCGCGACACCTACATCCTTTCTCTCGACAATGTGCCGTGGCTGGGATGGGGTTTTTGGTTCGTCGTCACTGCAATGAGCGCCATAGGAGCTACCCTACTAATTGCCTTGGTGACCTGGGCAACCGCCAGGTTTGTACGTGATTGGTGGCTCAATAATCTAGGCGCGAATCGCGTCGTTGGCTTGTTTTTTCTGCTTACCGGCATCGTCTACCTCGGCCCGCTAGTGATCACTAGCTTTTACGACCGATACCTTGTCCCACTTATTCCGTTTTTCGCTATTGCGATCGCTTGTGCCTGCGATCAAGGGCAGCGAGCACATCGCGAAACGTTGACTGTCACACGCTGGGTTAGTTTAGCGACTCTTCTTGCGATGACGGTCTTCGCCATTGGCGCAACTAGAGATTATCTCGCCTGGAACCGACTTCGTTGGGAAGCAATACACCATCTCATGAATGATCGGGGTATTGCCGCCACGAGTATCGATGGGGGGTTCGAGTTTGGCGGACTCTATCTCTCCGGATCCGGTCGCCGTAAGCTTGACCCGACAAAGAGTTGGTGGTGGGTCAGGGACGACACTTACCTGATAGCTTTCGGCAACGTTCCTGGCTATGAGACTCTTAAGGAGTACCAATACTTTAACTGGATAGGGCCGCGCGTCGGAAAAATCCTTGTGCTACAAAAAATCGCTGCAAAGCCACCAGATCCCTAGGAGTTTCTGCAGCGGACGATCTTTCGACTTTAATTCGATCCAGGCTATCGCACAAACAGAGCCTCTTGCCCTCGGCGATAGTCCAGGATTTTTTCTGCTAGTTCTACGCGGCTCGGCCCGGTCTTTAGGTGTGTTGGATAGCCCTCGGGGCGGATGCCGGTGCGGAAGATGTCAGTCTTGATGAACGGGTACTTGGCTTCGAAGCCGCTCGTGAGAACCCGCGCGAACTCGGTTTCCACCGAGGTGTAGAAGATCATCTTGCCGTCTTTTTTTGCGCCTTCGATGAGGTTGTCGGGTGTCGCTGCGGATATCGGTCCGCCACACAAGATCAAGCTATTAGTGAAAAGAGAGGCAGTATCATCTGTATCATTCTCCCATTCCGCAAAAAACTCGGAGCCCTTCGGGTGTCATGCTGAGTGAAGCGAAGCATCTGCTTCTTTCGCCCGGCGTAATCGGCAGATTCTTCGCCTTCGGCGCAGAATGACAGTCGCCAGAACTGCCCTCAAGTGTGCTCTCACCGCTTTGAAACAAACTCGCTGTCTCTAACGAAAAACCGCCAAGGGTTGTGCTTCCACTTTCCCGCGTAGTCTATGCCAATGCGCGGGGTGGTCGCAATATTCTTGACGCGCTCGCAGCGGTCTTCGACGTAGAGCTCCCCGGCGCAGATGTCGCTGCCGTTATGGCTGCGGTCGATGGCAAAGGCTTGGCAGAGCTTGCCCGGGCCGCTGCACAGGTTGCGCACTGCGGTTGTGTGGCGGCGCAGCTGCATGAGCTCGATGCCCTCGCGCGGCTCCACCGCGCGAATCAGCACAACGGCGGGCACGCCAATGCCTTCGGTGACGAAATTCAGCAGGTAGTGAAAACCGTAGATCAGATAGACATAGGCGTGGCCGGGCGGGCCGAACATGATTTCGGTGCGTGGCGTGCGGCCTTTGGAGGCGTGGCAGGCCTTGTCGTCGGGGCCGATGTAGGCTTCGGTCTCAACGATTTGTCCAGCCGTTGTGCCGTCGCGATGGACGCGCACGAGATATTTCCCGAGCAGCTCGCGCGATACTTCGAGAGTCGCTTGCTCGTAAAAGTTTCTTGGTAATTTCGCGGCTGAGGTTAGCGCGCTCGACCGACTCACTTTTTTGTTCCTGTCAGCGGGGCACGCTCGGCGATGCTCGCGATGGCGTGCCAATCGGCGCAGCGGGCGATGTTGGCATGATCGGCACCGCTGCGATTCCAGGGACAATCGATCAAGGCGACCGGCACCGCCATTTGTGCAGCGAGATAGTGGGCCATGGGCAGCGAGTCTTCCACCGCCCAGCAATACTGCCGTGCGCGCAATTCATCGAGGGTGATGGCGCTGGTATTGGCGGTGGCGAAGCGGCCGTATTTGTCGACCATGGTAAAGCTTTGAAAGGGCACGCGGTGACGCGCGAGCCAGACCAGCGAGACTTCTTCACATTCCGGCGGCCGGCCGGTGACGATGGCGATCTCGTAGTCGGTCGCGGCCCACCTACGCAACACATCGATCGCTTGGCCGATCGGTGCTAAGTTTAGCAGCTCTTTGTTCTGGTGCACGATGCGATAGAGCTCGTCACGCTCGGCCGGCTGCAGGTTGCAAGCCTGGCCGATGTCGAAATTGGTGAGTTGCTCATAGGCAACGCGTTTGCCGAACTCGCGCTCGACGATGTCAAGAAAGCGCCGGGCGGTTTGGCAAATCACATCGTCCATGTCGACGTAGATAGTGCGCGCAGAGTTGGTCATAAGAGACAAAAACGACGCACATGCGAAAGCGTATCGGAGTCCTTCGACAGGTCTCAGGACGAACGGATTCGGCGTCTTTGTCGACCCAAAGCATTGCTCATTGCAGCGCGGCTTTCAATCGTTGTGCTAGCTCTTTGCTGAGCTTGTGGGTTTGACCGAGGTTGTACTGGGTCGTCTTCCATTGGGCGACGTCGAAAGGAAGTTTGTCGGTTGCCGTCGAACAGATATGAATGCAAGGCTTCTTCAAGGCGTGAGCGAAGCCGGCCTCGTAGAGCACGTTGGGCTTGGATTCGGAAAGATCGACGAAGACAGCGACGGACTTGCGAATCAAGCGATGAATCTCGTCGACCACGTTGCCTTGAAACTCACGCCGGTCGACCCGCTCGCAGACCGCGCCGTTCTGCTCGGCTGCGTAGCGCATGGCGACGGAAAAGACGTCTTCGCACTGCGGTGCAAAGGGCATGGCGGCGAAGACGATTTGCTCGATCTTCGTTACTTCTTGGGGCGGCGTGCGCGACTTGCCCTTGTCGATCTCCGCCTTGAGCGCCGATACTAAACCGTCCAGCGTGACCACACCGCGCGATGGCAGATTGCGTTTGAGCCCAGGAATCACGACAAAAGCGGCGTCCGCTTTGGCCGCTTGCTGATATTGCTGAGCCTGGCGACTCGCTTCGGTCGTCAAGCCGGGAAAGTCCCAGTCGCGGCTTTCAATAATGATCTGGCGGCCGTCGGGCGTGGTGACGAGAAAATCCAGGGCAAGACCGCCCATCGCTTTCTGCGTCTCGAAGTTTATACCGGCCTCGCGCAGCCGTTCGGCGACTCCCTTTTCGACATCCTTGTCCGTTGGCTCTGCCATCGCTTGCTGCTTTCTGTTGCGCTTATACGCCATCCGACTGGCCTCTGCCACTGACTTGGAGCGTGAGAGTCACTGTGCCTTTGACCGCGTCGATTTCCAAACGGCCCTGTTGCAGAAAAAGCCGGCCCAGTATGCCGATCAAATCGACGCCATGCTTGTGATTGCGCTGGCGCAGCGCCGGCACGCCGACGCAATCGACGACCGGCGCGAAAGTCGCGGCTCGACCGGCGTCATCCTGCGCGCGCAAAAACAGTTGCGCGCGATACTCTTGCAGCCGGCCATAACCGTGAATGCCGTGCAGCTCGCGCGTGCCGCAGAGCGGCAGGTTGAGCAACTCGGCGGCTTCGAGGTCGATCATTGCGCCGTAGGCGCCGGTGTCGAGGAGAAATTGACCGCGGATCTCCCGGCCGAGATTGTCGTCGGGGCGCGCCCAAGCACCTGCGATCAGCGGTCCCACTTGGACCAACTGCTCGGCTGCCACTGCAGACGCTATGATGTAACGAGTCGGTGCCACATGGATTTTAAGAATACTTGCTGAGCCAGCGGCGCTGTTGGGCGCGCAGGCGGTCGTCGGCCCAGCCGATGTAGGGTTTATTGTCGAAGTCGCTGCCGATCCAGACCACCGTGTGGCCAGTGATGTACTCGGTGCCGGTCTTTACGGCGACACCGCTGGCGCGCAGCGCAGCGATGTAGTCGTTACGCTTGTCCGGATAGAAGGCGGCTTGCATGAACCGGTTGTTAAAAAAGGTGAGGGAAAGGTAGCCGGAGTGTTTGAGATGTTCATAGGACGATACTTTGACCACGTAGACTTGATAGGGCGGCTGCGAGCCTGGCTTGTGTCGCGAAGTATCTTCGATGACTTTGGTCTCGGCTTGGGGCGGCAGCTTCGCGATAATTTCATCTCGCGTAGAGTAGCTCTCCAATCCGCCGATTAAGGGCGCCCGATCTTTTTCGATCTCAGTAAATGTCTCCGAACTACAGGCGGCGATGACCACCAAAACAATTGCTAAGACCCAGCGAACGAATTGGCGCGGCATGGCTACTCCGTTTGCGGTAGGCCGTCGTTGAGCTCGACCCAGGGCGCTTTAGACTTGACATGCATGTGTTTGGAGATCTTGACGCCGGGATCGCTGTCGAGGCTGCCCACTCTCAGACGAATGACGTTGGGGTCTTTGGCTTTGATCTTGAATAGCGGCGAACCGCAACGGCTGCAAAAATTACGAAAATAGCCCGGCGACGATTCCCACTGGTTGAGCATCTCTTTGCCGGCCACAATACGGAATTCACTCTGTGACACCGACGCCCCGGAGGAAAAGGCCGAGCCGGACATTTTTCGGCATAGGCTGCAATGGCAGTTGGTGATCGCTTCGAGCGCACCGTCGATTTCGTAACGCACGGCGCCGCAAAGACAGGAACCTTTTAACATACGGCCTCCCGAGTGTTTGTTTTGTTATGATCGACCGGAGTCCTTCAAACGAAAGGATGCTGCTGAATCAGCTATCCGGAGTCCTTCGACAGGCTCAGGACGAACGGTTTCAAAGTGTAAGCGTTCATGCAAAATCCGTTGATGCTGTCGAAGCATTCTTAAAATTTTCAGCGGACTCGCGCTGGATAGCTGTATGGTAGGCAAGTCGCCGCGGAAATCAACTGCGACGTAGGTCGCTACTTGGTCAAACCAAAGGCCTCGGCCAAAAGCTCGTAGGAGCGATGGCGCGGCGTGGCATCATAGGTCCAAGTGACGACCACCAACTCGTCAAGGTTCAGGCTCTTAGCCAGGTCCCTCAGCCGAGCGGCTGCTTGATCTTTGGAGCCGACGATCGCTTTGCGGTGGAGCTTTCCCGCCATCGCCACTTCGTGGGCGGAATAGGGGCGTGAGGCTTCGTCGGGCGGCAACAGTGCCATACGGATGCCTTGTTTGCGGTCGATCATCGCCCGCTCGCGCGATTTAAACTGCCGCAGCGCCTCGGCTTCGGTGTCGGCGGCCAATGCCCAGACACAAATCGTACAAATCGGTTTGGGATAGGTTTCGCTGGGGCGATAATTTTTTCGGTAGAGCTCCAGTGCTTGCTCGACGCCGGTGCCGTCGCTGAAAAAATAGGCAAACGCATAGGGCAGACCGAAGTAGGCGGCCAGCTGCGCACCGTAGTCGGAGCTGCCGAGTATCCACATCTCCGGTGTGGTCGGTCCGGTCGGTTGAGCATTGATGCGTTGAAACGGATGCCCCTCGGGTAGCGGCCAACCCGACACCCAGTGTTGGAGCTCCTGCACTTGGCGGGGAAATTGGTCGTGGACGTTTTGCGGATTGGGATTGATCGCATAGGAAGTCAACTGGTCCGACCCCGGCGCGCGGCCAACACCCAAATCAATGCGGCCGGGCGCGATGGCTTCGAGCACGCGAAATTGTTCGGCGACTTTCAGCGCTGAATAGTGCGGCAGCATGACGCCCGCGCTGCCGATGCGGATGCGTTTGGTCGTCGCGGCGATGGCCGACATGAGAATTTCCGGCGCGGTGCCGACGATATTGCCTGAGTTATGATGCTCCGACACCCAATAACGATGAAAACCCAGCTCATCGCAATGGCGCGCCAGCGCCAGCGTCTCGCGGATGGCGACGTCCTGGGTTTTTCCCTGGGAGGCGGTCGATTGATCAAGGACAGATAGTTTCATAACCAAGCAGCTCGGATGCGTTGTTTACTCTGCTACACAATACACTGAGACCGGTTGCTTCGCCAAATGGCCAAGATGTCAATCCGGCGGTTTGAACCGCTGGAACGGTTGGAACTACCGCGCAAAGCGCGGCATATGGACAACATTTTTCGATTACGATAAGTGAATTCTATTCCCTTGAACGGTTTTACGGCGAATGATTTCCGGAGCACTCGAAGGATTTACCTGTATCGATGTCAGCGGCCATGTGGCTGGGCCCTATGCCAGTAGTTTACTGGGCGATTTAGGCTGCGAAGTCATCAAGATAGAGCTGCCCAATGGCGGCGACACGCACCGCGGGCGCAATCCGAAATACGAAGGCTATGGGCCGAGCTTTCGCGCGCTCAACCGCAATAAGAAGAGCGTGACTTTGAACTTGCGCGAGAAAAAAGCGCGCGAGATTTTGCTCAAACTGCTCGAAACCGCCGATATTTTTCTGGAAAATTTCCGGCCGCCGACGCGCAAGCAGTTGGGCCTCGACTTCTATGTTCTCGAAAAACTCAATCCGAAGCTGATTCATTGCTCGATTTCCGGCTACGGCCAGAGCGGGCCCTACCGCGATAAGCCGGGCTTCGACACCATCGGCCAGGCGCTGAGCGGCATGATGAGCCTAGTGACCGACCTGGACGATCCCAAAGTGGCGGGCATATCGTTCGTCGATCATTCCGCCGGTATCTTCGCGGCCCACGGCATCATGGCGGCGCTGCTGGCGCGGGCGAAGACTAACCGCGGCCAGTTTATCGACGTGTCGCTCTTGCAAGTGGCCATTGCGTTTATCGAGTCGCATGTCTCGGACTATTTAAACGGCGGCGAAGCGGTGTCGCGCGAGAATTTTCCCAAGGGGCGCATCTACAGCCTGCTCGACTGCGACCGCAAACCGTTCATGGTGCATCTCTCCGGCCATAACAAAGCCTGGGAGGGACTGCTTCGAGCGGGTGAGCTCGACGACCAAATTGGCAACCCGCGCTTCGAGACGCGCAAGCAGCGCACCGACCACCACAATGAAATAGTCAAAATGCTGCGCGCGGCGTTTGCCAAGAAAAAGCGCGACTACTGGCTGCCGCGGCTCGATACCAACGAGATTCCCAACGCGCCGATCAACACCATCCGCGAAGTGTTCGACAATCCGCAGATCAAACATTTGGGTATTCCCAAGCAGATCACTCATCCGAAGATGGGCACCAGCAATTTGGTCGGCAGCCCGATCAACTTGTCGGGCACGCCGCCGAAATTTTTTCGTCCGGCACCACTCTTGGGCGAAAACACTGCAGAGGTGCTGGCCAAGATCGGCTATGATGCGCACGCAGTTAAAGAACTAAGAGCGAGTGGAGTAGTATGAATTCGTTTTGGGTTCCGGGTTTCGTGTTTCGGGTTGAGAACCCGTAACACGAAACTCCAAACTCGAAACCGCGAACGACTGAAAGGAGCGAGCTATGGATTTCACCGTTTCCGCAGATCCACCCCAGGTACTGGAGTTTCGTACGGAGGTCAGCACTTGGCTGGCCAATGAATTTAAAGGCTTCGAGCACTTGCGCTGGTCGGCCTCTTGGTCGACTCGCGAAGACGATCAAGAGTACAAATTTCGCCGCGGTCTGGCGCAAAAACTTGGCGCCAAGGGCTGGCTGTTTCCAACGTTTCCCAAGAAATACGGCGGCGCCGACCTGTCCGTCGATCACCAGATCGTTTTGGAGACCGAGCTGTTCAAGTACGGCCTGAACCTGTCGCATGTCTTCTACACGTTGGCGCGCATCGTCTCGCCGGTGTTGATTCGCTGGGGCAGCGAAGAACAGAAAGCCGAATTTCTTGGTCCGATCTCGCGCGCGGAGATCTGCGTTTGGCAGGTGCTGACCGAACCCCATGGCGGCAGCGACATCGCCAACTGCCAGACCAAAGCGATTCGCGACGGCGACCACTACGTTGTCAACGGTCAAAAGGTCATGGTCGGGCACCATCTGCCGCCCGATTATCTCTGGACCCTGGTCTGCACCAATCCGCAGGGCAAGCGCCACGAGAATCTGGGCTGGTTGCACATTCCGGCGAACCTGCCGGGCATCACCATCCAGCACATGAATTTGATGATGGGCATCAAGAACGCGGTGTTCTTCGACAACGTGCGGGTGCCGGCGAAGTATCTGATCGGCGGCGAGAACAACGGCTGGAAAGTTGCCAGCACCCACATGGAGCTGGAGCATGGCGGCGACGGCCGCATCGCGGCCGATCCGTTATTCGAGCGGGTGGTCGAATACTGCCGCAATACCCACGTCGACGGCAAGCCGATTATCGAAGATCCGCGCGTGCGCGACGCGATGGCGGATATGTTTATCGAGCTGAACACGCTGCGCCGCTTCAATCAACTGATTTACTGGCGCCGCTTCGCCAAGAAGCCGCATCCCTACGGCGGCCCACAGCAGCGCTACTTCCAGCGCATGATGCGGCTGCGCAATGGCGAGCGCTTGCAGGCGATCATGGGCAGCGACGCGCTGGTGCAAGACTTGTCGGTCCACGAAGTAATCGATTTCGAATACGCCGTGCGCACCGGCCCCGGCCAACTGCATGGCGGCGGCACACTCGACACCGACCGCGTTATCTTCGCACGGCGTTTGGGCCTCGGCCGGCCGACCGTCGAGAAGGCGCCGGAAACGGATTAGGCACGAGGCAACAGGCAATAGTAGGCGCGCGATTCATCGCGCCCGCTTGGAGACGGAAGCATTAGGAGACTCATATGGATTTAGGACTTACTGAAGACCAAGAGATGCTGCAAAAAGTGGCGTCGGATTTTGTCAAGGCCGAAGTGCCGGCGCATCAGATGACTCAATGGTTTTTGAACAAAGCGGTTTATCGCCCGGAGATCATCAAGAAGGCCGCCGAGCTGGGCTGGCTTGGCATGATGCTGCCGGAAGATGTCGGTGGCGCCGGGTTGTCGACCATGGACTGCGCGGTGGTATTTGAAGCACTGGGCCACGGGCCGGTGCCGGGACCGCTGTTTACTTCCGGAATTCTCAGCGCGCAGATTATTTATGAAGCTAGCAACGACGCGCAGCGCAAGGCGCTGCTGCCGGCGCTCTGCAAAGGCACGACGATCGTCGTGCCGGCGATCACCGACAAGGCCGCCTATTGGGGACCGGAGTCGGTGGAGACCCGGCTGACGAAAACTCCCGCCGGCTATCTCGTCAAAGGTCACAAGCGCTTTGTTTTCGATGCCGATGCGGCGACCCACTTTTTGTGCGCGGCGCGCACCGAAGAGGGCAAATTAGTGTTTGTTCTCGTCGACGCCAAGCGGCCGGGCGTGACGGTGAAACCGCTGGTGGGTTTTCTAATTTCTGCCTTTGAGGTCAACTTCGATAACGTCGCGGTCAGCGCCGATAATTTCATCGGCACCAGCGGCGGCAGTTGGGCGACGCTCGATGCGGCACTGACGAAGACGCTGCCGATCCTCGCCGCCTATCAAGTCGGCGCGACCCAGGAAGTTTTCGACATCACCTGCGAATACACGCGCACCCGCGTCGTCTTCGGCCAGCCCATCGGCCGCTTCCAACGGGTGCAGGACCACTGCGTCGATATCTCGATTTGCATGGACACCGCGCGCTGGGCGACTTACGAGGCGATCTGGCGCATTGAAAGCGGCATGGACGCCAAGGCCGCGGCGCACGAAGCCAAAGCGACGGCGAGCGACGGCTATTACCACGGTACCAACTACGCGCACATGGTTTGGGCCGGCCCGGGCACCGACTACAGCCACCCGATGATGGCGCACAGCGTGCTGGCGCACACGCTCTATCAATACCTCGGCACGCCGGGCCAACATAAGAAGTTGATGATGGATGCGCTTTATCCGCGCGGCTAAAAGCGTCTAGGGTCTAGCGTCTGGAGTCTAAGTTCCGATCAACGCCAGACGCTAGACTCCAAACGCTAAACGCGGTGCCGGCACCGACTTTACCTTGACAGCCCGACAATTTCCCCATAAAAACTAAAGAGTTGCCGGACATCTTTCCGTACCTCTCATTTGGGCGGTACGGTTTTTTTTATCAGCCGATATGCACAGCCCCTATTTTCCGTTGCTGGTGCTCTTCGCGATTGCGGGGATCATCGTTTTGGCGTTGCTCTTCCTCGCCTGGAAGCTAGGGCCCAAGTCGAGCAACCCGGTGAAAGCTGAGCCGTTCGAGTCCGGCAATCCGCCGCGCGGCGATGCACGCATTCGCTTTTCCGTGCGGTTCTACCTGATCGCGATGTTATTCTTGATTTTCGACCTTGAAGTGGTGTTTCTGTATCCATGGGCGATTTATTTCCGGCAGTTGGGCATGTTCGGCCTGATTCAGATGGGAATTTTTCTGATCATCTTGACCGTCGGCTACATCTACGTCTGGAAAAAAGGGGCCCTGGAGTGGGATTGATGCGGCATGGCTGAGGCGAGCCCGGTCCTTTCATACATCCAAGAAAAACTTGGGTCGAAGGTTTTGGAAACGTTGCAGCCGCAGGGCGACAACGTTGTAATGCTCAGCCGCGACGGGCTGCGCGACAGCTTTCGTTTGCTCAAAGAAGATGCGCAGTTGGGTTTCGATTTACTCTCGGACATTACGGCGGTCGACTATTGGAAAAAGAAAGAGCCGCGTTTCGAAGTGGTCTATCAGCTCACCGTGACGCAGGGCGGCTGTCGTTTGCGCGTGCGCGTGCCGGTGCCGGAGAGCGACGCGACGGTGCTGTCGCTAACGCCGCTGTGGCGCGGCGCCAACTTTCTCGAGCGCGAAGTATGGGACCTTTACGGTATTCGCTTTGTCGATCATCCCGACTTGCGGCGGATTCTTTTGTATGACGAATTCCAGGGTCACCCGCTGAGAAAAGATTATCCGATCAATCAGTGCCAACCGCGCGTGCCGGAGCGTCATGTCGACGGCACGTTCGTCGATGAACGGTCGAATAACAAGTTGCGCCGACTGCAGCACGAGATCAATCGCAAAAAATGAAAGCCGAAGAGCAAGAGCTGCCGAGCGAGATCATGGAGCTGCAGATGGGGCCGTCCCATCCGGCGACCCATGGCACGATCAAGTTCAACCTGAAGCTCGAAGGTGAGAAAGTGCTCGACTGCGACGTCGAAGTCGGCTTTCTGCACCGCGGCTTCGACAAGAGCTGCGAGAACGCGACCTGGACCCAGGTCATTCCTTACACCGACCGACTCAATTACGCCTCGTCGCTGATCAATAACGTCGGCTATGCCCTGGCTGTGGAAAAACTGATCGGCGCCGAGACGCCGCCGCGCTGCCAATACATTCGCGTCATCATCAGCGAGCTGGCGCGGATCTTCGATCATCTCACCTGCTGCGGCATGGCGGCGTCGGAGTTGGGCGCCATCACGGTCGGGTTCTATATGATCGAGGCGCGCGAGATGGTCACGCGCATCATCGAGAATTTGACCGGCGCGCGCCTGACGGTGACTTATGTGCGCATCGGCGGCGTGAAGCACGATCTACCGCAGGATTTCGCTGAGCGGGTCAGGGCAACTTTCAAGACCATTCGCAAATTGCTCGGCGACTGCGACCGGCTGCTGTCGCGCAACCGGATCTTCATCGACCGCATGTCGAACATCGGCGTCATCTCGCGTGAGACGGCGTTGAATTATAGCTTGACCGGTCCCATGCTGCGCGCCACCGGCGCCAACTACGATGTGCGCAAAGCGTATCCGTATCTCGTTTACGACCAGATGCAGTTCGATGTGCCGGTGGGCACCAAGGGCGACAACTACGATCGCTTCGTTTGCCGCATTCAAGAGCTCGAACAGAGCATGCGCATCGTCGAACAGGGCCTGGAGCAATTGCCGGTGGGACCGGTGTGGATCGACGATCCGCGCTTTGTCCTGCCGGAGAAAGAAAAAGTTTACGGCAGCATCGAAGGACTGATGCATCATTTCAAGATCATCATGGAGGGCATCAAAGTGCCCCCCGGGGAAACTTATACGGCCGTCGAGGGCGGCAATGGCGAGCTCGGCTTTTATATCGTCAGCGACGGCGGCGGCAAGCCCTATCGCGTGCGCGTGCGCCCGCCCTGCTTTATCGCCATGGGGGCTTTTCCGGAAATGATCAAGGGCTACATGATCGCCGATATCGTGCCGACCTTCGGCATGGTGAATATGATCGGCGGGGAATGCGACCGGTAAGATTTCGCGTGAGGGGTGAGGAGTAAGGGGTAAGGCGTTTCGGATTTGGTTATGGCTTTGGAGTTTTCGCCCGAGACTTATAAGAAATTCGAGGAGACGGTTGCGCGCTATCCTAAGAAGGAAGCCGCGATGCTGCCGGTGCTTTATCTAGCGCAGCAAGAGTTCGGCTATATCGGTTCGGAGGCCATCGAATACGTCGCCAAACTGATGGGGCAGGCGCCGGCACGGGTGCAGAGTGTGGTGACTTTCTACACGATGTACAACCAGAAGCCGATCGGCCGGCACCATATTCAGGTCTGCCGTACGCTGCCGTGCGCGCTGCGCGGCGCGGAGAAGGTCACCGAGTATCTGAGCAAGAAATTGGGCATCAAGCCGGGCCAAACGACGGAAGATAAGAGGTTTACGTTATCGGAGGTCGAGTGTCTGGCCTCCTGCGGCACGGCGCCGATGATGCAAGTCAATGACGATTATTATGAGAATCTGACCGACGAGAAGATCGATAAGATTCTCGACGGAATGAAATGAATGGATAGTTGACAATGGATAATTCAAAACTCGCAATTCTAAGTTCCGAATCATTGTCCATTATCCATTGTCCATTATCCATTTCTTAGTTCATGGAAAAAGTTTTACTCCGTAATATCGGTGTTCCCGATTCTCATCTGCTGGCGACCTACCAGTCGCGCGGCGGCTATGCGTCGTGGCAAAAAGTTGTTTCGAGCATGAAGCCGGAGCAGCTGATCGAAGAAGTGAAGGCTTCAGGGCTGCGCGGCCGCGGTGGTGCTGGGTTTCCGACGGGGATGAAGTGGAGCTTCGTTCCAAAGGATAACCCGAAGCCGAAGTACGTGGTCTGCAACGCTGACGAAAGCGAGCCGGGGACGTTCAAAGATCGCTTGTTGATCGAGCAAGACCCGCACGCCATCGTCGAGGGAACTTTGATCGCGGCCTTTGCGATTCAGTCGCACACTTCGTTCATTTACATTCGCGGCGAGATGGCCTTTGGCGCCAAGCGCTTGGAGCAAGCGGTTCAAGAAGCGTATGGCGCGGGATTGATGGGCAAAAACGTTTTGGGCACGGGCTACGATATCGATTTGATCGTGCACCGCGGTGCCGGCGCTTATATCTGCGGTGAGGAGACGGGTTTGCTTTCGTCATTGGAAGGCGGCCGCGGTTGGCCCAAGGTCAAGCCGCCGTTTCCGGCGACCCATGGGTTGTTCGGCTGTCCAACCGTGGTTAACAACGTCGAGACGCTGGCGACGCTGCCGTGGATTCTCGAACGGGGCGCAGCCGCCTATTCGGCAATGGGCACTGAGAAAAGCAAAGGGACCAAACTTTTTAGCGTCAGCGGCCATGTCGCTAAACCAGGCGTGTACGAAGTCGAGATGGGCTATCCGTTCAAGAAATTTCTCGAAGAAGACTGCGGCGGTGTGGCCAACGGCAAAAAATTAAAAGGCGTCATCCCCGGCGGCGGCTCCATGCCGGTGTTAAAACCGGAGGAGTTAGAAAAAGTAAACCTCGACTACGAATCGGTTCAGGCGGCGGGCAGTCTGCTCGGTTCCGGCGGCGTCATCGTCATGGACGAAACCACCTGCATGGTGCGAGCGGCGTTGAACCTGGGCCGGTTCTTCGCGCACGAATCATGCGGCCAATGCAGCCCCTGCCGTGAAGGCGTTCACTGGATGGAGAAAATACTGCACCGCATCGAGCATGGCCAAGGCCAAAAAGGCGATTTGGATCTGATCCTCAACGTCGCCGGCAACATCGCCGGCAACACGATCTGCCCCTTCGGCGACGCCGCGGCGTGGCCGCCGGGGGCGTTTATCAGAAAATTCCGCGATGAATTCGAAGCTCATATCGCGGCAGGGAAGTGCACCGTTACGCACTAGCGCGCGTTACGTAGTTGGATTGGTTGTAGGGCCAACCCTTGTGGTTGCCCGATCCGCGGGCAGGCACAAGGCCTGCCCCTACAAGTATCGGCGAAAATAGATGGATCCCGTAAAGATCACAATCAACGGCACCGAGGTCGTCACCGAGAAGGGCAAGACCGTCATTGCGGCGGCGGCCGAGGCCGGTGTGGCGATACCGCATTACTGTTATCACCCGAAGCTGTCCATCGCCGGCAACTGCCGCATGTGCATGGTCGAAATCGAAAAAATGCCCAAGCTGCAGATCGCCTGCAACACCCAGGTGGCCGAGGGCATGGCGGTCTTGACGCAGAGCCCTAAAGTGTTGGCGGTGCGCAAAGCGGTGATGGAATTCTTGCTGATCAACCATCCGGTGGATTGTCCGATCTGCGATCAGGCGGGCGAGTGCATGCTGCAAAACTACTACATGGAGCACAACCTCCAGGAGAGCCGTCAGGACGTCGGCAAAATCCACGATCGCAAAAAAACCATTTTCGGCCCCAACGTTATTTTCGACGGCGAGCGCTGCATCAAGTGCACGCGTTGTGTGCGTTTCTGCCAGGAGATCACCAAAACCAACGAACTGGCGGTGATCAACCGCGGCGACCATGCGACAATCTCGCTCTTTGATGACGCCGTGCTCGACAATCCTTTATCAGCGAATGTCGTCGACATCTGCCCCGTCGGCGCGCTGACGGATCGCGACTTTCGTTTCAAGGTGCGCGTCTGGTACTTGCAGAAGACGCCGTCGGTTTGTCCGGGCTGCAGCACTGGCTGCAATATCAGCGTCGAAACGTATCAAAACGAGATCGCGCGCTTTAAACCGCGCATCAACGATGCGGTGAACCAACACTGGATCTGCGACGAAGGGCGCTATTGCTTTCAGGGGTTAACCGAGGGCGAACGGTTGACAACGCCGCTGATTCGCGGCGAAGGCGGGCTCATGCCGGCCACGTGGGACGAGGCGCTGCGCGCCGTGCTGACCGGCCGTGGCTCGAACCGCGCCACGGCGGCGATTCTCTCGGGCCGCAGCACCAACGAAGAGGCTTTCCTATTCGCCAAGCTGATGGACAAGGTCAACGCCGTGACGGCGGTTTTCTATGAAGAGCGGGCGTTGACCGAGACGCAAAAAATTCTCATGAGCCCGGACCGCTCACCCAACTGGCGCGGTGCGCGCGACATGGGCGTGGGTGCTAACGGCGGTTATGAAATGCTGATGAAACGCATCGCCGCCGGTGAATTCACCAATGCGTTCATCGTTGGCGAGGACCCGATTTACACAAGCGCCGACGCCGCAGCAGCGCGCGCAGCCTTGGAAAAACTTTCCTTTCTGGTGGTCCAGGACACGCGCCTGACGGAGACCGCGAAGTTGGCCCATGTGGTTTTGCCGGCAACGCACTTCGGCGAGAAGGACGGCACGTACACCAATCGCAACGGCCGCGTGCAGCGGCTCAACGCCGCCGTGCTGCCGCCCGAAGGGGCGCTGCAGGATTGCGAAATCTTCTCGCGTTTGCTTGAGCTCGCCGGTGAGAAGTTGTCGTACGCGACTCCGGCCCAGGTGTTCGCTGCACTGGCTAAAGAAGTCGCGGCCTATGGCGGCTTGAGTTACGCCGCGATCGGCGATCAGGGGGTCGATCTCAAAAGTGGTGGTGCGGCAGCGTCATGATCGTCGATTTCACAATCATCGCCATCAAAGCCTTTTTGGTTGTTTTCATGGTGCTCAACCTGGCCGGCATTTTAGGCTGGGTCGAGCGCAAAGGCAGCGCCTTGATCCAAGATCGCATCGGCGCCAACCGCGCGTCGATCTTCGGCTTTGCCGGCATGGGGCTGGTCAATACGCTGATTGCCGATCCGCTCAAGTTTCTCACCAAGGAAGATTTCATTCCGCCCGCCGGCGATAAGTTTCTCCATACACTAGCGCCTTGCATGGCGCTGTTTCCGGCGCTGGTCACTTTCGCGGTGATTCCGTTTGGCGACGTGCTGCAGTGGGGCGATCGCTTGATCAACTTGCAGGTCGCCAACATCAACATTGGCATCCTCTATGTTTTCGCCATGGCATCCTTGGGCGTCTACGGCATCGTCATCGGCGCCTGGGCATCGAACAATAAATTTTCTCTGCTCGGCGGCGTGCGCGGTTCGGCGCAGATGATCTCCTACGAAGTGGCCATGGGCTTGTCGGTGGTCGGCATTCTGATGGTTTACGGGACCCTCGAATTGCAGGAAATCGCCCGCGGCCAAGGCATGCTGCTGCGCGAGTTCTTGCCCGAGTCCTGGGGTGGGGCGAGGGCCGCCATCGGCTGGCTGCCAGCCTGGGGTGTATTCTTGCAGCCCGTGGCGTTTTTGCTGTTCTTTACCGCCGCCGTCGCTGAAACCAAGCGCGTGCCCTTCGATCTGCCCGAAGGGGAATCAGAAATTGTCGCGGGCTATCATGTCGAATATTCGGGCGGCAAGTTTCTCATGTTCTTTGCCGGCGAGTTCGCTGAAATCGTCACTGCAGCGGGCTTGGTGACGACGCTATTTTTCGGCGGCTGGCAGGTGCCTTACCTGTTGAGCGACGGTTTCCACTTTCCCTGGGGCTCGGTTTTGCTGATGCCGCACTGGTTGATCGTGCTCATGCAAGTCGGCGCCTTTACGCTTAAGGTCCTCTTCTTTTGCTGGCTGCAAATTCTTTTGCGCTGGAGCGTGCCGCGGTTTCGCTACGATCAAGTGATGCGCTTGGGTTGGAAGATGCTGCTGCCGCTGGCGCTCCTCAACGTGTTGATTACAGCTTTGATCATCATCGCGGTGGAATAGCAGCCATGACATTGCCGATCCTCTTTTTCTATTTCATCGCCGCGCTGCTGGTGCTGGCGTCGCTGGTGGTGGTGTTCAAGCGCAACGTGGTGCACAACGCCATCGCCCTGGTCGCCGCGCTGTTTTTGATCGCGATTCTATTTTTCACCTTGCATGCGCCGATGGTCGGCGTGCTGCAGGTGTTGGTTTATGCCGGTGCGATCATGGTTTTGTTTCTGTTCGTCATTATGTTTTTGAACCCGACGGCGCTGGAGCGGCCGCGCGCGCTTGGCTGGGGGTTCGGCACGGTGTTGGCGTCGTTGTTGGCGGGTCTCTTGATGGCGGTGATGAATCACAGTGAAACGCCCGCCGACCCGCTGGTGGCGACGGAGATTTTTGGCAGCCCCGAGACTTTGGCGAAGAGTCTTTTCACGGAATTTGTCTTGCCGTTCGAGATCGCCTCGGTGCTCTTGTTGGTGGCGATCGTCGGCGCGGTCGTGCTGGCGAAGAGGGAACATTAAGATGGCGCTGGTGCCGCTCAATTATTATTTGATTCTGAGCGCGGTGATTTTTTCCATCGGCGTGATCGGCGTGCTGGTGCGGCGCAATCTGATCGTCGTCTTGATGTCGATCGAATTGATGCTCAACGCAGTAAATCTCACCTTCATTGCGTTTTCGCGCTACCTGGGCGCTATGGCCGGGCAAGTGACGGTCTTTTTCGTCATGGCGGTGGCGGCGGCTGAGGCGGTGATCGGGCTCGCCATTATCATTTCGGTTTTTCGCCACCGGCAATCCCTCGATCCGCAGGAGATGCAACTGCTCAAATGGTAGCGCTGACGCAACTCACTCTGCCCTGCGATCTGTTGCGCTGGATTCCGCTGCTGCCTTTGGCGGGCAGCGCGATCAATCTTTTCTTTGGCGGGCGCATGGGCAAGACCGCGGCGGGCTTGCTGGCATCGTCCGCGGTGGCGGCGTCGTTTGCGATTGCGCTCTGGGTTTTTTACCTGCTGCCCAACAACGGCATATTCCGCGACCTGGTTTATACCTGGATCGAGTCGGGCAGCTTCAAAGTCAACTTCGCCCTCCAGGCCGATGCTCTGACCGCGGTCATGCTGCTGGTGGTAACCGGCATCGGGTTTCTCATTCATCTCTATTCGTTGGGCTACATGGAACACGACACCGACATGGTGCGCTTTTTCGTGTACCTGAATCTGTTTCTGTTTTTCATGCTGCTGTTGGTGATGGGCGATAATTTGCTCCTGCTGTTTGTCGGTTGGGAGGGGGTCGGCTTGTGCTCCTATCTGCTCATCGGTTTTTGGTATCGCGATCAGAACAACGCCATCGCCGGCAACAAGGCGTTCATCGTCAACCGCATCGGCGATTTCGGTTTTGTCCTGGGGATTTTTCTGCTGGTGGCCGAGCTGGCGCGCCAGGGAGTTTGGACGCTGGATTTCGTCGAATTGGAAAAGCACGTAAAACTCTTGAGCCCGATCGCCATTGGCGCCATCACCCTTTTGCTTTTCGTCGGCGCCACCGGCAAGTCGGCGCAGATTCCACTATTTGTCTGGCTGCCCGACGCCATGGCCGGGCCGACGCCGGTGAGCGCCTTGATTCATGCGGCGACCATGGTAACCGCCGGCGTCTACATGACCGCGCGGCTGCACTTCTTGTTCGAGTTGGCTCCTGGAACGCTGCACTTGATCGCCTGGGTCGGTGCCGCTACGGCGATTTTCGCGGCGACCATTGCCTTGACCCAGACCGACATCAAGCGGGTGCTCGCCTATTCCACAGTCAGCCAGTTGGGCTACATGTTTCTCGCCGTCGGCGTCGGCGCCTTCAGCGCCGCGGTATTTCATCTGTTCACGCACGCGTTTTTCAAAGCCTGTCTGTTCCTCGGTTCCGGTAGCGTGATTCACGCCATGGGCGGCGAGCAGGACATGCGCAAGATGGGCGGTTTGAAAGAACACATGCCGCGGACCTATTGGACCTATGTGGTCGCGACGTTAGCGATTGCCGGCGCGCCGTTTACGGCCGGCTTTTTCTCCAAAGACTTGATCCTTTGGCAAGCCTATAGCAGTGCCCATGGCTCGGGCTGGCTTTGGGTCGTCGGTTGGCTGACTGCCGGGCTCACGGCGTTTTATATGTTTCGGCAACTGTTCATGGTCTTTCACGGCACCTGCCGGGCTGACGCGAAAACCAAAGCGCACCTGCATGAATCGCCTGAAGTGATGACCGAGCCGCTGATTATTCTCGCCATCGGTTCGATCTTTACCGGTTGGCTTGGTGCCCCGGAATATCTCTGGGGCAGCCGCTGGGACAAATGGCTGGCACCGATTTTCGGCGCGCATGAGGGGGCGCATCACTCGGTGCAGTTGGAGCTTGGTTTGATGTGTCTGACCCTGGCGATCATCGCAGTCGGCGTTCTGCTCGCCTATCGCTTCTATTATAAGAGCAGCACGGCGCCGGATTCTTTGGCGGCGCTGGCCGGTGGCGCGCCTTATCGTTTGTCCTTCAACAAGTATTACATCGACGAGCTCTATGACTTTTTCATCGTCCAGCCGTTCACCGCGATCTCGAGCTTTTTTGCGCGCTTCTTCGATCCCTGGATCATCGACGGCATCGTCAACGGCGTCGGTGCCAGCGCGCGTGGCCTGAGCTCAGTCTGGCGCGGCGTGCAGACCGGCAACGTGCAGCACTATCTCGCGGCATTTTTGATCGCCACACTGGCGCTGCTGGCGTACTTCTTGAGGCAGCAATAGGAACCATGTTCGTAATCGGCGACGTGAGCTTTCTTCTGATCGCGCCCGTGGTTGGCGCCTTCGCCTTGGCGTTGATGCCGAGGACGCAGAAGCATGCGCTGTTTACGATGGCGCTCGCCACCACGCTGATTACCTTCATGGCTTCGCTAAAAGTGTTCAATCTGTTCCAAGCCGGCCGCGGCGAGATGCAGCTGGTCGAGCGCGTGCCCTGGATGCCGAGCTTCGGCATCAGCTACCATGTCGGCATCGACGGCATCAGTCTGTTTCTAGTTCTTCTGACGACGCTCCTCATGCCGATCGCCATCCTCGCCTCCTGGTCGGTTAAGGACAAAGTCAAAGAGTATTTGATCTTCATGCTGCTTCTGGAAACCGGCATGCTCGGCGCGTTTGTCGCCCTCGATCTGTTTCTCTTCTATGTTTTCTGGGAAGTCATGCTGGTGCCGATGTACTTTCTCATCGGCGTCTGGGGCGGCACGCGGCGCATTTACGCGGCGCTGAAATTCGTCATCTACACTATGGCTGGCAGCCTGCTCATGCTCGTCGCGATTATCTATCTGGCGGCGCGCCATGCGCAGGTGAATCAGGTGATGACCTTTAATCTGCTGGAGATTTACAAACTGGATTTGCCGCTCGATCAGCAGCTCTGGCTGTTTGGCGCCTTTGCGCTCTCGTTCGCGATCAAAGTGCCGCTGTTTCCGTTTCACACCTGGCTGCCGGACGCGCACGTCGAAGCGCCGACCGCCGGCTCGGTGATTCTCGCCGGCGTTTTGTTGAAGCTCGGCACCTACGGCTTTCTCCGGTTTGCGATTCCGCTGTTTCCCGATGCAGCGCTGATGGCCGCGCCGCTCTTCATCGCCTTGGCCGTCATCGGCATCGTCTACGGCGCCGTCGTTGCGATGATGCAGACCGACATCAAGAAACTGGTGGCTTATTCATCGGTGAGCCATTTGGGCTTTGTCGTCTTGGGATTGTTCGCGCTCAACATGCAAGGCATACAGGGCAGCATCTACCAGATGATCAGCCACGGCCTGTCGACCGGCGCGCTGTTTCTCCTGGTTGGCATGATCTACGATCGCCGCCACACGCGGCTGATTGAAGAGTTCGGCGGTCTGTGGAAACAGCTGCCGATCTTTTCCGCGCTGTTGCTGGTGGTGACCTTTTCGTCCATCGGTTTGCCAGGCTTGAATGGCTTTGTCGGCGAATTTTTGATTCTCCTCGGCTCATTTCGGGTCTCACCGCGTTGGACGGCGGTCGCCACCAGCGGTGTGATACTGGGCGCCGTCTACATGCTGTGGATGTTCCGCCGCGTGATCTTCGGTCCGCTCAACAACCCCGAGAATCAAAAGCTGCACGACCTAAACGGCCGGGAAATTCTTTTGCTGGCGCCAATTATTTTTCTGATCGTTTTGATGGGCGTCTATCCGCAGCCGTTTCTGAGCCGCATGCAGCCGTCGGTGGATCTGACATTGAAAAAGGTTTTCGCCATCCAATCGGCGCCAGTGGCGCTGAAACTCGAACCCAACCCGGAGCAGCCGCGTGAGCGACGTTAACCTCATCCCGATTCTGCCCGCGGCTCACATCGCGCTGACAGCGATCGTCGTGTTGCTGCTCGACCTTTTGCTGCGCGACCGGGAAAAAAATCTGCTCGCCTGGATTAGCTTGCTCGGCCTGGGGCTGTGCTCGGCCGAGGCTGTGCTCCTCTGGGGCAGCCGCGAGGGGGCCTTCGGCGACACCATCCTGCTCGATAATTTTGCGCTGTTCTTTACCCAGATCTTTATCGCCGCGGCGGCGCTGACGATTCTTTCGTCGGTCCACTACGTGCGCCAGACGCGAATTTATGAAGGCGAGTACTATGCGCTCATCTTGTTTGCCACCTGCGGCATGGTGCTGATGGCGGCCGCCAACGACTTGATCGTGTTTTTCCTGGGTCTCGAAACCATGTCCGTGGCGGTTTATGTCCTGACCGGGATGTGGCGCAGCAACAGCCGGTCGAGCGAAGCGGCGATGAAATATTTCTTGATGGGCGCCTTTGCCACTGGGTTTCTGCTCTACGGCATCGCCTTGATCTACGGCGCCACCGGCTCGACCAATCTGAACTCGATTTCCGCCTACCTGATCGAGCCGTCGGGCGACTGGCCGCTCTATCTGATCGGCGGCGCGCTATTATTGCTGGTCGGCTTCGCCTTCAAAGTCGGTGCGGTGCCGTTTCATTTTTGGGTGCCCGACGTTTACGAGGGGGCGCCGACACCGGTGACCGGCTTCATGTCGGTGGCGGTCAAAACCGCGGCGTTTGCCGCCTGGGCGCGCATTCTGATGCACAAATTGGCGCCCCTGGACGGCGATTGGGTCTTCCCGCTCTGGGTCATCACCATCGGCACCATGACCTTTGGCAATCTGCTGGCGATCGCCCAGAAAAGCGTCAAACGCATGCTCGCCTATTCGAGCATTGCCCACGCCGGCTATCTATTGATACCCCTGGTCGTCGGTGAAGAATGGGGCGGCTTGCCGCTGGTGTTTTACTCGGCGGCCTACATGCTAATGACCGCCGGCGCATTCGCGGTTCTCGCCAGCCTGCATGAAACCAACGACCCCCACGAAAACTTCAGCGACTTTGCCGGCCTCGGGTTTCGCCGGCCGTTTCTCGCCGCCGCCATGGGAATCTTCATGCTATCGCTGGCCGGCTTCCCGCCGCTGGCCGGCTTCGTCGGTAAGTTCTACGTTTTTCGCGGTGCCGTGATGGCAGGTCACCTGAACCTCGCCATCATCGGTGTGTTGAACAGCCTGCTCTCGGTGATTTACTATCTGCGCGTGATCGTCGCCATGTACATGGAAGAGGGCGGCGCCGAGGCCAAGAGCTTTCGCCAATCGCCCTATCTCTACGTCGCGGTCGCGCTGGCGCTCGCCGGCACGCTCTTGCTTGGCGTGCTCCCGTCGACGACGCTTGAATGGAGCCGGCTGGCGTTCTCGTCTTTGGAATAACGCTAGCAGGCGTCATTCTGAGGAGCGCAGTGACGAAGAATCTGCCCTCTTCGCGCCGCGTTTTTCACCTCGCAAAAAACCCGATCGCCACCGGAACTTCAGACAACCCTGGCGCCGACTCTTCGAACTTTCCCGTTTTGACATAGAGCTGCGCCGAGCTGCCGCCGTCGAGGTTGAGGAGATCGGGAGTCTCCAATTGCCAGCGCGAATTGGAAAATAATTCTTGCAGCTCAGTAAAGCTCACACCGCCTAGCGCACCGTCGGTTGCGGCAATGAGCACGCGGCCGCTCTTATCGACGCCCACCACGGCGCGCCGCGCGTATCGGCCCAGGCCTGGCATGGTTTCCACTGGCGCGCCGCGCAGCAACAACAACGGTCCCGATTGCAGCGCCTCGCTGGCCTGTGCCGCTTGAAACTCATCGCGGTGCATGACCGCGGGCGCGCCGTCGCGCACGGCGAACACGCCGGTGTAGAGCGCGTGCTTGGAAACCAATCGGTTGACTTCCCGAGCGGCGGTTTTCAGATAAGCGAGCGGCCGCCCTTTCTCGTCAAAGTAGTTGGCATTGATAGTCGCCACGGCACCGCTCTTTGCGGCGAAGGTTTTGGCCTCGGCGCCTTTGAGTTGAAATCTGCCGGCGTCAAGCACTTGCGCGGAAGTTTCCTTCGGGTCAAAGCGCAGGACTTTCAACTCCACCGTGGAGTTGGGGTCGCTGCGCTGCAGCGTGATCTTGCGATACTCGATGCCTTTGTGCACTACGCGCCAGTTGCCGTGATCCGAGATGCTAAGCGTTGCGCCAATTTTTGCGGCGGCCTTCTGCGCGTGACCGGCACCGGTCATCAGCGCCAAGAGCGCCGGCATGAGGGTTAGGACGAGAATGATCGATTGCACACCTGGAGGATAACAAAGCCAGGGGCAAATGCCAGTTGCTTCACGCCGCGCATTGCTGCTAACTGGATGAGTGCGAAAATTCTAGGAGGAAACATGGTTAAATTCATTCGTTTAGTTGCGGTGGCTGCCACGCTGACCGCGCTTGCGGCCTGCGGTGAAAAGAAGGACGCCGTCGACGTGCAGAAAGTCATCCAAGAGGGCATGCAAAAGGAAAAAGCGATGATGGAAGGCATGCAGAAAAACGTCGAGAGTATGGAAAAGAAAATGACCGAGCAGAAGGAGGAGACTAAGAAATAGTCTCAACCGTGTTCAGCTCGGAACTCCAAGTCGGTATCGCCTACGCGCTGGCGGCGGGCATTCTCTGGGGCATCAGCCCGCTCTTGCTCAAGCGCTCTCTCAAGTACACCGATGTCAGCACGGCGACACTGGTCGAGCAGCATGTTTCGGTGATCATGCTCGTCGGCCTCGCCGTGCAGTCCGGCGAGATTTTTCAAATCGACTTCGGCAGCCGCGCCTTCTGGGCGTTTTTTCTCGCCGGCGCGGTGGGCGCGAGCTTCGGCAAAGTTTTCTATTACAAAGGCATCGATAAGATCGGCGCGTCGAAAGCGACCTCGATCAAGAATAGCTCGCCGCTGTTGACCGCCGTGCTTGCCGTGTTGATCATCGGCGAGCAGATGAGCTGGTACATCGCAGCTGGCGTGACGTTGATCGTCTTTGGCATCGCGGTGCTGACGCAGTCAAAAGACAGTGGCCGGCGCGGGGTCGACAAGTTTCAGTATTTTCTCTTTCCGATTGTTTCCGCGCTTTGCTTTGGTGTGAACCCGATTTTCAAAAAGATCGGCATCAACTCCGCTAACCTGCCAATCCTCGGCACGATGATCACTCAAGTATCGGCGCTGCTGTTCATGTTCTTGTTTGCCCGGGTCATCGGTCTGCAGATCAAGTTTCAACGCGTGCCGGCCAAGGCGCTGGCGCTGTCGACGCTGTCGGGCATCACCGAAGGATTGGGCTCGCTCTGCACCTTTTACGCGCTGGTCTACGGCCCGGCGGCGCTGCTCTCGCCGATCTGGCGCATCTCGCCGCTGGTGACCTTTGCGCTAGCGCATTTCACCCTGCGCGGCGTGGAAGTGGTGACGCTGCGCGACGGCGTCGCGGCGAGCTTGATTGTGCTCGGTGTGTTTGTGTTGAGCCAGGGGTAAGAAAATTATGAAAGCGGAAACGCGGAAAACGAAAAGCGGAAACAGCAAGGCGTGAGGCGCGAGTTCGAATTGTAGGTTGGGTTAGCGGAGCGTAACCCAACTCCTTTGCACGGTTAGCAATTTGGTTTGATTTCGAACACAGCGCGCTCCAACTGCGGTGGATTGTCGCGCAGCGTTAGAATTTGTTTGCGAAAGTTATCATCGGCAACTTGGCGCGCCGTGCAGGCAATTTTCTCGCCCTTGGCGCTGATTTCCACGGCCGGAGTTTTGAGCATGTTCTGGCACCAGTGTTTGCCCGCCACTCGCGTCGAGGTCGCATAGAAGTTTCCCTGGTAGTAGAGAAAGCGCAGCTCCACCGTGCGCGGCTGGCCGGTTTTTCTGCCAGTGGTGGTTAGGTTCGCGACTAAAGTTGCGCCGTCTTTGAGGTTCATAACGCCGAATATACGAAGTGATTGGATTTGGCGCAACTCTCTAGCCCGGATTATTCATCGCTGCGGCGCGATCGAAGTGAAACTCTTCCGGAGCGAAGGCAACAGATATCCGCTTCGACGCCGCCTCGTAGGGGCGACCGGCGGTCGCCCTGCTCTGCGAATCGCAG
>Ga0194132_10001525_pt1 | contig 46625 bp, 44 predicted proteins | sample TA2KigOf80mmetaG_FD_148612 | JGI IMG/M metagenome (GOLD analysis project Ga0194132, IMG submission 148612) | Freshwater microbial communities from Lake Tanganyika, Tanzania - TA2015054 Kigoma Offshore 80m | ecosystem: Environmental > Aquatic > Freshwater > Lake | place: Tanzania: Lake... | reverse complement strand
CCTCCAGCGCCGGCGTAAACAGGCCGGCCGCATGAGTTCCAGCGAAAACCACAGCAGAGGTGCGTCTTGGCGAGAACAATATCGTAGCTTCCGCGACCCGACGCGCCGATTTTACCCGCATCCGGGCTATCTAACCGCCCGCGGCGGGGCTCGGGCTTGCCAATGCGCACTCTAGGCGTCAATCTTGCCCCCAAGAGCCAGTCATCCGGTGGATGCCGGGATAGTTGGCTATGGCGGCCAGCAGCGCGTACTGCGCGAAGCCCTCCACCCCCAGCGCGCGCACGAACACGAATGTGACCAGCAGGTCGAACAGCGCGGTTGCCGCGCTATTGACGGCCTTCAGCAGCACGAGCCGGCGCAAGGGGCCGGCTCAGGTGGCAAGCAAACGCCGGCCGCTGCCTTCCAGCACCAGGCAGGTCAGGCGGCCGGAATGGTAAGCGCCGGTGTCGATGCCGATGCGGTGCCGCCGCAGCTCGACCTTGCGGGCGATGGTGTGGCCGTGCACCACGACCTGCGGCAGCGGTCCGTCGTGGTCCAGGAATTCCTCCCGGATCCACAGCAGATCCTCCGCGCTCTGCTCGGCCAGTGGCACGCCCGGCCGGACGCCGGCATGCACGAAAAGATAGTCGCCCTCGCCATGCCAAAGCCTGAGCGCGGACAGGAACTCGCGATGCGCGGTCGGCAGCGCCGCCGCCAGCGCGCTGCGCACCGGCGCCATTCCGCTTTCGCCGTCGGCCGTCGCCGGCCAGGCGACGCCGTAGCTGAGCAGCGTCGCCGCGCCACCGTTGTAAAGCCAATTGAAGCCGCCCTGCCCTTGCTCCAGAAAATGCAGCAGCATCGCTTCGTGGTTGCCCATCAGAAAGATCGGCGCCGGCGTCTCGCCGGCCAGGCCCCGCAGTCGTTCCACCACGCCCCGGCTGTCGGATCCACGATCGACATAGTCGCCCAGGAAGACCATGCCGCAGTCGCCCGATGGGTGCAGCGCCCGGTCGGCCGCGATCAGCGCCAGCATGTCCTCCAGCAGGTCCAGTCGGCCATGAATGTCGCCGACGGCATAGAGCCGTCGCCCGGCCGGCAGGCTCGCCTCCGGCTCGGCCGGCGTCCGCCGGAAGGGCCAATGCGGCCAGCCCCGGCCTTGCCGTTTCGCATTGTCGGAAGCCCGCTCGCTGGCCATCGCCCGCCCGCTATTGCGCCGCCTGAGGCGCGGCCGCGAAGCCCGCCCAGCGGCCGCGACCGCCCAGATTCTCAAGAAAGTGCAGCAATGCGCTGACCGGGCGGCGATCGAGCCGGGTCCCGGCCTCGCTCAGCAATTGCTGCGCTGCCTGATCGAAGCTGAGCGCCCGCCGGTAGGCCCGCGGGCTGACCATGCCAACAAAGGCGTTGGCCACCGCCAAGATCCGCGCCGGCAACAAGATCGCCTCCCCGGCAAGGCCGCGCGGGCCGCCGCCATCCCATTGTTCCTGCAACTGCCGCAAGGTTTCCACGACCGGGCCGTCGAAGGCGACGTTGCCCAGCAGATCGGCGCTGGCCTGCACGCTCTCGCGCACCAGCCGGCGCTCGGCCTCGGTCAGCGGCTCGTTCTTGGTCAGCACCTCGCTCGGCACCGAAATCTTGCCCAGGTTCATCAGGCGGCCGGCGATCACCGCGGTGGTGCGATCGAGTTCCGCCACTTGCATCTCCCGGGCGATGGCGTCGGCCACCTCGGCAACCCGGTTGGAATGATCGGCCGAGTAGGGATCTCTGCGGTCGACGACCGCCACCAGCGTGGCGATCAGTTCGCCCAGCGCTCGCTCGCGCCGCTCGCGTTCCTCCACCAGACGGGTGATGTCTTCCTCGATCATCAGGACGCCACGCCGGCTACCCTCCGCCGGCAACGGCAGGTGCTCGGCCCGCAACACCCGGCGCTGGCCGTCGGCATCGTCGATGGTGCGGATTTCGGACTGCGCCGCGCCGCTGGTCAAGGCACGGCGGTTCATCTCCTCGTAGGGCCGGGCCGCCGCCGGGCCCGGCACCGGGGCCAGAGACTTGCCGAGCATCGCCTCGGCCGAGGCGCCGGCGGCGAACGCGGCCTGACGGTTGGCGAAGGTGAAGCGGCCCTGGTCGTCGACCGCCGCGATGCGCGTGGGCTGGCCGTCGCTGACCAGGCGCAGAAACCGGCTCAACGCCTCCAGCCGGGCATTGGACCGGCCGAGCGCGTCGGCCGCCGCATTGGCGCGGCGCGAACTGGCATGGCGCCAGACCGCCACCAGGGCCGCCGCCACCAAGGCGATGGCGAGCAGCAGCACGGTCAGCAACACGGCCAAGCGGCGGTCGCTTTCCGCCAGGGCTTCGGCCCGATCGACCTTGCGGAGCAACAGCCAGGGCGGCCCGGACAGACGGCGGCTCACCGCCAGCACCTCGGCACCGGCATAATCTCGGCCGACGCCGAACCTGCCTGGCTGGCGCAGCGCCGCGGCCGCGTCCAGATCGGGGGTGTCGCGGGCCAGCGTGCGGGTCAACGGCGGCGTGCCATCCTTCAGCGGCGACACGTATTCGACGCCGCCCGGTGCGGCGCGGATCAACAGCGTCTCGGCGCTGCGTTCGGTCTCACCCGGCTGCGCCAGCCGGCCGAACAGATCGGCGCCAACCGGGCGCAGCCCAAGGACCAAGCCGACCACGTCCGTTTCCTTGCGCCCGCCCTGCAGCGCGAAGACGGGCTGCAGGAAGACCAGGCTTGGCCGGCCGTCGCTGCCGGCATGCAAATCGACAAACCCGCGCTCGCCGCGCGCCGTACGCTGCACCAGTTGTTTCAGCAGGCCTTCGATGGGCGGCATGCCCGGCGTCGCGGCCAACAAGCCGCCATCGATGTCGCTCAGCGCCAAGCCGGCACCGCTCAGTCGCTGCACGTTGGCGGGCAGCGCGTGCGGCGGCGTCGGTTCGGCAAAGCCGCTGCGTTCGGCCACCGCCTGCAGCAGGTTGCGCAGGTAGTCGGCCTGCGCCGTCTCGGCAGTGACCTTGGCACGGTCGCCGCCCGCCAGCGCCAACTCGCTCATGTAGAGCTGCACCGAGGCGTTTTCGGCGATCTCGGCCAGCGTGTGGAACTGCTGCTGCCACCAACCGGCCACCGCGGCGGCGCGGCCATCGGCGACGATGCCCAGCCGGATCTGCCATTGCGTCAGATCGCGCGACCGCTCGCCGGCGACGAACTGCAGCACCGCGAGGACCCCGGCCAGAGCAACCGCCAGCAGCGCCACGCCAGCCAGCCAGACGCCTTGGCCCGGCCGCTGGCCGATCGTGCTCGCAGTCGTCGTCTCGCTCACCAACGGCATCCGTCCCTTGGCGCCAACAGGGTTAATCTAGGCATGCCCGCATCGGGTTGACAGAGGCTTAACCGCTCGGGCGCTAGCCTTGCCGACGATCCGACAGGGAAGACCGACATGCCGCCAGATCAGGTGTCGGAACGTTGGGTGCGCAAGGCCTTTAGCGCCCTGCTGCTGTTGTGCCTGCTGCTGCAGCCCAATCCGGCGCCCGCATTGTTCCGCTCGAACGAGGTCGCCAACGCCAACCTAACGCCGTTTCCCAAATGGACGGGCATGTTGGAGCGCTATTTCGCCGAGCGCCAACGCGCCGGCGCGGAGTGCCTGGGCGGCGGTGGGCCGCGCTGCCCCACGCCCGACTGGCAGAAGCTGGTGGTAGAACTCAGCCGGCGGGAGCGCGACCAGCAGCTGGCCACCGTCAACGCGCACATGAATCGCTTCCGCTACATCCTCGACCCCGTCAATTGGGGGTAGAGGATTACTGGGCCACGCTGGCGGAGTTCTTCGACAAGCATGGCGATCGCGAGGACTACGCCATCGCCAAGTACCTGACCTTGAAGGCCGCGGGCGTGCCGGCGCTGGTGCTGCTGCTGGCGTTGTTCGCCCTGGTTCTGGGCAAGTGCTGGCGGGCGGCCCGCGCCGGCGATGGCTTGGCGCAGGCGGCGGTGGCGGCCGGCGCGCTGGCCGCCGCGCACGCGGCGCTGGACTTCCCCTTGCAGATTCCAGCGCTCGGGCTGACCTTCGCCTTCCTTCTCGGCACCGGCTTCGGCCGCGCGGCGCTGCTGGTCAAGCCGTCAAAGCCGGCGGCCGCGGTAGGCGGCGTCGAAACGGCTCAACAAGCCGGCCTCCCGCGCCAGCGCGTCGCGGACCGGCCCTAGCCCATGCCGCCGCGCCGCCATCCAGGCCAACAAATGTGGGTTGCGCCGTCCTGCCTGGAGAAACCGCAGGCCGAGCGCCTCGCGCTCCGGCGCCGCCAGCGTCGTCCACAGCGTCAAGCCCAGATCGACCTGCTGCCACAGCCGACCAAGATCGTTGGACGCCAGTGCCAAGTCCCGGGCGAACGCCGGTGCGGCAGCGGCCGGCCCGTGCAGCGCAAGCCGCGCTTCCGCCAACCGGCCCCAGGCATAGCCGTCCGCTGGCGCCAGCGCCAACGCGCGAACCGAGGCGGCGGCCGCGTCGGCAAGCAACGCCTGCGCCGGCCCGCCCGGCAGGTCGAGTCCCGCCAACTGCGCCTGATGCTGGCGCAGCAGCGCCAGCCCGTTCCACAATTCGGCGGATTCGCGCCAGGCTAACCCCGCCTCGGCCGCCGATGCGGCGGCCCGCAGGCCCGGCAGCGAACGCAGTTCGCCCCGGCGCAAGGCTTCCAGCACGGCACGGGCTGGCAGTTCCGCGACCGCCGCCGCCAGCCGCGGCAGTGCCATCACCGCCACCAGCGCGGCCAGCGTGAATGGCAGGACGAGGCGAAACCAGCCGCCCCCCGGTTCAGCCGCGTCGCGCACCGCCGGCATAGGCGCCATAATAGTACTGGTAGGTGCCGTAGGCGTAGGCCGCGTGCCGACGTGTGTTGACCTTGCTCAACACCACCCCGGCGATGCGGGCGCCCGCATCGGTCAGTTGGCGCAGCGCCGCCTGCACCGCTTCGCGCTGAGTGGTGCCCCATTCGACCGTGAACACCACGCGATCCACATGCCTCGCCAGTGCCAGCGTGTCGGCCACTGCCAGCACCGGTGCGGTGTCGAAGACCACGAAGTCGTATGCGAACTTCACCCGCTCGCACAATTGCTGCAACTTCGCCGGCGCCAGCAGTTCCGCCGGATGTCGGTCGAAATGGCCGGCCGTGACATAGGAAAGCCCGGTTCGCTCGTCATACTCGGTGACGGCGCTGAGATCGGCGTCTCCCGACAGGTGATCGGCCAGGCCCTTGAAGTTCGCCACGCCGAGATTCTCGTGCACCGAGGGATTGCGCAAATCGAAGTCGATGAGCAGGGTGCGCTGGCCCGAGCGCGCCGCTGCCCGCGCCAGCGACACCGCGAGCGAGGTCTTGCCCTCGCCCGGCATTGCCGAGCCCACCAGCACGGTCTTCGGCGGCCGGCCGCCCGACAGCATCAGTGCCGCGCGGATGCCGCGCACCGACTCGGCGTAGGGTGCGTTCGGCTCTTCCACCATCACCTCGTGCGCGGCGCGCCTGCGCAAGCGCCGGCGCGACAGCGCGGGCAGCAAGCCCAGGCCCTGGACGCCCGTCAGGCTCTCGGCATGCGCCAGGCTGCGGAACCCCGCGTCGAGATATTCCAGCAGGAAGGCCAACAGCACACCCAGCGCCAGGGCCAGGACCAAGGCCGCGGCCAGGATCAACGGCTTCTTCGGATAGGCGGGCTCGGCCGGCGGCACCGCGCTGGAGATAAGCCGCGCGTCGGGTTTCTCCAGGCCGACTTCCTGCACGTCGGTCTGCTTGAAGCGCAACAGCACCGCCTGATAGACCTCGCCAGCCGCGCGCGCCTCGCTTTCCAGCGAGCGCAGGCGCACCAGCGCATTGTTCTGCTCCTCGAACGCCCGGCGCAGCTCGTTCACCTCGCGCCCGGTCGAGCGTTCCCGGATCAGCGCCAGCTCATGTTCGTTGCTCAGGCTCTGCGCCACCTTCTGCATTTCGCGGCCGATGCTGATCTTGAGATCCTCCAGCTCGTTTTCCTTCAGCAGCAGGCGGGGATGCTGATCGCGCAGTTGCGTGCGCAGCTCGGTCAGTTCGCGGCTGACCTTCGCTTCCTGTTCGCGCAGGCGCTGCACGATGGGCGATTGCAGCACCGCGGCGGCCGCCTGCACGCCATCCTGCGTTTGCAGCAGCTTGCGCACCTGCCGGTCGCGCGCCTCGGCCTCGGCCCGGGCGGTGCGGGCGCGCAACAGGTCCCCGGAAAGCTGCGCCAGTTGCTGCGCCAGCAGGCTGCCCTGGCCCTCGACGTTGAGGTACCCGATGCGCCGGCGATGTTCCTCCAGCGCCGCTTGTGCCGCTTCCATGCGCAGGCGCAGATCGCCGACTTGCTCGTTCAGCCAGCCGGTGGCGCGCGCGGTGGCGTCGAACTTGCGGCGCACGGTCTCCTGGATATAGAGCTCGGCCAGTGTGTTGGCGACTTGTGCCGCAAGCTGGTGATCCTCCGAGGTATAGCGCACCTTCAACACGCGGCTGCGTTCGGGCACGTCAACCTCGATGCCGGCGAGGAACGCATCGACCAGCCGTTCGTGCTTGGCGCGAGCCTGCTGCTCGGGACTCGGCATCGCGGCCTGTTCGGCCGCCTGGCCCCGCAAGGCCGCCATCGCCCAGGGCGGCAGCCAGTCGTCCAGCCATTGCCGCCAAGGCAGCGGCGGCAGCAGGCGTGGCTTGGCGGGCGCCAGTTCAGGATTGAACACCGGATGGCGGGCCAGGTTGAGCTTGGCGATCGCACGCTCCGCCAGGTCGCGCGACATCAGCACGGCCGCTTCGGTCTGTCCGGTGGTGTAGTCGAAGTTGCCGCTTTGCAGCACTTCCTCGAAACTGACCGTACGTTCCCGCTGGGTTTCGAAGACGAGCTGCGATTCAGCGACATAGAGCGGCGTCATGCGCGCCAGCACCAGCGCGACCAAGCCGCTCAGCAGCAACGCGGTACCCAAGACCAGCAGGCGACGGCGCCACAGGACGTGCAGCATCACCCGCAAATCGAAAGCGCTGTGCGGCGCCGACGGTTCGGCGACGCTGTCGATCGGTTCTTCGTTGGCGCGTTGCGTCACCACGGGGGCGGGTCCCGTTCCTTTGCTCTCGATCCTGGCAGTCCTGCCGGCGCGCCCGTTCGGGCAGACCCATCCGGCTGCCCTTGATACGCGCGCAATTCGCCGGGAATTCTAACAACAATTCGTTACTTCCCCGCAGTGACAGCGGTCACCCGGGTCGATCAGGTGGCGGCGTATTAGCTAGCCCGGATTGGTCAGAACAGCCGGCGCTCGATTTCCAGCGTGTCGCCCGGCAATACCAGCGTGTCCTGATCGACCGACAGGCGTTGCTGCTTGCCCTCGCGGTCGGCCCTGAGGATCGCTACTGGATCCTCCTGCGCCCGCCGCGTATAGCCGCCGGCGATCGCCACGGCCATGCGCACGTTGATACCGGCGACATAGTCGTATTTGCCGGGCTTCTGCACTTCGCCCAGGATGAAGAACGGCCGGTAGGTGAGAACCTCGATGCTGACCCGTGGGTTGGCGACGAAATCCTTGTCCAGCGCGCGTTCGAGGTCGCGTTGCAGTTCGCCGACCGTAAGCCCCGTCGCCTTGACCTGGCCGAGCAGCGGCATGGCGATGTTGCCATTGGCGTTGACCGTGGGCTGGCTGGACAGGTCGGGGTGACCGAACACGCTCACCTGAACCTTGTCGCCCGGACCCATGAGATAGTCGGAAAGCTGTGCCGAGGCGCCAGCCGGAAGCCAGGTCAACCAGCCGGCCAGCCAGCAGGCCGCCAGGCGCGCCTTAAAGCTGCAGGATCGCGGTGAGCGTGAATACATTGGCGTCATAGCTTTCGCCGGCAATGTCGGATGCCAGCGTCGAATACTCGTACTTCAAGCGCAAGTGCAGGTTGGGATTGAGCAGATAGCGGCCGACCAGACGCACGAACGCCTCGTCCTCGCTACGTTCCGCGCCGGGAAGGGTGGCGTAGTCGAGATGGTGCAGGCCGCCGCGCAACTCCAGGATCAGATTCTCCCGCGGGTCCCAGAACGCCGCCGCCTCGAAGCCGGTATCGATCGCCGCCGAGGCGCCACCCACCTGCACCGCCCGCACATTGCGCGCGAGCAGCGCTTCCAGGGTCACCAGCGGGCGCACATTCCACACCGCGCGCGCCTCGGCCGCAATGTCGCCGATCTCGTCCAGACCGGGATCGTCGAACCGCCGCGTGACGTAGCCGGCGCCCAGTTCCACAAAGGTCACAGCCGACAGGTCGTAGGTGAAGCCGGCCAGGACTTGCCAGCCCTCGCTGTCGCGCGCCAGTCCGCCCAAGGCCGCGTTGGGAAAGCGCTGCCACAGCAGGCCCGGTTCGAGCCAGAGCGTGACGCCTTGTTGCGCCTCGTAACCGCCCCGCAGGTTGATGCGGTGCAACTCGCTGTCCAGGAAGTCGTTGTCGACGCCCCCCGCATCGCGGTAGTCGGTATCGGCGAAGCGATAGCGGGCACGGCTGGAAAAAGCCCCGCGCTGGAACCGCCAGTCGGCCTCGGCACGGGCACGGCGCACGGGGATGCTCTCGGCCGTGGCGAAATCCTGCCCCACGTCGCCCCGACTCTGATGCTCGAGCGCGTATGAGCCGCGCAGCCGCAACTGCTCGAACGCCGAGATGTCGATGCGCGGGCTGGCTTCGACCAGGAAATCCTCGTAATTCTCGCTCGCTAGGTCGACAAAACGTCCCAACTCGCCCCGACCCCGCAGATTGAAGGCGTGGCGGGCGAAGTCCGATTTCAGATCGAATTCGACGGCGCTGCTGCTCGCCAGATCGGAACGCTTGCCGCGCTCGGCGCGAAACACGTTGTCGTCGGTAGTGGCGCCAAGTTCCAGCTTGGGCAGCAGGGTGAAGCTGCCCAGGAGGTGCGGTCCCTCGCCACGCCCGGCCCGGCCAAGAATGTCGCCCAGCATTAGACCAAGCGGCTCGAATTCCGGTCGCTTGCGCTTGCCGACCGATTCCTGCACCGCATCGGCCTCGTCCGACAGGTCGGCTACCTCGCGCAGGAGTTCCTGGGCGCCGGCAGGGGCAGCCGCGAACAATAGCCAAGCTGCCCCGGCGCAAGCCAAGCTGCCGGCGCTCGTCCCCCTGTCAATTGGCGCTGGCCGCCACATTCGGTTCGGCAAGCGGCGGGCCGCCAGGCGGGAACAGGATGGCCAGCTCGCCCGGGCTGGCGCCGGCAGCGGTGGCGACCTCGGTCAGGATGCCGGCGAGTTGGGCTTGGATCTGTGCCTCGGCGGCCAGGATGGCGACTTCATCCGTGGCCAGGGCCTGGGCGGCGGCCGGGCTCGGCAGCAAAGCGCTCTGACTTGTGGCCGGTTCCAACAACAGCGCCGACAGGGCGGTCTGTTGTCCAGGCGCCGGCAGGAATTGCAGGCTGAGCGCGGCGCCCGAAAGCGAAATGGTCTGCACCACCGCGGCGCCGTTCAGCGCCGCTCCCTGCAGGCTGACCACGAGCTGGCCCGCCTGTTCGCTGACGCCACTGACCGCAAGGCCGCCCGGCCCGGTCAGATATCCGGCATTCAGCCACTGTGCCGGGCCGCTCGCGGCGATCGGTACCGGCTGGCCGTTGAACGAGAGCTGCTGGCCGAACAGAATGGCGCTGTCGCCGCGCACAGTGTCGCCGACCAGCAGGATCACCCGCCAGTCGCCGGGGGGTACCGGTATGGTCAGCCCGGTCAGCCCGACCACGCCATCGGCCAGGAAATCGCCGGGGGGACCGCCGATCGCCTGTACCGCGCCGCCCAACAGCCGTGGGTCGGCGGGGCCGATCCGCTCAAAACCGGGCGCCGCCGGCTGCGCCACCGGGCCGAAATCGAACGCCAGCACTTCCGGCGGCACGATGAAACCGTCCAACATGCCCACCCGCAGGACGGCGGCGGCACGCAGCGCCAGCGCCGCCTGATGCTCCACCGCCACCAGGGCCTGCTGCAACGCCAAGAGATCGCCGCCCGCCTGCTGCTGCAGGGCGCGCATCAATGCGCCGGCCCGCTCCGCCACTTGGGTAGGGTTGGGCTGGCCGCCGGCGAGATAGGCGCGCAGCATGACCGCGGCGTTGGCCTGCCCCGCCAAGGCGGCCGTCGCCGCCTGCTCCGCCGCGCCCGCTTGCGCCCGCGCCAAGCTCAGCCAGATGCCGGCGGCCAACAGCAGCCCCAGCAACAGGGCCCACAGGCCAACCGATGGCGCCGCTGCGCGAGCCCTTGCCGGACGAATCGACCGCATTGTGCCAACATGAGACCGAAACCGCCGGCCTGTCAAACACCAGGTGTCAATGTCGAGGCGCAACATCTTGATATTCCTGTGTAGTCCAGTTCAGCATCTGGGCGATATCCGGATATCCGCGATGCAAGAATCGCGCCCAGATGGTTGATTCCGTGCGGGCGTCGATCCGCGCGGCCTGGGCGGCGCTGCTGGGTGGCGACGTCGGCCCCGGGGCCGTGCCGGCGGAGTGGGCCGGTCGACTTGCCGCGCTGCTGACGCCTGCCATGGCCGACCACCTGTTGTCGGGCTGGACCCTGCTCGACGGCGCCCCGATGGTTCCAGCGGCGGCAGCGCGGCAAAGCCGCCTGCTCAACCGGCTGGCCCGGACCGGCGGGCTCGGCTGGGCGCGACGGGCGGCCGAAGCCGGCCTTCCGGTGGTCTGCCTGAAAGGCATGGGGGCCGCCTACACGCTCTATGACGATGCCGATTGCCGCGGCATGAGCGATTGCGACCTCTTGGTCGGGGCGGCCGAGCGCGACAGGCTGCTGGCCCTGCTGCGGGCGGGCGGCCTCGATTTCGTACCGCCTCGCGCCCGTTCGCGCTGGGGCTTCGTGCACGATTCCAGCTTCCTGCCTCTGGCCAGCGCGGATGGGGTGAGCCAGATCGACCTGCATCAGCAGGCCGATGCTTGGCCGGTGCACCGTGCCCTGCCGGCCCAGGCGGTGTTCGCGGCCGCCCGGCCGGCGGCAACGCCGGCAGGCACGATCCTGGTGCCGGCACCGACGCACGCCCTCCTGCTCTGCGCGACGCATGCCGCTCGCGACCTGTTCGGCCCGCCGGCGGTGACCAAGCTGATCGATGCCAGCCGACTGCTGGCGCGCTTCGGTCAGACGATCGACGCCGCCGAACTGGTTCGGCTGGCGGCGGCGGGCGGGGTTGCCCGGCCGGTCGCCGCGTTTTTCGCCTTGCTTGCCGACCTGGGCCTGCCGGCCGCCCTGCTGCCTGCGTCGCTGGCCGCGCGACCAGACGCCTTGCCTGCCTGGTGCCGGGGCGAATATCGCCGCGCGCGCGCGCAGCTCGCCCTGCTCTACCCGCACCCGCTTTCGACCCTCGCCAGCATCCGGCGCGAAGCCCTGCTAACGGCGCAGCCCTCGACGGTGCTGGCACGCTATCGCCTCCGCCTCCACGGACTGCTGCGTCCGCAGACCGGCCGGCCGGTCGCGCCGACCGCACGGACGGCCTTAACACCCCGGAAAGAGCTGTGATCCATATTACACCAGCATTGCGGGCACAGCGTGCCACGAACAGGCAAACCGCCGGTAACGGCGGGACGCAAAGCCTCCGGCCCGCCTTGGCGACAAGGCGGGTAGCGGGGCCGCCGAAGGGAGAACCGCGCAATGGACGTCGTCGTTTTTCGTACCTGGGATCTGTGGGTTGCGCTGTTTCGCGGCCTGCCCTATGGCGATCCCTATGTCGCATTGCTGAGTTTGCTGGCCGTGCTGGCGCTGTTGGGCATCGGCGTCAAGAAGGTACTGAGCCCGGCCTGAGACGCTCAGTCTTCGCGCACCAGCGCGCCGGCCGCTTCAAGCAAGCGGATTGCCGTCGCCAGATCGCCGCTCAGTTGCTGGCTGGGAGTGGCGGGAAACGCGGCGGCGAAGACCCGCAGGATCGCCTCCTCGGCCATCGGCTCGTCCAGCAGGCGCCACAGCGCCGCAGCCAGGGGGTCGAGATGCACGATGTCCTGGTTGTTCAACACCAGGAATAGCTCGCCATCGATCGCGGTCTCGCAGGCCGGGCCGATCCGGCGATAGCGGCTCACGGCTGGCCCTCGGCCAGGCAACGTCGCAGCAGAGCCGGCACGGCCGAGGCCTCGCGGTAGCGCAAGCGATAGGCGGGGGCGGCCTCCGCCAGCTTCCGCGCCGCCGCCAGCACCGCCGAGGGCGGCAGGTGCGGCGCGAACATCTGCTGGATGAGCCGGTGCATGATTTCCGGGCGCCCCAGCCGTTCCGTCGCGGGCGGCCCGACATGCGCGGGATCACGCGCCAGCACGAACAGCGCCGATAACAGCACGGCCTCGGCGAAGCCGCAGCTCCGGCTGGCCGTCAAGTCAAGCGCCAGCAGGTTGGCAGCCAAGCAGGCGCCATGGCGGACCACCATCGCCCGGAAGCGCGCGCTCGCCCATGCCGGATAGGGCAAGCGCAACTTCGCCGCGGTGCCGAAGCCGAACACCACGGGCGGCTCTTGCAGGCGAACCGCCAGCCGGTCGTCGGCGAGCAACCGGCCTCCGACCGCCGCCAGGGTCAACGCCAGCGTGCTCTTGCCGGCGAAGCTGTCGCCCAGCAGCGCCGCCGCCCGCCCGCCGAATGCCAGCGCCGCCGCATGCAAACCGATCGTTTCCGGATCAGCCGCGATGTAGCTGCCGATCAGCACGCCGAGCGTGCCGTTGGCGGCCGGCAGATACCGGGTGAAGCCGTAGTCGGGCGCCGCATAGGCGCTGGTCTCGATGCGAAAACGCCTGCCGGCCCGCGTCACCTCGACGCTGGCGCGGACCGGCGCCCGCCCCGGCGCGGACGGCCAGCCCGGCGCCAGGCGTGCCAGCAGCGCCAAAAGGCGCGCATCAGCCGCCAGCGCGATGGCGCCGCGCCACCCCCGAAAGCGGACCGCCGCTTGCGGCGCCGCCGTCGCCCGGCGTTCACGCAAAACTAACGCCATCTCCCGCAGGATTCCGGTCGCCGCCCGCGAGCGGCGAGAGCCACCCGTTGGGCCATACCATCGACGGTAGCAAAGTGCCGGGGACAACGCACATTCCGCGCCAGGCCGCAAATCTGCCCAAGGAAGAGGAACGTCTGCTCGACTATGTGGAGCGTTTGGCTCGGCACACCGTCGGCCGTCGGGCCGTCCATGTGCACATCAGCCGGCTGCAGCATTACAATCGGCGCGAGCAGTATGTGCGCGTCGCCTTCAGCACGCTGGACGCTCTGACCCGCAAGTTCGACGGCGGCTGCTTCCAGACGCGCACGGGCGACCTCGTGCTCATCGTGAAGGGTGCGAGCGTCGCCGAGATCGACCACGGCGTGCTGCAATTGCGCTTCCTGTTCAGCGAGGATCCACTGCTCAAGGACGAGGCGCCGCCGGAAGACCCGTTCTGCACCTGGTATGAACTGGAACGCGACTATGCCGGGCTGCTGGCCCTGGCGCAAAGCCTGCACACCGCACGGGCAATCGAAGCGAACCCCTACCCGACGTCCCCGGAACCCTCGTTCATGCCGGACCACGGGCCGGAGCCGATGGCGCGTCCCGGCCACGTCCTGGTCGATCGCTCGGTGGAAACGGTGCCGCGCCAGCCGGCGGTCGATCTGCCGCGTCTGGTGCGCGTCGAGAACCTGTTGGCGAGCATCGATTTGCGCGAACTGGTGCGTCGGCAGTCGGCGGCTGCGATCGTGGCGCAACAGCGGCCACAGCCGCTGTTCACCCAGATCTACGTCGCCATCGGCGCGCTCGGCCGCCGGCTGCTGCCCGATGTCAACCTGTTCGCCAATCGTTGGCTGTTCCAGTACCTGACCGTGCTGCTCGATCGGCGCATGCTGCGGCTGCTGCCGGGAGAGAACAATCTGGAAAGCCAGACCTTGGCCCTCAACCTGAACGTCGCCAGCGTGACGAGCGACCTGTTCCTCGCGTTCGACCGGGACATCCGGCTGAAGACGCAACGGCCGCTGATCATCGAAATCCAGGCGTTGGATGCGCTGGCCGACCTGGCGCAGTTCCATCGTGCGCAGGTCTTTCTGCGGACACGCGGCCATCGCGTGCTGCTGGACGGTCTCAGCTGCGACGCCTTCCCGCTGTTGTGCCATCCTGAGCTGGGCTGCGATTTCTACAAGCTGCACTGGCAGACCCAGCTGATCGGCGGGGTCGGTCAGCGGGCGCTGGCAAGGCTCCGTCAGCAGGTGCAAGCGGTCGGGCCGGCGCATGTCGTGCTGGCGCATGTCGTGCTGGCGCATTGCGGCGAGCCGGAGGCGGTGCGTTTCGGCCACGATCTCGGCATTCCGACCTTCCAGGGCCACTATGTCGACCGGCTGCTGGCGGAACCGCCCTGACGACCCCGGCTCATTCCTTGGGCGAACGTTTGGCCAGGATGCGCTGCAGGGTGCGGCGGTGCATGTTGAGCTGGCGCGCGGTTTCCGAGACGTTCCGGTTGCATTGCTCGTAGATCCGCTGGATGTGCTCCCAGCGCACCCGGTCCGCGGACATCGGCCGTTCCGGCGCCGTCGGACGTTCCGGGTCGGCTCCGCTGAGCACGAGGTCGAGTTCGTCGGCATCGGCCGGCTTGGCGAGGTAGTCGACCGCGCCAAGCTTGATCGCCGCCACCGCCGTCGCGATCGCGCCATAGCCGGTCAACACCACGATCCGCGCATCCGGTCGGCGGGCGCGCAGCGCCTCCACCACGTCCAGGCCGTTGCCGTCGCCCAGGCGCAGATCGACCACGGCGAAGCCGGGCGCGCGCAGGCGCAGCACCTCCAGCCCCTCGGCCACGCTGCCGGCGGTCAACACTTCGTAGCCGCGCCGCTCCATGGCGCGGGCCAGCCGCTTCAGCCAGAGGTCGTCGTCGTCGACCAGCAGAAGCTGCTTGCCGTCGCCGGACGGCGTGTCGATCATCCACTTCCCCCCTTCGGCCTCAGGCCGCCGCAAGCGCTGCGGGCGGCCAGACGATGCTCACCCGCGCCCCCCGTCCGCGGCGCCGATTGGCGAAGCCGACCGTGGCGCCGGTTCGCTCCAACAGCGTCTTGGCGATGAACACCCCCAGCCCCATGCCGCCCCGCCCGGGACGGGACGTAACATAGGGCTCGCCCAAGCGGTCGAGGATCTCCGAGGAAAAGCCCGGACCGTCGTCCAGGATCTCGAGGCTCAGACCGGCATTCGACCAGCGCCCATCGATCGCCACTTCCGCGCGGGCGAACTCGATGGCATTCGCCACCAGGTTGCCGAGCCCCTGCTTCAGTTCCGGCGTGCGGGTCAACAGCGGTGGGGCCTGTCCGGGCTCGCTGTCGACCTTGATGCGCACAGCGACGCCCTCGCGCCGATAGGGTTCGGCCACCGTTTGCAACAGCACGCCCAGAGGCAGGCGGTCGAAGGTGGTGTCGCCCGAATCGCCAGGGTTGCGCGCAAGGCGGGCCAGGATTTCGCGGCAACGCTGCGCCTGGCTGCCGAGCAGGCGAATGTCGGCGCCGGTCTCGCTGTCCTGCGGAAATTCGCGTGCCAGTTCCTTGGTAACGAGCTGGATGGTCGAAAGCGGCGTGCCAAGCTCATGCGCGGCGGCGGCGGCCAACGCACCCAGCGAGGACAGCTCTTGCTGCCGCGCCAACGACAGTTGCGTTGCGCTCAAGGCATCCTGCATGCGGCGGGCCTCCTGCGCCACTCGATAGACGAAAAACACGATAAAGCCCATGCCGAGCACCAGCGCGATCCAGACGCCCAGCATATAGACCCGCGGCAGCACGAGGCTGCCGCCCGCCCAGGGCAACGGCGCGTGCACCTCCGCCAACAGGCTGACCGCCGCGACCGAGAAGGCCGCCAGGCTGAGCGTGCTGGCCAGCCGCAATATGGTCGCGGAGACCGTCACCGGGACCAGGATCAGCATGGCGAAGGGGTTGGCGAGCCCGCCGGTCAGGAACAGCAAGGCGGAGACCTGCACCACGTCATAGCCAAGAAACAGCAGGGCCTCGCGTTCGCTGTGCCAGGCCTGCCGGCGCTGGCGGATGCCGAGCCAGGCATTGAGCAGCGCCGAGATGGCGATCAGCGCCATGGCCACCGTCATCGGCACTGGGGCAGCCAGCGCCTCGCTGACCACCAGCAGCGTGGTGACCTGGCCGGCCAGCGCGATCCAGCGGATCACCACCAGCGTCCGCACCCGCACCCGGCCGCCACGCGCCCCGCCCGCAACCGCTGCCGTCGTCGATTGAGGCGCGGCGGACTGGCTCTTCATCGCGTTCCTGGCCATAGTGCCCGCATGAAAGACAACGCTATCGAAGTCGCCGACTTGAGCAAGCGGTTCGGCGAGGTGGTGGCGGTCGACGGTGTCAGTTTCACCGTCCCCAAGGGCAGCATCACCGCGCTATTGGGCGGCAACGGCGCCGGCAAGACCACCACCATCGGCATGCTGTTGGGCCTGATCCTGCCGAGCACGGGCACGATCCGATTGCTCGGCCAGGACATGTTGCACCACCGCCACCAGGTGCTCCAGCAGATCAACTTCTCCTCGCCCTATGTGGACCTGCCGCACCGCCTGACGGTGGCGGAGAACTTGCGCGTCTATGCGCTGCTCTATGGCGTCAGGCAGGTTTCCGGGCGGATCCAACGCTTGGCGCGCGACCTCGACATCGCCGAGTTCCTCGACCGGCCGACCGGCAAACTGTCGGCCGGGCAGCGCACCCGCGTGGCGCTGGCCAAGGCGCTGATCAACGAGCCGGAAGCGCTGCTGCTGGACGAACCGACCGCCTCCCTCGATCCCGACACCGCCGACTGGGTGCGCGGCTACTTGCGCGACTACCAGCGGCAGGCAGGCGCCACCATCCTGCTCGCTTCGCACAACATGGGCGAGGTCGAACGGCTGTGCGGCGAAGTGATCATGCTGAAACGCGGCCGGGCGGTCGATACGGGCGCGCCGGCCGAACTGATCCAGCGTTACGGCCGCAAGAACCTGGAGGAGGTGTTCCTCGACATTGCCCGCGGACGCGGCCGGGCCGAGGCGGCGGCATGAGCTGGGCCGCGATCGGCGGCGTGCCGCGCGCCTCGCTCGTCCGCGTTGGCGCCATGTCGTTGCGTCATCTCTATCTGCTGCGCGGTTCCTGGACACGGTTGGCCGAGCTGGCCTACTGGCCAACCGTGCAGATGGTGCTCTGGGGCTTCATCACGCAGTTCCTGGCGACGCAGTCCTCTTACATTGCCAACGCCTTTGGCGTGCTGCTGTCGGGCGTGCTGTTGTGGGACATCCTGTTTCGCGGGCAGTTGGGCGTCTGCATCCCGTTCCTGGAGGAAATGTGGTCGCGCAACCTCGGCCACATGTTCGTCAGCCCGATCCGACCCTGGGAGATGATCGTCGGCTTCCTTGCCGTCAGCCTGGCGCGCACCGTCCTGGGCGTGGTGCCGGCGACGTTGCTGGCCATCGTGTTCTATGGCTTCTCGGTCTACAGCCTGGGGCTGCCGCTCATCGCCTTCTTCTTCAACCTCATCGTCTTCGGCTGGGCCATCGGCCTGGCGCTGAACGGCCTGGTGCTGCGCTTCGGGCTGGGCGCCGAAACGTTGGCCTGGGTCGTGATCATGGCGGTGGCGCCGATCAGCGGCGTCTACTATCCGGTCGCCTCGCTGCCGTCCTGGCTGCAGCTGGTTTCCTGGTGCCTGCCGTCGGCCTATGTGTTCGAGGGCATGCGGGCGGTCCTGATCGACGGCTGGGTGCGGCTCGACGTCATGCTCTGGGCCGGCCTGCTCAACCTCGGCTATCTCGCCGCCGGCGCCGGCATTTTTCTCTACTGCCTCAGAGCCGCACGGGATCGCGGCCTGATTCTGCAGATCGGCGAGTAGCGAACGTGGCCAGCAGCACCGCGGCCAACAGCAGCGTGGCCAGCCACCAGCGCTGCCAGATGCCGTAGCTGAGGTTGAGCACGGCGAAGCCATTGACAAAGGCGGCCAATGCCGCCGCCTGGCCGACGCGGTCGTCGATCATCCGGCCAGCGAAGGCCGCCAGCCCGACCAGCCCGGCCAGCAGCAGGGCGCCGATGCCGCCCAGTTCCAGCCAGACCTGCAGGCTGCCGTTATGCGGATGCAGGTTCATCAGGTTGCCGCCCCTGGGCAGCGCCTGATCGCCGCCCGGCATGCGCCGCGAGGCATCCATGCCCCAGCCGGCGAGCGGCCGCTCGGCAATGCGCTCGGCGCTGAACCGCCAGATATGCAGGCGGTGCAACGCCGAATAGGCACGGCCGCCCAGGCTGGTCTCGTAGCGCTCGGGCTTGAGCGGCCCCTGCGCGAGCAGGGGCATGAGCAGCGCAAAGGCGGCGACGCCGCCGGCCAGCAGCACGCGCGTTGCCCTGGGCAGAACGAGCGCCAAGGCGAAGCCGGCCAGCGCCGCCACCGCGGCCAGGCGGGCCGACAGACTGTAGCCGGCGAAGGCCAGCAGCAGCACCAGCAGCGGGCAGGCGAGCGCCATCAGCCGTTTGCCGCGACCCCACAGCACCAGCATGGCGGGCCAGGCGGCGAGCGACAGCACGGTGATGCGCCGGTTGAACAAGGTATGGCGGAACGGCTCGTCCTCGCGCAGCAACCCATGCGCCAGCCGCAAACCAGCGCCGCCCGCCGCCAGGTCGACCGCCAGCAGCCCCGCCGCCACGGCGAACCCCAGCACCAGCGCGCGCTCCACCATCCGCTTGTCGGTCTCGTCCAGGCTGCGGGCGGCGGCCAACAGGATCAGCAAGCCGGCGAAACCCAGAGCGAGGGAGGCTGCCACCGCCAGCGCCGGCCAGGGCGAGAGCGCCCAGCCGGCGCTGCCGAGCGCCCATGCCGAGGCCGCCAGCGCGAGCCAGGCCAGCGGCCCGCGGAAGGCCGTGCCCAGTTCGCCGCCACGCCAAGCGAGCACGGACTGCCAGAGCGCCGGAACCAAGAACAACAGCCACATGCCCTTCGGCGCCAGCACACCCAAGGGCGCAAAGAGACCGGCGATAAGGGCGATCGGCGTCAGCCGGGGCATGGCAAGAGCTCGCGATAGAGGGCTAGCGTCGCGGCGACGAACGGTTCGAGAGCATAGTCGCGCAATGCGCGCCGGCGCCCCTCGGCGCCCAGCCGTTGGCAGAGCGCCCGGTCGGCGATAAGCCGGCCGAGCGCGGCTGCCGTAGCCGGGGCATCGCGCGCCGGCACCAACAGGCCGGTTGCCTCGTGCTCCACGATCTCGCGGCAGCCGGGCACGTCGGTGGTGACGATCGGCAGGCCGCTCGCCGCCGCCTCGATCAAGCCGCGCGGCAGGCCCTCACGGTAGCTGGGCGTGCAGACGATGCTGGCCTGGCGCAGCACCTCGGGCATGTCTCGCCGGAAGCCCCACCATTCGACGATGCCGTCCGCGACCCAGCCGTGCAGGGTCGCTTCCGCGACATCGGTCGGATTCTCCGGGTCGCGTCGGCCGACCAGCACGAAGCGGCCCGGCATGCCGTGCTGTTTCAGCAGACGCGCGGCGGCGACGAATTCATACACGCCCTTGTCGGCGATCAGCCGCGCCGGGAACAGCACCAGGGGCGGCCACGGCAGCGTCGGTGCCGGATGGAAAACCGCCATGTCGACGCCGGTGCCGCGGATCAGGCGCGTTGCCGCCGGCGCCACCAAGCCGCGCGCGACGAACATCGCCAGGTCGTCGCGGTTCTGGAAGATGACGCGCGCGTTGCCGTGGCGCAGCGCCAGTCGGTAGAGCCGCAACACGATCCAGCGCAAGCTCCGCGCCCGCCAATCCTGGCGCACGAAGAGATGGCCGAGCCCGGTCACCGCGTGCACGGTCGCCGGCACGCCCAAGAGTCGGCTGGCAAGCCCGCCATAGAGGATCGGCTTCATCGCCACATGATGCACGAGGCGCGGCCGCAACTGGCGTATCAGCCGCCAGCAGGCGAGGAAGAGCCGCAGATCCGCGATGGGGCTTTGCCCGCCGCGCTGCAACGAGATGGCGTGATAGGCGAAGCCGTTGCGCTCGATCACGGCGACATGCTCGGCCGCGTAAGGCGCCGCGACGTGCACCTCGAAGCCTTGCGCCCGGGCCGCCAGGGCGACCGGCATGCGATGGGTGGTGAAGAACAGCGCCTCGTTCATCAGGTAGAGCAGGCGGGGTTGCGATATCGCCCTCATGCGGCGCGCGCCCTTCGCCAGGCCTGCAAGGCCAGCACGTCCCACAACTGGTGCTGACCGTTGCGCCGGCCCGCCAGGTGCTGGGACCACAGTTCGCGCACCGGCGCCGGATCGATCAGCCCGCCGTCAGCCAGCCGGGCCGGCTGCAACAGATCCTCCGCCCAGTCGCGCAAAGGCCCGCGCAGCCATTCGGCCAGCGGCACCGCGAACCCCATTTTCGGCCGCTCGACCAGGGCCGGCGGAACATGGCGGTGCAGCACCGCCCGCAGCAGCCGCTTGCCGACGCCGCCCGCGACATGCATGCCCGACGGCAGGCTCCAGGCGAAGGCGACCAGCCGATGGTCGAGAAGCGGCTCGCGCGCTTCCAGGCCGACGGCCATGCTGGCCCGGTCGACCTTGGTCAGGATGTCGTCCGGCAGATAGGTCATGGCATCGAGATACATTATCGTCCGGGTGAAGTCCGGCAGGCGAGGCCAGTCGGCCGGGCGAGCGGGCAGGTCGGCCGGCTCGCTGGCACCCGGCAACAGCGACGCTGGTGCCGTCCAGTGGCTGGTCAGGCCCTGATAGATCGCCGCTTCGCCGTCCGCCGCCAGGATGCCGGCCAGCTTGTGCAGCTTGTCGCCCGGGTTACGCTGGCGGAACACGCCTGCCAGGCGATCCCAGGTGGCCGGCGGCAGCGCGCGCAGCCCGCGAGCCGCCGCTTGCCTGAGAACGCGTGGCAGACGGCCCAGCTGCGCGACCCGCGCCACCCACAGATGCCGATTGTAGCCGGCGAAGAACTCGTCGCCGCCGTCGCCCGACAGCGCCACCGTCACCTGCTGCCGCGCGAGCTGGGCGACGAGATGGGTCGGCAGGAACGAGGAATCGCCGAACGGCTCGTCCAGCAGCTCGCCCAGGCGCGGCACCACGGCAAGCGCCTCCGCCTCGCGGACGTAAAGCTCCTGGTGGCGAGTGCCGAGATGGCGCGCGACCGCCGCCGCATTGCTGGCTTCGTCGTAGCCGGCATCGGCGAAGCCGATCGAAAAGCTGCTGACCGGTTGCGCGCTTGCCCGCTGCATCAATGCCGTGACGGTCGAGGAATCGATGCCGCCCGAAAGAAACACCCCCAACGGCACGTCCGCCACCAGCCGGCAGCGCACGGCTTCCAGCGCCAGGCGCTCCAACTCGTCGGTCGCCTCCCTCTCGTCGCCGGCGAAGGGCCGCGTCTGCCCCGCCTCGGCCACCTCGGCCAGCGACCAGTAACGCTCGATGCCGGGCGCGTTGGCACCGGCCGCCATGCTCAGAATGCTGGCCGGCGGCAGCTTGTTGACGCCGCGATAGATGGAAAGCGGCGCCGGGATGCAATTGCGTCGGAAGTAGAGCGCCAAGGCGTCGCGATCGAGTTCGCGCGGACAGTCGGCGTGCGCTTCCAGCGCCTTCAGTTCCGAGCCGAACAGCAGGCGGCCGTCGCGATGGCTCCAATAGAGCGGCTTCACGCCCAACCGGTCGCGCACCAGATGGAGCGTGCTCGCCTGCCGATCCCACAGCGCGAAGGCGAACATGCCGACGAAGCGCGCAAGCGCCGGCCGCAAACCCCACTGGCGGATCGCCGCCAGCATCACCTCGCTGTCGGAACGGCCGCGAAACCCGCATCCCAGCGCTTCGAGTTCGCGGCGCAGTTCGGGGAAGTTATAGACCTCGCCGTTATAGACCAGCACATAGCGGCCGTCGGCCGAGAGCATCGGCTGGTGGCCTTCGGCGCTGAGATCGATGATGGCAAGGCGCCGGTGCGCCAGCGCCACGCCCGCCGCCGCGTCCACCCACAGGCCGTCGGAATCGGGGCCGCGATGGCGGATGGCATCGGCCATGACGCGGGCTTGGCTCGCCAGCAGGCCGGCCTCGGCACCGCCGCGTGGATCGAAGATGCCGGCAATGCCGCACATCGCTAGAGCGCCGCCACCGCGTCGGCGACGCGGTCGATGCGGTGACGGTAGGTATGCGCGGCCAGCGCGCGCTCATAGGCGGCATCCACCATCGCCTGGCGATAGCGTGCGTCGCGGAAGCGCGCCACCGCGTCTTCCAGGTTCGCGAAGTCGGGCGCCAACGCGATATAGTCGCGGTCGGCCTCGAGGATGTCGTTATAGCGGCCGCGCAGCATGATCTGGCAGGTCTTAGTGCCGATGGCGTCGAAATGGCGCGAGGAGATGCACTTGCCGTAGACGGGCGGGCGCGGGCGGCCGGCGAAGAAGCGGGCATGCACCTCCGCGAACGGCAGTTCCTCGTTGACGGTCACCTCATGCCGCAACGGGCCCGCGCTGAGCAGGCGCCGGGCGGCCGCGCGCAGGCCCCAGGGCAGTTTGTGCCCGAGCCGGCGCAGGTTCGAATCGTTGGCGATCACCAGCCGGCCGCCCATCCGCCGGCGCGTCCATTGGCGGATTGCCTCGACCGTGGCGTCGTCGCGTTCGAGATACCAGGAGCCGGCCTCGCAACTGACCGTCCCTCGACAGTCGTTGAGGAAGCGCGCCCAGTCGCTCCGCGTCAGGCGCTGATCGCCGATATCGACCGTGAGCGGTGGCTGGAAACGGTTGGCGGCGAACAGCGCGTGCACCCGGTTGCGGTCCTCGTCGCCCAGATGCGGCAGATAGCGGGCCGCGCGCACGCCGAGGTCGATATGGCGCTCCGCGGCCGACCGCTCGGCGCGAAAGGCCCCGGGATTGAGGGCGTGTGGCACGGCGATGATGCGTTCCGCCAGGTCGCCGAACAGATAGGCGCCCGCTTCCTTCAGCAATTGCGTGGCGATGATGTCCGGCCGGACGACGGCCAATACTTGCCGCTTGGCGGCGATGGGCGAGCCGACCGCGTTGAACTCGTTGCCGACGAAGCTCAGCAGTTTGCCCTTGCGCGCGGCCAACAGGGGGGCCAGCGGTTCCAGGTAGATCGTGGTGTCGCCGTTGGTCGAATGCAGCAGCACCGTCAGTTCGGCCTCCCGCAGCGCCGGCTTGAGCGCCGCGCCGATGTCCCGCTGGCAGATGTTGAGCGCGGTGACCGCGAATCCGGGCGCAGCGCGAAAGGCATCCAGCCAATCGTCGTAATAGGACAGCCGCGTGGTGTAGTGCGCGTGCAGTACCAGGGTCTTGATGCGCGATTCCCGCATGCGCTAGCCGCCCGCCAGGATGGCGACGATGCGCTGCGCCGCTTGGCCGTCGCCATAGTCCGATATCTCGCTTCGCGGTGCGAAACCCGGCCCCTGCCACAGCCGGTTCCAGCCAGCCGCGACGGTTTCCACCCACTCCGTCTCCTCGCGCAAGGTGACGCAGGGCTTGCGGTGGAAATAGGCCTCTTTCTGCAGCCCGCCGGAATCGGTGTAGACGGCGGCGGCATCGGCCACCAAAGCCGCCATGTCGAGGTAGGAGGCGGGCGGAATGACGGCAAGGCCGGCGAGATCAAGCCCGGCCGCCGTCACTGCCGCCCGCGTGCGCGGATGCAGCGGCAGCACGACCGGACGCACCGCCGCCCGTTCCTTCAGCCAATCGGTGAGCCGCTTCAGGCGCTGGGCATCGTCGGTGTTCTCCGCCCGGTGCAGGGTCGCCACGTCGTAGCGGCCGGGGACGAGGCCCAGTCGAAGCAGGATGTCGGATCGTCGCCCGGCGGCTGCCTTGGCATGCAGCGTGGCGTCGTACATCACGTCGCCGACGTGATGCACGCCGGCCTTGATGCCTTCCCTCGCCAGGTTGGCGACGGCGGCCCGCGTCGGACAGAACAGCAGGGCGCTCAGATGATCGGTCAGCAGCCGGTTGAGCTCCTCCGGCATGCGCCGGTTGAACGAGCGCAGGCCCGCTTCCACATGCGCGACCCGCAGATTGAGCTTGGCCGCCGCCAACGCGGCCGCGAGCGTCGAATTGGTGTCGCCATAGACCAGCACCCAGTCGGGCTTTTCCGCCAACAGGATCGGCTCGAGGGCCAGCAGCATGCGCCCCGTCATCTCGCCGTGGCGGCCGCCGTGCACGCCGAGATTGTGCCGCGGGGCCGGAATGTCGAGTTCATCGAAGAACACTTGCGACATGTCGGCATCGTAATGCTGCCCGGTATGCAGCATCGTTTCCGGCAGGCCCGCCGTCCGCAGTGCCCGGCTGACGGCGGCGGCCTTGACGAATTGCGGCCGGGCGCCGACGACCGAGAGCACGCTCATCGCTCGGCTTCGGCCAGGAAGCGCCGGTGCCGGGCGATGCAGTGGCCGATCCACGCGGCATTGGCACGGGTCCACTCGATGGTGCGGGCGAGCCCGTCCTCCAGCGGCGTGCCGGCGCGGAAACCGAGCCGCTCGGCCGCCTTGGCCGGATCGCCATAGCGCTTGCCGGAGCGGTCCCAATTGCGCGCCGGTGCGAGACGGATGGGCGTCTTGTTGCCGGTCAGCCGGTTCACCGTCTCGGCCAATTGCAGGATCGTCGTCTCGACGCCGGAGGCGAGATTGTAGACCTCGCCCGGCTCGCCCCGCTCGGCGCAGGCAACCAGACCGTCCACCAGATCGTCGACATAGATGAAGTCGCGCGTGGCGATGCCACCGTTCTCCACCGGCAGCGCCTCGCCGGCCAGCGCCTTCCAGATGAAGGTCGGCGTCACGTTGCGCCAGACGCTGGCCGGCGTGCCGCGCCAGCGGCCGGCGCCCAGCACCTCGCGCGGACCATAGACGTTCTGGAAACGCGCCTTCACGAACGGCAGCTTGTGCCGCATGAAGTAGTAGTTGCCATAGAACTCGCCGACGATCTTGGAAATCTGGTAGGGGCTGTCGAGATAGAGCGAAACGGGATCGTCCTCGCGTGTTGCGTCCGCCGCCGCGAAGGTCTTCTCCGCCACCGTGCAGCCGGCCGAGGCATAGACCAGCTTGTGGAGGCCCGGCGCGACCTTCAGGTGCTCGCACAGTTTCAGCGTCGGCAGCAGGTTGTTGTCGTGGTCGGCCAGCGGATCGGCCATGGAGCTCTGGTTGCCGTGGTAGGTCGCGAGATGGAACACGCAGTCGGCCGGCGGCAGTCGCGCCAGCAGGCGGTCCTCGGTGATCGAGCCGTGCAGGAAGCTGAGCCGCGGATCGTCCGACAGATTGTCGGCCTCGGCCGACAGCAAGTTGTCGACCGCCACCAGGCGCCGCACGCCCAACGCCAGCAGGCGATGACACAAGTTGGCACCGACGAAGCCGGCCGCGCCCACCACCACCACCGTCGCGCCCTGCAGCATGGCATCAGCCCTTGTGGTCAGCGCCGCGCCGGGCGTGGACGTAGAGCGCCCAGCCCCAGCGCCGGGCAAGGAAGCTGCGATCGGGGCTCGGCAGCAGCGGCGCCAGCAGGCGGGCGAGCGGCGGCACCAAGAGGAGCTGACGCCAGCCGAGCTGGTTGACGGTGAAGCGCGGCTCGACGAAGCCGGCCGCCGCCAGCACGGCCGTCGCCTCGGCCCGGGAATAGACCCGCGCCAGCGGGCAGCCGGCGCCGTCGTTGCGGTTGAGCGCCTCCTGCTGGCTCAGGCCGCGGAAGCGCGGATCGAGCAGCCGGCGCAAGCGGATCAGCACCCGCGCCTTCCAACTGTGGCGATGATAGAGCATGAGGATGAGCCGACCCTCCGGCTTCAGCACGCGGTGCATCTCGCGGAGCATCGGCAGCGGATCCTCGATATGGTGCAGCACGCCCATGGCGCAAGCGATGTCGAAGCTGGCATCGGCGAACGGCACGCGCGAGCCGTCGGTCAGGCGGAATTCGCCGCGCAGGCCCGCCAGCTCGAAGCGCCGGCGCGACAGCCGCAAGGCCGCCTCGGTCAGATCGATGCCGGCCGCCCACGCGCCATGGCGCGCGTAGCGCTCCAGCACATAGCCGTTGCCGCAACCGACATCCAACACCGCCAAGCCAGCCGCCCGGTCATAGCCGTGGATCAGGTTGGAAAAAGCACAAGGTTCGCACTCCTCCGCCTCGCGCAGCCGGTCGAAGGCGGCGAAGAAGCCGGCGCTGCCGGGCGCCGCTTCGATCGCCGCCGCCGCCACCGGGTTCGCTTCCCAGAAGTCGCGCACCTCGGCGTTGCTGACCCGCCGTGCCATCGTCCGCGCCTCAACCCTTCGGCAGGTTCAAGTGCGTGAACGTCTGGCTGACGCCGTGACTCTTGTACCAGTCGATCGCCCGCGCCACGCCCTGGCCCAGCGGCGTCTTCACCCGCCAGCCGAACTCGGCCTCGGTGCGGCTGGGGTCGAGCAGGATGGTGGCAACGTCGTCGGGCTGGCGCGGCCGGACCTCGACCGGGCGTTCCAGGTTGATGCGCAGCGCCTTCACCGTTTCCTCGAACAATTGCCTGATGGCGTAGTCCGAGCCGGAGGATATGTGATAGGCGCCGTGTCCCTTGCCCGCCGCCGCTCCCAGCACGCAATCGACCAGATCGTCGATGAAGATGAAGTCGCGCCTGGTATCCATGACGAAGCACGGCTTGCCCTCGGTCAGCCGCTGATAGAAGGTCGGCAGCGGGCCGGACAGGTTGCGCGGGCCATAGGCGTTGGCGAGACGGAAGGTGACGAAATCGAGGCCGGCAAGCTGGATGTAATACTCGCCCGCCGTCTTGCTGATGGCATAGGACGAGCCGCCCGGCAGAATGGGATGCGCCAGCGTGATCGGCTGTTCCAAGGGTTTCAGGCCATAGCAGAGCGCGGTCTGGAAATAGATCAGGCGCCGGCAGCCCGCCGCCTTGGCCGCCTTGGCGACGTTGGCGGTACCGACGGTGTTGACGAGGCCGTCCTGCAGCCAGTTCTCCGGGTCCTTGTAGCTGGCGGCGGCATGCACCACGAGATCGGGCTTGCTATCGCCGATCAGGCCCGTCACCAGACCGGCATCGGCGACCGAGCCTTCGTGCACGCTGAGCCGCGGGTGGGCCGCCAGATTGTCGCGCCGGCCGGTCTCGTAATTGTCGAGCACGGCCACGGTGTCGCCTTGCGCCAGCAGTCGGTCGGCCAGGTGGGAGCCGATGAAGCCGGCGCCGCCGGTGATGAAGACTTTCATTGCCTCTCCATGAACGAAGTCCTCAGGCGGCCATGGCGCGCCATTCGGGCGCGCGGTCGTGGAACCGCCGATGCCAGAGTTCGAGGCACAGCAGCCCCCAGGTCTTGCGCGAGAACCGCCCGGCCTCGGCGAAATTGCGCAACACCGCCGGCGCATTGAGGAACGGCCGCGCGCGCGCGCTGTCGCTGGCGAACAGGTCGGCGACGAGATCGGCCAACTCGCCCTGGAACCATTCCTTGAGCGGCACGGGGAAGCCCATCTTGTCGCGCCGTTGCAGCAGCGAGGGCGGCAAATCGGCGGCGAAGGTGGTCTTGATCAGGTGCTTCATGGCACCGCCCGCGAACTTGATGTCGGCCGGCACGGTGGCGGCGAACTCGATCAAGGGATGGTCCAGAAGCGGCACGCGCGCTTCCAGGCCGTGCGCCATGCTCATGCGATCCTCGACATGCAGCAAGGCCGGCAGCAGGCACTTGAAGTCGAAATGCGTCATCATGTCGAAATAGGCTTCCTTGCGGACATTGGCGCGGTTGTTGAAGATCGCCTTGAAGTCCGCAGCCACGCGCTGGCGGTCGAGCGCCTGCCAGTCCACCTCGTCGGCCAGGTCGGTCGAGCGGTCGATCAGGCGCAGATAGCGTTCCTCCGCCGGGCCGAACAGGCCTTGCCGCCAGAATTCCGCCATCAGCGGCTTGTATTCCTGCAACAAGGTGAGGTTGGGCACGATCGATTCGATCGTCACCACGTAGTTGCCGTTGCGGTAGGTGCCGTCAACCGCCGCCTTGATGCACTGCTCGAAATAGGCGAGCAGGTAGCGCGCATAGCCGCCGAACACCTCGTCGCCGCCCTGCCCGCCCAGCACCACCTTGACGTGGGCGGCGGCCAGGCGGGAGACCATGAATTGCGGGAACGAGCCGGGGCCGGCCACGGGATAGTCGAGGTGGTAGACGACACGCTCGATATTGTCGCGGAAATCCTCCGGGCCGATGTCGATTTCGTGCAGCCGGCTGCCGCAGCCTTGCGCCACTGTGCGCGCGTAGACGCTTTCGTCGTAGCCTGGATGGCAGGTGAACTTGCCGTGAAAGGACTGGCTGGCGTTGCCTTGCGCGCGCGTCGCCAGGATGGCGACCAACGAGGAATCGATGCCGCCCGAGAGATAGGCGCCGACCGGCACGTCGCTGCGCAAGTGCAGACCGAGCGACTGCCCGACCAGTTCGGCCGTGCGCCGGCGGTAATAGTTGGGGCTGTGGTCGAAGTCGATCTCGTAGTTGACATCCCAGTAGCGCCAGACCCGAAGCTGGCCGTCCTGCAACGTCAGCGCGTGGCCGGGCAGCAATTGCCGCACGCCCTTGAACAGCGTGTGCTCGCCGATGCCGTATTGGAAGGTGAGATATTCCGCCAGCGCCTGCGGATCGGTGGCGATCTCCGGCAGCCAGGGCAGCAGGGCCTTGGCCTCCGACGCGAACAACAGCACATCGCCGACGACGGCGTAGTAGAACGGCTTGATGCCGAAACGGTCGCGCGCGCAGAACAGGCGCTTGCGCTTCTCGTCCCACAGCGCGAAGGCGAACATGCCGCGAAGCCGCGCGAGGCATTCGGTGTCGTCCCGCTCGTAGGCCGCCAGCACGCATTCGGTGTCGGAATTCGAACGGAAGCGCCAATGCGGCGCCAGCTCCTCGCGCAGTTCGCGATAATTGTAGACCTCGCCGTTATAGGTGATGGCGGTAGCGTTGGGCGCCAGCATCGGCTGCGCGCCGGTCGGCGACAGGTCGATGATGGCAAGCCGCCGGTGGGCGAAGCCGACGCAGTCGTCGGCCGCTCGCCAGAAACCCTCGCCATCGGGCCCGCGGTGGCGGATCAGCCCGGCCATCACGGCCAGCCGCCGTCCCAGCACTTCGATCGGCCGCCCCGACAGGCTGACCGCGCCCGCTATGCCGCACATGACTTCGCATCCATTGCTTTTGCGCTATAGGCGCTCGCTCCGGTCCTGTCGAGTACTTCCCTAGACACGCGGGCGCACCGCGGTCAGCAGGCTCTTCAGGCCCCGGTGCAGGACGAGTTGCAGCCGGTCGCGCCGGGCCGCCGGCATGGCGCCCAGCAAGTGGCGGAACAGCAGCAGGTTGGCGTGTTCGTAGAGCCAGCGCTGCAGGTTGCGTCGACGCTGGCGGAAGTTCGGCCGCTGCAGCCGATGCAGGGCGCCATCGGCCAGCCCCGGGGCCGGCGACGGGCGCTTGTCGTGCCAGGCCTCGGCCAACCAGGCATCGACCTCCGCCACGTGCTGGCGGAACGAATTGGCCGGCGCCAGCGCCACTTCCTCGTACGCGCAGTCGACCATCGCCTGGCAGCGCGGCAGGTCGCGCAGGGCGGCTGCGATCTCGGCCATGTTGGAATGGTCCTTGTTGAGCGGCAGATAGTGGCGCCAGGCCGTCAACCGGCCGGAATATTCGCCCTCGTAAAGGATCATCAGCGTCTTCAGCGCCGCCGCCTCGAAGCAGCGCGGGGAGATCTGGTTGAGCCGGATCAGGCCTTCCAGATGCTTGAAATAGCGTTCCTGCAGGGTCTCGAACGGCAGGTCGGGGTCGGCCAGCAAGGCCGCCTCCACCTGGCGCTGCACCTCGCCGCTGAAGTCGAAAACCGAAGCGCCCGATTCGGTTCCCAGCGTCGCCTTGCAGCCGGTCATGAAATCAATCCAGGCCTGGCCGTAGAGCCGCTCCTCCTCGCGATAGGCGAGATCGACCTTCAGGCCATGGGCTGGCGCGTCCTGGCCGAAGCGCACGCCGATCGCCCACTTCTCCTGGCCGAAGCCGCCGAGCCAGGCCGGCACCTTGCGGGCGCGGTAGCCGACGTCGACCGGCCGGTCCCGAAGCGCAAGGACGGGCCGCCCCAACAGGCTTTCGTCGACGTAACCGGTCAAGACGTTGCGCTTGACGACGCCCGGCAGCCGCTCCGCCGGGTAGACCTTCTCGATCTCCGGCTCAGGCACGCAGGTGAACAGCAGGTCCAGCCCGATCGCACACAACGCCGCCACGGTGCGGTCGACGAAGCGATATTCATCCTGGATGAAGGCCGCCTTCACGCCCGGCGCGGCGGCAAGCCGCGCGCGCGTCGCCGGCGAGACATAGGCGTCGTGGCAGGCGACCAGCGTGTAATGCAGCACGATGGCATCGAACGCCGCCAGATCGAGGCCGGCCGGCAGATCGCCCAGCATCTTGAGCCCGACCACCTTGTGCCGCGACCGATTGGCCAGTGCCGCGACATGCTGGTCGACCGTGCCGGCGAGGCGAGGCTGGCGGTCGTGCAGCAGCAGCACATTGAGCGGGCGCGTGCCGGGGACCTGGCCGTGCATGGTCATTTCGTCAGGTGCAGGTAGACGTCGAGGCCGGCCAGGCGGCCCAGCGTCGCCAGTTGCAGGGCGCGCGGCACCAGCTGGTCGAGATGGCCCAGGCTGGCATTCTCCAGTCGCGCCTCGAAGCCGCGAAAGCGCGCGCAGAGCTGCTTGAGCTGCCGGCGTGACAGGAAGGCCGTTTCCGGCGCCGCGTTGCCTTGGCTGTCGGCATCGTAGGCCCGGCGTTCGGCGGCACTTGCCTTGCCCGGCGCCGCTCCGCCCAGATATTCCCACCGCCATTGCGCGAAGGTCGTGGCCGGAAAGCGCAGCCAGCGGCGATAGGAATAGGCATGGTAGACCATGATCCAGGCCTCGCCGCCCGGCTTCAGGATCCGCCAGGTCTCGTCCAGCGCCCGGCCGATGTCGCCGGTATGGTGGTAGCAGCCGATCGCCACGACGTGATCGAAACTGGCGTCGGGAAACGGGCAGTCGAGCACGCTGCCCTGCTGTGCGCTTGCTCGCAGGCCGAGGCGCGCGAGCCGCAGGTTGAGCATGGCGACCGGCCCGGCGGCGATGTCGAGGCCGTGATAATCGGCGCCGGCGCGCGCCAGCCGTTCGCCGACGCTGCCATAGCCCAGCCCCACTTCCAGCACCCGCTTGTCCGCCACGTTGGGAAACGGCACATGGCGCGCGAGATAGGGATAGAAGCGGAAATACCAGTCGTCGAAGCGCTGCAGCGAAGCCGGCGAGTGATCGCTGATGCCGAGCGTGCGCGCCAGCGTGGAACCGCAAAGCTCGTCCCAGAAGCGCGCGTTGTCGCCGCCAAGCGTTGCCTCAGTCATGCGCCGCCCGTTTGCGGAAGGCCATGCTGATGACGACCGGGCGATAGAGCCGGCGCCGCCAGCCCGCCACCATCGCCGGCGTCAGCCGTTCCAGCCATGCCAGGGCCCGCGTCAGCGCCCCCCTGCCGCGCGGCAGCGGCAGCCGGCAATAGCCGGCATCGAGCGGATGCACGAACTCCGCGGCCAGATGATCGAAGTCCAGCACCCGGCAGAACAGCAGCTTCAGCGCATGTTCGTCGAAGCTGCGCAGGTGCGCGAAGCGGTAGGGGTAGCCCTCCGCCAGATAGGGCGCCAGATCCTCGCGGTAGGGCACCCGCACGCAGCACAGCCCCTCCGGCTTCAGCACCCGCGTCATTTCCAGGCAGGCGGCATGCAGGTCGATCACATGTTCCAGCACGTCGGTGGCGCTCACCACATCGAAACTGGCATCGGCATGCGGCAGGGCCTCGACCCGGGCAAGCGCGGCCTCGATCTGCCGTTCGCGCAAGCGGCCGAGATAGGCAAGGCTGATGTCGACGCCGAACCGCTCGAACCGGGGCAGGCGATCCAGCAGCCGGCCGGTACCGCAGCCGATGTCGAGCAGGCGGCCGCCGGCGGGCGCGTGGCGCTCGATCAGGGCGACGGTGGAATCTTCCAGCTCGCGCCACATCGCGTCTTCGATGAACGGATTGGCGATGCCTTGGCCGATCGCGGCCAGATGGTCGCTGGCGATCCGTTCGTAGTTGTCGGTATAGGCGTCGGGGGCGGCGAAGATCGGCACGCCGTTCTCGACGCGCAGCGGCGGGCGGGCATAGATCGTGTTCATGCCCGCAGCTGCCCGCGGGCACGCAGCCGCGTCGTCAGCGCCAGGCGTTCCCGCCCCAGACCGCGCCAGCCGACCGCCGCGTAGGCGGCCAGCAAAGCGGCCGAAGCGGGCAGCGCGAGCGGCAAGGCAAGGCTTTCGTCGATGGCACGTTGCGTCAGCACGGCCACCGCCAGCGCCGACAAGGCGGCCAGCAGCCGGCCGGGCTCGGTCATCGGCAAGCGATAGCCGCGCAGCCGGTTGGCCAGCAACTGCGTTGCCACCATGCCGCCCGCGCCCAGCGCCACCGCCATCGCAGCCCCCTCCAGGCCCAGGGCGGGCAGCAGCAAGACATGCCCGCCGGCGGCATAGACCACGGCCGCGGCCTGCACGGGCAGGACCAGCCAGGTTTCCCGCGCGAAATAGAGCGCCGGCAGCAGCATGCTCCACAGCGCAAGCAGGTAATAGGCCAGCGCCGACCATCCGACGCCGCGATAGGCGGCATGGAAACCGGCCTCGGTCAGCAGCGCGACCAGCGGCCGGGCAACCGCGAAGAAGGCGAGTGCCGCCAGCCCGAAGCCGAAAGCATAGGCGCTGACCAAGCGTGGAAACTGCCGGGCCGCCTCCTCCGGTCGTCCGGCATGGGACTGGAAGTAGGGGTACCAGGCGTTGCCGAAGGCGCCCGTCAGCAACATCATGCCGGCGCCGAATTGCAGGGCGATGGAGAACTGCCCGGCGACCGCCAGTCCGGCCTCGCGCGCGACCGCGTAGGTGGCCCCCTGGAACAGCAGTAACGTCAGCAATCCGCCCGGCACCAGGGGCAGGCCGCTGGTCAGCAGCGGGCGCACGAGGTGCCGGTCGAACGCCGGCCGGCAACCGGCAAGCACCACCAGCAGCACCGCCAGCAGGCCGAGCAGCGCCCCGCCGCAATTGCCAACGATCCAGCCGGCGATGCCGAAACCGGCCTCGACCACTAGCAGATAGCTGAGCGCGAGGCCGGTGGCGCCCTGTCCGACCGAGAGCAACACGAAAGCCGCGGGCCGGCTTTCGAATTGCAGCCGCAACAGCAGCATCTCCGCCAGCATGCCGGCCGCGAGGCCGAGTGCGTGCCAGCGGATCAGTCCGGCGCGCTCGGCCCCGTCCAGCAACACGCCGCCCAGCGCCGGGGCGGCAAGCCAGGCCAGCCCCAGCAGCGCCAGCGCGCCGAGCCCCGTCAGCATTGCCGCCGTCCACAGGGCGGCGGCGCGCCCGCTCGCATCGGCGGCGCGGAAATAGACAATGCCCGCCGCCCCGCCGATGCCGAGCCCGCAGGCCTGCCGCGCGACCATGCCCGCCAGCAGCAGCAAGGCGATCAGGCCGAACTCCGTCGCCGACAGATAGCGGGTGAAGATCGGCAACGTCAGCAGCGACAGCAGCCGCCCGGCGGCAAGGCCGAGCCCGTAGATCAGGGTGGAGCGGCCAAGCTGGGCCAGCGGCTGCAGCATCGGGGCCTATCCGGCGCGGGCCAGCGCGGCGGCTGGCGCCTGCACGCGCAGTTCGCGGCCCAAGAGCCGCAGCAGCACGACGACGCGCTGCTTGTCGGCGACGCCGGCGAACAGGCCGACGCAATCGGTCAGCCCCGCCCAGTCGAGGCGCACCGGGTCGCCAGGCTTCAGGCCGGCCGTGGGATCGAGCGCGACATAGCCGCTGGCATCCTCGCGGCCGCGGATATCGGCGATGACGGCGGCCGGCACTTCCGCCGGCGACGGCCCGAACGCCACCAGGTTGCGCACGCCGGGCGCGCTGGCGATGCGCCGGCGGTCGCCCGCCGCCAGGTCGGCGCGGGCGAACAGGTAACTCGGGAACAGCGGCGCCGCCACCCAGTCGGTGCGCCGGGCATGGCGGCGCGGCCGCTTGATCAGCGGCAGATAGACCTCGAACCCGCGTTCCCACAGATTGCCGCGCGCCCACAATTCCTGGCGCGGCTGAGTGTAGACGCAGTACCAGGCGCTCACGGCCCATCCCCCAAGCCGAGCTGCACCTTCAGCAAGGGCGGGGTCAGCACGCGGGCCGGACCCAGCCGGCCGGCCAGCCGCTCGTAGCTTGCTTGCGGCATCTTGAGGTCGGTTAGCAGCACGGCATCGATGCCCGGCAGGCTCTCCAGGTCGCGCACCAGTGGCACGTGGCGGAACCGATTGGCGGTCGCCGTGGCATCGATGATGCCCGGTACCTCGAGTTCGAATTGCAGGGCGCAGAGCAACGCCACCTCGGCCAGTTCGCCCTGGCCCGCCAGCGCCACTCGCCGCCAGCCGGCCTCGCTCGCCTGGCCCAGCAGCGCGTCGCACTGGTTGCGGGCCCGGCGATAGAAGCGGAAGGAGTTGGCGAGATAGCGCGCCGTCAGCCGGCTCTTCTCGGCGAAGCCTTGCGGCGTCAGGTAATAGGCGTAGCGATTGGGCGGGGTTTTCGCGACCTTGACCAGGCCGCGATTGATGCAACGCTTGAGATAGGCATTGGTCAGGCCGAGCGCGACGTTCAGTTCCTTGGCGAGACTGCGCTGTGAGGCGCTGGCGTTCTTGCCGACCGCGTCCAGCAGGTCAAGGGTCAGCTGGCCGTCAGCCTCCGCATCCGCCGGCTTGGCCGTCCCGGCCTTGCCCTGGAACTCCAGCGAAACCACTGCGCGCCGCCCCGTTCAGCCCGTGAACGCATAGCCCGTTCACCGCCTGAACGTCAAGCGGTCGAGGGCGCGACGTTCAGAGCTGCCAGAGCTTGCGGCCGGGCGGCCGGGGGTCTTGCGCCGTCCGCCTTCGGTATTCGTGCCAATTACTGCCGCTTGCTAGCGAATCGTTCGTTGGTTGGCGCAAATTGGCGCCATGAAATTTCGTGATTTCATCCGTATCCTCGAACAGCATGGGTTCGTTCTGCGGCGCCAGAGCGGCGGCAGTCATGCGATTTATCGGGGCACGGTCAAAGGCAAGATACAGCAGGTCGTGGTCGCGGGCGCCGGCAACGACGACATCAAGCCCGGCACGCTGGGCTCGATGATCCGCCAATCGGGTCTCCCTAATACCTTGTTTCGTCGATCATTCTAGGCGTGACAGGCGAGCATGATGCTATGCTGGCGGCCCGGCGCGGCGCGCCGCGGAAGCGCTGACGCGAAGGCGCGCCAGGCAAACGCCAGCCGCGGCCACAACGGCACCGGACGGTCGAGCAGGCGGGCGCGGTCGGCCTCCGGCAGGTCGGCAAGACTTTCGACATAGAGCCGGATTGCCTCGCGCAGGGAAGTTTCCACCTCGGCGAACGACTTCCCCTGCACCGCGATGTCGAGGTCGAGGCAATAGGCCTGCCAGTCCTGGCCGCCGCCTTGCGCGTAGCATCGCACGATCCTGTCCATCGCCATTCCCACCTAGGCAGGCCCTCCGCACCATATGGCCGTGCGAATCGTCCCGGCAAGTCACAACATGGCCGGCCGGCCGCCGCCTAGAGCTGCCAGAGCTTGCGGCCGGGGGGCTGCGGGGTCTTGCGCCAGAGGCCCTTGGCATCGGCGATGACGCCGCCTTCCGGCACCAGCCGCGCCAGGTCGGCCTCGCCGAGCGCGCGGTATTCGGCATGCGGCACGGCGCCGATCAGCGCGTCGAAGCCGGCGAGACGGGAAAGCGGCCCGATCAGCGTGATCCCGTAGAAATCCGCCGCCTCGCGCGGGTCGGCGACGGCGTCGTGCACCTCCACCTGGTGGCCGAGCCGGCGCAGCTCCGCCACCAAGTCGACGATCTTGGTGTTGCGCAGGTCGGGCACGTCCTCCTTGAAGGTCAGGCCCAGCACCAGGACCCGGCCAGGCTTGCCCATGGCGGCGTTGACCCGCTCGGCCACGAAGCGGCCCATGCTGTCGTTCAGCCGCCGCCCGGCCAGGATGATCTCCGGGTTGTGCCCCACCTCCTTCGCCCGATAGGCGAGGTAGTAGGGATCGACGCCAATGCAGTGGCCGCCGACGAAGCCGGGGGTGAATTTCATGAAGTTCCACTTGGTGCCGGCCGCCTCCAGCACGTCATGCACCGACAGGCCCAGCCGCTGGGCGATCACCGCCACCTCGTTGATGAAGGCGATGTTGACGTCGCGCTGGGCGTTTTCGATCACCTTGGCGGCCTCGGCGGTCTTGATGTCGCGCGCCCGGAACACGCCGCCCGTGGTCACCTTGCCATAGACCCTGGCCAGCAGCTCGGTCACCGCCGGGGTCTGGCCGGCGATCACCTTGGTGATGCGGTCGACCGTATGCTCGCGGTCGCCGGGGTTGATGCGCTCGGGCGAGTAGCCCAGGAAAAAGTCCTGCCCGCAGCGCAGGCCGGAGGCCGCCTCAAGCGCCGGGCCGCAGATTTCCTCGGTGACGCCGGGATAGACCGTGCTCTCGAACACCACCGTGGCGCCGCGCCGCAGCGCCGGACCGACCGCGGCGCAGGCCGCCCGCAACGGCGACAGGTCGGGCAGATTGTGATCGTCGACCGGGGTCGGCACGGTGACGATGTAAAGACCGTATCCGGCCAGCGAGTCGGGCGCACTGGTGTAGTTCAGCGTGCTATGGCGCAGCTGTTCGGCATCGACCTCGCCGGTGCGATCATGGCCGCGACTGAGTTCGGCGATACGGTTGCCCGAAATGTCGAAACCCAGTACCGGAAAATGCTTGGCCAATACCACTGCCAGCGGCAGACCGACATAACCAAGCCCAACCACCACGATGCGGAGATCGTCGTTCATGCCGTGAAGTTCCCCTGCCGGCGACGGCGGCCACTCTAGCTGGCGATGGTTACTCGCTTGGAAACTTGCCGGGCTCGCGGAACACGAAAAGCTCGGGCCTGAGGGCGACGCCCAATTGGGTGTCCGACAGTGAAATGGTGGTCACGGCGCCCTGCGCGTCGCGCACATGCCATTGCCTGAGCGCCAGCGACGGGGTCTCGAACACCAACGACAGGCTGCCCTCGCGCGGGCGCTTGCGATCGACCATGGTGATCTGCAATTGCCCGGGCGCACGTTCCACCCGGACCACCTCGACCTTTTCCATCAGGTCGATCTTCTCGGCCAGCAGCACCGAAAGCGGTGTCTCGAACAGCGGCAGGCGGTCGAAATGCCGCAATTCGCGGTCATAGAGCACCAGCCAAGTGCCGTCCGCCACCACCAATTGCGGCGCCGGCGGCGCGTATTCGAAACGCAGACGGCCGGGCCGGCGCAAATACAGATCGCCCTCCGCTAATTCCCCGTGCGGGCCGATCTGCACGAACTTGGCCTGTAGCGTGGAAAGCTTGGCCAGGTAGTTCTCGACCTGGCGGATGTCGTTGAGATCCTGCTCGCTGAGCGCCGCCGCGACGGCCAGCGGCCAAGCTACGAGAAGCCCGAATATCAGTGCCAGCGCGCGCCGCCAGCGCTCAGGCATCGTCATCGCCGCGTCGGACGAAAATCTCGCGCTTGCCCACATGATTGGCCCGGCCGACCGCTCCTTCCTGTTCCATGCGTTCCATCAGGCTCGCCGCCCGGTTATAGCCGATCTGCAGGTGACGTTGCAGGAAACTGGTGGAAGCGCGCTGGTGCCGGGCGACCAGGTCGACGGCCCGGTCATAGAGGCTGTTATCGCCGCCGGCCTCCACCTCGCCCTCGGCACCGCCGCCCGGCAGATCGTCGTCGTTCTCGGTCACCGCGTCGAGATATTCCGGCTCGCCCTGCTGGCGCAGCCACCGCGCCACCTGTTCGACCTCGCGTTCCGAGACGAACGGCCCGTGCACCCGGCCGATACGGCCGCCGCCCACCATGTACAGCATGTCGCCCTGGCCCAGAAGCTGTTCCGCGCCCTGCTCGCCCAGGATGGTGCGGCTGTCGATCTTCGAGGTCACCTGGAAGCTGATGCGGGTGGGGAAATTGGCCTTGATCGTGCCAGTGATGACATCGACCGAGGGCCGCTGGGTGGCCATGATGAGGTGGATGCCCGCAGCCCGCGCCATCTGCGCCAGACGCTGGATGGCGCCCTCGATCTCGCGGCCGGCCACCATCATCAGGTCGGCCATCTCATCCACCACCACCACGATGTAGGGCAGCGGCGCGGTGTCGAGCAGTTCCTCCTCGTAGACCGGCTGACCGGACGCGGGATCGAACCCGGTCTGCACGGTGCGGCGCAGCACTTCGCCCGCCTCCCGCGCTTCCTGCAGGCGTCGGTTGTAGCCGGCGATGTTGCGCACCCCCAGGCGGGCCATGGCGCGGTAGCGCCCCTCCATCTCGCGCACCGCCCATTTCAGCGCCACCACCGCCTTGGCCGGGTCGGTGACAACCGGAGCCAGCAGATGCGGAATGCCGTCATAGGCACTCAGTTCCAGCATCTTGGGGTCGATCAGGATCAGCCGGCAGCGTTCCGGCGGCAGCCGATAGACCAACGACAGGATCATCACGTTGATCGCCACCGACTTGCCGGAGCCGGTGGTCCCGGCGATCAGCAGATGCGGCATCTTCGCCAGGTCGGCCATCACCGGCTGGCCGCCGATGTCCTTGCCCAGCGCCAGTGTCAACGCGCCGGCCGGATTGTTGAACTCCGGGGTCGCCAACAGCTCGCTCAAATAGACCGTCTCGCGGCCCTGGTTGGGCAGTTCGATGCCGATCACGCTGCGGCCCGGCACCGTGGCCACGCGCACCGCCACCGCGCTCATCGAGCGGGCAATGTCGTCGGCCAGGCCGATCACGCGGGCGGTCTTGGTGCCGGGCGCCGGCTCCAGCTCGTAGAGCGTCACCACCGGGCCGGGGCGCACGTCGTTGATCTGGCCGCGCACGCCATAATCGTCCAACACGCTTTCCAGCAGCCGGGCGTTCTGCTGCAGGGCCTCGGCGTTGACCTGACGCTGGCGGCCGCGTGGCTCGGGCTGGCGCAGCAGGCGCAGGGTCGGCAGGGCGAACCGGTCGGCTTCCTCCAATTGCAGACGCGCCTGGCCATCGGCCTCGACCCGGCGGCTGCGGCGCACGCTTTCCCGCTTGTGCACTTGCAGTCGCTCGGCCGCCGGATCCTCGGCGGTCGGCGCCGGCTCGGCCGGCTGCGGCAACGACATGGCCAGGGCTGGCGGGCTCGCGCGCCGCCGCAGGCGGGCCAAGCGCTGGCGCAACGCCACCGTCGCCCGCGCCAGAAGACGCAGGCCGGCAAGCAAGGTCAGCAGGCCGCCGGCCATGGCGTGCCCCGCCCGCGCCCATTCGCGACCCGAGATACCGAGCGCCAACGGCAGACTGGCCAGCGCCACGGCCAGCGCGGTCACCGCCACCGCGAATTCCGACAGCGCGCCCAGCGAGGCCAAGCGCAAGGCAAGCGCCCCCAGCACGCCGCCCGGCCCGGTTTCGAACGGCCACAAGGTGAAGTCCGGCAGCAAGGCCGCCAGCACGGCAGCGCTCAGCATGGCGAGCGGTGCCATGACCAGATTGAGCGGCAGGCGCGGCAGGCCCTGTTGCGAGGCCAACCGCCAGCCCCAGGCGGCGAACAGCAGGATCGGCAGCAGCGCGGCAAGCCCCAGCCATTGCACGGCCAGGTCCGCCAGCACCGCGCCCGACCGCCCCAACCAATTGGCGACGGGCCCCGGCGCCGCGCTGTTCCAGCTCGGATCCTCGGGATGATAGCTCGCCAGCGTTGCCGCCAGCAGCAGGGCGGCGGCGAACAGCAGGATGCCCAGCCCCTCGCGCAGGCGGCGCCGCAGGAACTCGCCGAAGCCGGCCGGCAATAAGGCGGGCCGGCGGGCCTGACCACGTGGCCGCAGCATCGCCCGGCTCTACAGCACCGCGCCGAGGCGGCTCAACGCCTCGGCGGTGCTGGCTGCATCGCCCACCAGGGCGACCCGGATATAGGACTGGCCGGGATTGTCGCCTTCGGCGTTGGCCTGCGCGAGATAGGCGCCCGGCAGCACCCGGACCGCCGCTTCTTGCCACAGTCGCTTGCCGGCCTGCTCGCCGTCGCCGACCTCCAGCCAAAGGAAGAAGCCGCCATCGGGACGATAGAAACCGAACCGATTGGACAGCGCGCGTTCCGCCAGCTCGAATTTCTGCCGGTAGAGCGACCGGTTGGCCTCAACGTGGCTCTCCTCGCGCCAGAGCGCCGTCGCCGCGGCATAGACCGGCAGGGGCGAGGCTGTGCCGCCATACTCGCGCAGGCGCAGGAACGCCTTCATCAGCCGCTCATCGCTGGCGGCGAAGCCCGAACGCAAGCCCGGCACGCTGGACCGCTTGGACAGGGAATGGAACACCATCAGTCGATCGAGCCCCTGCCCCAGCGCGGCCGCCGCTTGCAGCGCCCCCACCGGCGCCGCGCCGAGATAGATCTCGGCGTAGCACTCGTCGATCACCAAAATGAAGTCGAAGCGGCGGGCGAGGCCCAGCAGATCCTTCAGATAGTCCAGGCTGGCGGCGCTGCCTTGGGGGTTGGCCGGCGAACAAAGATAGACCAGCGCGGTGCGGGCAAGCGTTGCTTCCGGCACCGCCTGGAAATCCGGCAGGAAGCCGGTTTGCCGGGTGGCCGGCAGGTAGAGCGGTTCGGCGCCGGCCGCCACGGCGGCGCCCGCGTAACACTGATAGAACGGATTGGGCATCAGCACCGCCGGGCGTAGACCCGCCTTGGCGGGCGGCACGGCGGCCAACGCCGCCATGAACAGCCCCTCCTTGGTGCCGGCAACCGGGCAGATGTGCCGATCGCGGTCGATGAAGTCCGCCGGCAGGCCATATCGCCGGATCAGCCAGTCGCGGATCGCCTCGCGCAGCTCCGGCGTGCCGGCCAGCGGCGGATACTTGCCATAAAGATGGGCACTGGCCGCCAGAACCTCGCGCACCAAATCCGGGTAAGGGTGCTGCGGTTCGCCCAGGCTGAGCACCAGCGGCGCCATGCCCGGCGGCGGTTCCACGCCGCCCAGCAGCCGCCGCAGCCGGTCGAACGGGTAGTCGGGCAGAAGCGCCAGGTTGCTGTTGAGCATGGGTGATTCGCAGGCGATTCGCAGGCGCCATGAACAGACCGCCAACGGCAAAAGATACTGTAGCCGCCCGCCCCGCGGCGCACAACGGATAGCAAAACTACTCCCGACGCACGGGAAATGCAACGCGGGGGGCCAGCCCCCGCGTCCACCTTTGTTCTGACCGTCGCCACCTAGTGGATCGGCCCAAACGGATGCTACCCATCCGTTTGGGCGGTCGACCCACTGCATCAATGGGGTAGTGGTTCGATTCAACCGACGCTTGGGAGCCAAGCGTCGGCAGCGAACCACTAGGTAACGCTCTCGCCATGCAGGCGAATGTCGAGGCCCTCGCGTTCCTCGTCTTCTTGCACTCGGAAGCCGACCGTGGCGCCAACCGCCTTGATCAGGACGAAGCTGACGATGGCGTTGTAAACCAGCACCACGACCACGCCATAGACCTGCTTGCCGAGCTGGGCGGGGTTCCCTTCCAGCAGGCCGCCGGTGCCGCCGATCGCCTCGGCCGCGAATACGCCCGTCAGCAGAGCGCCGGCAATGCCGCCCAGGCCATGCACCGCGAAAACATCCAGCGAGTCGTCGTAGCCGAGCTGCTTCTTCAGCCACATCGCCCCCCAGAAACAGACAATGCCGGCGATAAGCCCGATCAGCAGCGCCCCCATCGGCGTGACATAGCCGGAGGCCGGCGTGATCGCCACCAGGCCCGCCACCGCGCCCGAGGCGATGCCCAGGACGCTCGGCTTCTTGCGCGTCACCCATTCGGCGAACATCCAGGCCAGGCCGGCCGCGCCGGTGGCGATCTGGGTGACGGTCATTGCCATGCCCGCCACGCCGTTGGCCGCCGCCGTTGAGCCGGCATTGAAGCCGAACCAGCCGACCCACAGAAGCGAGGCGCCGATCACCGTCAGCACCAGGTTGTGCGGGGCGAAGTTCTCCCGGCCGTAGCCGACCCGCTTGCCCAGCACCAGACAGAGCACCAAGGCGGCCACGCCGGAATTGATGTGCACCACGGTGCCGCCGGCGAAATCCAGCACGCCCGCTTCCTTGAGGAAGCCGCCCGTCCCCCACACCCAATGCGCGACCGGAGCATAGACCAGCAGAAGCCAAAGCCCCATGAACCACAGCAGGGCCGAGAACTTGATGCGCTCCGCCACCGCGCCGACGATCAGCGCCGGCGTGATGATGGCGAAGGTCATCTGGAACATCATGAAGACCGTCTCGGGTATCGTGCCGGACAAGCTCGCCACTTCGATGCCGCGCAGCAGCAGCTTGTCGAAGCCGCCGAAATAGCTGCCCTCGCCGCCGAAGGCGATGGAATAACCGGCCACCATCCACAGCACGGTGACCAGACAGCAGGCGGCGAAGCTCTGCATCATGGTGGCCAGGACGTTCTTCTTGCGCACCATGCCGGCATAGAACAGCGCCAGTCCCGGCACCGTCATCATCAGCACCAGCGCGGTCGCGGTCAGCATCCAGGCGGTGTCGCCGCTGTCCAGTTTCGGCGCGTCTGCCGCCAGCGCCGCGCCGCCAGCCAGCATGCCCGCGAACGCCAATGCCACGCTCCGGCCGGCGCGCCCTGCCCATTCACCCATCGTCATTCCCCTGGTTGCCGCCGTCCTGGACCGAATGGCATCCTTTCGCCCAGTGCGTTCCCTGCCCAAGTCACCGTTCCTCACAACGCCTCCCCATCGGTCTCGCCGGTGCGGATCCGCACCGCGTGTTGCAGCGGATAGACAAACACCTTGCCGTCGCCGATCTGGCCGGAGCGGGCGGCGGCGACCAGCGCCTCGACCACCCGGTCGGCGAGTTCGTCGCTGACCGCCACCTCGATCTTCAGCTTGGGCAGCAGGCTGACGGTGTATTCCGCGCCACGGTAGATCTCGGTGTGTCCCTTCTGCCGCCCGAAGCCCTTGACTTCGGTGACCGTCATGCCTTGCACGCCAAGCGCGGTCAGCGCCTCGCGCACGGCGTCCAGCTTGAACGGCTTGATCACCGCCATGATCAGCTTCATTCGCCCATGCCCCCGTTTCTCGTTGTCGATCGCGTCTTCGGCGGCCTGGCGTCGCTGCCGCGCCCGGCCCACAAACAAGAACCATGCCGGCCTGACGGCTTTCCGGTAATTCATTGATTGGATTATGTTTCGCCGGAAATAGCCGAGCCGGTTCAGCGCCTTGGCCGCAGCCTCTGCTGAAAATGCAGGCAGAGAGGCATCGCTGCCTATTTCCTGGTCAGCCTCGACAGCCGCCGCTGCCTGCCGCATGGTGCGCGGCGCGACGGGTTCTGGCATGCAGGTCGATCTGGCGATCGTTGGCGGCGGCTTCATCGGCCAGGCGCTCGCTCTGGCGGCGGCCTCGGTCGGCCTCAGGTCAGCGCTGATCGAGCGTCGACCGCGCACCGCGCTGGCGGACGCCGGCGACGACGGCCGGGTGAGTTCGCTGGCGCTGGGCAGCCAGCGCATGCTGGCGGTGCTGGGCGTTTGGCCCACGCTGGCGGCCGAGGCCGAGCCCATCCGCGACATCCGGGTGGCGGACGGCCGCTCGCCGCTTTTCCTGCATTTCGACCACCGCGAGATCGGCGACGAACCGTTCGGCTACATGGTGGAGAACCGCTTCCTGCGCCAAGCGCTGCTGGCGGCGGTGGAGCGCGGCGGGGCGATCCGCCTGCTGGCCGGCCGCCGGTTGCGGGCGATCCAGCGCGAGGAGTTCGCCGCCCGCGTCGAGCTGGACGACGGCACCGCGGTCGAGGCGCCGCTCCTGGTCGCGGCGGACGGCCGCGGCTCCGCGCTGCGGGCGCAAGCGGGCATCAACGCGCTTTCCTGGCGCTACCGGCAGACCGCCATCGTCGTGACCCTGGCGCATGAACGCACGCATGACGGCGTGGCCAAGGAGCAGTTCTTCCCGACCGGTCCGTTCGCCTTGCTGCCGATGCGCCGCAGCCGCTCGTCGCTGGTCTGGAGCCTGCGCCACGATCTTGCCCGGGCTCTGCTGGCCGCCGACGAGGCGACCTTCCTGGCCGCCGTCGAACGCCAGGCCGACGGGCAGTTGGGCCTGCTGAGCCTGGCCGGGCCGCGTTACAATTACCCGTTGGCCTTGGAGCAAGCTGAACGGGTGGTCGATCGTCGCCTGGTGCTGGTGGGCGATGCGGCGCAAGCCATGCACCCCATTGCCGGCCAGGGCCTGAACCTGGGCCTGCGCGACGTCGCCTGTCTTGCGGAGGTGTTGGCCCGCCAGGCCCGGCTTGGCCTCGATTTGGGCGAGGCGCTGGCGCTCGCAAGCTACCAGCGCTGGCGGCGGCCCGACGCGCTGGCCATGCTGCTGATGACCGACGGCCTGACCCGGCTGTTCTCCAACAACCTGCCGCCGCTGCGGGTGGCGCGCCGGCTGGGCCTGGGCCTGGTCAACCGCCTGCCGGCCGTGAAACGGGTGTTCGAGCGGCACGCCGCGGCAGCGGCCGGCGACCTGCCGCGCCTCATCCGCGGATTACCGGTCCCGCCCTAATCGCCTGCCGCCGCGCCTTCGCGGCGCGGGTCGGCGGCGCCCAGCCAGCCTTCTCGGGCACGCTGGATCAGGTGCGTCCCACTTGCCATCGGCACGAAGCGCAGGTCATGCCCCAGCGTCCGCAGCGGCGCCAGCAGCGCTTCCGCCGGCGTTGCCTGTTCCAGCTCGGTCGGGCCGTTGCGATTGCCGACATGCGGCCGGCCGAGCGCCTGCGCTGGATCCAGCCGCCAGTCGATCAGCGCCAGGATGGCGCCGGCCACGTAATGGCCGATGCGGGCGCCGCCGGCCGAGCCGACCACCGCGTGGAGCCCGCCGTCCGGCGCCAGCACCAGCGTTGGCGCCATGGTCGAGCGCGGCCGCTTGCCAGCCGCCACCCTGTTCGCCACCGGCCGACCCTCGCGCTGCGGCTCGAAGGCGAAATCGGTCAGCTGGTTGTTGAGCAGGAAGCCGCCGACGCCGAGATAGGAGCCGAGCGGTCCTTCGATGCTGGCGGTCAGGGCCACCGCATCGCCCAGGGCATCGACCACCGAGAGATGCGTGGTGCCGTGCTCGACCTCGGGCAGCACGGGCGCGTGGCCCCGCCGGCCGGCCGGCTCGCCTGCCGGCACCTGGCCCAGCGCCCACAGCGGCTCGATCAGCGCCGAGCGACCGGCGAGATAGTCACGTGCCAGCAGGCCCGCCAGCGGCACGGCCTCGAAATCGGGGTCGGCCAGATAGGCCGCGCGGTCCGCATAGGCGAGCCGGCCCGCCTCGGCGAACAGATGCGCCGCCTGCGGGTGATCGGGTGCCAGGGCGCCGAGTTCGAAGCGCTGCAGCAGCGCGAGCATTTGCAGCACCACCTGGCCGCCGCTGCTGGGCGGCCCCATGCCGCAGACCCGGTAGCCGCGATAGCCGCCGCAGACCGGCTCGCGTGCGACCGCGCGATAGGCGGCAAGGTCGGCCACCGTCACATCGCCCGGGTTGACCGCCGCCTCGCCAACCGCCTGGGCGATGCGCTGGGCAAGCGGCCCGGCATGCAACGCGTCGGCGCCCTCTGCCGCCAACTGGCGCAGCACGCCCGCCAACGGCTGGTTGCGCAAGACGCCGCCGCTCTGCACCAGCGAGCCGTCGGCAGCGAGAAATGCCGCATGCGTTTCGCCGAACCGTTCCAGGCGGTCGGCTGCGCGCAGGGCGGCGGCGAGGCGCGGCGGCACCGGGAAGCCGCCCTCGGCCAGGCGGATCGCCGGCTGGAACAAGGCCGGCCAGGGCAGCCGGCCGTGCCGGCGATGGGCCAATTCGAGCATGCGCAGAAGGCCGGGCACGCCGACCGACAGGCCGCCCGTCTGCGCTTCCGGGAAAGCCATCGGCCGGCCATCGGGCTTGAGGAAGCGCGAGGGCAAGGCGGCGGCCGGCGCCGTCTCGCGGCCATCGTAGCTCGTCACCTGGCCATGCGCCGCCGACCAATGCAGCAGGAAGCCGCCGCCACCAAGTCCGCTCGCCTGCGGCTCCACCACGCCCAGCACCAGGGCAGCGGCGATGGCGGCGTCGACCGCGCTGCCGCCCAGCCGCAACAGGTCGCGTGCCGCTTCCGCCGCCAACGGGTGCGCCGCCACGGCGAGCTGGCGGGTGGCCAGCACCGGCCCCGCCTCGCGCGCCGCGGCCGGCCAGGCAACCGCCAGCAGGCAGAGGATCAGCCCGCGCATCAGGCCAGCGCGACGCACTCCACCTCGATGTCGAACTCCCAGGGCCATGAACCAACCGTGCAGAAAGTGCGGGCCGGCGGGTCGTGCGGGAAAAACTCGCGCTAGCCTGGATTATTCGTGACGCGGGCCGTATCGGTGCGGCGGGTGTAGCATAGCTCACTGATTTCGTTCAGGATTTGGTTGTCTAATCCGGTCCTTCACGAGAGCAGGGAGGCGCCACGCCCGCCATGGCCGACGATAGAGAACGCTCCTGCGATTTGCCAAGCGTCGGGCGCAAGAAGATGAGCGCGTCGTTCGACGGCGGGCGCATCAGCTCCGACGGCGGGGTGATGGTACTGGCCCAGGCCGGGCGCCGTCTCGGTCTGGCGGACAGGCTTGCGGCCCTGATCGCCGATCGGCGCGACGGTGCGCGCGTGATACACCCGCTCGCCCGCCTCCTGGCGATCGCCTGCGGCTACGAGGATGCCAACGATCTC
>Ga0194132_10001523_pt1 | contig 46651 bp, 41 predicted proteins | sample TA2KigOf80mmetaG_FD_148612 | JGI IMG/M metagenome (GOLD analysis project Ga0194132, IMG submission 148612) | Freshwater microbial communities from Lake Tanganyika, Tanzania - TA2015054 Kigoma Offshore 80m | ecosystem: Environmental > Aquatic > Freshwater > Lake | place: Tanzania: Lake... | reverse complement strand
GGAGGTGGTGCGCCTGTCGGTGGAGGCGGAGGTGGTGCGCCTGTCGGTGGAGGCGGAGGTGGTGGCTGCCCACCCGGCTGCCCTTCAGGCGGCTGGGGGCACGGAGGACCGGCGGGGCCGCCGCATCCCAACGCCCCGTCAGGTAGGCCGCCCGCTCCAGGGCCCGGGCACGGCGGCTGGTTCGCTCCACCGCAGGGCCCTGCGCCCGCGCCCGGCTTAGGACATGGAGGCTGGCCGACAGCGCCGCATGGCCCTGCTCCGCCCGGAACACCATCAGGGTTCTGTGGGCATGGCGGTTGCTGAGGCGCGCCGCAGGCTATGGGTCCGCCAGGGAAATCAGGACATGGAGGCTGTGCTGGCGCGCCGCACGCGATGGGACCAACCGGGCCGCCAGGGCACGGCGGCTGGTTCGCTCCGCCGCAGGCCGCAGGCCCGCCAGGGAATGTCGGGCACGGAGGCTGGTCTTGCCCTCCGCACGGCCCCAGCGGGCCGCCGGGAAGCGGGAACTCAGGGCACGGCGGCTGACCTGCCAGCCCGCAAGGCCCCGCCAGCCCGGGGAAGTCCGGACAAATCGGCTTCCCAGGCACTCCGCACGGTATCAGCCCCTCCTTAAACTCCGAAAACCCTCCCGTATCGATTCCACCAAAGAACGACGTAAAGAAGGCTGTAGGATCAAACCCCGGCCCGCCCGGCGGGCCTCCCCCCGCAAATGGTACCGGCGGGAACTCTCCATAAAACTTGCCCACTACTTCATTCCCGCCGCCCTGCTTAAACGCGTTGCCAAAATTCTGGAACTCCGGCGGAAGCGCCGCCGGCCCCACAAAGAACTTGCCCGGGTCAAAGAACGACGCCGGGCCGTTGGGGCCAGCCGGCCCGCCAGGGCCATTCGGGCCTCCCTGGAACACCCTGAAAAAGTCCGGCGGTGGCAGCAGCGGCCCGCCTGGCCCACCAGGTCCGCCCCCTCCTCCTGGAGGAGCAGGCGGCCCCGCGATTATCGGTAGGAAGTTTGCTATTCCCTGGGCCAGGTTCCCATGATTGCCGAATATATCCGCCAGCTCCGGCGGCAGGAAGAAGGGTGGAGGCGGCCCTCCGGGTCCTCCCCCTGGGGGAGGTGGCGGCGGTCCCTGGAAATTGAACCCACCCGCAAGGTTGCCCACAGCCTTGGCCATGGCCTGGTTAAACGCTTGCGCCGGGTCTATCCCGGAACCGGCCTGGAAAACGCCTCGCGCCTCATCATCCAGTGCGAACAGCCTACCCGCCGCCAGCAACTCCGCCCCGGGAACGTTGGACAGGTCGTCCGTGTTCTGCAGTATCTCGAATATAGGTGCTTTAAATACGTTACCCGCGGGCTGCGGTATGTTCAGCGCGTCCCCCGCCTTGGCCTCGTAGAACACCAGCCCGGCCTGGCCGGGAACGTTGTCATCCGGTGGGGCCCCGCCTGCCTCACCACCCGGATTAGTTGGAACGCTATCGTCAGGCGGCGCTCCTAGCCGCAGGGTACCCTGTCCCGCCTTGGCGAAGGCCGCCACCACCACCGGCTGCGTGCTCTGCACCACCGCCAGCACCAGGTTCTCCTGCGCGTCCTCCCCTGCTCCTTCCGCCGCCGGCTCGAAGCCCAGCGCGAACACCGCCCGTCCCTCCCACTGCGCCGACGGCGCTGACTCCGCCGAGCCTAGCGAAATGAGGAGCATCAGCAGGGCCATCAGGCCAACCGTGGCCCACCTCAACGCTCCGCCGGACCTGGGCATAGCTAAATGTTGCGTCTTCACTTCTTGTTCACCTCAAAGCTGGCAATGGTCATGTAGCCCTTTCGACCACTACCTATTCCTTCAGCGTCCCGCGTATCGTTATTACTTCGCTCGCCGTCGCGATCTCGAAGACCGACGGCGGATATACCAGGTCCTCCCTCACGTCGGCGGTTATCTTCCCCCGCACCAACGCTATCCTGGCTGTGCGAGTCCGCACCGCCTCTCCCTCCCACGTGACCCTGTAGTTCTGCACCTGGACTTCCGTGCTTGGCTCCAGCACAATCACGCTCCCATCACTGAACGTCACCGACGCTCTGGACGCCGACGGCGTCCGTATCGAGTCCCCCACCGCCAGCGATACGTTTCCGCTCGCCGCCAGCCAGTTGCTCAGGCCGCTGACTCGGTATTCGCCCGTCCCTTCCTTGACCGCCAATTGGGCAATGACCGTCCTGACTATGGGCGTAGGCGAAGGAATCAGCGTTGGGGTAGGTGTTGGCGTGGCGCCGGGTCGGGTGGTGGCCGTGGCGGTAGGCGTAGCCGCAGCTGTGGGAACGACTGTGGGGGCCGATATTGAAATAGGTGTGGTGCCGGTAACCGGAGTGGGAATAGACGTCGGGGTGGCCGTGGGTGGTAGAGACGTGGCCGTGGGTGGTAGAGACGTGGCCGTTGGTGATGGCTCCATAGGTGTGGAATCACCGCCCCCTCCCGACGTGCACGCCAGAGCTATGAATAAGATCCCAGCCGCCGCCAGTAGCCCTCTTGCAAGGTGCATGGCGAACCTCTATTAATATTTCGGACTCTTCTAAGGGAAGCTGCCCGCAAGCCAGCTAACTACTTTACAACAGAAGTCCGAATTTGTACAAGGTGCTAACACCCTTTCTACTCGAAAAAGTCATTCCCAATCGCTCCAATAATAACCCCTATTATGAGCCTTTTCGTAATCTTGCTTGCTGCTAAAGCAACTTTCAAATGTTGTCACCTAAGCTAATGCCCGGCTTCTTGCGTTAACTGTACTTTCGGGCTATGTTCATACGGACTTTCCATCAGCGAGGCCACCATGCCCACCACCAAAAGCATCGGCATTGCCGTCTCCTCCTCCACCGCCGTCGAAGCCCTCGACCGCATCCAGCGCGCCGACACCTTCGGTATCCCCGCTGCCTGGATGACCACCAGCGCCGCCGGCCCCGACGCCCTCACCATCTTCGCCGCCGCCGCGGCCCGCACCCAGCGCATAATGCTAGGGACCTCCATCACCCCCATCTGGCCCAAGCACCCCATCGCCATCGCCATGCAGGCCCTCGTCGTCCATCAAATCAGCGGCGGTCGATTTCGACTCGGCCTCGGCCCCAGCCACAAACCCGGCATCACCGCAGCCTTCGGATTTGACTTCAAAGAACCCCTGACCCACCTCAAAGAACACATACAAATCATTAAAACCTTGCTTCATAAAGGCAAAGTGGACTTTGACGGCCGCTACTACCACGCCCACGCCTCCATCCCAACTACCGCTCCCGTGCCCATCATGGCCTCCGCCCTGCGGCAGAAGTCCTACCAGCTCTGCGGCGCCCATGCCGACGCCGCCATAAGCTGGGTATCCCCCTGGACCTATCTCCGCGACACCGCCCTTCCAGCCCTCCAGGCTGCCGCCAAGGCCGCCAACCGTCCCACGCCTCCCCTCATCGCCCACTGCCCTATCGCCGTCCACACCAACTCCGCCGAGGTCCGCCAGGCCGTCCGCGAGCAGCTCGGCTACTTCCCCCGGCTCCCCTTCTACGCCCGGATGTTCGCCGACGCCGGCTTCCCTGAAGCCCTCCAATCCGCCGCCTGGAGCGACGCCATGATCGACTCCGTCGTCGCCCACGGGTCGGACTCCCACGTAGCCGACAAGCTCAAAGCTCTCCTCGCCTACGGCATGACGGAAATCATCGCCACCCCCATCCTCGTCGGCCCCGACAAAAATGCCGCCTGGGACAAAACGGCGCGTCTACTGGCTGATGTTGGAAAAACGCTGGACTAGTCCTTACGGTTTTGTCTAGTTAAGAACGGAAAGCCGGGGTTTCAGGCAAATATTCGTCATGAAACGCCCTCTCTCAAACAAAAACCACCTAAAGACTGTCCGTACGGGTGGTGCAAGCGATTGGTCTCTGTTTAACATAGATTATGGTTTAAGCCACTCCCCACGGAAACCAGCGGCCCCTCAGAAGCGCCTCCGGCTGAAGTTGATAGCTTTAAGGAGCAGTAATGATTAACGTCCTGGTTGTTGATAACCACACCCTGGTACGACAGGGCATCATTCGTCTTCTCGCAGTCGATGACAGTATTAACATCGTCGGCGAGGCATCCAACGGCTTTGACGCTCTCGGAAAAGCCCGTGATTTGAAACCGGACGTAGTGCTGACCGATATATACATGCCTGGACTAGATGGCCTCTCCCTTACCGGGCTGCTCAAAAATGAGATGCCGGAGGTGCAAGTGGTCATCGTTTCTGCCTCATTGACCGAAGAGGACATTGTTGAAGGCGTGCGTTCGGGCGCCCGCGGTTTTATCCCCAAGAACACCGATGCCGCCAACATGATCAAGCAGGTGAAGCAGGCCGCCGCTGGCGGCGTAGCCCTGACCGAAGACGTGACTGCCAAGCCGGTTACCGCGCTGGCCCAAAAAGTCGAGCGGCGCAACAGCGGCAACTCCATCCTTTATGCTCCTCTATCTGAACGAGAAAAGGACGTTCTGGAATTCATGGCCCAGGGGAAATCCAACAAGTACACAGCAGACGCCCTGGTCGTGTCAGTCAACACCATCAGGGCCCACGTGCGCAGCCTTATGCAAAAGCTGAACGTGGAAAACCGCACCCAGCTGGCCATTTACGGCCTCAGGGAAGGCTTTGGATTGCACCGGGCTAAGCCGGTGGTTAACAGTCAATCACGGTCCGCCGCGCAGGCGCCTTAGACTGTCCTGCCATGAGTAAATTCCACTACTTAATATCGTAGCGCGAGATTAGCAGGGAGGTGCCAGGGGAGGTATTCCGATTGAGAACAACGCTGGCATTCAGTGAAGTAGACGTCGCCTAATCCCAATGAAACCTATGCCGGTTCTTATAAAAATAAAGCAGCACCAGCGCCGCGCCCGCCACTCCTCCCATCACCATCGCCCCGTCATCAACCAGCCCCCGGCTCACAAAATCCAACAACCCCAAAATCCACCGCGCGAACTGATAGCCGAAATACGCCCCCACCAACACCACCAGCCCCACCCCCAACACCCTCACCCACTGATTACTCGCCGGCCCGCGCCTATAATACATTTAACTCTTCTCCGATCATGGCTCTCTCTCCGTCGCAAGTGACATCCGGGAACTTGCATAAGGTGCCACTGCTACGTTCCATATTACTGATCCCAGCTCCATGAGCTATCTTTTCTGGTCTCCTCTCCCCTTGAACGCCTGGTGCTAGTTGAGGCCAGAGGTGTATGAAAGGACTGACTGGCCTCCAAGAAAATCCCTTCCCCCTTAATGGGGAAAGGCGAAGGTTGAGGACTCACCGTGGAGAGATGAGGGTGAAACCCTAGAGGCACGATGCTTTATCACTGCCGCCTGCCATGCTGCGCTTATACATTCTCTCGCTTCCCGCGGGAGAGACAATGGTTGGGCCTCCCGTATAACCCCGTTACCCCTCCTTCAGCGCCGGTATCACTTCCCTCCCCCATAACTCTATCGACCTCATCACATCCTTATGCGCCATCGGCCCCTCCTGCCCGTAAATTAGCAGGTGTCCCGCCTTCAGGTCGTCCCGAAGCATCTTCATCTTCTTAATCACCGTCTTCGGACTGCCGACGATTATGTTATCCATCTCCACAAGCTGCTCGTAACTCCACTTCCCAAACCCGGGCTGCACCCTCCGAGACGCTATCTTCGCCGAATCCCGGCTCCGATACCCTGGCGGGTCCATATGCTCCTCCGGCCCCGCGAAGCGATACTTCTCATTCCACATAAACCCTTTCCCTATCTCATACGCCTTCTCATCCGTATCCGCCACAAAGGCCCGCACCAGGTAGCCGTAATGCTCCGCGGTCGTCTTATGCCCTGCCTCGTGGGCCGTCTTGTGGTACAGGTCGTTTATCTGTATCGCGATGTCCTTGAGGCTGCCCAGGCATATGTACGTGTACCCGCGCTCCGCCGCCCACACCACGCTCTCGACGCTCGATGTCCCTGGGTACCATATAGGCGGGTGGGGCTTCTGTATCGGCTTCATCCACGGGTTCACCACACGGTGGTGGTAGTGCTTTCCCTCCCACCGAAACGGCCCGTCCGTGGTCCACGTCTTCACAATCAGGTCGTGGGCCTCCTGGAACCGCTCCATGTTGTCCGCCGGGTTAACATTGGCCTGTAGGCTCTCGACGGGCGTCCCCCTCACAAACCCTGATATAATCCGGCCCCCCGATATCACGTCCAGCATGGCGATCTCCTCCGCCATACGTACCGGGTCGTTCACCGGAATCACGTTCCCTAATATCGCTATCTTGCACCGGCTGGTCACTTTGGCGATGACCGCCGCATCGATGTTCACCGCTGGCTTCATACACCACCAGGCGTTGTGGTGCTCGTTGGTCATGATGCCGTCGAACCCCACCTTGTCCGCCAGCCCGTACTGCTCGTGGTACTGGTTATATAGTCGATGCGCCTTCTTCGGATCGAACAGCTTATTTGGCAGCGTAAAATACGAGTCCTTCTGGTGCTTCGACAGCGTCTCCTCATCCATGGGCGCGTAGCCCATCTCCGTAAACCAGTGCACCTGTACCGTCATATGGCTCCCCTCCTGCCCCTCTGGTCTCTTCCCACTTGAGGGGGAAGATTAAGATAGGGGGTCGGCTTCCAATTTTTCTACTTACTCGTCAAAAACTCCTCCACCGCCTCCAAAAACTCCCTCGGCTTCTCCACCTGCGGCACATGCCCGCACTTATCGATAATCTGCACCTTGGAATTCACCATCGCCTGATGAAAAAGCTCCGCGCACTCCACCGGCACAATCGCGTCCTGCTTCCCCCAGACAATCAACGTCGGCGTGCTCACCTTCTTCAAATACTGCGGCAGGTTCGGGTTGTGCATGTACGGCTGCCAGCACAGCCTCTGCGACATCTCCCTGTTCTGCCTCTCCACGTTCTGCTCCTCCGCCGTCAGCTTCCGACCATAGGTCTGCTCGTAGTTTGGTATCTGCTTCGTGTCATAAAACCTCAGCTTCTCCACCTCCGACCTCGGCGTCAGGAACAGCTCCGCAATCTCCCCTTTCTTTGGCCGAATCCCCACCGGCGCCCCCAGCGCCATCTTCTTTATCCCGTCCTGCCGCATCGACGCCATCTCCGCCGCCAGCCACCCTCCCATCGAAGACCCCATCAAGTAATACTCTCCGAATCCTAGGTGCCGTATCAGCCCGTGATAATAGTGCGCCAGCGCTGTTATCGAGTCCACCCACCCTACCCTCTCCGACTTGTTGTATCCCGGATGCGACGGCGCGTGTACCGTGAAATGCTTAGACAGCGCCTCATGGAACCCCAGCCACCCCTGACTCCCTCCCACCCCGTGCAGGACAAGCAATGGCGCGCCCCTGCCTCCCTTCAGCACCTGCAGCTTAGCGCCCTCGTAATCAATAAACTCTTCCTTCCAACTCTGCGCCATCTCCTTCTCCCTGCATATATTATTATGACCGCTCGTTTAAGTGCGTCCCTTCTGGTCTCTTCCACCCTTGAGGTCGATCTCCTTGATGCTATCTAATCGCGAGATCCCGATAGCATCGGGAGGGAAGATTAAGATGGGGGGGGTCGGTGGTGAAGGGAGGAGAGTCGTCCCTCTCTATCCTCTGCTCCTCGCCTTAGTGCTTCGCCTAACCTTATCCTTCGCCTTCGCCCTCGACGGCAGCGCCTCGCTAAACCTCTGAATCGCCTCAATATGCTCCGACGGCTTGAGCCCCGACTTCATACTGTTCAGGCTCACGTGCGTCGCCCCGTAGCTCTCCCACTTCTCCGCCGCCGCCGCCCACTCCTCCGGCGCCCTGTCTCTGGTATCGATGAACGCCTCCAGACCTATCTTGCTCGCGTCTCTTCCCGCCTTTTCCGCACTCGTCCTGATAATCTCCATCTTAGACTTGAAATCGTCCCCCAGGGTTGTGTCACGAGTCGTCGTTATCCACCCGTCTCCCAGGCGGCCCACCCTGTCCAGCACCTCCGGCGCGCTGCCGCCCAGCCATATCGGAATAGGCCGCTGCACCGGCATAGGCCGCAACCCCGCGTGTACAATACGATTCCACTTCCCTTCAAAATTTACCTTGTCCTGCGTCCACAACGCCCTCAGCAGCGCAATCTGCTCCTCGCTGCGCCTCCCGCGATTGTGAAAGTCCTCTCCTAGCGCCTCGTACTCAACAAAATTCCAGCCCGTTCCCACACCGATCCTGAACCGACCCCCGCACAGCACATCCAGCGTCGACGCCTGCTTCGCCACTAGCGCCGTCTGCCGCTGCGGCAGAATCAAAATGCCCGTCACAAACTCCATCTTCTTCGTAATAGCCGCCGCATAGCTGAACAGATCGAAAGGCTCATAAAACTGGTCCTCCAGCGTATACAGCCCTCGCAGGTTTGTATGAAAACTTGTGTCCGCGCCCAGAACGTGGTCAAAGGCCACCATGTGGCTGAACCCCAGCGACTCCGCGGCCTTAATGTACTCCCTAACAACCCCGGGGTCCGTGCCAATCTCCGTTTGCGGAAACACCACGCCTATCCGCATGTAATGCTGCCTGCCTGGTAGATTTTAGGCCAGTATCTATCCTGCCGAAGGATGTGTCAACGCCAAACCACTTTTCGACACTCTCCCACCATTCATAAACTAAATTAACCTTCTTATTGCCGGTGTACCCGAGTGCGCTGCAAAGCCACCTACAAAGTCTATGCCGCCCCGATGCCCCGGGGCGGTAGGGTACCAGCCCATTAAGTACGGCAGGATTACCAAATTCAGTTGTTAAACATCACGAGAGCACGATACTCATTCTCCTCCCTCCAAAGCCTAGCCACCCATCACCCGCAATGAGATACTAACCTGTAGAGGTACTGCGCAATGCTCCAAGGATTCCTCGAACTAAACCTCCACTCCCGCGTCCTCCGAGCCCTGGAGGCTATGGGCTTCGAAGAGCCTACCCCCGTCCAGGGCCAAGTCATCCCCCACCTCCTCGACGGCAAGGACGTCATCGTCCAAGCCCAGACCGGCAGCGGCAAGACCGCCGCCTATGGCATCCCCATTGCCCAGAAAGTGGACCTCTCACAGCCCAAAATCCAGGCCCTGGTCCTCAGCCCCACCCGCGAGCTTGCCCTCCAGGTCTCCGTCCACCTCAGTCAGATCGGCCAGTTCCTAGGCCTGCGAGTCGTCCCCGTCTACGGCGGCCAGTCGTACCACCACCAGACCCGCGCCATCCGCGCCGGCGCCCACGTCGTCGTCGCCACCCCGGGCCGCCTCCTCGACCTCATGGAGCAGCGTGTTATCTCTTTGTCCAACATACGAATTCTCATCCTCGACGAGGCCGATGAAATGCTCGCCATGGGCTTCCAGGAGGACGTTGAACGCATCCTCGACCAGGCCCCCCAAGACCGGCAGACCGCCCTCTTCTCCGCCACCATGCCTCAGGAGATCATCCGCCTCGCCAATTCCTTCCTCCACGAACCCCAGCGCGTCATCCTCACCAAGCCCCGCGCCGTCACCGTCGAGACCGTCGAGCAGTCCTACTACATGGTGCCTCGCCCCTTCAAAATCGAAGCCCTCACCCAGCTCCTCGACCTCACCTCTCCGCAGCTTGCCCTCGTCTTCTGCGCCACCAAGCAAATGGCCGCCGATCTGGGCCGCGAGCTTCAGTCGCGAGGCTACCGCGCCGCCGCCCTCCATGGCGACATGACCCAGGCCCAGCGGGAGTCCGTCATGGCGGCCTGCCGCGCCGGTCACCACGAAGTCCTCGTCGCCACCGATGTCGCCGCCCGCGGCCTCGATATCCCGGAGGTCTCCCACGTCTTCAACTTCGATATCCCCCAGGACGCCGACCGCTACGTCCACCGCATTGGCCGCACCGCCCGCGCCGGTCGCGCCGGCGAGGCTATAACCCTCATCAGCCCCCGCGAAAGCGGCCTCTTTCGCACCATCCAGCAGACCGTCGGCACCCGCATCGGCCGCAAAGAGCTCCCTACCGCCGCCGAAATCGAAGAACGCGAGCGCGCCGGCATGGTCACCGAGATGGAGCAGGCCCTCCTAGACGGCCAGTGGAGCGCCTACCGCCCCCTCGTCGAGCAACTCGCCCAACGTCACGACCCCCTGGACCTGGCCGCCGCCGCCCTCAACCGGGCCTTCGGCCCTGCCAAACCCCGCCAGGAAATCCCCCGCGTTCGCGCCGAGGAACCCTCACAGCGCCGTGGCCCCCGGGGCCGCTCCACCCGACCCTTCCACAAACGGCCCGGTGGCGGCCAGGGCCGCCACCCACGCCGCCGCTAGCCAATAGCGAAAGGGCCAACCGTATCTCGGTGGCCCCTTCTCCTATCCTATCGTCTCAGTTGTGACTTCTCTTAGGCTCTTGCAGACAGTCGTCGCTTGGCCGCTCTCCGCGCCCACCGCCACCGCCTGCGGGCGGAACGCATGCTATCGGTCATCGCGTTCGTGAACGGCATCGTCGGCGCGCTCCTTGCCCCACCTTAAGAAAGCCAGTATCCAGAAAAGGGCCGGACCCGCGAACATCATTATTTGGCCCAGCTGTTCCAGAACGTTGTCCCAGCGCAGCCCATCTCTGACACCCTCATCTCCAATGGTACCGCCTGCATAGGTGTCAACGTACCCGCCAACAAGGTATAGGATGGCGCCCAGCAGTCCCGTCGACAGGCCATAGAAAAAGTACCGGATTGGCCTGTCCGTTTGTATAACCCTAATCTCATGAGCAAAATCCGCGTAAGCGTCTCTGTCGTACCTGGTCGTCGTCACCCTCTCGCCGCGTGCTTCCGTATTTGGAGCGTTTCTCACATCCCTCATTGTTCCTCCCCTGGTCCCCTCCCTCTGGCCCTTCGGCCATTGAAGAGACTGGCTCTTTCCTTATGAATTTTCAGGCTTCGGGCCGTCTCATCGCCCAAAACCTTGATATTAGTATTGCTTTCTGACTAATCTCCCACATCCCTCAGGCGGCCAGTTGTAAGCAAGCAGTAATAGCTAATCCTTGAAGCAAGTATGATGAAAGCGCTGGATAAGCATTCTGTATATGCAGTCGCTGGTTCTTAAACAAGACTCTTCGCCAGGTTACATAGCGGTCGGTTGCTTGCAGATATGCAGGCGTAAAAATAGTTCCACCTATGATAAAATCCCCTCAAACTACCCTTAGGTACATACCCATCCCATGACCACTCGCCACCACACCGAAATCCGCTACCCCGCCACCGAAATCGATAAGAAGTGGCAGGAGCGATGGCAGCGCGACGGTATCAACAAAGTCAACGACAACGACCCTCGACCCAAGCGCTATGAGCTCACCATGTACCCTTACCCATCCGGCGACCTCCACATCGGCCACTGGTACGCCATGGCCCCCTCCGACGCCCACGCTCGGTTTAAGCGCATGCAAGGCCACAACGTCCTCCACCCCATGGGCTTTGATGCCTTCGGTCTCCCCGCTGAAAACGCCGCCATCAAACGCGGCATCCACCCCTACGCCTGGACCATCGACAACATCCAGCGCATGCGCGGCCAGCTCCGCTCCATGGGCGCCATCTACGACTGGGACCGCGAGGTCGTCTGCTGCCTCCCCAAATACTACAGGTGGAACCAGTGGTTCTTCCTCCAGCTATTCAAGGCCGGCCTCGCCTACCGCGCCAAGGCCCCCGTCAACTGGTGCCCCTCTTGCCAGACCGTCCTCGCCAACGAGCAGGTCGTCAACGGCGCCTGTGAGCGATGCGACACCCTCGTCACCCGCCGCGACCTGGAGCAGTGGTTCTTCCGCATCACCAAGTACGCCGACAAGCTCCTCGACTTTTCCGGCCTCCTCGACTGGCCCGAAAAAATCCTCACCATGCAGCGCAACTGGATCGGACGCAGCGAGGGCGTGGAAATCTCCTTCGACATCTCCCACTACCGACTCCCCGAAAGAGAAATCCGCACCTTTACTACCCGCATCGACACTATCTTCGGCGTCTCCTTCGTCGTCCTTGCCCCTGAACACCCCCTGGTGGAAAAGCTCACCACCCCTCAGCAAAAAGCCGCCGTCCAGACCTACGTCGATGAAGCCCGCCGCCTCTCTGAAATCGACCGCCTCGCCGCCGACAAGGTCAAGACCGGCGTCCCCCTCGGCTCCTACGCCGTCAACCGCCTCAACAACCAGCGCATCCCCATCTTCACCGCCGACTATGTCCTCACTACCTACGGCACCGGCGCCGTCATGGGCGTCCCCGCCCACGACCAGCGCGACTATGAGTTCGCCGCCAAATACCAACTCCCCATCGTCACCGTTATCAAGCCGCCCTACGGACAGCAGGCCCCCCAGGGCCGCGCCTACGAGGACGAAGGGATCATAGCCAACTCCGGCCTCTTCACAGGCCTCCCCTCCGCCCAGGCCAAGGGCGACATCACTGCCCAGGTCGAAATGAAGCAATGGGGCCGCCGTCGTATCACCTACCGAGTCCGCGACTGGCTCATCTCCCGCCAGCGATATTGGGGCACCCCCATTCCCATCATCTACTGCCCCAAAGATGGCATCGTCCCCATCCCCGAGGCCGACCTCCCCGTCCTCCTCCCCCCTGACGCCGAGTTTAAGCCCACCGGCGAGTCCCCTCTCGCCACCCATCCCTCCTTCTCCCATACAACCTGCCCCACCTGCGGCGGCGACGCCCGCCGCGAGACCGACACCATGGACACCTTCGTGGACTCCTCCTGGTACTTCCTTCGATACACCAGCCCCGGCTACGACCAGGGTGCCTTCGACCCCGCCAAGGTCAAGAAGTGGATGCCCGTGGACCAGTATACCGGCGGCGCCGAACACGCCGTCATGCACCTCCTCTACGCCCGCTTCTTTATCAAGGCCCTGCGAGACATTGGCCTCGTCGACTTCGGCGAACCCTTCCTCCGTCTATTTAACCAGGGCACCATAATCTCCGGCGGCGCCAAAATGAGCAAATCGCGAGGCAACGTCATCGCCCCCGACGACTACGTCTCCTCCCTCGGCGCCGATGTCGTCCGCGCCTACCTCATGTTCATTGGCCCCTGGGACCAGGGCGGTGACTGGACCGATACCGGCATCAACGGCTCCGCCCGCTGGCTTAACCGGGTCTGGGAGCTGGCCCAACGCAACCTGTCTGATCTACCGACCCAGAATGATGACACACCTACGCGCCGTTTCTTACACCAGACCATCCAAAAAGTCCACGACGACCTGGACAAGTTCAAGTTCAACACCGCCATCGCCTCTCTTATGGAGTTCGGCAACCACCTCTCCAAAGCCTGGGAGGAAAAAAGTGTCAGCGGCCCCATGTGGCATGAGGCCATCAAAAATATGCTCCTCATGATGGCCCCCATGACCCCCCATATCGCCGAAGAACTGTGGGAGCGCGCCGGCCACCCCTACTCTATCCACAACAAACCGTTCCCCAAATGGGACCCCCAACTCGCCGCTGAGGACGTGGTCACCCTCGTCATTCAAGTCAACGGCCGCGTCCGCGACAAAATCGAAGCCCCCGCCTCCGTCACCGAAGACCAGGCCAAAGCCCTCGCCCTGGCCAGCGACAAAGTCCAGTCCTTCATCAACGGCCAGCAAGTCAAAAAAGCCATCTACGTCCCCGGCCGCCTCATCAACCTCGTCGTCGGCTAGCATTTATCCCCCAGGAAAGGGGCCTAGGGCGGGGTGCTACGTCATTTCGAGCGAAGTCGAAAAATCTCAACGTTCCGTACGTTACATACACCTTACCGGCTACCGAGCTTCGCATGGCTCCTCCCATTTAGGTTCTCCCCCTTCGGCCTGGAAGGCGAAGGGGGAGTTAGACGCCTTCCTGAGTATGTCGAATGGGGGTGATGAGGTGATCTCTTTTTCTCTTCCCCTTCCAGCGGGCTGTACTCAGTCCCGATACAGTCGGGTAAGGGGCTGCAAGCTCGCCGTGGCGAGATAAAGGGGATGGTATCCCAATTAAGAACAACGCCTGTCTTTCAGCACCCCACATATGTACCGACCACCCCCATGCCTCCTTCCCCACCAACCCCTCTCCCTACCATCCCGCCCCGCTTTAGGTGTATCCTCTTCCTTCGTGAGTAGCCCAATACCCAACCCCAACCCGGCCGGTAACCCCTGTCCGCCACTCCCATGAACCTCCACCTCCCCACCCCATCCGTCATGCGCGACCGCAACTTCCGCCTCCTTTGGACCGCCGGCACCATCGCCAACTCCGGCGAGCTTGCTGAGACCATCGTCGTGGGCTGGCTCGTCCTCCAGCTCGGGGGCTCCGCCTGGGAAATCGCCCTCGTCGCCCTCAGCCGCACCGCCTTCATGTTCGCCTTCTCCGTCTTCGCCGGTGCCATCGGCGACCGCATCGATCGGCGAATCCTCATGGCCGCCTCCCACGGCGCCAACGTCACCGCCGTCGCAAGCATCCTTGTCCTCCTTATCACCGGCGACATCCAAATCTGGCACCTCTACGCCCTCGGTGCTGTCCACGGCATCACCCGCGCTTTCGACAACACCAGCCGGCGCGCCGTCATGTTCCAGATCGTTGGCGCCAAAGGCCTCATGCAGGCCATTTCCATGGAGCACATGGGCTTCAGCACCGGACGCATCGTTGCCCCCATCATTGCCGGTCTCCTCTTGGAAGTCACCGACAGCGCCATCAGCAACTTTGCCGTGCTTCTAGGTCTTTACTCCATCTCCCTCTACAGCGTCTTCAATCTCCGGGTCAAAGGTCTCCAAGATAAGAAACCCTCCACGCCGGTTCTCAGCAGCATTGTGGAAGGGTTTAGATACGCCTACACCACTCCCGTCATCGCCGCCGTCCTCTGCGTCAGCATGGTCATGAACGTCCTCTTCCAGTACAACGTCTTCATCCCCGTCGTCGCCCAAGACTACCTCCATGTCGGCGAGACCCTCATGGGCCTCCTCGCCGCCGCTGACGGCATCGGCAAAGTCTCAGGCTCCATTGTCGCCAGCGTTCTGGTCGGCAAGATTAAACGCCACGGGCGAATCTACCTCTTAGGCTCCTTAGGCCTGTCACTGTCCCTCTTGGGCTTCGCCCTCTCTCCCTGGTATGCTCTCTCCTTCTTCCTTCTAGTAGCTTTAGGCTTCTCCCAGATAGGCTTCTCGACAATGCAAAGCGGCATAATCCTTATGTCCACCCCCACCAAGCTCCACGGTCGAGTCATGGGCGTCCAGCAGTTGGCCGTCGGCACCGGCCAGTTGGGCAGCCTTGAGCTTGGCGCTATGGTGGCCCTCATAGGCGTGCCTGCCACTCTCGCCGTCAACGCCGCTGTCGCCATCCTTCTCCTGGGCCTCATCGCTGTCTTCATGCCTGCCCTCCGGCGTCCCCTTCAGCGCCTCCCAGACGAACCGCAGCCCCCAGTGCCCTCAACACCCTCGGGGCGGGGGCCGAGCGAAGTCCTTCGGCAGAAGGCGGATAGAGTCGAGGGCCCTGCCGCGCCGTGTCCTACTGACGTCAACTAAGACGCCCCATGCAACCCTCCTCTCGACTGCCCCTCCTTGACGTTCTGCGGAACCGCAACTTCCGATTCCTCTGGGGCACCGGCGTCGTTTCCGCCACCGTGGAAATGTCGGAAATCCTGGTCCTAAGCTGGCTCGTCCTCCAGCTTACCGACTCGGCTTGGTATGTAGCCCTCGTCGGCGTCTGCCGCACCGGCTCTATGTTCGCCTTCAGCCTCTTCTCCGGCGCCCTCGGCGACCGCTTCGACCGCCGTCGCATCATGATGGTTATCGAATGCATAAACATCGCCGTCGTCGCTTCCATCATCGCCATCCTCGCTGCCGACTTTATCCAGCCGTGGCACCTCTTCATCGCCGCTGTTATTCGAGGCGGCGTCCGCTCCTTCGACAACACCTGCCGACGTGCCCTAACCTTCCAGGTAGTCCAGTCCCGCACCCTCATCCAAGCCGTCTCCCTGGACCATGTAGCCTTCAGCACGGGTAAAATCGTCGGCCCCATCTCCATGGGCGCCCTCCTCCAAGTGACCGACACCGCCGTCTCCGCCTACTCCGCCATCGCCGCCTTCCACCTGGTTTCCCTTTTCTGTCTCTTCATGGTCAAAGTCGACCCGGCCTCCCCCGCTCCTCCCCGCCGCCCCGTCCTCGCCAGCATCACCGAAGGTATGCGGCACGCCTTCTCCACTCCACCCATCGCCGGCGTCCTCGCCATCACCGTTCCCATGAACACCATCTTTCAGTACCAACTATTCATACCCGTCATCGCCCGGGACCACCTCCACGTCGGCCCCGGCCTCATGGGCCTCCTTGCCGCCGCCGACGGTATCGGCTTCATCATCGGCTCCGTCGCCATTGGGCTATGGGGCCACCTCATCAAATATCATGGCCGGATATTCCTCATCGGCTCCCTTGGCGTCTGCGTCCTCTTGGCCGCCTTTGCCGTATCTCCCTGGTATCCCCTCTCCTTCCTCCTCCTGGTAGCCGTAGGCTTCTCTCAGGTCGGCTTCTCCACCATGCAGGCCGGAATCCTCCTTCTCGCCAGCCCCCAGAACTTCCACGGACGAGTTTTTGGCGCTCAGCAAGTCGCCGTCGGCACCGGCAACTTCGGCAGCCTCCAGATTGGCGCCCTCGCCGCCGTCTACGAAGCCCCCGCCGCCCTCGCCGCCAACGGCATCGTGGGCGCGGCCCTCCTCCTCATCATCGCCCTCCTCATGCCCGCCCTCCGGCGTCCCCTCCCGGGCGCCCACCCTCCCCCGACGCCAGCCCTCCACCCGTCCCTGCCCCAACCCACCTCCCCATCGGCAAAAACCTCCCACCATAAATAAACCTGCACAAAGCCCCACATACGATTGTTATTAGGATAGCTGTTATAAGATAGCCCGATAAGTGTTCTGTCTTTATCGGCGAGGTTTTTATGGCATCCCGTTCCCCTCTGGTGCCCCCTCTTCTCCTAATTGCAAAGGAGAAGAGGGGGATAGGGGGGTGATGAGGTGATCCTTATTTTCTTTCCCTCTTCTCCCGTAGTCGGGAGAAGAGGGACTAAGGGTGATGAGGGCACCCCACTTAAAGCCAAGGCTGGCTTTCCATACCAACCTTTCCCCACTACAATTGCCCCCATCACCTCCCATAGGAGGCCCTCATGCCCAAAACCCTCCAAATAAAAGTCGAGCGCATGACCAGCGACACCTTCGCCCCCTTCGGCCAGCTCATCGACCCCGGCGACGCTCCCCACAACCCTCCCAGGTCTTTCCCCGTCGACTTCCAGGGCGGAAAAACCCGAATCAGCGCCGCCTTCCTCCCCTACAAAGGCCTCACCTTCAGCATCCTGGAGCAGCACTTCAACGTCACCCAGTCCTTCCTCCCCCTCAGCGGCGCCCCCGCCATCGTCGGCCTCGCTCCCCCCACCGACCCCCACAACCCCCATGCCATCCCCTCTACCGAGGACATCCGCATCTTCCTCATCGACGGCTCCGTCGGCTACCTACTTAAGAAAAACACCTGGCATTCCGACCGCCTTCCCTTCTTCGCCCCAGGCTCCCGCATGGCCATCATCACCGACGAAGAGACCTCCGAAGACCTGAGACTCCATGGGGCCGCTAGCGACCCTCCCCAGAAATGGGGCGGCTGGAAACTCAACCGAATCGTGGACTACAAGTCCAAATTCGGCGTCTCCTTCCAGGCCATCCTCTCTTAACCGCCCTCCACCGTCCTCCGTCATTCCAGCGGAAGCTGGAATCTAGCCCTTTCCCCACTAGGGGCTGGATAGGGGTTGGGATATACGTCATTTCGGTGAGCCTTTAGCCCTGAGCGAAGTCTGTACTCGGACGTAGCCGAATGGGGTAGTCGAGAAACCTCAGCGTGCCGTCCGCTAACAACACCCCATCCCGCCAACCGGTGCCTTCCCAAAACGCTGGTCAACCATTCCGACACTAGTAATAAAACAGAATTGTCATTCTGAGCGAAGTCCGCCTCTGGCGGACGCAGTCGAAGAATCTGTTATGCCTAGAACCTAGCTTCTGCCATCCCTCACCACAACCCGTCTGGTAACGTAGGGGCGAGGTCGCCTCTCCCTAACTTCCCGTTACTAGCCCCTCCCAATTTCCCGCCTACTCCTTTCTCATAATTGCACTTCCCTCACAACTGGGCCGCCATAGAATTAAGGATTTCGGAGGTGTAGTGGCAGTGGATGCCTGGGATGGATGGCCCCTGGGACGATTCCTCTACTTTTTCACCGCCGCCGCCTACCTCATGGTCGGGACCCAGCTCACCCTCTTCCACTGGCGAGGCGCCTTCCGAAGCCGCTTCATGTGGGGGCCAGTCCTCTACACCCCCCCCTCCTCATCGCCATCGCCGTCCTCATGGGCATTGTCCAGGGAGACGTCATTGAAATCATCTACGTTATTATGTTTAGCATCGGCGTCGTTGAAGGCCTCATGGGAGCTATGCTGCACATCCGAGGCGTGGCCTCCTACATAGGCGGCGTCAACCTCCGCAACCTCATGGCTGGCCCGCCTTTCATTATGCCTATGATGTACGCCACCCTCAGCGGTCTCGCCCTCCTGGTCTATTATTGGGACGACATCGCAGGCACTCCTTAATAGACGACGCCATGCCCACCCGCTACTCCCCAGACGAATACCAAAAGCTGATGCAACGATGGGACGGCGTCGAGCGGCAAGTCATCGAAAATCGCCTCAAGACCAACTATTCACGCCCTCGCCTTGAGCAGTTTTCTGATGACGAAGCCACCACCCTTGCCGCCATCCTCCAGCGCCTCATCCCCCAAGACGAAGGCATCGACCTCGTCGGCTTCCTCGACTGGGCTGTCGGCAAGCCCCTGGGCCGCGGCGACCGCCAGCCCGACATGCCCGACGAACCAGAACTCTTCCATCAAGGCCTCCAGGGCATAAGCCAGACCGCCCAGGCCAAATTCAGCAAGCCCTTCCTCCAACTCTCACTAGACCAGCAAGATGAAGTCCTACGCTCCATCCAGAAAGGCCATGCGGAAGGCCAGGTCTGGCAGCGCATCCCCAGCAGCGCCTTCTTCCTCCGGTTATATGCCAAAGCCCTCATGGGATACTTCGCCCACCCCAAAGCCTGGATGCGCATCGGCTTCCCCGGCCCCGCCTACCCTGAAGGCTACCTCTGGCTCACTGCCGGGCAGACAAAACAACGCCACCGCCGCCAACCCGGCTGGGACAAATTCTAAAACTAAGCGAGAACATGACTTCCATCCCCCTAACACCTCATCCAGACCTTCATAACACCGTACGCTACAAAGCCGCCAATAAGACCTATGCCGCACACTTCAGTGTGTCGAGCACCTCTATTTACCTATATCAATCGCGAGACCCCGCATGATAATCGGGGCGGTAGGGTACCAGCCCCCCACTAATTCGCCCCGCTTAAAACAAAGGCCTCTTTTTAGAAGCCAGGAGGAGCCCCCATGAAACCCTCCCGCGACATCATGAAACATCACACCGGCCCCGTGGACGTCTGCATCGTCGGCGCCGGCGCCGCTGGCAGTACTCTCGCCAAAACCCTCGCCGAAGGCGGCATGTCTGTCGTTGTCTTAGAAGCCGGCCCCTGGCTCGACACCCAGCAAGACTTCGTCAACGACGAGCTCGCCATGCTCGGCAAGATTGACTGGGACGACCTCCGAATAAGCGGCGGCAACCACCCCATCAGCCTGGGCCGAATCAACACCGGCCGTGCCGTCGGCGGCAGCACGATCCACTTTACCTCCATCAAGCTCCGCCTCCACCCCCAGGACTTCCTCCGAGGCTCTATGCAGGGCAGCGGCCCCGACTGGCCCCTCACCTACGACGACCTCTCCCCCTACTATCGAAAAGCTGAAGAGTTCCTCAGCGTCTTTGGCCCCCACCACTTCCCTTGGGGCGGCTTCCACGGCCCATACCCTCACGGCGAACTCCCCCTCTCCGCCGGCGATGAGGTCATCGCTCGCGGCTTCGAAAAGCTCGGCATGCGATGGACTATGTCACCCCACGCCATACTCACAGGCACAAAAGATGGCCGTAGCCCCTGCATGTACTACGGCTTCTGCGTCAACGGCTGCAAGAGCGACGCCCAGAGCACTGCCCTCGTCACCTGGATCCCCGCCGCCGTCCGCGCTGGCGCTGAAGTCCGCGATAACTCTTTCGCCCTCCGCATCAACGTCGACGACAACGGCCACGCCAAAAGCGTCACCTACCTCCACGAGGGACGAGAGGCCGAGCAGCAGGCCAAAATCATCATCGTAAGTTGCTACTCCATCGAAACTCCCCGATTACTCCTCAACTCCGCCACCGGACAGTGCCCCGACGGCCTCTGCAACCGCAGCGGCCAGGTCGGTCGCAACCTCATGGTTCACCCCCAGACTGAGGTCTATGGCCGCTTCCCAGGGCCCATGGACCACTTCATAACCCCACTTGTCGGCATCATCTCGCAAGACCCTTACGGCACCCAAAAGGGCCGCGACTTTACCGGCGGCTACTCTATGGTCCGCAACGCCCACTTCCCCATCGACTTCATCGCCACCCTCCTCACCGGCAGGCCCGACCTCTGGGGCAAAAAGATGTTCGATGTTATGGACCACTACACCCACTGGACCTCCCTTGTCACCATGAACGAAATGCTCCCCCGCCAGGACAACCGTGTCACCCTGGCCCGCGAGACGGACAAAAACGGCGTGCCCGTGGCTCACGTGACCATGAGCTACGACGATAACGACAATAAAATGCTCCAAGCCGCCGCCCGCCACGGCGAGGAAGTCCTGCGCGCCGGCGGAGCCGATGAAATCCTCCACACCACCGGCTCCGGCCATCTCCTCGGCACCTGCCGTATGGGCATGGACCCCAACACCTCCGTCGTCGACCCCTTCTGCCGCTCCCACGACGTGAGAAACCTCTTCATCTGCGACGGCAGCGTCTTCGTCACCGCCGGCGCCCTCAACCCCAGCCTCACCATAGAAGCCCTAGCCCTCCGCACCGCCGACCACATCCTTAACCGCCTTCCTTGAGCGGTCAGCGCGTTCCATCCCCCGCTCTCGAATTCTCTCGGCGCACGCAACCCTATCGCCACTTCAGGTACCTCCCTAGAGCTTGGCCGCACCTCATTCTCGGAGCGAGCTGAGTATCTACCTCAGGTCCCCCCCCCCCTCTTCTCCTTACACAGGGCCTGCCCTGAGCTTGTCGAAGGGGGATGATGAGGTGATCTTATTTTCTCTTCCCCTTCCAGCAGGCTGTACTCAGTCCCGATGTAGTCGGGAAAGGGGCCAGGGAATGGTATCCCATACCGCTTCACAAGGTAACATCTCATCAAAACAGGCGTGCATAAAAAGAAAAAGCCCCTTCCTCTGCCGGTAAAGGCCAAGGAAGGGGCCTATAGGTATTCAGCCCAATTCTAGCCGGCTCGCGGCCTGGGTCTAGCTCATCTCCCTATTGCCGCCGCCCTCCATCTCGCCGCGTGCGCCGCCCGTTCCTCCGGCTCCCGCCTTACTGGTCTCCTCCTCCTCCACGTGGATGCTATTGTGCTTGTCGAGCTCTTCCTGATTTGTGAAGCTCGCGCCGCACTTCTCGCATTTCCACTGGTTCATGCCTCCCTGGCCCTGATTCATCTCTTGTTCTCTCACGGTGACCTCCTATGGTGTGATACCGGCCTTACGCCGGCCCTTCGCAACCTTCTCTATCCATTAGGCCCTGCCCTTCCGGGCTAGCCTATCGTTCCACCGTGTTCTCCATAAAAACACGGTTAATCTACTCAGATAAGCTGCCGCACCTTGCTTGATATCGCCGTCAGCGCTATCTTCTCTCTGTTTGGCTCCCCCCTTATTAGCGACTTCGCGAAGTTCGTCACCTGCTCCAGCGTCGCCTTCGGCGGCATCGGCGGCTCAAAGGGGTCCACCACCGCCTCAATCAGCGCCGGCCCCTCGCACTCCAGCGCCTCCTCCATCACCGACCCGCACTCCCTCGGGTCCTCTATCCTGAACCCTCTCCCGCCGCACGCCTCCGCGAACTTCACAAAATCGATTGGCTGCAGCTCGCATCCATACTCCGGGTTCCCCAGGAACACCATCTGCTCCCACTTAATCATCCCCAGCGTATTGTTCTTGATCACCACAACCTTTACCGGCAAGTTGTACTTTACGCACGTGGCAAAGTCCGCCATCAGCATAGAAAATCCCCCATCGCCCACAAACGCCACGCACTGCCGGTTCGGGTACGCCACCTGCGCCGCGATAGCGTAAGGCAGCCCGTTCCCCATGGACGCCAGCGTGCCGGACAGCGAAAACATCTGCCCCCTTCGAGCCGGAATATGCCGCGCCCACCACACCGCTATCGTCCCGCTGTCGGAAGAAACTATCGCGTCGTCCCTTAAGCGCATCCCCAGCTCCCACGCCGCCACCTGCGGCTTCATCGGCTTATCGTCGCGAGTGCCCTGGCCCTTCACCAGCTCCCACCAGCGGTCCATCCCCTGCTGCGCCTTATGAAGAAAACCCTTGTCATCCTTTTTCTCCAGCATTGGCAGCAGCGCCCGCAGCGTGCGACGGCTGTCCCCCACCAGGCCCGCCTCCACCGGGTAACGCAGCCCCACCCGCGCCGGGTCCAGCTCAATCTGTACACCCCGCGCCTGTCCGGGCTTTGGATAAAACTCGATATATGGGAACGTGCTGCCCACGATTAGCAGCGTGTCGCACTGCTCCATCACCTCCTGCGACGGCCTGGTGCCCAGCAGTCCTATCTGTCCTGTGGTGTACGGGCTGTCGTCCGGCACACACGCTTTCCCCAGCAGCCCCTTGATAATCGGCGCCTCCAGCTTCTCCGCCGCGGCCTCCAGTTCGTCCGTGGCGTGTAACGCGCCAGCCCCCGCCAGGATCGCCACCCGCTTTCCCGAATTCAATATATCGGCGGCCCGCAGCAGGTCCTCCCTGGACGCCATCCCCGCCCCTTCTGCCCACTCCTGTGACGTATGGTTCGGCACGTTCCGTTTGGAGCGTTCCCCGGGATATTCCATCTCCTGTATATCCACCGGAAACGCTATATGGCTCACCGTCCTGTAACTCAGCGACGTGCGGCACGCCAAGTCCACAACGTTCTCCACGTGGGACGGCCCCATAATCCTCTGGCTGTGCTGCGCCACGTCGGAAAATAGCTTATCCAGCTCCACGTCCTGTTGCGTGTGTGTCCCTAGCAAGTCGTGAAACGGCATACCTGTCAGCGCCAGCACCGGCTGTCTGTCCAGCTTCGCGTCGTACAGCCCGTTCAGCAGATGTATCCCACCCGGGCCGGATGTCGCCAGGCACACGCCTATCTTCCCCGTGAACTTGGCATACCCGCACGCCATAAACGCCGCCGACTCCTCATGCCTGACCTGAATGAACTTAATCCTGTCCTCGTGAGTCCGCAGCGCCTCCATAATCCCATTTATCCCGTCCCCAGGCATCCCGAAAATAACATCCACTCCCCAGTCATAAAGCCTGTCGATTAGGACTTCAGCCGCTGTGGTCGCCATAGAACGCTCCTCAAATAGCTCAAGCCAGCCATGAAATCATTGCGAGTCTTTCAATCTCTGCGGCCTGTTCCTCCCAACGCCATCCACTCTCCCCAAGACCGCAGGTCCAATTCCTTCTATATCCGCTTAATACAACGTCTTGACGATGCCCGCGTCGCGACTGTAAATCGCTCTCTATCTTTATCCTAAGCGGGAAGAGTTACTAACTGGTGATGCTCAAAAAGTATTCTCGTCCGTCCGAATGGATAGACATCCCCTATAGCCTCTCCACGCTTCCGTCCCATCCCAGGCTTTGTGAGACACAGGGAGAGACGCATGATGCGTCTCTCCCTGCAATTTCAACGCAACCCCTAATGGCTAATACCTGGTTGCGGAGCGACGGCTATGGACATCCTGCGATCCAAACAGCACCGGCGCTATCAGCCCCAATAGCAGCATCGACCCGCCGATTATCATGTACAGCCAGCCGTTCCTGTCATGTACGCCCAGCCATTCGTGAAATTCTGCGGCAGGCTCTATCACCACTATGAGGCCAAATGCCAGAGCCACGACACCTAGGAAGACCATCATAGCTCGGCTCAGGTTGGGTGCCATTCCGCCTAGGGCCAACAGCCCTCCAAAGCCTATAGTTATCAGCCCCATAAGCGTAGTATGGTGGAATGTCCAGACCGATGTGTGCGCCTGGATATCGTCAAACCCGCCTCGGATCACCGCCAGCGCACCCAGGACCATGAAGGCCACACCGCCAGTAAGCGCTATCATCTGCGCCGGGCTCCACGGCATCCAGCTCACGGAACGGTGGCTCTCTACTTCCTGCTCACCGACGTGCCTGTCCACTACCGGCCTGTCATCGTACCTCGTCGCCGTGCGCCGAGTCTGCGGATGGTCATGCGTCAAGTCGTCGTGCTCGTGATCGACATCTCGGTCATGTCTGTGTGGCGTTCTTACCATTTTTCACCTCTTTCTTTCATGCCTTCTGACAATGCGCAACGCCGAAAACTAGGTGGCTTTGGATCGTCACGTAGGTAAAAACTGTGATAACTGCTTTGGTGGGCCTGGCCCTTAATTTCATGAACACCCATTGGTCATTGAGGGACCTCTAGCCTGCTCTCCGCAGATGTCTTATAGCGGGCAGCGCTCAGCCGGTCTGCCCACCGCCCATAGATAGGTGGTTTACAAAGGCTCGGTATCTCCATCGTTACCCAGCCATCCGCCTGTCTTCCCATCCCAACCTTTGCGTCGGGACCGAGCGCTGCTTATTTCATTAAAACAGGCCCTCCCTAGCAGTTCCTACCACTAAAAGACTATTCAACATATATCCAAATGGACTGACAAACCCGTCAGATTTCGCATAAACGTGAATCATCTCTCTCTTCGACGGCTCCGAAACGCTAAAACGTCCTCCGTCCTCCCCTTGGTATCTCCTCGTCTTTGGCATACAATGAGCCGTCGTTTTTATGCCCCACATCTCCCTCCTCAACAACCTTCCATCAGCCCGCCCATGAGACCCCGCGCCGCCCTCCCTGCGGTCTTGCGAAACCCCAGGTTCCGGCTCCTGTGGTCCACCGGCGTCAGCTCCGCCACTGCCGAAATGTCGGAAATCCTCGTCCTCGGCTGGCTTGTCCTCCAGCTCACCGGCTCCCCCTGGCAGGTGGCCCTCGCCGGCCTCTGCCGCACCGGCTCCATGTTCGCCCTCAGCCTCTTCGCCGGCGCCGTCGGCGACCGCGTTGACCGACGAAAGGTCGTCCTCGCCTCCCTCTTCCTCAACGTCCTCGTCACCTCCTCCATCCTCGCTCTCCTCGCCTCTGAGGCGATTCAGCCCTGGCACCTCTTCGTAGGTGCAGTCCTTCGTGGCGGCTCCCGCTCCTTCGACAACACCAGCCGTCGTGCCCTCACCTTCCACGTCGTCGGCTCAAAGAACCTCATCCAGGCCCTCTCTCTGGACAACATCGGCTTCAGCATCGGACGAATCATCGGTCCCCTCACCATCGGCATCCTCCTCCAGGTCACCAACACCGCCGTCTCCGCCTACTCCGCCCTCACCCTCCTCCACCTCACCTCTCTTACCCTGGTGCTACGCCTTCGACTCGACGACCCCCCCTCCACCCTCCCCAAACGCCCCGTCCTCGCCAGCATCACCGAGGGCCTTAAATTCGCCTTCTCCACCCCCGCCATCGCCGCCGTCCTGGCCGTTACAGTGCCCATGAACGTCATCTTCCAGTACCAAATCCTCGTGCCCGTCGTTGCCCAGGAACACCTCCACGTAGGCCCCGGCCTCATGGGCCTCCTCGCCTCCGCCGACGGCCTCGGCACCATCCTCGGCGGCCTCGCCTTCGGCGCCTTCGGCGGTCGAATCAAGCGTCATGGCCTCCTCTTCCTCTTCGGCTCCATAGGCGTCTGCGCCTTTCTCCTCGGCTTCGCCATCTCCCCCTTCTTCGCCTTATCCTTCGCCTTCCTCTTCGGCCTCGGCTTCACCCAGGTCGGCTTCTCGACGATGCAAAGCGGCATAATGCTGATGGCCAGCCCCGCCAGCATGCACAGCCGGGTCCTCGGCGCTCAGCAACTTGCTGTCGGTCTGGGCAACAACGTCGGCGGGCTGGAAATCGGCGCCCTCGCCGGCGCCCTGGGCGTCACCACCGCCCTCGCCCTCAACGCCGCTGTCGTCCTCGGCCTCCTAGCCCTCCTCGGCCTCCTCATGCCCGCCTTCCGACGCCCTCTCCGCCGCATCGATGACCTCCCCGAACCCGCCGAGACCCCGGGTCCCCTCATCACCAACAAACCCGCCCGCGACGAACGTGCCGCCGCAACCATTCCAAAAGTTTAACGCCCACAGTCACAGAGAGTCCTTCGCCGAGGGTTCGAGAAGCCTCAACGTACCGTCCGTTGCCACTGCTCGTTTATTACTAAAATGCTAACGATTTGTCATTCCGAGTGGAGTGCCGATGTACTCATCGGGACATAGTCGAGGAATCTGTTCGGACTGATGCCTTGCTTCCATCATCGGTCAAGCAGGCCGCATTGAAGCCAATGCCCTCTACCCCTTCTTGTGGAGAAAAGACAAAGCGGACGCTACCTCCCCCTACCCTCCCATCCTCACCACCGCCTCAAACTCCTCCTTCGTCACCGGCTGCACCGACAGCCTCATTCCCCGCTTCAGCACCACCATATTCTTCAGCGCCGCCGACGATCTCATCATCTCCACCGTCACCGGCGACTTGAACCGCTTCTCCGCCTTTATATCGACCATATACCATATGGGGTTCGATTTCGTGCTCTTCGGGTCCGGATGGTCTGACTTCGAGTCCCACGCCGTGTGGTCCGGGTACCCCTCCCGAGTCACCACCGCCGTCCCCACAATCGACAGCGGGTCTACGCTACTGTGATAAAACAGCACCTTGTCCCCTTTCTTGATATCATCCCGCAGCGTATTACGAGCCTGAAAATTCCTCACCCCGTCCCACTCCGCCACCCCATCCTTCACCAAATCGTCATATGAATACGCGTTCGGCTCCGATTTGAACAGCCAGTATTTAGGCATGGCGACGCTCCTCCATCCATCTTCGGCGGGGATTATACACTGGATTCTTAGTGCCCAAACATGATTTTCGTCATCTAACTTTCTCTCCTTTGAGAGCGACGCTTGACCCAAATTGGTGGTAAAGTTAGAGCGTCCTCAGTTTCACTGTAGTAATGGGTGAACTCAATGGCAGGAAAATCGGAGACCGCAACCCTCGCAGGCGGCTGCTTCTGGTGCCTCGAAGCCGTCTTTGAGCAGCTCGCAGGCGTCAATAAAGTCGTCTCCGGCTACTCCGGCGGCCACGTTCCCAACCCCACCTACAGTCAGGTCTGCTCAGGCACGACAGGCCACGCCGAAGCCGTCCAGATCACCTTCGACCCAACCGTCGTCTCTTATAAAGACCTACTGAACGTCTTCTTCACCATCCACGACCCTACCACCCTCAACCGTCAAGGCGGCGACGTGGGTACCCAGTACCGCTCCGCCATCTTCTACCACGACCCCGCGCAAAAAAAGGCCGCCGAGCAAGCCTTCATCGAGTTAACTAAGGTCAAACTCTGGCCCAATCCCATCGTCACCCAGCTTCTGCCTTCCCAAATCTTCTACCCGGCTGAGGCCTATCACCAGGGTTACTACCGCGCCAACTCCTACCAGCCCTACTGCCAGCTAGTAATTGCCCCCAAAGTGGCCAAGCTCAGAAAGCAGTTCCTGGAAAAGCTTAAGAAGTAACTGTTCCCGCTCGAATGGAACGGCCAAGTGTTAATCTGGTTAGATTCCTACCGACAGAGCCTATGCTACCCCGATGTGTTGGGCGGTAGGGACCAACCACCCATCTACGGGGTGGGTATTCCCCCTAAACCTTCATCTCCACCAGCCCCAGCTTCGCCTCCACCGGCTTCGTCGACACCAGGTGCCGCTGCATATTCAGCTCCTTGGGGCTAAACCCCAGCGCCAGCCCTATCAACTGCGGCAGATGCAACACAGGCAAGTCGATCTTCTCGCCCTTGTGCGCCGCCGCGTCCGCCTGCTTCCCGTCCAGTTCCAGGTGGCACAGAGGACATGGCGTCACCATCGCCTCCGCACCCTTCCCCTTGGCGTCCAGTGTGTGGTCGCCGCACATAGCCAGCGAGTTCTCTTCGTTCGACGTCAATATCGGGAACCCGCAGCACTTCGTCCGGCCCGAACTCTTCACCGCCTCGCCTCCCAGCGCCTCGATAATGTTCTCCAGCGCGCTGCGACGCGTCTTCCTGAAGGCCCCGGGCACCATCAGTTCCGGCGGTCGAATCAAATAGCATCCGTAGAAGGGCGCCACCTTCAGCCCGTTCAGCGGCCTCACCACCAGCGTCTTCAGCTTATCGACGCCGTAATCCTCTACCACCGACCACAGCATGTGCCGCACCTGCGTCGTCCCCTTATATTCCAGTCCCTCCTCGGCCAAAAACTCTTTGTTGATATAGTCTCGATATTCCTTCTCCTGCAATCGAGCGTTGGCCTGCGTCAGCACCCCCTGGCACGTGCTGCAAATGGTCATCATCGGCAACCCCTTGGCCTCAGCCTTCGCCAGCGTCCGCGCGTTTATCGGGTCAGACACCTCCCGGCTCAGCACCCCCGCCCCCGTGCAGCCCACGTCCTTCATCTCCTTCAGCTCGAACCCCAGGCTCTCCGCCACCTTCACCGCCGATGGGTATAGCTCCGGGCACCCTCCCCGCGACACGCAGCCAGGAAAAAACGCGTACTTCATTACTTCTTCTCCTTCTTCTCAAACCCTTGCTGTCATTTATTGAAAAGTGCCAGTTGCCATCCGCCGACTCATGTTCTCACCTTCTCTCCCTCGATAGGGGAGAACAGAAGAGAGAGTGAAACACTAGCACTACGTTCCGTCCGCCAGGCTATACCACACCTTCCACGGCCTTCCCGTCTGGTCCTCTCCCTCCTTGAGGGGGAGAGTTAGAGAGTGGGGTCGTGGTGGAGGTTCAGGGGGACATCCCCTTCTTCCCACCTGTTCAGTTCTCCCACACGAAAGAGGCCTAACCATGCCCCTTCTCATCACCCTTCTCCTTCTTCTGCTTCGCCTCCACCTTCTCAAAAATCCGCCTGATATGCTCCGCACCGGGCCGCTTCGGATGCAGCACGTAGGGCATTGGCCGCTTTCCCTTCGCTCCCGCCTTCAGCGCGAACGGTAGCAGCTTCAGCAGCCCACGCACGTTCGTCAAACCCTCCGTCTCCAAGGCCAGCCGCCCTTCGTCTAGCCACCCGTGCGCCTTCACCGACCTGGCAAAGCTCCCATAATGTCCTCGCACGTACGACGGCCCCGCCTTGTGCTCCATGGCCTTGTCATGCATGTCGAATATGTAGTGCGTCGGCCTCACCCCACGAGGGCAGTGCTCCGTCGCCTCAAAGCAGTGCGCGCAATCCCATATGCCCTTCTTCAGGCTCAGCTTCTCCAGCCGCTCCTTGGTCCGCGAGTCCCGGGGGTCGAACACCGTTCGATACCCGTGCGCCAGCGCAGCCGGCCCCAAATACGTTTTGTCCACCGCGATGACCACACAGCCCTGGTCGCACAGCCCGCAGTTGGTGCAAGCCATCGCCTCCTGTAGCGCCCCGGCCTCCGTCGCCGACATGATATGCTCCCCCTCCGCCGGCGCAGCCTTCGGCTCAATCCACGGCTCCACTGCCCGCAGCTTCGACCAGTGGAACAGCTCCTCGTCATATCTAAGGTCTCGCACCGCCGTGGTCATCTTTATCGGCGCCAGCGATATCGCATCCTCCCCTTCCTCGTCCGCCCCCTTCAGCCCCTTCCCAACGGTGTACCGGCATGCGATGCGCCCGTCGCCATTGATAGCCATAGTGCAGCCGCCGCACATCCCCGTGCGGCACCCCCCGCCGAAAGCCAGCGTCGGGTCCATCTCCTCCCGAATTCTCGCCAGCGCGTCCAGCACCGTCGCATCCTTCTCTATATCCACCGTATACACCTGCCACGCCGCCTTCCCGTTGCTCGACGGGCTGCTCCGCTTCACCTTAATCTTTACTTCCATTACTCACTCCGATTATGTCATTCCGAGCATAGTCGAGGAATCTGGCCTCACTATGACCTAGCCACCAAGTTCAGCACTATGCAGCCGTCCGGTTCCTCCTTCCCCCTTGATGGTGGAAGGTGCAGGATGAGGGTGTAACCCTGGCACTACGTTCCGTCCGCCAGGCTCCACCACACCCTCCAGGGCTTTCCTTTGGTCCCTATTTACCTCTCGCTCGAAAAGTCTTCAAACCAACCCTTCCATTCTACTCCAATCCCCTACCCTTTTGGCTTCCACTTCGTAATCTTCACCGCCTCAGTCCCCACCTTTGGCCCCTCCGACGAAAAATTCACCACCGTATGCTTCAGCCAGTTTCTATCATCCCGATTCGGAAAGTCCGACCGATAGTGGCTTCCCCGGCTCTCCCCCCTCGCCAACGACGACGCCACTATCGCTGACGCCAAGTCCAGCATATTCCCCACTTCTCGATATTGCGCCGCGTTCTTCGCCCCCGCCCGCCCATACCTCTCCCTCAGCACCTCTATCGCCTTCGACGCCTCCTTCAGCCCCGATGCATCCCTCTTGATTCCCACCTTCCCATTCATCACCGACGACAGCTCCCGCGCTATTACCCCCGGCAAAATATCTCCGCTGGCCGACGCCAGGCTGCTCTCCAGTCCCTTCATCACGTCTCCCACCATCGGCGCTCCACCTCTCTCCTCCTTCGCATGCCCCACCGCCGACTCCCCCGCCCGGCGACCAAACACCACGCTATCCAAAATCGAATTCCCTCCCAGCCGGCCCGCCCCATGCGCCCCGTTGCTGGCGCACTCTCCAGCCGCATATAGCCCTGCCACACTGGTCGCCCCATGCGCATCCGTCTTTACCCCACCGATGGGCCGGTGCATCGCCGGCTTCACCGGTATCAAGTCCTTCGACGGGTCCAGCCCCTCCAGGTCCTTCAGCATCATTCGAGTCTCCGGCAGTCGGCCCGACAATACCTTTTTATCGACTCCCCGGAGGTCCAAAAACACATACCCGTTCTCTCCTCGGCCCGCCGATATCGCCTCCGCCGCCGCCCTCGATGCCGCATCCCGAGTCGCTCCCGCCCTCACGACTTCATTCCCGCCCTTGTCCGCCAGCTTCCCCCCCAAAGCTCGCGCCATGTCAGTAATCAGCAGTCCTCGGCTCTTCAGCGTCGTCGGCGCGAACTGCGCCATCTCCATGTCCCGCAGCGCCGCCCCCGCTCTATACGCCAGCACCACCCCGTCCCCCGTCGCCAGCAGCGACGCCGTGCTGGGCGCGTACACCCTCCCGAAGCCCCCCGTCGCCAGTATCGTCGCCTTAGATGTGAACGCCTCCAGCTTCCCGCTCTTCGTATCCCTGGCTGCCACCCCCCTGCACACCCCCTCCTCCACTACCAGCGCCTCGACGAACCACTCCTCATACACCGGTATCTGGTGCCTCAATATCTGTTCAAATAAAACCTGCTGGATAATATGCCCCGTCGTGTCACCCGCGTACGCCGTCCTCGCCTTCCCAGACCCAGGCAGCGCGGCTAGGTCTATCCGACCCTCCCCGTTCCGGCTGAACACCACGCCCATGTGTTCCAGCGCAATGACATCCCCCGGCGCGTCCTTGCATAGCGCCTCCACCGCATCCTGGTCATTCAAATACGCCCCCACTAAAATCGTGTCCTGCGCGTGCCCCTCCCACGAGTCCCCCTTCTTCAGTGCCGCGTTTATCCCCCCATGCACTCCCGACGACATGCTGCGCATCGGATGTTGCTTGGAAACCATCGCCACTTCCGCCCCCGCGGCCTTCGCCGCCAGCGCGGCCCTCATCCCCGCCATTCCACCCCCAACTACAACTACATCATGCTGCGGCAACTCATTTCTCCTCTCTAATGTCCCTTCCCTCATTTCTTGCGAAGGAAGGGCCAAGCTCGAAGACTCGCCTTGGCGAGACGAGAGATCCCCTTTTCTTCCTCTCCCTTGATGTGAGAGGATTAAAGTGAGGTTGAAGCCCTAGCTCCACGCTCCGTCCGCCAGGCTAGACCATACCTCCCACTGGGCTTCCCATTAGGTTCTCTACCCCCTTGAGGGGGAGAGTTAGAGAGGGGGGTCGGGGTTCTGGCGGAAGGGTTATCATTAAATCCTTCGCCTTCAAAACCGGCCTTTTTACGCACTAACCGAGCGTGAGGCCATTGTATTGGAGGCCGATTAGGGTGTCAATTCAGGAATAAACAGCCCTGACCGCTGCCCCTCATTTAACGGCTGTAGCCACAGGCACAACAGGCAACGACATGCTGCGCCACTCAGCAAGCCCGCCCTCCAGCGCCGCCACGTTGAAGCCCATCGCCTGTAGCTCCTGCGCCGCACGGGCGCTCGTCGCCTCGTTTCTTCAAGTGCAGTAAGTGACTATGAGTCGGTCCTTGGGCCGGCCCGCCGCCCATTCAGATATCCTGTCCGGCTCCACACGAATGCTTCCAGGAATCTGACTCCCGTCCGCCTCGTAGCTGGACCGAGAGCGGACGTCCAGCACTATCGGCGCCAAAGGCTGGCTAAGTAACGCGTGAAGCTCCTTGGATTTTATTCGTGATACCGTCTCCGTACCTGGCGCGAACAGCCCCGCCGCGGTGCTCTCCCGTTCCTCTTCGAGCGTCTCCGATGCCACCTTTCGCGCGTACATCGCGGCCGCCGGCGCCGCCGTCGCTCCGTGTAACGCCACCGAAGTTATTACCACAAACCCCACGGCAGACAGCAGCAGTTCCCCCTCGGGCAGCCCGGCTTGCACCGCCAGCAAGGCCAACAGCAAAGTGCTTAGTCCCCTAGGCCCAAACCAGACTATGAACGCCTTTGCCGCCTGGCTCATCCTAGCTTTAGAAAGTAAGGCCGTCAGTACAGCAGGCCGAACAGCAACAATAACGATTGCTGCCAGGGCTATGCCTTCCAGGGGGTTCACCCTGCCAAGGATGCCAGATAGAACGGCCCCAAAAAGCAAGAACGCGAAAAGCATCGCCATCTCAGAGGTCGTTTCTCCGTATTCTAGAAAGCAGTCGCACAGCTTCTGGCCGAAGACCACTACCCCTAGGCCGGCGGCAAAGGCCGCCAGAAACCCATCCCCGCCCGCCGCAGTCGCCGCCGAGTACGCCGCCAGCACCATACCCAACCCGTACAAAGCCTGATGCTCCCGCCGAATACTCAGTCGCGTGTCAGCCTGGGAAATCAGCCAGGAGCCTACCCCTCCAATCGCAAGTCCAATTACCGGACCCACGACCGGGGTCTTCGCCAGAAAAGCGCTCCATTCGCCCGCGTCGTCGAAATGGCTCCCAGCGACCGCGATGAGTATAAGAATCACCGGCAGCACTATTATATCATTTAACCCCGCTTCTATCTGAAGGGTCTGCCTGATCGACCGCGGAAGGCGCGAGTCTCTTAGGATATCTCGAAGCACCACAGGGTCAGTGGAAGCAATAGCCGCGCCGCCAATGAACGCGACTGTCCATGACAACCCTAGCATTAGCCCCAGCGGAAGCGCGCCCAAGGCCATAACCAGTGCCGTCCCCGGCACCAGGACCAGGAATGGCACCACCCAGCGCCTGCCTAACTCACGAATGTTCAGCTTCACCGCATCCAGGAACAGCACCAGCGCCAGGCTCAGGGTCGCCACTACCTCTAGCAGCCTGTTCTCAGGCGTAAGGTCTATGACCCCGAAGACCGGTCGTCCCAGCAGCAACCCCAGGACCAAAAACAACAAAGGAATCGAGATATGCCAGCGGTCCACCACCCGCGAAGCCAGCGCAGCGACCGCTATTATCAGTCCGACAAGGCCAAATGCCAGCGACACATCGGGCACAGATCTGCCTCTTTATTGCCCATATACGGATAAAAAAACTTCCTCTCCGTTATCATAGACATCCGCTTGCTCCCCCGCTATCCTTTCACCCAAATGACCACTCCATCCCCCAAGACCACAGGCGTCTGGCCCGCCCATTTCATCGACGACGCCATCACCCACGGCCACGTCCGACCCCACGGCGCCCTCCCTCCCATCCCGCCCGAAAATATCCAGCCCGCCAGCCTTGACCTCCGCCTCGGCGAAGTCGCCCACCTCCTCCAGTGCAGCTTCATCCCCGGCGCCGAATCCGTCACCTCCAAGCTGCGACACCTCTCTATGGGCCAAATCCGCCTCGACCAGCCTGAAGGCGCCATCCTCCATAAAGACCAGGCCTATCTAATCCCCCTCATGGAAGAACTAGCCCTCCCCGACTGCCTCAAAGCCCGCGCCAACCCCAAAAGCTCCACCGGCAGGCTGGACATCTTCACCCGCGTCATCACCGACCACGGCCATCAGTTCGACGAAATTAAAGAAGGCTACCACGGTCGCCTGTTTTTAGAGCTCGTATCCCGCACCTTCACCATCAAGGTCAAAAGCGGACTTTCCCTAAACCAGATCCGCTTCATCCAGGGCAACCCCAACGTCACGCCCCAAAAAATCCTCCGCGAGCCCGCCTCCGAATCCCTTCTCTATGACGACTCTAAGCCCCTCGACCTCGAGGCCCACCAGGCCATCAACAGCGACGGCATCCTCCTCAGCGTTGACCTCAAAGGCTCGCCCGCTGCCGCCACCGTCGGCTACAAAGCCCGCGCCCACGCCTCCCTCCTCGACTTAAGCGCCCGGACTAAATACCGGCCCGAGGACTACTGGGATGAAATCAAGCCCGACCGCGCCGGCAAGCTAATTCTCGAACCCGAAGTCTTCTACCTCCTTATCTCCTCCGAAAAAGTCCGCATCCCCCCCGGCTACGCCGCTGAAATGGCCGCTTATGAACCCACCAGCGGCGAGCTCCGCACCCACTATGCCGGCTTCTTCGACCCAGGTTTCGGCGTCTACCCCAAGGACAAGCCCCAGGGCACCAAAGCAGTCATGGAAGTGCGCGCCCGCGACGTCGCCTTCATGATCGAGCACGGCCAAAAAGTTTGCAAACTCCGCTTCGAAAAAATGGCCGCCCGCCCCAAAAAACTCTACGGCCTACAAATCGGCTCCTTCTACCAGGGCCAGAACCTCATCCTCAGCAAACACTTCGTCCCCGCCAGCGCCATCGGCCAGCAAATCGCCGGCATCTCCTAAGCGGGAGCGTAGCTCTTAAATGCCAGCACGCCTAGTCATCTCCCTCTCCTCCCCTCCCGCCCTCCGTCCCCTCCTCCGCCGCACCGCCCGCGCCGCCCTTCACCTCGCCCACCCTGACCCCACCTCCCTCTCCATCGCCGTCGTCGACGACGCCACCATCCGTCGCCTCAACCGCGACTTCCGCGGCGAAGACAAAGTCACCGACGTCCTCTCCTTCTCCCCTACTCACTCCGGCCCCTGGCAGGGGGACACCACCCCTACCCCAACCCCCGACCCTACTTTCCCCCTTCTCCCCGACGAGGGACCTCCCCCCCTCGGCGAAGTCGTCATCTCCCTCTCTCAAGCCCAGAGACAAGCCAACCGCGCCCGCCACCCCATAGAACGAGAACTCGCCCTCCTCACCATCCACGGCATCCTCCACCTCCTCGGCCACGACCATCAGACCCCCACCCAAAAAAAGAAAATGTGGGCGCTGCAAGACCAGGCCCTCAAACATCTCTTCAAAGACCTGCCTGCTGCAAAATGATCCCTCCCTTATTTAATTATTGCACCCTCAACTATATTCCTCTAAACTCATCCCATGCCTGCCAAAAAACCCAACCGACGCCTCTCCGCCTGGCAGACCTTCCTTCAGACCCATGCCCTCGTCGTCAGAAAGCTGGAGCGCGAAATGGAGGACCTCCAGGGCACACCTCTCACCTGGTATGACGTCCTCCTCCACCTCAAAAACGCCCCCGGTGGCCGCCTCCGTATGCAGACCCTCGCTCGTCACGTCGTCCTCACTCGCAGCGGCCTCACACGCCTCATCGACCGCATGGAAGCTCACGGTCAGGTCCGCCGAGAGGACTGCCCTGAAGATCGGCGCGGCTCCTTCGCCGTCATTACCCCCCTCGGCCTCCAGGTCCAGAAGAACTGCGCCACCCTCCATCTCCGCGGTATCCGTAACCACTTCACTCGCCACCTCTCCAATTCCGATTTGGACGCTCTTCATGCCATCCTCTCCAAAGTCCTCAAAGCCAACAAGGCCTAGCCGCTTCCCCTCGCCATCCATGAACACCCTGCCCGACTATCTGCAACCCGGCCTGGACATCGTCCTCGTCGGCATCAACCCTTCCCAAATCTCCGTCCAGCGCGGCCACTACTTCGCCAACCCCCGCAATCGATTTTGGCCCGCCTTCAACCGCTCCGGCCTCGTGCCTGTCCCCCTCTCCAGCGACCAGGACCATACCCTGCCTGCCTACGGCATCGGCTTCACCGACGTCGTCAAGCGCCCCAGCAGCCAGGCCAGCGCCCTCACCCCCCAGGACTTCCGGCAGTGGGCCCCCATCCTCAAACAGAAGCTACTCCAATCCCGGCCCATGATCGTCTGCTTCCACGGCCTCATGGCCTGCAACGGCTACCTCCTCTACGCTGAAAACTCCAAGGCCAAAGCCACCCTTGGCCTCCAGCCCGCCTCCATCGGCCAGTCCACCGTCTTCGTCGTCCCTAATCCCAGCCCCACCAACGCCCAGTTCTCCCTTGACACCCTCGTCAATTGGTATAAGCAGCTAAAAACCCTCCGCGACCAGTTGAAGCTGACATGGACGCCACCCTCCGTACCTTCCTAGCCGTCGACTTACCCCCAGGCGCCAAGGCGGCCCTGGCCTCTCTCATCGCCAGGCTTAAATCCGCCGGCCTCAACTCCGTCCGATGGGTCAACCTCGATACTATCCACCTCACCCTAAAATTCATGCCCGAGACCCGCCCCTCCGATGTTGAGCGCATCCTCACCGCCTCCAAACAAGCCCTCCGCAGCACCCAGCCCTTTCCCCTCTTCTTAACCCGCCTCGGCGCCTTCCCCAACCTCCGCAGCCCTCGAGTCCTCTGGGTCGGCGTCGAAGGCGACCTCCCCACCCTCCAACACACCCAATCTACCCTCGAGTCCCACGTCTCTCCCCTCGGCTACCCCTCCGACCCCCGCGGCTTCAACCCCCACATCACCATAGGCCGCCTCCGAGACTCCATCCCACCTCAATCCCGCTCCCTCATCGAACCCCTCATAGAATCAGAACCTAGCCTCGGCAATCTATCCTGGACAGCCAAGGAACTCATCTACATCCACAGCACCCTCACGCCCCAAGGCCCCATCTACCGCACCCTCGGCTCCATCCCCCTCAACTTGTCATCCTGAGCGAAGCCTGTACTCAGGCGTGGTCGAAGGATCTGTTCTGTCTGCCACCAGATCTCGCCTCCTACTAGGACGATTCCACTACTTATGTAGGGGCGAGGTCGCTCGCCCTTCCCATTCATCCCTTCCCTCCCATCCCACTACCCATGCTTTAATCTAGCCGCCATGCAGTCGCATTCTCTTACGCTAACCCCACTCCCTCCATATAACTTCGAATTGACCCTGGGCCACCTCGCCTCCTTCCAGGGCGCCCTTACCGCCGATGTGTTCCACGACGGCGCCTACCAGCGACTCCTAGACATCGACGGCAAACTCTTCCTCGCCACCGTCCGCTCCTCCGGCGCTACCGACAATCCCCAACTCCACCTCACCATCCAGGCTGAATGCGTCACCAAAGCCGACATCCGCCGCGTCAGTCAAATCATCCAATGGATTCTCGGCGCCGACCCCTCCCTAAACGGCTTCTACAAGATGGCCGCCAAAGATCCCATCCTCGCCCCTTTAACCCAAAAACTCTATGGCCTCCACATGGCCCGCACCCTAACCGTCTTCGAGGCCTTTGTCCACGCCGTCACCGCCCAGCAAATCGCCTCCACTGTCGCCCGCCTCATCCGAGGCCTCCTCCTGGAAACCTACGGCCGGCGGCTATCCCTAGACGGCCACCTCTACTACGCCTTCCCCTCTCCATCCGCCATCGTCGACGGCGGCTTTGACCGCCTGCGAAACCTCAAGCTCAGCGCCCGCAAGGCCGAATATATCCTCGATGTCGCCACCGCTGCCCACACTGGCGCCCTCGACCTGGAAGGCCTCCGCTACCTCGACGACGACGCCATCAGCCAGACCCTCCTCTCCCTGCGAGGCGTCGGCCCATGGACCGTCCACTGGCTCATGATCCGCGCCCTGGGCCGCCCCGACGCCTTCCCCGCCGGAGACCTCGCCCTCCAGCGCGTCGTCTCCCACTTCTATTTCAAAGGTCGCGCCCTCTCCGCCAAAGAACTAGACGCCTTCTCCCGCCGCTGGTTCCCTTACCGCTCCTTTGTCACCACCTACCTCTTCGCCGCCCTCCGCCGCGGCTTCATGGCCTTCTAGCAACGTCATTTCGAGCGTAGTTGAGAAATGTCAACGGCCCTTCTGCTGTACGCCACAGCTAGCCAATCATAACTCGCCCAGCCGGATCTCATCTGGTCCTCCCCCTTTTCCTCGTGTGGAAAAGGAGGAGTTAGAGGGGGAATTGGTGCAATCTTTTCTCTTCCCCTTCCAGCAGGCTGTACTCAGTCCCGATGCAGTCGGGGAAGGGGCTAGGGGATGGCATACCGACCGAAAACAAGGATTGCCCCCGAGAATCACCCCCTACCAAACCACCCCTCCCCTCTCTGCTATACTTTCCTCGCGGGCGAAGCAACCCGAGGAGACACATATGGACAACCCCCTTGTGGGCGTCATCATGGGCAGCAAGTCAGACTGGGAGACCATGTCCCACACCGTCAATACACTCAAAGAACTCGGCATCCCCCATGAGGCACGCGTCGTCTCCGCCCACCGTACCCCCGACTGGATGTTTGAATACGCCTCCACCGCTGAAAAACGTGGCCTGGAAGTCATCATCGCCGGTGCCGGCGGCGCCGCCCACCTCCCCGGCATGACCGCCTCCAAGACTCTTATCCCTGTCCTCGCCGTCCCCATCCAGACCCACGCCCTCAACGGCATGGACTCCCTCCTCTCCATGGTCCAAATGCCCGGCGGCATCCCTGTCGGAACCCTCGCCATTGGGCGGTCTGGCGCCATCAACGCCGCCTTGTTCGCTGCCGCCATCCTCGGCAACAAGCGCCCCGAAATCCGCCAGCGTCTCCGCGCCTACCGCCAGTCCCAGTCCGACTCCGTCTACAACGATCGCCTCTCCCTAGAACAAGGCAAAACCCTCGCCTAAATTGGCATCCATGAGCTGATCTAGCCATGACGAGAAGCCTGGTACCAGTCTTATGTTACCCCCTTGAGTCCTTCGCTCTTCTTTCCTCTCCCTTGATGGGAGAGGATAAAGGTCGAAGACTCGCTGTGGAGAGTGAGGGTGAAGCCCTAGCACTACGTTTCGTCCGTCAGGCTAGAACACACTTCCCACTGACCCCCCTATCCGAATCCATTCCCGCGTCCAATTGGAAGACAAGGCAAGAGCGCTAGTTATCCCCATGACCACCTCCTCCCCCATACTCCCCGGCTCCACCATAGGCATCCTCGGCGGCGGCCAGCTAGGCCGCATGATGTCCATCGCCGCCAAACGCATGGGCTACCGAGTCATCATCCTCGATCCTATCCCTGACTCTCCCGCCGCCCAAGTCTCCGACGGCCAAATCGTCGCCCTCTATGACGACATCGATGCCGCCCGCCGCCTCGCCGCCGCCTCCCGCGTCGTCACCATCGAATTTGAAAACATTCCTGCCGCCACCCTTGAAGCCATCGAACCCCTGGTCCCCGTCCGACCCTCCAGCCGAGTCGTCCGCGTCTGCCAGCACCGCATCGCCGAAAAGACCTTCCTCCGTGACCATGGCTCCCCCGTCACCGCCTTCCGCGCCGTCAAAACCCAAAGCGACTTGCAGTCTTCTATCAAGGCTATTGGATGCCCCTCCATCCTCAAGACCGCCACCGGCGGCTACGACGGCAAAGGCCAGCTCCGCCTCGACTCCCCCACCCAGGCCGCCGAAGCCTGGCAATGGCTCCAGGGCCGAGAGGCGATCCTGGAGGCCTTTGTAAACCTCGACAAAGAAATCTCCGTCATCGTCGCCCGCAGCCCTCAAGGCCAGGTCGTCTGCTACCCTCCCTCCGAAAACACTCACGCCCACCACATCCTGGACACCGCCGTTATGCCCGCCGTGATACCTGACACCCTTCTCACCCAGGCCCGGGACATCGCCACCCGCATCGCCGTCGCCCTGGATATCGTCGGCCTGCTCACCGTTGAAATGTTCGTCGCTAAAGATGGCCGCCTCCTAATCAACGAACTCGCCCCCCGACCCCACAACTCCGGCCACCAGACCTTCGACGGCGCTATCACCTCCCAATTCGAGCAAGCCGTCCGCGCCGTCTGCGGCCTCCCCCTCGGCTCCGCCGACCTCTACCACCCCACCGCCATCGCCAACCTCCTCGGCAACCTCTGGTCCCCCCATGAACCCAACTGGCAACGCGTCCTCGCTATGCCTGACATCAAACTCCACCTCTACGGCAAATCAGAAGCCCGCCCAGGCCGTAAAATGGGCCACCTCACTGCCTCCGCCACTACCCCCCAAGAAGCCCTCCAAAAAGTCATCCAGGCCCGGGTAAAACTCTCCACATAAGATTGTATGTGGCATAAATTTGGCGTACAATATCGTGTGTACAAAGGGATGAAATGGCTATAGAACGTCTGGATGTGCGTCTTGACCAAGAACGACGCCGCAAGCTGCAGGAACTGGCGGCAGAGCAGGGTACACCTGTTTCCGAAATCGTGCGACGGCTCATTGATATGGCGTATGAAGACACCCTAAAGGCCCGCCGCAGGCGCGCAGTCGAAAAAATGAGCCAAATGGCTATAGAAGACGTTCCAGACCCTGAGACCCTGAGCCGCCAGCTTGCGGAGACGTATGAGTCCCGCGGCCTTTATTGATACAAATATACCCATCTACGCAGTTGGCCGAGATCATCCATTGAAGGAACCCTGTCTTCAAGTGATGCGTCTGGCTATGGAGCACCCTCGAGCCTTCTTGAGTGATGCTGAGGTTCTTCAGGAAATTATCCACCGCTACCTTTCATTGCGGTTATGGCCTCAAGGACGTGAGGTTTTTCAGGCCTTCAGTGACGTCATGGAGGAACGAATAGAGGCTATATACGCCGGCGACATTCATCGCGCCGCAGTCTTAGCGGACTCTTATAAGAACCTCGCCGCGCGAGACCTTGTGCATGCGGCGGTAATGCAACGTTTAGGCATACACCGCATCATCTCGGCCGACACAGGCTTTGACCGCTTGCCCGAGTTTGAACGGCTGGATCCTGCCAAATTAGCTGGCTGGCAGCGCTCTGTGCTCCCCTGAACTTCTCCCCCAGCACCATTCGTATTGTTGATATCAGATCAGTCAATTCTCTAAGAAAGCTCCACACGTTGTCCATATTCTTTAGGCTCCTGGCTCTCCTCTCCATCTTCCTCCTCTCCCTCGCCTCCGCCTGCGCCGACAACCCATCCTCTAACCCCGCCTCCACCTCCCTCCCCACCGCCACTGCCTTGCCCACCACCTCCACACCCACCCTAGAGCCTGGCGAATACGGCGGCACCCTTACCCTCGCCAACCGAGGCGACCCTCCCGCCGCCTTCGACACTATGCGCACCTCCAGCATCGCCCTCCACCATCCCGGCGGCGCCCTCTTCGGCCCCGGCAACCTGGTCAAGCGATGCCGCGAAAACGTCTTCTTCATCTGCCCCGACCTGGCCGAACGATGGTTCCCCAATGCCGACTTCTCCAAGTGGACCTTCCAAATTCAGCGCAACGCTTACTGGCACGACGGCACGCGCTTTACCGCCGACGACGCCAAGTTCTGGCTCGACCTCGCCGTCTTCGGCTACCAGAACAGAGACCGCGTCCGCGCCCCCGCCTACTTCAAAGGCGAGCTCGGCGATGTTAAGCAGGTCGATGTCCTCCCCGGCAGCCAGTTAGTCGTCACCCTCACCGGCCCCTCCTTCTTCTTCCCCGATAAGCTCACCAACCCTCGCCTTAAAATCGCCCACCCCAAACACCTCATGCAGCCCCGCCTTGAAGACGGCGAGGTCAGCGTCGCCCCCCTGGATGTCGGCCTCGTCGGCGCCGGCCCCTTCAAAATCGAAAAGTACCAGAAGGGCAGCCTCATCAGCCTCCGCCGCTTCGAGCGCTACTGGGAAAAGGACGCCCAGGGCCGCGCCCTCCCCTACCTGGACGGCATCGACTTCGTCGTCATCGAAGATCCCGCCGTCATGGACGCCGCCTTCCGCTCCGGCCGCATCGACGGCGGCGCACGAGGCGAAGGCCACTATCTCACTCTCGAGCGCCGCTCTCAGTATGAAGAGTCTATGAAGGACAGAGCCTACTTCGGCGAAATCCAGGGCGGCCAGTTCCGCCTCGCTTTCAACACCCTCAAGCCCGGTCCCTGGCAAGACGTTCGAGTCCGAAAAGCTCTATCCCTATGGATCAATAAAGCCGCCGCTATCCCCTCCGCCCTCGGCGGACAGGGCGTCCTGACCGGCCTCATCAGCCCCAATAACCTCATCAGCAGTCCCGACTTCCTTCTCTGGCCCGGCTACAACAAGAACACTCGAGACCAGGACATGGCCGAAGCCAAACGCCTCCTCGCCGACGCCGGCTACCCTAACGGCTTCTCCATGGACCACCTCTGCCGCAACAACACCATAGCTCGATGTGAGTTCCTCCACGGCCAGCTAAAAGACCTAAACGTAAACCTTAGCCTCCGCGTCGTGGACGAGGCCGAGTGGAACGCCGCCCGCGTCACCCTGGACTACGACTCCCAGCAGGGCGCCTTCTTCAGCCCCGTCACCCCGGAAGCCACCGAATCCGTCTTCGGCGTCTTTAGCAACAACCCGGACTCCTACGCCAAGCACCAGGACTCCCATGTAACCACCCTCTACTCTCGCCTCCGAGACCTCCGCCAGGAACGCCCCCGCGTCGAGGCCTGGCGTGAAATCGAACGCTACCTCGTCCTGGAACAGGCCTACGTCATCCCCATCGCCGCCACCCACCAGGTAGTCCCCTACCGTAACCATGTAAGAGGCGTCGCCATCCCCGCCGAAGACGGCCACGCCAACACCGACTTCGCCACCGCCTGGCTCTCCCGCTAACTCCCTTCTCTTTTCCTCTATTGACGGAACCTCTTGACAGGCAGGGTTTCGGATGCGAAGCTCCCCATGCTCAATCCCAAGGCTATCCTAGGTGCTTATCCCAGGTTAGCAGCGCAAGAGAGCACGAGTGGTTGTTGGATGAAGATGAAGGGAGGGGGTCAACATGAAAAGGTTCTTAGGTGTAGGAATTCTGGTAGGGCTGCTGGCAATCGCGTTGGTGTCATCCGTCAGTGCGCATGAAGGACACACCTCGTGCGCTGGAGGCGCCCCTGGCGTAATCGCGACCATCCCAGGCGTTCCCACCGGCCCGGGCGAGGGCCCATCTGGGCCGGGGTTTGTTGCCCCCGTGGCCAAAGCCGGAGCCGCTGCTGAGACCATCGCAGCTATACACGAAGTTTATTGTCATCAGCCGCCCGGACCGCCGCCAGGGCCTGCGACGTCATAGCCGAACTACCTCCCCGAGGACTGCCGTGTAATAGGATCCAGGAGGTCGCGTAGGGCGTCCGCAAAGAAGTTGACGCTAAACACTGCCAGCGCAATCGCCAGCGCGGGGAAGAGGGTTAGCCACGGAGCCGTTTCCAGGAACTGGTGGGCCGCCTCCTGCACCATACGGCCCCAGGAAGGGTCCGGCGGCGGGACGCCCAACCCCAGGAAGCTCATGCCTGCCTCGATGGCGACGGCCTCCCCGACCAGGGCCGCCCCTAAGACCGTGATAGGGCCCAGGCTGTTGGGTAGGAGGTGCCGCAGGAGAAGCCGCGCCGTGCCGGAGCCGTGGACCACCGACTTCATCACGAAGGCCTCTTGCTTGAGACCGACGGTGAGGGAGCGCGAGAGACGGGCCATGATAGGCGTGAAGGCGGCGGCGAGGGCGATGAGCAGCGCGTTGGAGGACGGGCCGAAGCCGGCGACCACCAGCATCGCCACCAGAAGGGGAGGGAAGGCCAGGAGCGCGTCTAGGAGCCGCTGAATAACAAGGTCCAGCCAGCCGCCCTTGAGGCCGGAAACGATGCCGATAAGCGCGCCCAGGAGGGTGGCTATGAAAGCCGACGAGACGCCGATGTATAAGGAAACTCGCGCACCGTGGATGATGCGGGAGAAAGCGTCGCGGCCAAAGGTGTCGGTGCCCAGGTAGAAGTCGCCGCTGGGGGGATGAAGACGGTTGGGGATGTTATGGGCCAGGGGGTCGTGGGTGGCAATAGTGTCGGCGAAGGCGGCGGCCAGGCACCATAGCAGGAGGACCAGGGCGGCCAGGAAGCCGATAGGCCGAAATCGGGCGAAGGCCCAGATTTGGGAGGGGAGCCAGAGGAGGGCGTCGAGGGCGGCCCGCATGGGGCGTCGAGACATCGAGGCGGCAGTGGTCATGGGTTGGAGGGGAGGATGCGCGGGTCAATGCGGGCGTGAAGGATGTCGGTGGCGAGATTGAGGGTGAGGACGAGGAAAACGAAGGCCATGGCTAGAGTCTGCACCACGGGGTAGTCCCGGCTGGCGACCGCCGAAGCCATGGCCCGGCCCAGCCCCGGCAGGCCGAACACCACCTCCAGCAGCACCGCGCCGCCCAGCAGCGACGCCGCCTGGATGGCGGTCACGCTGGCGAGGCCGCCCAGCGCGTTGCGCAGCGCGTGGCCGAAGAGGACTCGATTTTCCGACAGGCCTTTGATTCGGGCCAGGGTGATGTAGTCCTGCCGCAGCGCCTCCAGGATGCCAGCCCGGATAACTCGTGTGGCGACGGAGGCGAGGCCCCAGGCGAGGACCAGGGCAGGCCATAGCACCATCGTCAGGTGGTCGATAGGGTTTTGCCAGGGCTGTTTGTAGATGATAGGGGGCGTCCACCCCAGGAAGTAGGTGAGGCCCAGGATCACCAGCAGCCCCGCCACAAAGCTGGGCAGCGTCTGGCCGGCGATGGTGATGGTGCGTATGAGGTAGTCAGGCCATCGGTCCTGATACACGGCGGCCAGGACACCCAGGGGGATGGAGACGAGAAGGGCCAGGGCCAGGGTATACAGGATAAGCAGCAGCGTGATCGGCGCCTGGTCCCACAGCGTGGTGCGCAGGGGCTGGCGGTCGGCCAGGGAACGCCCGCCAAAGGTGCCGTCGACAAGGCTGAGAAGCCACTTGCCGTACTGAAGCGGGAGTGGATCGCGGAGGCCCAGCTCCCGCCGCAAGCTTTCCAGCTGCTCCTGCCGGTGGATAGACTCGCCTGACCCGCCAAGCACTGCCTGGGCCACGTCGCCGGGCAGGACTCGGATGATAAGGAAGATAAGGATGGATGCAATAAGCAGCGTAGGTATGAAGAGGAGGAGGCGGGTTATAAGGTGGCGGGTGAGCATTTCCGCTCTTTATACCATATCGGGGCCACAAGGCGGATTGCGCTCATTTAGAAGCGCGTATATCTGTAGTCGGGATATGCTGCCCACCACCCACCAGTCCAGCAGACAGTAGTGGGGGCGGGTTTCACGTAATTCCGATCCGCCTGAGGTGGAAGGAATCTCAACGCCCTGTCCGCCACCATTACCCCCATTTCACCAGCTCGACATAGGCCTTGGCGGCGGCCTTGAGAGCATAATGGGGGCAGTAGAGTTGTTTTCTCAATTTTTCAAAACAACCTCCCTAGATATTCGATTTTGGGGAAAAAAGTTTTGGAGGAACGAATCAGGATTCCAGGCGTGAGTCAGGCACAGATTCGATTTCCGATTCGTCGCTTTCCAAGGGGCCATAGACCTTGTCGATCTCGGCCCGGGTCCTGATCATGTTCATAAGGTTGCGACCCAGGCGATATACATCGGCAGGGGTGGCGTAGGGATCGCTGGCGCTTTTAACGTACCTGATGCGGGCAAGGGCTACTTCCGGGGTAAGGTCCAAGTTCTCCATAGCAATGACTTCTTTTATGAGCTCAAGGTCACGGGCTGGGGTAAGCTTGGAGTAATAGCCGTTCTTAAAGGCGTTCTGGTTGCCGGGCTGGCCGCCGCGTCGGCGAGGAGGGAGGGAGGCCGCTTTTGCTTGAGCCCTTGCCTTATCCTTGGCCTCTTTCCTTGCCAGTTTTTCCGCTTCCTTCTTCTCCATCTCCTGAGCGGCCTCTTTTTCGGCGGCTTTTCTTTTGGCTTCCTCAATGGACTGGTGCTCGGCGAAGCGCGTCGCTTCGACTTCTTCGGTGTAGAGGTTAAAGCAGGCGCCGTCGCATTTGCCGGGGGGAGGGCTGAGCAGGTAGGGGTTGAGGCAGTTGTCGTCGCAGAGGAGGAGGGGATTGAGGTGGTGGCGTTTGATGTTGAAGTTGGTGATGGGGACGCCCATGATTTCCTTGCGAGGGGGCGGGAGAGGGCCGTTGGGGTCGGTGGTCATGGATTCCTGCCTTGTAGGTAGGGTGGCAGAAATAATAGAACATGTGTTTGTCTTAAGGCAAGGGGCCGCATGACATTAAAAATATGGTTACCGAAATAAAGTGATTGTCTCAAAACTACGGTTACCGAAATCCCAGGGAGGTAGCCGTGAACCGGGAGAGCATTGGCGAGTACGCTCAGCGTCAAAGGGAAAG
>Ga0194132_10001522_pt1 | contig 46654 bp, 38 predicted proteins | sample TA2KigOf80mmetaG_FD_148612 | JGI IMG/M metagenome (GOLD analysis project Ga0194132, IMG submission 148612) | Freshwater microbial communities from Lake Tanganyika, Tanzania - TA2015054 Kigoma Offshore 80m | ecosystem: Environmental > Aquatic > Freshwater > Lake | place: Tanzania: Lake... | reverse complement strand
GCCGGCGGCTCCGACGACGGCGATGACAATAAGGCCCTCTGGCTCATCATCGGCCTCCTGGCCGGCGCCATCCCCACCATGGTCCTGGCCTTCATTGGCGGCTTCCTCCTCATCCGCCGCTATAACCGCCCCGCCAGCCCCGTCACATGACCGTCCGCTGGGCCGCTTTGCAGGAAGATTAATATAGGGCATATATTTAATACAGCGACAATGTTTCAAGCTCTGAGGACAGCTTGGGCTAGCTCAAGCGATCCATTCACCGTATGAATCGGTGGGTCTGGGTGTCCCATTCTGGTTCTCCCTCTTCTCCTATTGCAAAGGAGAAGAGGGAGTTAGACGCCGTCCTGAGCCTGGCCGAAGGAGGGTGATGAGGTGATCTTACTTTTCTTTCCCCTTCCAGCAGCAAGGGGACAAAGGGGATGGTATCCCGATTGAAGACACGCTGGATTTTCTCTTACACCTTTAGAGTCAACAAACCCCGGCAGTCATAAAGGACGGCGTAAATATGCGATTAGCCTTAATTCTGCTAACCCTGACTCTATTCTCTATGCTCGCCCTGGGCGCTGTCTCCGCCCAGACCTACAAGCCGCCCCATAGCCGGCCCGGCCCCGCCGCCGACCGCCTCCTCTTCCGCGCCGTCAACAACGACGTCGCCTCCAACTCCCTCCGCAACGGCGACATCGATATGTACGTCTTCAGCCTCAAGACCGCCGCGGCCAAGCAGCTGGAAGGTGCCCAGGGCGTCGCCACCTATCGCGCCCCTGCCTCCACCCTCTCCCTCATCCTCAACCCCGCCCCCGCCGTCCGCGGCGAGTTTAACCCCTTCTCCATCAAAGAGGTCCGCCGCGCCATCCAGCACGTCATCAACCGCCCCTTCATATCCCAGGAGATTTACGAGGGCCTGGCGGAGCCCATGGTCACCCACGTCAGCCCCTCCGACTACGACTACCTGGATGTCGCCGCCTTGGCCCAGGAGTTCGACATCGCCTACGATCCCCAGAAGGCCAAACAGCTTGTCGACCGGGCCATGACCTCCGCCGGCGCCACCATGTCCAACGGCAAGTGGAGCTTCAACGGCCGGCCTATCCAGCTAAAGTTCATCATCCGAGTCGAGGACGAGCGCCGTGAAATCGGCGACCTGGTCAGCGCCGAACTCGATAAGCTCGGCTTCACCGTCAGCCGCGTCTACCACCAGTTCGCCCCCGCCGTCCTCAACGTCTACAGCACCGACCCCCAGCAGTTCCAGTGGCATATCTATACCGAAGGCTGGGGCCGCGGCGCCGCTGAGCGTTACGACTACGTCACCATCAACCAGATGTCCGCCCCCTGGCTGGGCAACATGCCCGGCTGGCAGGAGGTCGGTTACTGGCAGTACGCCAACCAGAAGCTGGACGAAATCGGACAGCGCATCTATCGAGGCCAGTTCGCCGACGTCAACGAGCGCACCCGTCTATACCAGGAGATGACGCGCCTCAGCCTGGACGAGTCCATCCGCCTCTGGGTCGCCACCGTCTCCAACACCTTCCCCGCCACCGACAAGGTCCACGGCGTCACCCAGGACATCGCCTCCGGCCCCAAGGCTCTCTGGACCCTGCGCGAGGCCTACATTGAGGGCAAGGACAGCGTTACCATCGGCAACCAGTGGGTGTGGACGGAGCGCACCACCTGGAACCCCGAGGGCGGCTTCGGCGACGTCTATAGCGTCGATATCTGGCGCAACATCTTCGACCCGCCCATGGCCCGCCACCCCTTCACCGGCCTCCCCATACCCTTCCGCGTTAGCTATAAAGTGGAAACCTCCGGCCCCAGCGGCAAGCTCGCCATCCCCGGCGAAGCCGTCCTGTGGGACGTGCCTTCCAACGCCTTCAAAAACGTCGCCTCCGGCGCCCAGGCCACCAGCAAGGTCACCTTCGACTTCTCCAAGTACTTCAACGCCAAGTGGCACAACGGCCAGCCCATCACCATGGCGGACGTTATCTACTCCATCTACCAGGGCTTCGATATCGCCTACAACCCCAACAAGGCCAACATCGAATTCGCCCAGGCCACCACCAGCAAGCCCTACCTGGAGACCATCAAGGGCTACCGAATCGTGGACAGCAGCCGTCTGGAAGTCTACGTCGACTACTGGCACTTCGCTCCCGACTACATCGCCGAATACGCCACGCCCTCCGGTCTCACCACCCCCTGGGAGATGCTGGCCGCCATGGACGAGCTGGTGTTCACCAAGCGCCGCCTGGCCTACAGCGATACCGCCGCCTCCCGCTTCGGCGTCGACTGGCTCAGCCTTATCCTGGACCGCCACGCCCGCGAGGTTCGCAACACCCTGCGCGAGTTCCAGACCGCCGGCAAGGTCCCCGAAAATGTCTTCAAAGTCGGCAGCACCACCCTCGTCAGCCGTGACGACGCCGTGAAGCGCTATACCGCCTCCTCCGAATGGATCGCCCAGCGCAACCTGGCTGTTATCAGCAACGGTTCCTATATGCTGACGCGCTTCGATGCCCCCGCCCAGTTTGCCGAGCTCCAGGCCTACCGCGATAGCTCCTACCCCTTCAAGCCCGGCGACTGGCACTTCGGCGCGCCCCCCGCCGTCGCCATTAGCAGCGTCCGCGCCCCCGTCCTCGGCAAAGGCTTCGACGGCGCCATCGACATCCAGGCTCAAGGCCCGGGCGCCCTCGGCGTCAAGTATCGCCTCTTCGACCCCGTCGCCAACAAGCTGGCGGCCTCCGGCGACGCCCAGCGCACCGGCGACGGCGCGTACCGCATCAGCCTCTCCAAGGATGACACCAACAAACTCTCTCTGGGCCTCTACCAGCTATACATCACCGCCTTCAGCGACCAGGTCTCCGCCCTGGCCGAGCGCCGCGTGAACCTGGAGGTGGCGGAGCGCCCCGGCGCCGCTAGCAGCCAGGACTTCCCCATCGACGGCCAGCCCCCCGCCACCGACGATGACGGCGGCGGCTCCGGCATAATCCTCATCGCCGTGGTAGCGGTGGCCTTGGTAGCGTTGCTGGGCGTCGGCGGCTTCTTCCTCATGCGTATGGCGCGACGGCCCGGCACTCCCGCCTAACATTGGTTCGATCACAATAGCCTGCGCAGTATGAACTTTCTGCTGCGCAGGCTCTATTTATTCCCTCAATGAGACTGGACACCTCCGATGTCCTTACAGAAAATCCTAATTCGTAGTATAAGTAATCATGCTGCCCGCATTTTTGGGTCAGTTACTTGCACGACACGGGATCTATGTCGCTAGGTAGAACCCTCGCTATACGCGGCCTCACCCTCCTGGGCGTCCTGGTGGTCGTGCTTCTCCTCGTCATCATCACCCTGGGCGCCACCGGCTTCTCCGAGCGCATCCTCACCGCCACCATGAGCGAGCAGCTTCGCGGCGAGCGCGAGGTCCTGGCACGCACCATCCGCGACCCCCTCCAGCTCGAAAACGCCCTTCAGGCCCGCCGCGACGAGCTGGTCCGCTTCTACGGCCTCGACAAGCCCTGGTACCAGAACCTCCCCAACGTCACGCGGCGCGTCGTCACCCTGGACCTGGGCCAGGCCCGTACCCTCCGCACTTCCGACGGCTCCTCCAAGGTCAGCAGCCTTATCATGGAACGCCTGCCTCGCACCATACTTCTCGTCACCACCGCCTCGGTCATCACCTCGGTCATCGGCCTGTGGGTCGGGGTCAAGCTGGCCACCCGCGCCGGCACCGGCTGGGACAAGGCCGTCTCCTACCTCTCCGCCGTCTCCTTCGCCCTCCCCGCCTGGTGGGCCGGCATCCTCTTCATCCTCATCTTCGCTTTTCATCTCGACGTCTTCCCCGAAGGCGGCCTCTACGGCACGCCCCCGCCCGAAGGCGGCCTCGCCCGCTTCGGCGACCTCCTATATCACGCCCTGCTGCCCATCCTCACCCTCACCGTCGTCTCCCTCGGCGGCTGGATTTATGCCGTCCGCACCATGGTGCTCAACACCAGCCAGGAGTTCTTCGTCACCGTCGCCCGGGCCAAAGGCCTGTCGGAAGGCCAGGTCATGCGGCGATACATCCTCCGCGCCGCCGCGCCGCCCATCGTCACCAGCCTCATCCTCGGCCTCACCGGCTCCCTGGGCGGCGCCATCCTCACCGAGACCGTCTTCAACTGGCCGGGCATGGGCCGCCTCTACTTCGACGCCATCCAGAGCGCCGACGAGACCGTCATCGTCGCCCTGACCTTCGTCTTCACCCTCATGTACGTGGCCGCCCGATTTGTCCTCGAAGTCCTTTATGTAATCCTCGACCCTCGAGTCCGCTATGCTTAGCTTCCTGCGACGCCAGGGCACCCTCAAGCTCATGCTGTCCAGCAACTCGGGCCGCATCGGCGTCGCGCTGTTCCTCAGCATGGTCGTCATATCCCTGGTGGTGGTGGCCGTATACCCCCTGGACTTCGGCAAGACCAAGTGGAACAACCCCGCCTACTGGGCCGACAACCCCCAGAGCGTCCCGCCCTCTTGGTGGCGGTTCTTCACCGGCAAAGACCACATCGTCCACCACATCCACTCCGCTGGCTCCCCCTCCGCCGTCGACCCCCGCGACACCGGCCCCCTCCTCCGATATAACTTCAGCTTCGACGCGTCCTCCGGCGCCATCCCCTCTTTCACCTCCATCTCCCTCTCCGGCGTCAGCTACTACTCGACGCCCCCCGTCGTCACTCTCCGCCTTCGACGCCCCGACGGCCGCCTCGTCACCGTCCTCCAGGAGGTGGTCCGCGGCCCCCAGGGCGACGGCGTCACCCCTCAGACTCGCTTCGATGACACCCCCTACCGCGTCTTCCTCTCCGGCAATGACTCAGTCCAGGTCAACCTTGCTGATTTCTTGTTCCAAGAGTTCAGCCTCCAGGCCCAGCCCTCCCAGCTTCAAGGCAGCGTCGAAAGCGTCCTCTTCGGCACGCCCCAGCCCGGCGGCGGCTTCCAGCCCCTGCGAGGCGGCTACACTGCCATCGTTGACCTTCAAATGCGTGACGCCCGCGACAGGGCCAACTTCGTGGACTCGGTCAAGTTTGTGCGAGGCGGCACCGTCTATGGCCTCATGGGCACCGACGCCACGGGCCGGGATCTCTTCACCGGCCTCCTCTTCGGCTTCCCCGTCGCCCTCACCATCGGCATCAGCACGGCGCTCATATCCTCGGCCATCGGCGCCGCCCTCGGCATCATCAGCGGCTATCGGGGCGGCAAGACGGACATCATCATCCAGCGCACCGCCGACGTCTTCACCAACATCCCCCTCCTGCCCATCCTCATCTTCCTTATCTTCGTCCTCGGCGCTAAACTCTGGCTGGTGGTGCTAATCCTGGCCCTCTTCGGCTGGCCCGGCCTTACCATCACCACCCGTTCCATGGTGCTGCAAATCCGCTCCGGCCAGCTCGTCGAAGCCACTCAGGCCCTGGGCGCGTCCCAGTGGCGGATAATGTTCCGGCACGTCATCTTTCAGATCGCCCCCTTCCTCCTGGCCCAGGTCATCTTCTTCACTCCCGCCGCCATTCTGGCCGAAGCCGGCCTCAGCTTCCTCGGCCTCGGCGACCCCTCCATCCCCACCTGGGGCCAGATACTCGAAAGCGGCTTCCGCACCGGCGCTGTCTTTGTCGGCTACTGGTGGTGGGTGCTGCCTCCGGGTATCCTCATAGCCGTCACCGCCCTCTGCTTCGTGCTGCTGACCATGGCTCTGGAACCCATCGTCAGCCCACGACTAAGGACCGGCCAGTGATCGCACCAATGTCTTGTCACTCTGAACGAAGGGCCGTACTCGGCCCGAAGCCGAAGCATCTGTTAACTCTAAAGCCGCGCTCTCACCATCCGTCTCCCACGCTTCCCCTACAATGTAGGGGCGAGGTCGCCTCGCCCTTCTTTCTGGTCTCCTCTCCCCTCCGGATACCTTCCCCATGACCACTCCCCTCCTCCAGGTAAAAGACCTCCTCCTCCACTACCGCTCCGCCTCCGGCGTTGTCCAGGCCGTCGACGGCGTCAGCTTTTCCATGGAGCGCGGCCAAGCCCTCGGCCTCGTCGGCGAGTCCGGCGCAGGCAAAAGCAGCCTCGGCCTCGCCCTCATGCGCGTCCTGCCCCGCAACGTCGCCCGATTCGACGGCCAGGTGCTTCTGGACGGCGTAGACTCCCTATCCCTCAGCGACGACGCCTTCCGCCGCCAGGTGCGGTGGAAGAAAATCGCCATGGTCTTTCAGGGCGCCATGGACTCCTTTAACCCCGTCGCCCGCGTCGGCCAGCAGGTCGCCGAGCCTCTGCTTCTGAACGGCGACATGAGCAAAGACACCGCCCGCGATGAAGCCCTGCGCCTCCTCAACCTCGTCGGCCTCCCCGCCGAGACCTACCAGCGATACCCCCACGAGCTCAGCGGTGGCATGAAGCAGCGCGCCCTCATCGTTATGGCCCTTTCCCTGAACCCCGCCCTCGCCATCCTGGACGAGCCTACCTCCGCCCTCGACACCAGTGTCCAGGCCCAGATCATGAACTTGCTCAAAGACCTCAAGCGAAAAAGCGGCCTCTCTTACATCTTCATCACCCACGACATCGCCCTCGCCAGCGACCTCTGCGATTCTGTGGCTGTCATGTACGCCGGCCAGATTGTCGAGATAGGGCCTGTCGAGCAGATGCTATCGAGGCCCAATCATCCCTACACCCAAAAACTCCTCGCCAGCATCCCTCGCCTCGACCAGGAGTCCCTCCCCGACTTCATCCCCGGCGCGCCCCCCGATATGACCGCGCCCCCCGCTGGCTGCCGCTTCCACCCCCGATGCCCCCTGCGCTTCGACCGGTGCATAATGGAGGCGCCCGGCCTTCTGGCCGTCGCTTCAGACCACCAATCCAGGTGCTGGCTCGTCGATAAAAAGTCATGAACGCCCTCGTCGATATTCAAAACGTCGGCATGGTCTTCCAGGCCCGCACCGGCCTCCTCAAGACCACCCCCGTGCGCGCCCTCGACGGCGTCAACCTGTCCCTGGGCAAGGGCGAGACCCTGGCCGTCGTCGGCGAGTCCGGCAGCGGCAAGACTACCCTGGGCCGCGTCTGCCTGGGCCTCCTTAGGCCCACCTCCGGCAGCGTCGTCTTCGACGGCATGGACGTGTCTTCTATGGCCGACGGCAGCCTTCGCGCCCTGCGACGCCGCATTCAGGGCATCTTCCAAGACCCCTTCTCCAGCCTCGACCCCTACATGAACGTTTCGCAGATCATCCAGGAACCTCTGGTCGTTCATAAAATCGGTGACGCCGACCAGCGCCGCCAGAAAATGCTTGACGCCCTGTCGCAAGTCGGGCTGACGCCGCCCCACGAGTTCTCCGAAAAGTTCCCCCACATGATGTCCGGCGGCCAGCGCCAGCGCGTCTCCGTCGCCCGCGCCCTGGTGTTAGACCCTGACTTCATTGTCGCCGACGAGCCTGTGTCCATGGTCGACGCCTCCAGCCGCGCCGGCCTCCTGTCACTGCTTCGCGGCCTCCAGGAGAGCTGTGGTCTCACCTTCCTCTACATCACCCACGACATCGCCACCGCCCACCACTTCTCCCACCGTATCGCCGTCCTCTATCTTGGACGAGTTGTGGAACTCGGCCCCAAAGAGAATGTCATCCACCATCCTTTGCACCCATACACCCAGGCCCTCATCGCCGCCGTGCCCACTCCCAACCCCGCCAACCGCCTCAAGCCCAGGCCCATCATCGCCGGCGAGCCTCACAACCCGTCGCGTATCCCCGCCGGCTGCCGCTTCCACCCCCGCTGCCCCAAATTCATCGGCGGCACCTGCGATGTCACCGACCCACCCCTCCGCGAACTCCGCCCCGGCCACTGGGCGGCGTGTCACCTGTACTAGCCAACACTTGGTGCTGATGTACGGGCGAGGTCACCTCGCCCCTTCTTCCCTCCTACCGCTGTGACAACTTCTTATTGTCTTAAGCATCTCCCATCCCTTACACTACGCCTATACTTAATACCTCTACCTCTAACCCATAACTCCGCCTCGCTCTACCCTACAATCCTTTACCCTGGGCCAGCCATCGAATTGTTCCGAATTATCTTCCGAAACAGTTCTGTGCCTGGCTCGTGCCTGAAAATCTGAATTGTTTTCGCAAAACTTTTTTTACATGAAACAAAAGGGGTCCACCATTTATTCGTTTGCGATTCGTTTGTCAAATAAAAAAGATGTTAACCCCGGACATTCATCAAAATAGATTGACTGCTAGGAGGTTGTTTTGGTTGTTTTTTGACACTTTAGGTACAAAACAGATCCCTTTTTGGAGAAGCAACCTACATCCGCCTCCTATCCTCTCCCAAGTAATTCAACCTGGTACTTTGAAAAACGACGAAAACGACTCCACTCCTGGCACGTGCCTAAATATTCGATTAGTTTTAGGAAAAAATCGCAAATTGACTCACCCAAAACGAATCCTATAATAAGAGGACACAGGTCATCATGAAGCACACGTAAGTGCTAAGTCCAGACTGCTATACTAAATCCCGCCGTGACCACCTTCCTCCAAAAGCTAGACGCCGCCTGCGCTTCCTCTAAGAGTCTCCTCTGCGTCGGCCTCGATCCCGACCCCCCCCGCATGCCCGTGGCCAATGTCTTCGACTTCAACCGCGCCATCATCGACGCCACCGCGGACCTCGTCTGCGCCTATAAACCTAACCTCGCCTTCTACGAGGCCCTGGGCCTCAAAGGCCTGGAAGCCCTCCAGCGCACCGTCGACCACGCTCGCCGCGCCGCTCCCCACGCCCTCCTCATCGGCGACGGCAAGCGCGGCGACATCGACTCCTCCAGCGCCGCCTACGCCAAAGCTCTGTTTGAGGTATGGGGCTTCGACGCCGTCACCGTCAACGCCTGGGGCGGCGGCGACTCCCTGGCCCCCTTCTTCTCCTACGCCGACCGTGGAGTCTTTATCTGGTGCCGCTCCTCTAACCCTGGCGCTCACGACTTCCAGGACCTCGCCCCTTCCGACAAGCCTCTCTACCAACACATGGCTCGGCAAGCGCAAACGTGGAACAAAAACGGCAACATCGGCCTCGTTGTCGGCGCCACCTACCCTCGCGAGCTGGCCCAGCTTCGCGCCCTCGCCCCGGACATGCCCTTCCTTATCCCCGGCGTCGGCGCTCAGGCCGGCGACCTCAAGACCGCTGTCCTCGCCGGCGTGGACAAGAGCGGACGGCGCGCCGTAATCAACTCCTCCCGCGGCATCCTCTACGCTTCCAAAGGCCCCGACTTCGCCGGGGCCGCCCGCCGCAAGGCCCAGGAAACTCGAGACTCCATCAACGCCATCCTCGCTTCGGAAGGCAAAGGTTGGCCTTAGACCTCCATCTGGACGACGTCCTCACCCTCAAGAAGCGCCACCCCTGCGGCAGCGACAAGTGGCTCGTGTACCGCCTCAGTGGAGACATCGGCCTGGAATGCCTTGGCTGCCAGCGCCGCACTATGATGCCCCGCTCCCAGTTGGAGCGCCGCGTAACCGCCCTCGAACCTCGCGCCAGACCTGATGCTGATACAAGCAAAGCGTGACAGTGTGTCTATATAGCCAGGTGCAGAATTCAACTGGGTACCGGCCGCATCCTCTGTGGTCTCTTCTGGTTCTCCCTCTTCTCCTATTGCAAAGGAGAAGAGGGAGTTAGAGGGTGATGAGGTGCTCTTTTTTCTTTCCCCTTCTTCCTGCTGGAAGAAGGGGACAAAGGGGATGAAGGTATTCCGCTTATGACAAGGAATGTAATCTGCATCAAGCTTCCCGCAGCGGAGTTGGCGCTCCCAATCGCCACCTACAATCCAGCAAGATGTGACACTATTAAATTGACGCACCGCACAGCCATTGTTAAACTCGAACTCAGTCGAGCACCTATATCTCCATCAATCCCGAGACCCCCATGCGAATCGGGGAGGCACAGGAGATTTAGCCCTTGTATTCTTCTGACGAGCTAAAGCGTCTGGCCCGGCAGGAAGCCCAGTGGCAAGAGCGCAATGCCTCCTCGTCTGAACGCAAACCCTCCTTCAAGACCCTGGCTGGCATCCCCTTAGACCGCGCCTACACTCCCGTCCACCTCAAAGACCTGGACTATCTAAAGGACATAGGCTTCCCCGGCGAGTTTCCCTACACTCGCGGCGTCCATGCTACCGGCTATCGAGGGCGACTCTGGACTATGCGCATGTTCGCCGGCTTCGGCACCGCCGAGGAGACCAACGCTCGATTCAAGTACCTTCTCGAAGGCGGCCAGACCGGCCTCAGCGTCGCCTTTGACATGCCTACCCTCTACGGCTACGACACCGACGACCCCAAGGCAGCCGGCGAGTTCGGAAGGTGCGGCGTCGCCATCTCCTCCCTGGCCGATATGGAGGTGCTTTTCGACGGCATTCCCCTCAACCAGATCACCACATCGATGACCATCAACGGCCCCGCCGCCGTCATTTGGGCCATGTACATCGCCGCCGCCGAAAAGCGCGGCATCCCTATGGAGCAGCTAGGCGGCACCATCCAGAACGATATCCTCAAAGAGTACGCCGCCCAGAATGAGTACCTCTTCCCGCCTAAGCCCTCCATGCGGCTGGTGGTGGACACCATCGAATTTGCCAGCCGCCACATGCCAAAATGGAACCCCATCAGCATCAGCGGCTACCACATCCGCGAGGCCGGCTCCACCGCCGTCCAGGAGCTGGCCTTTACCCTGGCCGACGGTTTCGAGTATGTGGACTGGTGCCTGGAGCGCGGCCTCGCCATCGATGACTTTGCGCCACGCCTCAGCTTCTTCTTCAACGTCCACAACGACTTCTTCGAGGAGATCGCCAAGTTCCGCGCAGCCCGAAAAATATGGGCGCAGGAATTGCGTGATAAATATAAGGCCAAGAACGAGCGCTCCTGGTGGATGCGCTTCCATGCGCAGACGGCAGGCTGTACCCTCACAGCCCAGCAGCCCGAGAACAATGTGGTGCGGGTATCCCTCCAGGCCTTGGCCGCCGTCCTTGGCGGATGCCAGTCCCTCCACACCAACTCCATGGACGAGGCCTGGGCGCTGCCTTCCGAAAAAGCCGTCCTTCTAGCCCTACGCACCCAGCAAATCATCGCCGAAGAGACCGGCGTCGCCGGCATCGTCGACCCCCTGGGCGGCAGCTACCACCTGGAAACCCTGACACGGCAAGTTGAGCAGGTCGCCTACGATTATTTCAAGCGCATCGAGGACATCGGCGGCGTTATCCCCGCTCTGGAGTCGGGCTTCATCCAACATGAAATCGCTACCGCGGCCTACGGCTACCAGCGTGAGTACGACCGCGGCGAACTGATAACCGTGGGCGCCAATGCCTACGTCACCGAGGATGGTATCGAAATCCCGCTGCTGCGCGTGGACATGGAAGGCCAGCAACACCAGGTCCAGCGCCTCAACGATCTGCGCCGCCGCCGCGATAAGCGAGACGTGACTCAGAGGCTGAAATACCTTGAACAAGCGGCTCGCGGAGGCAAAAATCTTATGCCTCCTATCCTGGAAGCTGTGAAATCTTACGCCACTCTTGGTGAAATTACAGGCGTTTTCAGGAACGTGTTTGGAGAATACGTGTCCCAATGGGGCATATAAGACGATTAATCATAGTATATTTGGACTAGTATAAAGGATTTCGTAACCAAGCTCTTGCTTTTTAACATTTACCACAAAAATGTACTACTATAAACGTTGACAGTGATATCAGTCCTTTGGTACAGTGACCGTGCCTAGCCTAGGAACCATCCTGGAGCAATGCGCCTAATCCAAAGAACCGAAGGAGGACCTAGTTGAAGCTCACTCTATCCATTCTCAAAGCGGACGTTGGCTCCATCGGCGGCCACACCAGGCCCTCGGCCAAGATGATCGAGTCGGTAAAGGAAGAAGTCCGCGCCGTTATCCAGAAGGGTCTGCTCATAGACGCCTTTGTATCTCATACCGGCGACGATATCGCCATCCTTATGTCCCATACTCGGGGCGTGGACAACACTGATATTCACCAGTTTGCCTGGAACTCCTTCATCAAGGCCACCGCCATCGCATCCAAACACGGCCTTTATGGCGCGGGACAGGACCTCCTGGTCGACGCCCCCTCCGGCAACGTCCGGGGCGCCGGCCCCGCCGTCGCGGAGCTGGAGTTCAACCACGATCCAGTCAAGACCAACAAAGTGCGTCCCGCCGAGTCCTTTATGATGCTGGCCGCCGACAAGTGCGGCCCCGGCGCCTACAACCTCCCCATGTTCCTCGGCTTCGCCGACCCTATGTACTGCGCCGGCCTCATGCTCCCCAAGCTCATCAAAGGCTTCACCTTCCGCATCGTCGACATGAATAACACCGACGGCGACAGTATGTTCGATCTCAACACCCCCGAGGACTATTACCGCCTCACCGCCCTCCTCCGCGACAACGAACGCTTCGGCATCGAAGCCATCATCTCCCGTACCTATAACGAGCAGTCCGCCTCCATCTCCACCCAGCGTTTGCACAACATCGCCGGCAGCTACACCGGCAAGGACGACCCTGTGGCCATCGTGCGTAACCAGGGCGTATTCCCCGCTCCCGAGGAGCTGCTGTCGGCCTACGCCAAAGCCCACTTTGTCGGCGGCGACGCCCGGGGCTCCCACGTCATGCCTTTAATGCCCGTTGCTATCAACACGCCGGTGACGGGCCTCTATTGCCTGCCATTGGTCTCCTGCGTCGGCTTCTCCGTCGACGCCGCGGGCCGCTTCTCCGAGTCTTATGTGGACTTCTTCGACAACCCCGCCTGGGACGAAGTGCGAATAAGGGCGCAGCAAAAGGCCTTCGCCATGCGCGACCAGGGCTGGTCCGGCGCCGCCATGCTCCCCTACCAGGAATTGGAGTACAGCGGCTTCCGCGACACCGTGGAAGGCCTGGTCAGCCGCTTCGCCTTCCGGAATGGCAACGGCAAGTCTCCCGCGGGCGGCGCTCGCTCAGAAGCCCGCGCTTCCTAGGCGTCATTCAACAAGCCTTAAAGACCCTCCAGTCTCGGAGGGCCTTTCCTTTTGCGCTACAATATATGCCTATGGAAAAGCTGCTGGTCGCCACTCGTAACAAAGGCAAGATGCGGGAGTTCCACCAACTCCTGACCGGCTTGCCCTATAAGCTCGTCTCTCTGGACGACGTAGGTATCACTGACACCGTCGAAGAGACTGGCGATACCTTTCAGAAGAATGCCATCCTCAAGGCCAGCGCCTACTCCGCCCTTAGCGGTCTCCTCACCCTCGCCGATGACTCGGGCATCGAAGTCGACGCCCTCGGCGGACGCCCCGGCGTCTATTCGGCGCGATATGGGGGGCTGGAGGCTTCCGATGAGGACAGAGTCAATCTTCTACTTCAGGAGCTAAAGGACGTGCCTTGGGAGCTGCGCACTGCCCGCTTCCGATGCGTCATCGCGCTAGCCTGGCCCGATGGCCGGGTTAAGACTGTGGAAGGCATAGTAAGCGGTATAATACACTTCAGGCCCTCGGGCGCTAACGGCTTCGGCTACGACCCAGTCTTTTACCTACCCGAGAAAGGCCACACCACGGCAGAACTCCCCACCGATATCAAAAATCAGCTTAGCCATCGAGGCCAGGCCGCCAGGAAGGCGGCGGCTTTACTGGTTGAGTCGCACAAAGCACTGAAAGCCAGCACATTATCGCGAATGCTTACCTCACCCTCGACAACAACCCTCTACGACAAGTTCCGGCGTCCCTTGCGGGACCTGCGAGTCTCCGTCACGGACCGCTGCAACTTCCGATGTCCCTACTGCATGCCCGCCGAGGTCTATGGCGAGCGGTACCAGTTCCTGCCCAAGTCTGAAATCCTGACCTTCGAGGAGATTACCCGCCTGGTCAGGGTCTTCGTCGGGTTGGGCGTTACCAAGGTGCGGCTCACCGGCGGCGAACCCCTGGTGCGCCAGGGCGTCGATAAGCTGGTAGGTATGCTCTCCCGCCTCGACGGCGTCAACGACCTGACGTTGACCACCAATGGCTACCTGCTGACCCAGCAGGCCCAGGCCTTGAAGGACGCCGGCCTCCGCCGAATTACCGTTAGCCTGGACAGCCTCGACCTTGAGGTCTTCAAGCGTATGAATGGGCGAGGCTACGGCCACGAGCGCGTCCTGGAAGGTATCCGCAAAGCTGAAGAGGTCGGGTTGTGGCCTATCAAGGTCAACGCTGTGGTGCAGCGCGGCGTCAACGACCATACCATTGTTGACCTCGCGCGTCACTTCAAAGGCACCGGCCATATCGTCCGATATATCGAGTATATGGACGTCGGCAACATCAACCACTGGAAGAGCGCCGAGGTGGTGCCCGCCGCCGAGATAGTCGAGCGCATCAACGCCGTCTTTCCCATCGAGCCTGCCGACAGGAGCTATCGAGGCGAGGTGGCGGAGCGATGGCGCTATAAGGACGGCAGCGGCGAAATCGGGGTCATCGCCTCGGTGACGAAGCCCTTCTGCGGGGGCTGCACCCGCGCCCGCCTCTCCACCGACGGCAAGCTCTTCACCTGCCTTTTCGCCGGCGTCGGCAAGGACCTGCGAGACCCTATGCGAAACGGCGCATCGGATGAGGAGTTGCGGGACATCATCACAGGCACGTGGCAGAAGCGCGTGGACAAGTACTCCGAAGAGCGATTCGCTTCCGCAACCCGCCCCCGCCGCAAAATCGAGATGTACCAGATAGGCGGATGATTAACGTTTTCACCGACGGGTCATGCCAGGGGAACCCGGGGAAGGGCGGCTGGGCCGCCGTCATCGTCGCAGACGGCCACAAGCGCTACATTTATGGCGCTGACGACCGCACCACTAACAACCGTATGGAGCTTCTGGCCGCCATACGCGCCCTTGAGGAATCGCCAGAAGACGGTGAGGTCGCCATCCACAGCGACAGCGAGTACCTGGTCAAGACCATGACCCTGAACTGGCGTCGCCAGGCCAACCAGGACCTCTGGGGACGATTGGACGACCTCGTGAAAAGCCGCAGGGTAAAGTGGCAGTGGCTTCGAGGTCATAATGGCCACCCCGAGAACGAGGAGGCTAACTCTGTTGCCATGTGGCAGGCCGGCATTTCAGACAAGCCTAAGTTTCTGGAAGTCGCCCCTGAAGAGGCAGCGCCGCCCGCCAAACCCGCAACCCTCACCCACGTCGATGCTCATGGCCGCGCTCAGATGGTGGACGTGGGCGCTAAGGCGGCTACCCGACGCGAGGCTGTCGCTAAGGGCTTCGTCGCTATGAAGGCCGAGACCCTAGCCGCCATCACTAGCGGCAAGATAGAGAAGGGAGACGTTTTCACTACGGCGCGCCTGGCTGGGATCATGGCCGCCAAGCAGACGCCTAACCTCATCCCACTCTGCCACCCGTTGCCCATTGAACAGGTGACGGTGGAGTTGGAGCCGGACGTGCAGCGCAGCGGCGTGTCCATCACTGCTACGGTGCGCCTGGAGGCCAAGACAGGCGTCGAGATGGAGGCCCTGACGGCGGTGTCAGTGGCGGCGCTGACTATATACGATATGTGCAAGGCGATGGACAAAGGCATGCGCATTGAGGCCGTCCGCCTGGTTAAAAAGACCGGCGGCAAGAGCGGCGACTGGTTCGGCGAGTAGCAAATTGTGACACGCTCAAATTGACACTAGCTGGTAGCTAAATTATATTTAAACGTGGGCTTACACCTGGCGGCTGGCCGGTGGGCCTGCTAGGTGGCAACGTAGCTCAGCGGTTAGAGCGGGCGCTTCATAAGCGCTAGGTCGGCGGTTCGAGTCCACCCGTTGCCACCATTTTCTTTTCTTGGAGGGTGTCTTTGCAGTCCTTCCAGGAGCTTCTAAAAGACCTGGCCCGCATACCTCGGATGCTTTTTGTAGTGGGCGGCGGCGCCTGTGTCAGCGAAATGTACGCTGACGGCAAGACCGCCCCCAAGTTCAACGGCCACTGGGCCATGATGGAAGCCGAAAGCTGGCATTTCCACCTCGACTTGTCTCTGGTAAAGAGCGCCCAGTTTGTCGAGGCCGAGGACCACGGCGCGCCGGTCCTTTATTACGTGCGCCTCGCTGATGACAAGGATGAGACTATCCTGCGATGCTACTTCCCTAATCCCTACCTGGATGAAGATGACAAGCGCGTGGCCTTTCAGGCGGAAAAGCTAAAGGTATTTGAAGATATTCGTAGTGAGCACGAAGGTAAGGGACCAATAACCTACGTGAAAAGGTTGAAAGGTTAAGGGCTAAGACTTATCCTTTCGGGTCATGGCACCCGCAAGAACAAATTGGTTCTCCAACCACCCGCCCGCCTGTACCTGCTCCACGTGCACAAAGGGACGTCTCAGGCACTATACAGAGCGACATGAGGCTGCTGCACGTAATGCTGATAGGGAAGAGCATCAATATGGCTCTCCTAAATCTGCCAAAGATGGATGTCTGGTCGGCTTACGAATCGAATCAAAAACCTAGGCAGAAAGCAACGGCAGTTACTTCCTCTGATTGGTCTGACTGGCATCGTAATAGTTATCGCCGTTACAGTGTCTATGTTGGCTGGATCACGAGATGACAAGTCGATCGGTGCAGAGGTGTTAGAAGCGACACCCGCATGGAGAGATGACATTACCCTGCTCGAGAAATCCATAAATTTTCATGTGAACATGTACCGCCAGGGCTTTGGGTTGTATGATCTTGAATACAGGGACGAAATTTCTGACATTTCAAGAGGGCATTCCTATTATCAAAGTGTAATCGGGAATATAGACCATAAAGGGAGAAATGAGACTAGTGTTGATGACAGATTTAGGAATACCTCATATCTATGTGGTGAAAACGTCTTAATGAGGCCTAGAGCTAGGTCAGAGTCAAGGTTGTATGGTCTGTTCACCACAAGCCGGGTTGGCGACATCTTGAATATGAGTACGGACGCTCTTGCGGCGGAACTAGTCTCGTTGTGGATAGAGAGCACGGGCCATGAAGAGAATATGCGAGGTCAGCATTACCGATTCGGTGGAGTGGGAATTCATTATGACGAGGATGGTGAGCAGCTTTATGTCACTCACAACCTGTGCCTAATGAAGATAGGTCGCTCAAGCATCAGACCGTGAAAGAGAATCTGTGCTAGAAGTATGACAAACTGGTACAGCTTCATTCGCTGCTGACGCCCTTATCCCCTACCCGTCGCCTCCATTATCTTCATGAGGTTTAGTGCCGAGCCGGCGCGGAACCATTCGATTTGGGAGGCGTTGAAGGAATGGCTCAGTTTTATCGTCTCCTTGGACCCGTCAGCGCGGCGTATGACGCATGTGACGGCCTTGCCGGGGGCTAGGTCTTTGAGGCTGGTGATGCTGACTCGGTCCGTTTCCTTGATCTTGTCGTAGTCCGCGGGGTCGGAGAAGGTGAGGGCCAGGATGCCCTGCTTCTTCAGGTTGGTCTCGTGGATGCGGGCGAAGCTGCGGACGATGACGGCTACACAACCCAGGTATCGAGGGGAGAGGGCGGCGTGCTCGCGGCTGGAGCCTTCGCCGTAGTTGAAGTCGCCGATGACTAGCCATTTCAGGCCCTTGGACTTCCAGTCGCGGGCCACCTTGGCAGGTTCTAGGCCCTTATCGCCGGTGAGGACGTTGTTAGCCTTGCCAGCCTCGCCTGTGAAGGCGTTGGTGGCGCCGAGAAACATGTTGTCGCTGAGGTTGTCGAGGTGGCCGCGGAATCGAAGCCAGGGACCGGCGGGCGATATATGGTCGGTGGTGCACTTGCCCTTGGCCTTGAGCAGCACGGGCAGGTCTTTGAAGTCCTCGCCGCTCCAGGCGTCGAAGGGGCTAAGGGCTTGCAGGCGGTGGCTGTTGGGCTTGATCTTGATTTCGATCTGGCTGCCGTCGGCGGGCGGCGCCACGTATACGTCGATGCCTCTGGCGAAGCCCTTGGCGGGCACCTCGGGCGCGGGCTTGGGAGGGCTGAGCTTGAAGGACTTGCCGTTGAGCTTGATAGGGTCCGTGAGGGGGTTGAAGGAGAGTCGGCCTCCCAGGGCCAGGGCAATGACCATCTCAGGACTGGCGATGAAGTTGGCGGTCTCGGGCCGGCCGTCATTGCGGCGGGGGAAGTTGCGGTTGTAGGAGGTAACGATGGTGTTGGTCTCGCCGGGCTTCATGTCGGAGCGGCGCCACTGGCCGATGCAGGGGCCGCAGGCGTTGGCCAGGACGGTAGCGCCTATGGACTCCAGAAGCTCCACCTGGCCGTCGCGTTCGATGGTGGCGCGGATCTGCTCCGAGCCTGGAGTCACCAGAAGGGGCGTGTGGGCCTTGGCGCCGTGGGCGTGGGCCTGGGCAGCCACGTCGGCGGCGCGGCTCATGTCCTCGTAAGACGAATTGGTGCAGCTTCCGATAAGGCTGGAAGAGATGTGGTCAACGTAGCCCTTCTCTCGAACGTCCTGGGCCAGCTTGGATATAGGCCGTGCCAGGTCCGGTGTGTGGGGGCCGACCACGTGCGGCTCCAGCCTGGACAGGTCTATCTCCACGATGCGGTGGAAGTAGTCCTGTGGGTTCTTTTCGACCTCTGGGTCAGCTTCCAGGAGGCGTTTGTAGTGCTGGGCCAGGGGCACCAAGCCGTCGCGGCCTGTGGCCGCCAGGTAGATTCCCATGCGGTCGTCATAAGGGAAGATGGAGCCGGTGGCGCCCAACTCAGCACCCATGTTGCAGATGGTGGCTTTGCCGGTGCAGCTTATGGTTCGGGCGCCCGGGCCGCAGTATTCGATGACGGCGTTGGTGCCGCCATCGACGGTAAGAGCGCCGGCGAGGAAGAGGATAACGTCCTTGGGGGCGGTCCAGCCACTCATCTTGCCGGTGAGGTAGACTCCGATGCGTTTGGGGTACTTAAGCTCCCAGGGCAGGCCCGCCATGACGTCGGCGGCGTCCGCGCCGCCCACGCCGATGGCTAACATGCCGAGGCCGCTGGCGTTGGGGGTGTGGGAGTCGGTGCCGATGAGGAGGCCGCCGGGGAAGGAGTAGTTCTCCAGCACCACCTGATGAATAATGCCGGCGCCTGGCTTCCAGAAGCCCATGCCGTACTTAGCCGAGGAGGACTGAAGGAACTGATAGACCTCGCTGTTCTCGACGATGGCGTCATGGGTGTCCGACTTGCTTCCGACGCGGGCCTGGATAAGGTGGTCGCAGTGGACAGTGGTAGGCACGGCGACGCTCTTTCGGCCCGACTGCATGAACTGTAGTATCGCCATCTGGCCGGTGACATCCTGGTGGGCGACTCGGTCAGGCCGGAGGAGGATGTAGCTTTCGCCGGCGACCAGCTCGGCGCTGGCGGGGTCGTCGAGGTGGGAGAGGAGGACCTTGTCGGCCAGAGTCATAGGTTTGCCGACGCGCTGGCGGACGACCTTGAGGTTGTCGTCCATCTTTTTGTAGACACTTTGCACAAATTCGGGCGTGGACTCAATGGTGGGCATGGCTGGGATGCGCTCCTGGTTAAAGGCTTCTGGATTGTGTATTACGGCATCATGATAGCATCACGAGCAGACGGTGAAAACCGTAATTATCGCCGGTCGAGGGTGCAGCCACATCTACTATTTTAGACCATAGCCAGATGCAGGTCTAAACAGAGGGCGATGGGGATTTGTTTCTGGCGAGTCGTTTTGCGATTTTTTCCCAAAACGACTCGAATATTTAGGCATGAGCCAGGCGTGGAGTCGTTTTAGTCGATTGATTCGTTTTCTGAGGAACGAGGAAAGGAAAGAAAGGCGAGGTGACCTCGCCCCTACATCGTAGGGGTAGGTAGGCATGGGGTAGCGGATGGTGGACATGGGTAGGGGATAAGGTGATAGAGGCAGGTTACGCCTACCCCTACATTCGGGGAGCCGTATGGTAACATGCCTCTACTATGCAGTTACCTTCTGACCTGGTGCTGGCCCGATTTGTGAAGCGGTTGAACCGCTTTGCGGCGGTGGTAGAGGTGGATGGACGTGAGGTGATGGCGCACGTGGCGAACTCGGGGAGGATGCGGGAGCTTTTGGCGCCGGGCTGCGTGATGTATTTGAAGGCGGCGAGTGGCAACCATCGCAAAACGTGGTACGACCTGGCGCTGGTGGAGATAGAAAAGCATCTGTGCTCGGCGGACGCGCGGCTGCCGCCGTACCTGGTGGCGGAGGCCATCGCCAGGGGCAAGCTGCCGCAGTTCAGAAATTACACTACGCTGCGCCGCGAGGTAGTGTTGGGCCGGAGCAGGGTGGACATGGCGCTGCAAGGGCCGGAAGGGTTGTGCTACATCGAGACCAAGTCTGTGACGCTGGTGGAGGGTGGGGTGGGGCTGTTCCCGGACGCGCCGACGGAGCGCGGGCGCAGGCACGTGCTGGAGCTGGCGGAGGCCGTGGAGTCTGGCCATCGAGGGGCGGTGGTGTTTGTGGTGCAACGTCGGGACGCGGTGGCGTTTTCGCCGCACTACACAGCGGACCCGGCCTTTGGTGAGGCGCTGCGGGAGGCGATAGGTCGAGGGGTGGAGGTGTATGCGTACAATTGCAGGGTGAGCAGGAGCGCGATTAGCCTGAACGCTGAGATCAGCGTGAGGCTGTGAGTTTGAGTGTCGCCGATGAAAAAGAACCTAGAATATGCGAGACTGCGTCAGCATTTTACAAAGCTGACACCGCTCAAAACAGATTCCCTTCGACCAGGCTCAGGACAGGCTTCGACTGCGTCCGAGTACGGACTTCCCCATTCGACTACGCTCAGGGCTAAAGGCTCACCAGAATGACAAACTCCTATCCATGAAAACAAGCCTTGTTGATGTATATGAACGCCTTTATTCAGCCTATGGGCCGCAGCATTGGTGGCCTGGCGAATCGGCGTTTGAAGTGGTCATTGGTGCGATACTGACACAGTCGGCGGCGTGGGTGAACGTGGAGAAGGCGCTGGCGAACCTGAAGTCGGCGGGGGTGATGTCGGCGGAGGGGTTGCGGGACGTGCCAGAGGCGCGGCTGGCGGAACTTTTGAGGCCGTCGGGCTATTTCAACATGAAGGCGAGGAAGGTGAAGGCGTTTATCGATCATCTATGGAGCCGCTACGACGGAGACCTGGAGGGGCTGCTGTCGCAGGAGGCGGAGTCGCTGCGGGAGGAGCTGCTGGGGATATGGGGAATTGGGGAGGAGACGGCGGACGATATTGTGCTGTACGCCGCCAGCAAACCGGTGTTTGTCATCGACGCCTACACGCGACGCGTTTTCGAGAGGCTGGGATTGGGCGGCGGGGTGAGGAGCTACGGCGAGTGGCAGGCGCTGTTCCATTCGTCGCTGCCTAGGAATGCGGCGCTGTTTAACGAGTACCACGCGCTGGTGGTGAAGCATGGGAAGGACGTGTGCCGGAAGGCGCCGAGGTGCGAAGGGTGCTGTTTGAGGGAGGTTTGTAAAGCGGGGAAGGCTGGGAAACTAGGGACGGGAATAGACTAGCCCAAAGCGCCCCCAGTCTATTTGCGATTGCAGGCGCTGGTAACGCTCCAAAACGGCTGCCGCGTTCTGGGGCATGGGGCCGGAGGGGCTTCCTAGGCGAATGAGGACAGGAGCGTCGGAGTCAGGTGTGTTGCTGTATATGGACTTAATGTTTCCTGAAGCGTCAGCGATAACAAGCCTGCTGCCGGTAACCTTTACCGTGACCGAGACTTGCAGCGCCGGCCCGCCGGCAATCCCGCCCCGGCCCGCCGCCGTTTCCACGGCCTTGATGGAGTTCGCGCCGGCAGACTGCGAGGCGGCACGTATGGAGGGAGAGCCTGATTGCGCGGCGGCATCGGCGTCGGAGAAGGGATAATACCAGGCCTGCGCCGCGGCTATGGCCGCCACGACAAAGAAGGCTAATCGAAGGGACGCGCCGCGTTTTTGTTTTTCGAGCTGTGGAAACTGCCGAAGCGCCAATTGGCCACCATCCTATGTCGGCGCGAATCATAGGTGGCCAAGGTTAAAAATTTGTAAGAACAATCACCATTTTGTGTAAGAAAGTCTGTGGCAGGGAGGGCGCAGCCTGGCGACGTAACCGGCAAGTGAATCCCGACTCTAACCCAGGGCTTTTCGCGCCGCCTCGACAGCCTTTGAGTAGTCCGGTTCCTTCATCTGGTCGGCCACGTATTCGGCGTGGGCGATGTGACCGTCGGGGCCGATGACGAAGACGGCGCGCTGCAACAGCCGCCACTCTTTCAGCAGCACGCCGTATTTCTGGCCGAACTCCTCGCTGCGATGGGACGATAGGGAGCGGTGGCTGACCCGCTCGGCGCCGCACCATCGCGACTGGGCGAAGGGCAGGTCCATGCTGACGGTGTAGACCTTAATAGCGTCAGGCAGGCCTGAGCCAAGTTTTTCCCACCGCTTAGTCTCGACGTGGCATACGGGGGTGTCCAGAGAATTGATAACGTTTAGCAGCTTGACTCGACCAGGCAAGTCTTTGACGGCAATGCTGTGGACAAGCTGGTCGGCGGCGTCAAAGTAGTCCAGGGATGGGTTGGGGGCGCGGTCGCCGGGGCGGAGTTTGGGACCGACGACGGTGAGCTTTTCGCCGCCTTCAAAGGCTTCGTTGATACGGGTGGATGGCAAGATGTCGACTCCTTCTAACTAGTGCTTAAAGTGACGCCTGCCGGTGAAGACCATGGCGATGTTATGTCTATTAGCGGCGTCGATGGACTCGTTGTCACGGATGGAGCCACCAGGCTGGACGATGGCGGTGATGCCGCCCTGGGCGGCCTGCTCCACGTTGTCGGGGAAGGGGAAAAAAGCGTCGGAGGCAAGTCTACTGCCCTTGGCCTTGTCGCCGGCGGCACGCAGGGCGAGGTGGACGCTGGTGACTCGATTGGGCTGGCCCGCGCCCATGCCGACGAGAGCCTGGTCTTTAGCGAGGACGATGGCGTTGGACTTGACGTGCTTGCAAGCCGTCCAGGCGAAGGCGAGGTCGGCCATTTCCTGGCTGGTGGGCTTGCGGGAGGTGACGGCCTGCCACGTCGTGGGGTCGTCTATGGAAGCGTCGGGTGTCTGGACGAGGAGGGCGCCGGTGACGGGGCGGAGGTCGTAGGCGGAGCCGGCGACGGGGGATAGCTGGAGAATGCGCAGGTTTTTGCGCTTTTTGAGGGTTTCCAGGGCGTCGGCCTCGTAGCCGGGTGCGACGACAACTTCATAGAAGACGCCTTTCATGGCCTCGGCGGCGGCGGCGGTGACGGGGCGGTTGGAGCCGACGATGCCGCCGAAAGCTGAAGTGGTATCGCCCTCATAAGCTCGGCGGTAGGCCTCAGCCTGGTCGTCGTGGGCGGCAAGGCCGCAGGGGTTGGTGTGCTTGATGACGACGACGGCCTGCTCAGAGAAGTCGCTGACGACGCGCCAGGCGGCGTCGGCGTCCAGGATGTTGTTGAAGGACAGCTCTTTGCCGTGGAGGACCTGGGCGTCGGCGAAGCCGCCAGAGCCGTGGGCTGGGCGGTAGAGGGCGCTTTGCTGGTGGGGGTTCTCGCCGTATCGCAGGTCGCTGATTTTGGCGTAGGCGAGGGAGAGGTTGGAGGGGAGGCCATCGCCCTTGGCAGCGAGGTAGGAGGCGACGGCGGCATCGTACTGGGAGACGTGGGCGAAGGCTTTCTGGGCGAGGCGGTGTCGTTCGTCGAGAGATGTGCCGCCGTTTTTGAGGCGGTCGGATACCCACGAGTAGTCGGCGGGGTCAACGATAACGGTAACATGGGGGAAGTTTTTAGCGGCGGCGCGGACCATGGCGGGGCCGCCGATGTCGATATTTTCGAGGGCGTCCTCCAGGGTAACGCTGGGCTTGCTGACGGTCCGGACGAAGGGGTAGAGGTTGGAGACAAGGACGTCGATGGGCTCGATGCCTTGCTGAGCTAGCTGGGCGGTGTGCTGGGGGAGGTCGCGGCGGGCGAGGATGCCGCCGTGGATTTTGGGATGGAGGGTTTTGACCCGGCCGTCGAGGATTTCGGGGAAGCCGGTGAGGTCTGAGACTTGCTGGACGGGGAGGCCGGCCTGGGCGAGGGCGGCGTAGGTGCCGCCGGTGCTGATGAGGGAGGAACCGGCGGCGTGGAGGGCGCGGGCGAAGTCGGCGAGGCCGGTCTTGTCGTAGACGCTGAGGAGGGCTTTCACTTGAGTTATTCCTTACCTAGACCTTCCCCCACATAGCGGGGAAAGGGATAATTCGCAGCGTGGTAGGTAGTAGTGATAAAGCATCGTGCCTCTAGGGTTTACCCGGCTTTGCACGGAAATGGGGGTGTTGGTCTCATTCGGTGCCACCATCCCCTTTTTCCCCTTCCCGAAGAGGAAGGGGAAAGAAAAATGATACACCACAACCCCCTCTAACTCCCCCTTCGCCTTCCAGGCCGAAGGGGGAGAACCTGATGGGAGCAGGCCCAAAGGTCCCCGCCGAGATGTTACGCCTCATATCTGCTTCCGGATCAAGGGCACACCGAGTTTTCGTGCAAAGCTGGGTTTACCCCTCACCTTCCCGATTAGCATCGGGATGTCACGATTATATGGGAATTAAGGTGTTCCATAATCCTCTCCCACAAGGGGAGAGGAGATTGAAGAGAGGGCACTCGCCATAGATTGCTAATGTAGCGCTTCATAAGAGAAGAGATGAAGTTGAGAGCCAAATATGGAGAAAACATTTCGCGCTTAGGAGCGTCGGAGGATAACACGGTCAGGGCCATCCTGCTTGACCACATGGCCGATGACCACGGCTTCAGGGAGGGCTTTTTGGAGGGCGGAGACGCGCTGGGGGCTAGAGACCAGGACCATGCCTATCCCCATGTTGAAGACTTGATACATTTCGTCGGTGGAGATGCGGCCCTGGCTTTGGATCATTTTGAAGATAGGTTTGGGTTTCCAGGCGCTGGTATCGATGGCGGCGGCCAGGCCACGGGGCAGCACTCGCGGCACGTTGCCGATGAGGCCGCCGCCGGAGATATGGGCCATCCCTTTGACTTTAGAGTAATGGGGAGACAAGGACTGGTAGTAGCATCGGTGAGGGATAAGGAGTTCCTCGCCAAGAGTATGACCTAGCTCGTCGTGGCGGCGATGGAGGACGGCGGGGTTGGCGTCGATGCCGAAGACCTTGCGTACTAGCGAGTAGCCGTTGGTGTGGAGGCCGCTGGAGGGGAGGCCGAGGAGGACATCGCCTTCCGCGATGCGGGAGGTGTCGACCATGGCGCTCTCTTCGACGACGCCGACCATGGTGCCTGCCAGGTCGAAGTCGTCGCCGGTGTAGAGGCCGGGGGACTGGGCGGTCTCGCCGCCGATAAGCGCGCAGCCGATTTCGCGGCAGGCCCAGGCCATGCCCCGAAGCAGGGGTTCGACGACCTGGGCGTCGAGCTTGCCGAAGGATATGTAGTCGAGGAAGAAGAGGGGCGTGGCGCCGGCGGGGACCAGGTCGTTGACGTTAAGGTTGACCAGGTCTATGCCCAGGGACTCGTAGTGGCCTAGGCGCACCGCGATTTTGAGCTTGGTGCCGACGCCGTCAGTGGTGGAGACCAGGACAGGTTCCTTATAGCCCCTGAGCCGGTACATGCCGGAGAAGAAGCCGACGCCCTTGAGCACGTTGTCGTTATGGGTGATGGCGGCGAAGGCGCCGATGTTCTCTTTGATAGCGTCGGCGGCCTGGATGTCGACGCCGGCGGCTTTGTAGGCTTCAGCGGTCAAGGGGCCTCCGTGGACAAGGGAACGTGTGGAGGGATTGTAGCATCAGAGAGACGTGAGAGTAAGGGAGGGAAATCTTAGCCGGAGGTGTTGGAGCGTTCCAGGGCCAGCTTGTCCATCTCCAACTGCACGGGGATGGGGTACTTGCCGGTAAAGCAGGCGTTGCAGAAGCCTCCCTGCTTGCCCTCCACCACCTCCATTAGCCCATCAACGGAGAGGTAGCCCAGAGAATCGGCGCCTATCCACTGGCGGATTTCATCAATGTTCTTGTTGGCGGCGATAAGCTCGCGGCGGGTAGCCATGTCGACGCCGAAATGGCAGGACCAAGCGATAGGCGGGGAGCAGATACGCATGTGGACTTCCGTGGCGCCGGCGCGGCGCAGCATCTTCACCACCTTGGGCGTAGTGGTGCCTCGGACGATGCTGTCGTCCACCACTACGATTCGCTTGCCGGATATGACGCCAGGCAAGGGGTTAAGCTTTAGCTGGACACCGAGGTCTCGAAGGCGCTGGTCAGGCTCGATAAAGGTGCGGCCCACGTAGCGGTTCTTAACCAGGCCTTCGCTGTAGGGGACCCCCGACTCCTGGGCGTAGCCGACGGCGGCGGCGGTGGCCGAGTCGGGTATGCCTATGACCAGGTCGGCGCCTTGAGCGGGCTGCTCGCGTGCCAGCTGCGCGCCCAGGGCCTTGCGCCGCGAGTAGACCAGGCTGCCTTCTATGATGCTGTCGGGGCGGGCGAAATAGATAAGCTCGAAGACGCAGAGGGCGCGTTTGCCGTCTCGTCCTGACCAGATATAAGAATGCGGACCGTCTTTATCGATGACGACGGTCTCGCCAGGCTCAAGTTCGCGCTGGAACTCGGCGCCAATATGGTCCAGGGCGCAGGTCTCGGAGGCGATAACCCAGCCGTCCTTGCCGAACTTGCCGAGGCACAGGGGCCGGACGCCCAGGGGGTCCTTGATGCCGATGATGGCGTCTTTGATCTGGGCGACGACGGAGAAGGCACCGCGGGCGTTTCGCATACAGTAGGCGACGCGCTCGCCCCAGTCCTGGCCCGGGGCGTTGACCAGCATATAGGCCAGGGCCTCGGAATCGCTGCTGGACGCCATGGAACAGCCCCACTGGTCCTTGACCTGCTGCCGCACTTCTAGCGCGTTAATAATGTTGCCGTTGTGTCCCAGGGCTAGCTGGCCGTGGGCGCCGGAGACCAGGAAGGGCTGGGCATTGCTGATCCGGCTGGAGCCAGTGGTGGAGTAACGGGTATGGCCGATAGCCATGGGCCCGGAGAGATAGCCCAGGTCGCCCTCTCGAAAGGCCTGGGTTACCAGGCCCATGGAGGTGCGGACGCGCAGGGTCTGGCCGTCGGAGGAGGCGATACCGGCGCTCTCCTGCCCTCGATGCTGTAGGGCAAAGAGACCAAAAAAGACCGCGCGGGCTGCGTGGTCTTCAGGTGTGTAGACAGCTACCAACCCACATTCTTCTTTGGGATGGTCTAGGAGTGAGAGAGGCTGGGCCCCGACAGCCTTCTTAATCACAACCTCATTATATGTTTAAGATTCAGCCCAGGTCAAACATGGAAGACCTTTGAAGCCTTCCCGTCTTGCTCAAGGGCAAACTCTTACTGTCTGGAGGTGTCCTTTAGCCCCGGCCTGTGCGTTCCCCTCGCTTCGGCGAGATAGAGATGCGGCGCCCCATGCCGTAGCCGGTGCTCTCGGTGGTGACCCTAGGATGGTTGGCCAGGGCCATGTGGATTACGCGGCGCTCGGCGGGAGACATAGGTTCCAAGGTAACCGGCCTGCCGCTGGAGGAGACTTTTTCGGCCACGCGGCGGGCCATTTCCTTCAGGGCCTTTTCTCGACGGTTGCGGTACTGCTCCACGTCCAGGGTAACACGCACAGAGTCCGCGCGGTCCTGATTTACCAGCAGGTTCACCACATACTGAAGGGACCTAAGGGTTTCTCCATTGCGGCCTATGAGCAGACCAGAGTCGTCGCCTTCCAGGTCAATCTGGGGGCCGCCGGTCTGGGGGTCGTGGGCGCTGCGCAAGGTGGCGGTGGCGGACACGCCCATGCCGTCCAGGAGCTTGTTAAGGGCCCCCATAGCCCTGGCGCCGGCGTTTTCGCTGCCGCTGAGCTTGCGGACTTTAACCCTGGCTTGCTCGGAGCCTATGCCTAGAAATCCAGGCTTGCCCCGGCTTATAACCTCAACTTCGACCTCGTCGCGAGCGGCGTCTAGCTCGTGCATTGCGATTTCTATGGCTTCCTCGACGCTCTTGGCGGACACTTCCCGAGTCTGTGGCTTTTCCATCTTCAGACTTCTCCCCTTTCGGCTGGGACTCCACGACCGCTGGAGCTGCAACAGGCGCGGGCGCCTTGGCGAATAAAGGTCCCCAGCCAGTTATGAAATATTGAATACCTATACCCACCACGTTGGAAACTACCCAGTATAGAGATAGGCCGCTGGGGAAGGTAAGGGAGAGTACTCCGAGCATGATAGGGAACATCCAGAGCATCATAGAGTTGGTGGACTGCTGGCGGGGATCGGAGGAAGGCAGGGTGCTCATCTTCTGCTGTACCCACGTCGACGCGCCGACGAGCAGAGGCATAACGATGACGGAGGGGTCCGGCTCCACCAGGTCCATCCACAGGAACTGGCTGCTGAGGGGCACGGCGGTGTGGACCAGGGGAAGCCAGGAGTAGAGCTTTTCGGAGAGGCTGACGACACTGTCCGGATTGGTGGGCAGGGTCTTGATAAGGGCTTGATAGAGGCCTATCCATATGGGGAACTGAATAATCATAGGGCCAAGGCAGCCTATAGGGTTGACGCCAGCCTGCTTATATAGGCCTAGGGTCTCCTGGGAGAGCCTCTTGGGGTCGCCTTTATACTTGTCGCGGAGCTCGGAAAGCTTGGGCTGGATGGAGGTCATACGCCGCATCTGGTGTATCTGCTTCAGGGTCAGGGGAAGCAGGATGAGGCGGACGATAAGGGTGAAAAAAATGATGGACAGGCCCATGTTGCTGAAGAGGATGGAATAGAGGAAGACCAGGCCGTTGATCATGGGCCTGATGATCACTTCATTCCACAGGAATCCAATGGCGTCCATTACTTCCTCAATCCGCCTTTGTCGAGAAGGTCCATCTTACCCGCCAGCGTTCCACGTCCAGGGAGCGCACCACGCTGTCGCTGTCGGCGAAGTATACCCTGGGCGAGGCCGCGGGCCCTTCCCCCACCAGGGGCGCGCGGATGCGCTTGTCTATTTCAATGGGAACCGCCTCCACAGAGCCGCCAGCCTGAATATTAAGCAATGAGATTATGCCATTTTCAGTGGAGACTACCAGCCGTCTTTCAGCCAGGAAGGGAGTCGAAGTAATAGGCTTGCCTAAATCCCGTACCCAGAGGGGTGGGTGGTTGGTCTGGCGGTCCAGGGGGAGGGCGTAGACCTTGCCGTCGGTGGATGGAGCGTAGACCGTGCGGCCGTCGGTGACGGGGCCGGCCCAGAACCAGTTGTCGGACTCGAAGGTCCAGGCCACTCCAGCGTCGCTTCGACGAAGGGCGTAGAGCTTGCGGTCAAAGGAGCCGAAGATAACCAGGTCGCCGACAATCAGAGGTTTTGTGACGACGGCCCCGCCCGTCTCGTGTTTCCACATTAGCTGGCCGTCTTGCAAGGACACAGCATAGAAATAGTCGTCCAGGGCGCCGAAATAGACGACGCCGTCGGCGACGGTGGGGGTAGACCAGACTCGCTTCTCTTTGGTCTTACCTTGTTTTAAGCCCTCGGTGGGGAAGGCCCAAAGCTGCTCGCCATTCCCGGCGTTGAGGGCATAGAGGTGGCCGTCTTCACTGCCGACCAGCACCGTCTGGTCATGGAGGACCACGCCTGTGACGATGCCGCCCGCCAGGACTTTTTCCCACTCGTCATCTTCAATACGGCTGGAGGAGCTTCTGTCTTTTTTCAGGGCCACGATTCGGCCCCGGTCTTCGTCCTCTAGAACACCGCCTGCGTAGATATATTCGGGACCAACGGCCGGGGGGCCGAAGACGGAACCCAGGGTCTGATCGACGTCGTTGGAACGGGGCGGGCGGAACTCCCAAAGGGGCAGGGCGCGCTCGTCTCGATCAAGGGCGGCGGAGTCCAGGGCAATGACGCTGCCATCGCGGGCGGCCACGTAGACAATGCCGTTTTCAACGGCGACGGGGGTCCAGCCTTTAGCGGTGCCGATGACGTCGCCGCCGGTGCAAGCGGCCGCGAGGAGAAATATAAAAAGGGTGGATAGGAGCAGGGGCGCGGCGGCGCGGCGCTTTTTTATGAGGGTTCTAGTGGTGTGGCTCAATTAAGGGACCGGGTCGTAACCCTTGCCTCCCAGGGGGCGGCACCGCGCCAGCCGTTTAACGGCCAGGACCCCGCCCTTAGTCACGCCGTAGGTCATGATAGCCTGATGGCCGTAATGAGAGCAGGTGGGCTGGTAACGACAGATGCCGGGCAGGTAGGGGGATATAATTTTTTGGTACAGCTCAAGGGCAAGTAAGGCTAGACGCTTCAACGTATTGTTTTCCTCAGACTTATAGACCAGGGTTTAGGGGTTCCAGCAGACCGGCCCTGCGGAGAAGATTGTGCAAGGCGTCCTGCAACTCCTGGAAACTTGGCTCTGTTTTGCCGCTCCTAACGATAATAACTACGTCCCAGCCGGACTTTACCGGCGTGACGCGCACTATTTCTCTCAGCCTGCGTCTAAGGGTGTTCCGCAGCACCGCGCCGCCGACTTTTCGAGAGGTCACGAGTCCAAAGCGGGTTTCGGCGGAGGAGTTGGGCAAGGCTTTAAGGACGAGACGAGAGTTGGCCCAACCCCTGCTTCCCTCGAAAATCTGTGAGAACCGCTCTTTCCCCTTCAGCCTCTGATCTTTACGCATTCACCAGGAATAAGTTGTTAAACAGTGAGACGGTGCCGGCCCTTGAAGCGGCGGCGCTTCAGGACCGACTGGCCGCCGCGGGTGCGCATGCGCCGGATGAAGCCGTGGACGCGCATCCGCCGACGGACTTTAGGCTGAAAGGTTCTCTTGGGCACAGTAATACTCTCCTTGCAGGCGTCGAGTATAGTTTATCATAAAGTTAGGTGTCAATTTTGGGAGAGTTATGGCCCCAAAAGTTGGGAAGCGACGATTGGATGTGCTGCTCCACGAGCAGGGACTGGCGGAAAGCCGCCAGCGTGCCCAGGCGCTGGTCATGGCTGGCCGGGTCTTGGTGGATGGGCAGAAGGTTACGAAGCCGGGCACCGCCGTCGCTGAAGACGCCAGGCTGTCGGTGGCGCAGGGGGAGCCGTATGTGGGTCGAGGCGGGCACAAGCTGGCCGGCGCGCTGGACGAGTTTGGAATCAACCCCGAGGGGCTGGTGTGCCTGGACGTGGGGGCCTCGACGGGCGGGTTTACCGACTGCTTGCTGCAACGGGGCGCGCGGCGGGTTTACGCCGTAGACGTGGGGCGCGGGCAGCTGGACTACCGCCTGCGGCAGGACCCTAGGGTGGTGTCGATGGAGGAGGTGAACGCCCACCATCCCTTCGAACTGCCGGAAAAGGTGGGACTGGTTGTTATAGACGTGTCGTTCATATCGCTGACCAAGGTGATTCCCAACGCGCTGCCGCATCTGGAGCGGCCAGGTATGGTGGCGGCGCTGGTGAAGCCACAGTTCGAGGCGGAGAGGGAGGAGGTGGGAAAGGGTGGTATTGTCAGGGACCCGAAGGTGCATGCCAAGGTGCTTGGGGGGCTGGTGGTGTGGTCGGTGGGGCAAGGGTTAAGGCTGCGAGGGCTGACGACATCGCCGATAACAGGGGCCGATGGAAATCGAGAGTTCTTTTTGTGGCTGGAGCAGCCGTGAAGAAGGACGGCACCCCGGATTTTTTGGTCATAGGCCATGTCACACTAGACATAGTTAAGGGCGGAAGCGCGCCGGGGGGCGCGGCTTTTTACGCGTCGCTGGCGGCGGTACGATTGGGCCGGAGGGTGGGGCTGGTAACTCGCGGGGCGCCGCAGGGGGCGCTGACGGCGCTGGAGGGGGTTGAGGTGGTCAACTTGCCATCGGAGACCGCCACGGTTTTTGAGAATATCTATAAGGATGGCAAGCGGGCGCAGCGGATACACTCGGTGGCGGGCCATATCGATGGCGGAGATGTGCCGAAAGCGTGGGGAGGGTGTCCAGTGCAGTTGATAGCGCCGGTATATAGAGAGGTTAAGGCAAGTTTGCCAATCGGCGCGAGTGACAGCCTGGTTGGGATATGCCCCCAGGGATGGATGCGGGAGCGGCTGCCGGATGGACGCGTTAAGCCCGTCGAATGGGATGGCGGCGATATATTGCGTTGCTCGCATGTGATGGCACTTTCGGAAGAAGACCTGGTGGAGAGAGTGCTGCCGAAGACATGGCACGAGTGGCCGGGCATCTTGATTATCACTAAGGGCGAGCAGGGCTCCGTGGGCCGATGGGACGGTCGATGGCATCGTGTACCGGCATATGCGGCGCGGGAGGTCAGCCCTACGGGCGCGGGCGATGTATTCGCCGCGGCCTTTCTGGTACGATATTCGGAAACCAGGGACCCGGCCGAGTCGGCGCTATTCGCCGCCGCCGCCGCCAGTGTAAAGGTGGAGCATGCCGGCGTGGGCGGCATACCGACTCGAGAGCGAGTCCAGGAACGCAGGGCTAGGCACCCAGATTTGCGCGTGACGCCCTGCGAAAAACCGTTCTAGCGCAGCAGGCGCATCGATAGGAGCTTTATCGAGCATGTTTGAAAAGGTCAACAGCAGGGCCAGCTTTCCAGAGTTGGAGACTAAGGTCCTTCAGTTCTGGAAAGAGAACCAGATTTTTGAGAAGAGCGGCAAGGATGACGGCAGGCCGCTATTTATGCTTTTCGAGGGCCCGCCGACGGCCAACGGCAGCCCCGGCATCCACCACGTCCTGGCCCGGGTGTTCAAGGACATCATCTGCCGCTACAAGACCATGCAGGGATACCGGCCCATCAGGAAGGGTGGATGGGATACCCACGGCCTGCCAGTGGAGCTGGAGATCGAGAAAGAGTTGGGGCTGAGGACCAAGCGGGACATCGAGAACTATGGCATCGAAAAGTTCAACCAGAAGTGCCGCGAGAGCGTGTTTCGTTATGTTAAGGAGTGGGAGGACCTGACGAACCGCATCGCCTACTGGGTGGATATGAAGGACCCCTACGTCACCCTGACCAACGATTATATTGAGACCGGCTGGTGGATACTAAAGAGCCTGTGGGACAAGGACCTGATTTATAAAGGCATTAAGGCTACGCCTCACTGCCCTCGATGCGTCAGCTCGCTAAGCTCTCACGAGGTGGCGCTAGGCTACCAGGAGAACACGCGAGACCCATCGGTGTTTGTGAAGTTTGCGATTAAAGAGGGCACGCCGCAGGCCAAGAAACTTCAAGCTAAACTGCCCGCCGAGGCGGCTGTGAACGTCTATTTCCTGGCCTGGACGACGACACCCTGGACCCTGCCAGGCAACACGGCCCTGGCCCTGAACCCTGACGCCCAATATTCAATCCTGCGCATCGAGAATGAAGGGCAGCCCTACTGGATGGTCATGGCGTCGGCGCTGGTGGGCAAGGTGGTGAAGGTGCCGCACGAGGCGGTGACGTCGGTCAAAGGCGCCGAACTGATTGGCGCCGCGTACCACAAGCTATACGACCCCGCGCAGTATGGCGTCGAGGTCAAGGATACGAAGTCGCTGGAGGCGGTATCGGAGTACACGCCGCGGGTTATCGGCGGGGAGTTCGTGTCGCTGGAGGATGGGTCGGGCATTGTCCACATTGCGCCGGCCTTCGGCGAGGAGGACTTGAACGCGGGGCGCAGCGAGGGGCTGGCCTTTGTGCAGCCCGTCGATTTGCAGGGACAGTTTACGGGCAGCTACCCGTGGGCGGGGAAGTTCGTCAAGCAGGCCGACGAAATGATTGTGAAGGACCTGACGCAGCGGGGTCTGTTGTTCAAGCGTGAGACGTACCTGCACACATACCCCTTCTGCTGGCGGTGCAAGACGCCGCTGCTGTACTACGCCAAGGAGTCCTGGTACATCCGCATGACGGCGATGAAGGACAACCTCATCCGCAATAACCAGCAGATTAACTGGTACCCGGAATATATCAAGGAGGGGCGTTTCGGCGAGTGGCTGCGGGGCCTGGTGGACTGGGCGATATCGCGGGAGCGGTACTGGGGTACGCCGATACCCTTGTGGCAGTGCGGCCAGTGCGGGCACTACCACTGCGTCGGGTCGCTGGCGGAGCTGAAGGCGATGGCTACGCCGGCCTACAAGCCCAGAGTTGATGGGCTGGACATGCACCGGCCCTATGTGGATGAAATCGAGATTAAGTGCCGCGAGTGCCAAGGCGTCATGAAGCGCATCCCGGAGGTCATGGACGCGTGGTTCGACTCGGGCGCCATGCCCTATGCCCAGTGGCATGTGATCTCTGACGATGACTTCCAGCGAGTGCAGTCGGAAGGGCGGTTTCCCGCCGACTATATCTGCGAGGCGGTGGACCAGACTCGAGGGTGGTTCTACAGCTTGCTGGCGCTGTCGACCTTGCTGGCGGACGAGCCCAGCTACAAGAACGTTATCTGCCTGGGCCTGATTCTGGACGAGAAGGGCCGGAAGATGAGCAAGTCCCAGGGCAACGTTGTGAACCCCTGGGAGGTCATTAACTCGCAGGGGGCGGACGCAGTGCGGTGGTACCTCTATACAGCGACGCAGCCGGGCGAGTCGCGGCGATTCTCGCAGCGGCTGGTGAACGAGGTGGTGAGGCAGTTCATCCTCACGCTGTGGAATGTCTACTCCTTCTTTGTCACCTACGCGGAGATCGACAAGTACGACCCGACGAAGGTCAGGAAGGGATGGAAGCCCACGGCGGAGCTGGACAGGTGGATATTGTCTGAGTTGAACGTCCTGGTGCGGCAGGTGACGGACAACCTGGAACAGTACGACCCGACTAACGGCGGGCGCCGTATACAGGAGTTCGTCGATATACTATCGACGTGGTACGTGCGGCGGAGCCGCCGCCGCTTCTGGAAGAGCGAGAACGACCAGGACAAGGTGTCGGCGTACACGACGCTGTATACATGTCTCACGACGTTGTCCAAGCTGCTGGCGCCGTACACGCCGTACCTGGCGGAGTCTATGTATCAGAACCTGGTGCGAACGGCGGACCGGCATTCGCCGGAGAGCGTACACCTGGCCCGGTTCCCCAAAGCCGACGCCTCGTTGCTGGACCAGCCGCTGATGGATGCCACGCGGCTGGCGATGCGCATATGCAGCCTGGGCCGGGATGCCAGGGCGCGGTCAGGGAAGAAGGTGCGGCTGCCGCTGTCCAAGGCTGTGGTGGCTCCTCGCGACCCGTCAGAAGCGGAGTACCTGGAGCAGATTCGAGAGCAGGTGCTAGACGAGCTTAACGTTAAGGAACTGGCACTGTTATCCAAGGATGACGACTTGTTCCAGAAGGCTGGCACCTCCATTGCAGGCGAGACGCGGGCCGCATTAGTCGAGGGATGGCAGTTTGTTGCTGACGCGGGGTATCTGGTAGGCATGGACACCAATGTGACGCCTGAGCTTATGGAGGAGGGGCTGGCGCGGGAGCTGGTGCATCGAATCCAGAACTTGCGAAAGTCGGCGGGGTTTGAGGTGACGGACAGAATAGTCACCTACTACCGTGGGCCCGACGAGGTGCGCCGCGTTATGGAGCGCTTCGGCGATTATGTAAAGCTCGAAACGCTGTCGGAGGGGCTAAGGGAGGGCGAGGCGGAGGACGGAGGCCACGTCGAGGAGCAGAGCGTGGACGGAATGGAGTTAACCCTGGGCGTGAAGCGGGTAGGCTAGGGGGCAATTTCCCGCCCTCCCTGGGCCCTGCACCAAAGCTAGACAAAGGTCTGAGACTCGCTTTTGGCGGTCCTGCCACCGCGGGGGCTTAGCCCTCTACGCCGAGATCGGCAGGCGTCAGGGTCTTCCCGCACTGGGTGCACTTAACGCTAGTTATCTTGTCCGGGTGTTTGAGATCTTCGTGCATTTGGACTTGGTGGCTCACGGGATGAGAGCACGCTGACTTGGACTGCGTTTCCTTGCGCTCTGTGGTTTGGGTTCCTTCTTTGCGACTCCACGGCCACTTCATCACACACCTCCATTGCTGGATTCCCTAATTTGTTAGGCACTGCAAACCTAACTTATGAATTAGGCAAGCAGCCCTAAAAGAGCATGTTTATGTCTCTATTTTATTCGGGATGCAGAAGGACGCCAAGCCTGACCTGTGACGCCCCGCTTGTCAAAAAATGCAGAACGACTGAAGGTGGCAGCGGGCTCTTAGGAGCGCCTTAAATGGTGCGCAGGGGTTTCAAGGCCTGAAGGGCTTGCTGCTGCACTTCCAGCAGCTCCCTGATGCCCTTCTCGCCTAAAATTACCGCCTGCGACAGGACTTGTTGGCTGAAGGCGCCGCCTTCGCCGGTGGCTTGGATCTCGACTAGATCGCCCTGACTGGTCATGGCGATGTTGAGGTCCACGCCGGCGCGGAAATCCTCTTCATAGCACAAGTCCAGCAATAGTTCATCGTTCACCAGGCCCACGCTTACGGCCGCCACGGCGGAATGCAAGGGCACGCGTTTCATGACACCCTTTCGCACCAGGCCGTTGAGGGCTGTGTAGAGGCAGACGTAGGCGCCGGTGACGGAGGCAGTGCGGGTGCCGCCGTCGGCCTGCAAAACGTCGCAGTCGATGGTGATGGTGCGGTCGCCCAGGGATTTAAGGTCGGTGACAGCGCGGAGGGCGCGGCCCACTAGGCGCTGGATTTCAGCGTAGCGCCCTTTGACCGAGCCTGCGCCAGACTCGCGAGGGGTGCGTGACAGCGTGGAGCGGGGCAGCATAGAGTACTCGGCGGTGACCCACCCTTTGCCCTGGCCCCGGAGCCAGCCCGGGACTTTTTCTTCGATGCTGGCGGCGCAGATAACCTTGGTCTGGCCCATCTCGATAAGAACGGAGCCTTCCGCGAAGGCCTGGTAGCCGGTGGTGATGGATGTGGGGCGAATCTGGTCGCTGCGGCGGCCGTCAATGCGTGGCACGGTGTCTCCAGAAGTAGGCTTTGTTCGTAGTATAACAGGCGAAGTCAGCGCTGGGTTCTCACCCATAGGTCCTGCCCGTCAGTGATGAACTTCACGTGGCCGTTTCGGGCCGTCGTATAGACCTGACCGGGGGAAGCTGATGCCAGCCGGTTCATGACTTCCGGATGGGGATGGCCAAAAGGGTTGTCGGGGCCAGCCTGGACCACCGCGACAGACGGCGACACCGTGGAGAGGAAAGCTGGTGTGGACGAGGTGCGGCTGCCGTGGTGGGGGACTTTAAGGACTGTACTCGCTAACACACCCGGGCCTTCGGTTAACGAGATTTCGGCCTCTTCCTCAATGTCCCCGGTCAGCAAGAAACTTATGCCGCCATAGACCAGTCTCAGCACCAGACTGTTGTTGTTCTGGTTGGGATGCTCTCTGTTCGATACAGGGTGCAGGACTTCAAGCCAGAGGTAGTCCTCCAGTGCTACCGCCTGACCGCGCGACACGAATTGCGCCTCGATGCCTCGATCTTCGAGGGCCTGGCGCCATTCCAGGTATACCGGGGAGGCATCCGACTTCCCTTCCAGGACAAGGCCCGGATTAAATCGACGGGCCACGCCGACCAGACCTCGTAGGTGGTCCTCGTCAGTGTGAGTCACCACAACCGCGTCAAGGCTGCGGTCCCAAAAGGTAAGCTCGCCGGCGAGACGGCGGGCGGCCAGGAAAGCGTCGGGGCCGCCATCGATGAGGACCTGTAGGCCCTGGGGCGTCTCGACGAATATGGCGTCTCCCTGGCCGACATCGAGGAAGGTTACATGAAGTCGGCCATCGTGGGCGGTCAGGACACGGGCCCAGGCCATGGCGGCGAAGACGACGAGGCCGAGGGCAAGGGTAACTTTACCTGCGGCGTACTGGTCGAGGTTGAGGCCAAGTTTGGGGATGGCAGGGGCGCGGACCCGGGATGCCAGAGCTTTGAGATATGAAGGCCAGAGGACGGCTGCCGAAAGCAAACCGTAATACATCCAGACCAGGGCGGCGCTAAATCGTGGGACATCGATGATGGCTGCGGGGACTTGGGCCATAAATTCGACAAGCTCGATTTGATAGGTCAGCACCGGCCAGGCAAACCAGCCGACGACTTGGCCTAGAGTCGAGTTGATAAGCCCGGCGAAGGCGGTGGCGATGGATAGGACCAGGATGGCAGGCTGGACGGGCAGAGAGAGGACGGTGGCAAGGATACCTAGGAGGGGTATTTGGTGGAAGTTAAAGGCCACCAGCGGAAGGGTTGCGGCGGTTGCCGCTACGGAGATTATGATAGCCGCACTTGTCCACAGGAAGGCCTTGGCCGCTAAGGTTTGGCCGTGGGGAGTCGTCTCAAGACGAGAGCGCAGCGTGTCGGTCATGGGGACTCCCAGGACGGCGATGCCGGCGACGGCGGCGAAGCTGAGCTGGAAGGAGATGTCCTGCAAGACTTTGGGGTCCAGGCCCGCCATAACAGCGGCTGCTACCGCTAGTGAAGGCAGCACGCTTCTCGGACGGCCCGCCGCCAGCGCGGCCAAGAATACGCTTCCCATGATGGCGGATCGCACCACGGAGGGAGACATGCCGCTGACCAGGGTGTAGGCCCAGATAAGAGCTAGGGGGATTAAAAGATATGACTGCCGTCTGCGCCCGAAAAGAAAGGCCGCCAGCCCAAGGGCGATAGCCATCAGCATGCTCACTTGCAGTCCCGATATGGCTAGCAAGTGTGACGTGCCGGTGTCCCGAAAGTCCTCGGACAGTTCGGAGGGGAAGCCGCCGCGCTGGCCTAAAAGCAGCGCCTGGGACAGGGACGCTTGGGGTTCCGGCAGGGCGTCTCGCAGGGACGTGGATAAATGGCCGCGTAATTTATAAACCCAGGACTGAAAGGTGTTGCCCTGGTCTTCTGTCAGAAGCTCCACGGTGGGGAAGGCTATGGTGAGGTGGATGCCTTGCTGCGCCAGGTAGTCACGGTAGTCGAAGGTGTCGAAGATGGGAGGCTTGTCGAGGCGGCCCTGGAGGCGGAGACGGTCGCCGTAGCGGAAGAAGGGCTCGCGGCGCGACTCCACCAGACCTCGCGATGGCCGGGCGGAGACTTGGATGCGGTGACTCCCTTGGAGAGGGCCCTGTCCTAAATCCAGTACATCGCTCCGCAGCACGAACTGGACGCTGGCGCCGCGCGCCTGGGGGTCGCTGACGATAATGCCTTCCATGACGCCCAGGATGCCTTCGTCGGGGACAGTCGGCGGCGCTGGCGCTTGCCCCCAGTCAGCCCGAATTAAGGCAAGTAAAAAGAGCGTAGGCAAAAGGGCGGGCCACAGAGTCTTTTTGATAAGAAGGAGCGCCGCCGCCGCCAGCAATGCTGCGGCGAGCAGAGGTAAAGTGACTGACAGGCTGACGTCGGCGTGAAGGCCTAAAATCAGGCCTCCGACCCAGGCAGCGACAAGGAATAGCACTCTCAAGGGCTGCCTGGCCCTACGGTTATCAGGTCCCGCATGTTTTGGTAGGTGGAGGGGCCGATACCCTGGACCAGGAGCAGCTCGTCGGCGGAGCGAAAGGGTCCGTTATTGTCTCGAAACTCGATAATGCGGCCGGCCAGGACAGGCCCGACTCCAGGCAGCTTCTGGAGTTCTTCAGAGGATGCGGAGTTTATATCTATTCTGTCGGGGCTATTCGGAACTGAGGCTACAATGGTGGAGGTCTCGCCGACTCTGGACACGTGGACTTGCTCCTCGTCGCGGATGCGCCGGGCCAGGTTCACCGACGAGGCGTCGGCGTCGCGGAGGAAGCCGCCGGCGGCGTCGACAGCGTCTTGGACGCGGCTGCCTGGAGGCAGGGTGTAGACGCCGGGAGAGGCTACGGACCCGCTGACAAAGACCGCCATCTGAGGGATGGGCGTGGGGGTGGGAAGGAGGATGCGCATGCCCGGGTTGTCGTCAGCGCGCAGGGCGAGGGCGATACCGCCGGACAGGGCGGCGGCGCCGGCGAGGACAAGGACCAGGTTCACAGCAAACTTAGAATCCAACGTAATTCGCTTTTGTTGTGTTATAGATTGGGCGTCATTATAATTGACACACTTTCAAAAAATCGATTTTAGGAGTCCGCGATGAGTCCCAAATCGCTGGCGTTCTTTAAGGGCAAATTTGTGCCTCTTGAAGAGGCCAAGGTCAGCATCACTACCCATGCTCTGCACTACGGGACGGGCGCTTTTGAGGGCGTTCGCGGCAACTGGAACGCCGGCAAGGAGACGGTCTTTATTTTCAGGCTTCGAGAGCATTACGAACGGCTGATGCAGGGCTGCCGCATCCTGATGATGAACCTTCCGTATTCTGTGGACGACCTGTGCAAAATCACGGTGGAGCTGGTGGAGCGCTGCGGCTACACTCAGGACATCTACATCCGGCCTCTGGCCTACAAGAGCGCCGAGCGGGTGGCGAACCTGAAGCTGCACGAGCTGGACAGCGACTTCTGTCTCATCACTATACCCTTTGGCAAGTACCTGGAGGCCGACGCGCTAAAGTGCTGCACCTCCAGCTGGCGCAGGCCCGACGATCAGACAATACCGCCTCGTTTTAAACTTACGGGGATATACATTAACAGCATTCTGGCGAAGACGGAGGCGGTACTGGCGGGCTTTGACGAGGCCATAGTGCTGAACCACAGCGGGTTTGTGTCGGAAGGCTCCGGCGAGAACGTTTTCGTGGTGCGGGGCGGCAAGCTGTACACGCCGCCGCTTATCGATAACGTTCTGCCGGGCATCACTCGCAGCACGATTATGCACCTCGCCAGGGAAGAGATGGGGCTGGAGGTCATCGAGTCGCACATCGCCAGGCCGGAGCTTTACACCGCCGACGAGATGTTTCTGACCGGCACCGCAGCGCACCTGACGCCGGTGGTGCAGCTGGACCACCGGAACATCGGCGACGGCAAGGTGGGGCCGATATCGCGCGCGCTGCGGGACGCCTATTTCCAGGTGGTGACGGGCAACAACCCTAAGTATCTGCACTGGTGCACCGCGGCAAAGCCCAGCCTGGTAAAGACCTAAGAAACCCATTGCCTGAGCAAAGGCCTGGTGAAGGCGAGGTATAGGGTCTATGCACTGGGATAGCCTGGGCTGGTTTGTAGTTGTTCCCCTGGCTTATCTGGTGGGGTCTTTTCCGACGGCCTACATTACCGGACGCCTGCTTATAAACGCGGACATCCGAGAGTTGGGAGATAGGAATGCCGGCTCCGCTAACGTCTTCCGAACTTTAGGGCTGAGGGCCGGCTCCTTAGTCTGTGTAATAGACGCTCTGAAGGGCGTCCTGGCGCTGCTCATCACGAAGGCGTTGATGGATGGCGTCCTGGCGGAGATGGCTGCCGGGTTGGCGGCGGTGGCGGGCCACAACTGGCCTTTCTATCTAGGATTCCGAGGAGGTCGAGGCGCGGCCACGGCTCTAGGCGTGCTAATGACGCTGGTTTACCCCGCGGGTATCATCATGGGTATGGTGGCCTTAGGCGCCGTAATTATCTTTCGTAAGTCCACAACAGCCATAGCTATGAGCTTCATACCTCTGCCCCTGGTGGCATGGATGACGGACGCGAGTTTGGGACAGGTCTTCTATTCCATCCTTCTGCCAGTGGTGGTGGGGCTGAGTCACTTTGCCAGCGTGCGCAAACTGACGGTGGAGTCAGGGGCCGGGGGCCAAGAGGCAATCACGCCCACCGTCGAACGTTCCTAAGTGCCCTTCGTCCTAGACTATCTAGTTTTTGTCTTTATCTCCGCCCTCGGCGTTCTGCAGATGGCCGCATCATACAGCCTTCTTAAGGGCGTCTACTTAATACCGCATAGAGCAGTCACTTTCATATTCGGCCTAGCGTTGACCACGGGGGCCTTTGGCTGGTTTTTCGCCTCGGAGCCGCGAAACGTGCCGGACACCGAGGCCGGGCTGAACGGCAACCAGCAGGCGATGCTGTTTGTGGCGGCGTGCGGGGCGGCGGTGGTATTTACGATGGCGGTCAGCTCGCTGGTCAACTGGCAGATGCGGCCAAAGGACGGCCGGTATCTGGCCGGCATGTCGGCATTGCGGCACGCCAGCTTCATTCATGCGCTGTCGGCCAGTTTTAGGGGGATACGCAGTCGATGAGCGGCGCGGACCGGGAGATAGTCTTGTGGCTGAACCAGTGGGCGGGCCGGTGGGAGGTGTTGGACGACGCGGCGAGGCTGGCGGCTAACGACTATCTAATACCCGTGGCGCTGGCCCTGGGGTTGCTGGGCCTATGGTTTTGGGGCAAAGACGCCGAGACGCGGGCAAAGCGCCAATACGCCGTGTTGCGCGCTGTGATTGCCCTGGGATTTGCCAATCTAGCAATGCTTGTGTTCAACGACTTCTATTTCAGAACACGACCCTTCAACGATTTGGACCTGCGCCTCCTGTTCTACGAACCTACAGACTCGTCCTTCCCTGCCAACGCATCGGCCCTATCCTTCGCGGTGGCCTTCAGCGTGTGGCTGGCGATTAGGCCGGTAGGGTGGGCAGTGCTGGCGGCGGCGGCGCTGTGGAGCCTATCCAGGGTGTTTGCGGGGGCGCATTACCTGTCGGACGTGGTGGGGGGAGGGGTTATCGGGGTGGCGTCTGCTGCGGCGGTATGGTGGGGCCTGCCGAGGATGGAGCCGCTGCCGACGGTGGTGGTGCGGGTGGCGCGGGCGCTGAGGCTGGCGTAGGGCCGGGCCGTCGACTGGATAATCATTGGTCTTCTTAATACAATGCGCCCGTCGGGACAAATTTAGCAGGAGGCGGGAGCGATGTACCAGAAACAAATGTTGAGTCTAAAACAGTGCCAGGACGCGATTAACGCCATGGTGGCTGACTTTAACAAGAACCCCAACCGACGGCCCGTGGATATGGCGATTGTCGACGATATGGGGAACCTGCTGGCTTACGCCCGGATGGACAAGTGCATAAGGCCGACCTTTGCCCTGAGGAAGGCCTATACCTCGGCCATCAGGCGGATGGATACGATAGCCTTTGCGGAGCAGTTGAAGACCACAGGGAGAACTGTGGCGGACTTTGGCGATCCCCAGCTGGTGCAGCTTCAGGGCGGGCTGGTGATTAATGCCAAGGATGGGAGCTTGCTGGGTGGCATTGGGGTTGGCGGGCTGCCGTCAGGGAAGGATGATGAGGATATAGCAAGGGCGGGGTTAAAGGCGCTGGGGGTTTCGTAGGCCTGTACACAAAAGACCAGCGTGGCATAAGGCGGGATACCATCCCCTTAATCCCCCTCCTGCTGGAAGGGGAAGAGAAATAAGGATCACCTCATCACCCCCCTTCGGCCAGGCTCAGGGCAGGCTCTATCCCCCTCTTCTCCTTTGCAATAGGAGAAGAGGGGGCACCTGAGGGGAAGAACCACAAGACCCCAGAAGGCCCGTTCTGAAGGTGGACCGTCATCAAGGGGTTAGGTTACTTTCTCCCATCGGCCGGAGGTGGAGGAGCGGTTGATGGCTTCTAGAGTGCGGTGGAGAGATAGGCCGTCGTCGAAGTTGGGGTGGAAGGGCTGGCCGTGGCGGATGGCGTCGGCGAGTCGATGGTATAGCTGGGCGACCTGGAAGGACTGGTCGGAGGGAGAGGGACTGGCGACGAGGGTATATTCTTTGGGAATGGGGAGGCTGTGGAACTTATCGTCGGCAGTGGCGCCGGAGACCGTGCCGGGGGAGTACTGGACGTAGGTAGGGGCTTCGATCAGCAGGTGGCCTTTGTCGCCGTAGATGTCGAAGCGGAAGCCCGAGCCGGTCTTGCTGACGGTGCTGGCATGCATGACGCCCGATGCGCCGCCCTTGAGCTTCACTGTCGCCATGACGGTGTCCACCGAGGTGATATCGACGCGCTCCTTGGTATCGGTGAAGGTGGTCTCTTTGACCAGAGTGTCGGTGATGCCCCAGGCTTCGCTGACCTCGCCGAGGCAGCAGCGCATGGTGTCCAGGGCGTGGCCCATGGAGATGTTGAGCGCGCCGCCGCCGTTCTCGGCCTTGACGGACCACCATCGGTCGGAGCGCCGCGGGCCGATGCCGGTGCCGATGAACTGGGAGAGGTTGAAGTGGAGGGGTTTGCCGATAAAGCCCTGTTTTATGAGGTCGCGGGCGTACATAACGGCGGGAGAGAATCGCCCCTGGGTGCCAATGGCGGTATAGAGTTTGCGGGCCTTGGCGGCTTTAGCCATCTCCTGGCCCTGGGCTGAGTCCATGCCGAGGGGCCATTCGCAGAAGACGTGCTTGCCGGCGTCGATAGCGGCCATGACGATGGGACGGTGGAGGGGGATGCGGACGGCTACGGAGACGATGTCGATGTCCGGGCATTGGACTAGCTGCTGGTAGTCCCAGAAGGCGAGGCGGGCGCCGGTGGCTTTTTGGGCCTCCAGGGCGGTCTCTTTGTGGGCGGTGCAGACAGCGGCGAAGTCTAGCTCGTCGCGGAGGGCGAGGAGGGCTGGGATGTGGGCGCGGGCGCCCCATCGCTCGGCGCCGGAGGTGGCGCCGATGAGGCCGATGCGGAGTCTGGTGGGCATGGGGGAGCCTCCTTGCTAACGTTTCCCGCGATTTTGGGAGGGATACACGCAGCGTGACAGGTGGCAGTGATAAAGCAGCGTGTCCATAGGGTTTCACCCTCATCCTTCGCCTTCTCCCATCAAGGGAGAAGGAATTATCTTGGAGGCGGTTGCCGCCGTATCTGCCACACAAGCCTCAATTGGCACCAGGCATCACAAGGGGAGAAGGAATTTCCTTGGTGACGGTCAATTCTTACGTATGCATCAAGCCTCGACCGGTACCGAGCGCTCAAAGAGAAAGTATCTGAGGGGCCAGAAGGGACCTGATGATGGGCATAGATCCTTCGACTACGCCCGAGTACGGACTCCGCTCAGGATGACAAGTCCTTTTATCCCCCACCCATGTAATGTTTCGCCAACGCTTTGGGAACGCGCGGTTATCCATATGGAGCGTGATGGTGGCAGCCGGGACGTTGAGGTTTCTCGACTACCCCATTCGGCTACGCTCAGGGCTAAAGGCTCACCGAAATGATGTATGGTTCACCTACCCACGGCGTAGGAGTCGGCGCGGGGGTCCGCGGCGGCGATGAGGACGCCTTTTTTGCGGTCTACCTGGATGCCGCAGAGGCCGGAGGCGCGGTAGCCCCAGTCCGAGAGCCAGGTGACCTTGTGGCCTCGCTTTTCCAGGCTGGCGGCCACGTCCTTACCGATGCGGCTTTCGAGTTCTACCTGGCCTGGCTTGTAGGTATGGGGCCAGAAGGAGTCGGGGTGGCTCCAGGAGCCGGCTCGAGGCTCCTCGACGGCCTGCTGGGGGTCCATGCCGAACTCGACCATGTTGAGGAACATCTGCACCATGCCCTGAGGCTGCATGTCGCCGCCGGGGGTGCCGAAGGGCATATACAGCTTGCCCTTGTGGAAGGCCATAGCTGGGTTGGGGGTGAGTCGCGGGCGCTTGCCAGGGGCCAGAGCCGAGGGGTGGCCTTCCTCAAGCCAGGTCTGGGTGCCTCGTGAGGAGACGATCATGCCGAGCCCGGGGACCATGGGTGTTGGACCGACGCCGTCGCTGGGGGTAGCGGAGAAGCAGTTGCCCCATTTGTCCACGGCGCAGGCGTAGCTGGTGTCGGGGTCGCGGGGGCCGGCCTTGGCGAGGGGCCGGGAGGCCTCCTGGCGTCGCCCGTTGCGGCCGTTGGTGCCCTGGTGCGCCCAGGGGTTGCCCTTAGGAGGCATCTCGGGCCAGGCCTTCTTCATATCGATCATGGCGCGGCGCTCTTTGGCGTAGGCCTTGGAGAGAAGGCCGTCGGCGGGGACATCGACGAAATCGGGGTCGCCGTAGAAGTAGTGGCGGTCGGAGAAGGCCAGCTTGACGGACTCGAGGAGGACATGGAAGTAGTCGGCGGTGTTAAGGCCCAGGGCTGGGAGGTCGAACTGCTCCATGAGGTTGAGGATGCCGATGATGGAGGGGCCCTGGCACCAGAAACCGGAGGTGTAGACCTCGTAGTCCTTGTAGGAGGTGGAGCAGGGCTTCTCGACAGTGACGGAGAAGTCGGCGAAGTCTTTCATGGTTAGCAGACCATCGTTCTTCTCGCTGAAGGCCACCATTTTTTCGGCGACATCACCCTTGTAGAAGAAGTCGCGGACGGCGTGGATAGCCCCGGCGCGGCCCTTGGAGGCGCTGGCGCGCTCAACCTCCACCATATTCTTAAAGACGCGGGCCAGGTCCTTCTGGACGAGACGCTCGAAGGGTCCCAAGGGGCGGCCCTTGGCGGTAAAGATGGTGGCGTCGTAGGGCCATTTGCTGAAGGAGTCCTTCATACCCAGGTCCTCGCTGGCTTCGCGGGTCAGTGGGAAGCCCTTGTCGGCCAGCTCGATGGAGGGGCCGACGACCTGCTCGAAGGTCATGGAGCCGAATCGCTCCAAGGCAGTGAGCCAGGCGTCGGCGGCGGAGGGGACGATGCATCGGGGCATGCCCAGGGGGATTGCGCCGTATTTGGTCTTGAAATAGTCCAGCGTGGCGGCTTTGGGCCACCGTCCTAGGCCGCTGATGGAGACGACCTCGTTCTTTTCGGCCATGTAGACGAGGATAGGGGCCACGCCGGCGATGGAAGTCCGATGGGGCTGGGTGACGTTGATGGCGATGCCTGCGGCCACGCCAGCGTCGACAGCGTTGCCGCCTTCCTCCAGCATCTTGTAGCCAGCGAGGGTTGCGAAATAGTTGCCGGACGACACGGCGTGGTTAATGCCGGTAGCTGGTGGTCTATAAGAGGGGATTCCGTTGGGCGCCATGGTGGGCCTCCTTGGGGAGCGTTGATGGGAGGATAGGATTAGGGAGGGAGGGAAGTCAAGGAGGGGTGGGGATGGGGCTGGGTGTAGGAAGGACTGCCCCTGGACTACCGATTCGGTTTGAGATTTTTCAAAAACGAATCG
>Ga0194132_10001521_pt1 | contig 46664 bp, 49 predicted proteins | sample TA2KigOf80mmetaG_FD_148612 | JGI IMG/M metagenome (GOLD analysis project Ga0194132, IMG submission 148612) | Freshwater microbial communities from Lake Tanganyika, Tanzania - TA2015054 Kigoma Offshore 80m | ecosystem: Environmental > Aquatic > Freshwater > Lake | place: Tanzania: Lake... | reverse complement strand
TCGAGTAACGGACCGCTCACTTCGCCAAGCGAAGCTCACGGTGTGTCGGCCTTCACCACCAACCAAGCCTCAGACGCTAAAGCGTCCTACGGTATGGTTGGAGTACTAGCCGACTTTCCGATAGATCTCAAGAGGATATCGCAGCACTCAAGAGCGACCCTAAGCTTGCTGGAGTCACAGTGATCATTGGCGACTACTTTCAGCAGTCAACGTTACAAAGAGCGGCACCGGACGCCGCTCGTAAAGTACTCATTCTTGCCGATGCATCGATGGGAGCCGATGGACGCAAACCGACCGCCACCGAGGCCGACGCGCGTACGATTATGACCGCGATTGCCCTCTCAAATATAGCCAAGGGTACCATCGTCGCAGCTGAGATCATCGACTCCACACTGGACCATTATCTCAAATTAGCTGGTGTCAGTGAGATCATCTATTCGCGCGAATATAGTCGGCTGTTACTGGGAAGTGCGTCCAGTGGTACTGGCCTGGTGAATGTCTTTCACGATCTCGTGGATCCGAGCACTGGCGCCTTCATAACGACTAAGGACATTTCTGACGCATGGCACGATAGGACCTACGGAGATTTTCGCCGTGCCTTCGGCAAAGAACATCAAGATATGCTGGTCATTGGCATCCTCGCCAACACAGGCAATCCCCACATAATCAAAGAATTGGCTTTTAAAGAGGCACAAAAAACCCCAAGTATCAGTACGCTCATCGATAACCTGCGGACGGTCAAATCGCTGCGCTGCAATAACCCCATTTTTCACCCGCGCGACGACTACAAGATCACTAAAGGCAGTGCTGCCATCGTTTTGGTAAACGAGCATGGCGCAGACACTCACCAGCAGGAGTCGACGCTGCTGAAGCGAGACAAACTCAGCACCTTAAATGTCATTTAAATAAACAATATTATAATGATTAGTTCGAGAGTGGAGTTTCCTGATGTCGGCACTGGCAAAATTTTTCGCCGCTAAAGACGCGCCAACCGCGCCGCAAGATCTGACGTCGCGCACAGAGTGGCTGAGACGCGTTTACTTGTTTGAAAACCTCACGACGATACCGGCAGCCATCGACCTACTAGCGCAGCTTGTGGAGGAGAAGACCTTTACCAAATACTCCTCCATCTTGCGCGAGGGCGAGGAGGGCAAAGATGCATTCTTCCTGCTTGCCGGTAGCGTCAAGGTCATCAAGTCGACCACTGCGGGAGAGTTCTTCCCCGTGGCAATTTTAACTGCCGACGATCACCCCAGTTTCGGTGAGGCGGCACTGCTGCAAACGGATCGCCGCAATGCCACGATCGTATGCGAAACCGACTGCCAAGTTTTGGTGCTCCATAAAGAGGCGTTCGATGCCTTTTGCAGCGAACACCCGGAGTGGGCCTTGCCAGTGGTGCTACGGATTGCGCGCGTCATCGTTGAGCGCCTACATAAAGCTAATAATGATGTGATCCTGCTTTACAACGCCCTGATGAGCGAGGTCAAAGGACTCTAAGCAAGGTCGGCTCTCCCACCCGATCCGCTCAATTGTTGGTGGGCGGCTCACTGGGATTTAAAAGTAAGCGAATCGCATCGGCATGAACCCCCGTAAGCACACCGCGAAAGCGCCGCAGAAGTTGCCCTTGCTCGTCGAAAACGAGCGTTTGCGGCAGCACGTCAACACCTAGTTCGGCGGCAAGTGTACCATCGGCATCCACCGCCACGGGATAGGGATGCGGGTGCTGGGCCTCACTCGCAGCAATCTGCTCGACCGAATCGAGCGTCCCCAAGCCCACCATTTGCCGCGGGAATGCGCCCCCGAGAAGCGCGAGTAGCGGCTTCTCCTCACTGCATGCCGTGCACCAGCTGGCCCAGAAATTGATGGCGAACCGCTGCCCCCGCCAACGCGCCAGTGCGACCTGAGACTCCCCTGGATGCGCCGCGGGAAATGTGGGCCAGGCAGCAAGTTTAGTGATCGGCTCAGCGACCACAACTTTATCATTGGTACGGGCGCTGATTGGCGGCGGGACCCCATCCTGCCCCCGCTGATCAGACCAGCGAAAACCGAGCCACATCCCTAACCCAACCAGAAGGTTGAAGGCCAGTAGCAGCAGTAGACGCCGTGGACCATTCATGTTGCTGCCTAGTCTGCAGCCGGCAGCACGGACTGGGGTGGCACGACATCAACATTATCATCGCCGTCGGAGCCGCCGGAGCCGTCGGCGCGAGAGCTATCGCCGGCACTGCCCTGATCCAGTTTGGTCTTGCGGTATACGTAGTAGATCCCACCACCAATGGTCAATATGGGCGCTACCGACAAAAGTCCCGTGCCCGCCAAAATAGCGCCAGCTGCTGGATCCTCACCCAAGTTGCCGCACACGGCACAGGCCCATGCTGGCAAGGCATCGGACAGGATGTGGAGGATTACGGTAAGCATGAAAGCCTCCCTAGGCGATGACAGGCTCAAAATGGCGGACTAGGGGGCTACTTAAAAATCGGAGCAAAAGCGTCAGCAAAGGACTAACCAAAATAGACAAGACGATAAAGGACCGGCCACACGCCGACGACAAATAGCCAGAACAGTTGCATCGCCTGCATGCCGCCCTGACTGAGCTTACCACGAACCATGCGGACGTAGAGGTACGCCATCACCAACACCGCTGCTGCGACGTGGGCACCATGCGAGCCGATGATTAAAAAGAAGGTCGCAGCAAAGATGCCCGACTGCATGGTCATACCGTACTGAACGAGCTTAACCCACTCGTACCCTTGGAAACCGACAAAACAAGCACCGAGTGTGATCGTCAGACCGAAGAGAAGCTGAGCCGTGGTTCGCTTGGCAGGATTTTTAAACGCGCGATTGGCCAGCCACATCGTCAGGCCGCTCGCCATAAGTAAAGCCGTATTGAAGGCCGTTGCCGCTAGCGGCAACCGGACATCACCCGGGGGTGTCCAGTTACCAAACAGCTGCGCTTTAATGACGTTGAAGGAGCTAATCAATGCACAGAAGTACATAACTTCCGTCAGGACCAGAACCAAGGTACCAATCACTGCATTAGGAACCACTGGTGGCCGCCGCTCAAGCAACCCTCTCGCAACACTCGTCATCGTAGCCATTGCACAACCTCAAACACTGACCTAGCAGATTACTTGGCCTCGCCGTGGGCGGGGGCACCGTCGGTAGCCCCACCGTCAGCTGCGGCTCCGTGTGAGCCACCATGCTCACCGGCAGCAGCTTCGTGAGCCTTCTTCATATCAGCGTCATACTGGTAAGACGCTGGCTTTGTCCAGTTAGTTCCCTTGTACTGCTGCACATCAGCAACCACGCCGAAATAAAACATCGCGACGGCCGTGAGCATGGTCAGGAGGACGTACCAGATGTACTTCTTCTCGACATTGAGATGCATGAAAAATGCGGCAACTATTAGGGCCTTAACGACCGCAATCCCGAAGGCGGTGATGAGCGTCAGGATCTTGTTACCAAGCATCGGACCGGTGATACTGATGACCAGAAGGACTAACAGTACGGCCCAGATTTTCACATAGTAACTAGGGGCATGAGGCTCGTGGTGATGGCCTGCAGTTGCACCGTGGTGTTCATGGGAAGCGTGTGCCTCGCTCATCGTCGCAACTCCTTACTTCGCGATGTAGATCAGAGGGAACAGGAAGATCCACACGATGTCGACAAAGTGCCAGTAAAGGCCCACGTACTCGACGCGCGGGAGATGCTTGCCGCGGAGTGCTCCGACAGCAACGATACCCATGGCCGTCATCCCTGCAATCACGTGCATGGCATGCAGGCCGCAGGCGGTATAGTAGAACGACCAGAAGGTGTTAGTGGTGATGGTGTACCCATGCTTGATCTCGTTGGTCCATTCGATGGCCTTAACGACCAGGAAGTTGAGACCACCACCGATGGTAAGTAGCAGGTACAGTGCCGCTAGTGGGCCCTTGCCTCTCTCGGCAGCGTTATGAGCGAGCACAGCGAACAAGCTCGACGTTAGTAGAATGAACGTATTGATCGCACCAGCTACCGTGTTGGTATGCGAGGCTGCGTCAGACCAGGAGTCATACATAAGCCGCATCATGAGGTAGCAAGCTAAAAGACCGCCGAAGATGACGATCTCTGACCCTAGCACCCACCACATGGCCAGCTTGCCTGTGACGATGCCTGTCGCACTACGCTTAGTCGCTATTGGAATTGCGGTACCCACGTCTCGTCCACCTCAAATTCAGTTAGCGGGTTCGTTCTGCGGCCAGAAGTCAGAAGACCTGCCTGGTACGCTATATTCATAAGGACCACGGTAGCAGTTTGGCAGCTCGGCAAAGTTGCCGTGAGGCGGCGGCGAAGGCGCCACCCACTCGAGTGTATTCGCATTCCACGGATTGGCCCCTGCCTTGCGTCCGCGGAACATGCTGTAAAAGAAGTTAATGAAGAAGATGACCTGGAAGCCGAGCATCACGAGTAATGATACCGTTGCGAATTGCCGCGCAAAGATCAGAGCCGGTTGGTTCATCTCTGGGAAGTTCAGGAGGTCAAAGCTCCGCCGGTGGTCACCCGCAGCTCCCGTGTAGAAGAGCGGCAGGAAGATACCGTTAAATGGAACGGCCGTACCCCAGAAGTGCACTTTGCCCCAGAAATCGTTCATCATGCGGCCGAACATCTTCGGGAACCAGTAGTACACACCGGCGAACACGGCGATCACGGCGATCGGAATGAACGTGTAATGGAAGTGCGCCAGTACGAAGTAAGTGTCGTGGAAGTAAATGTCCGCGCCGCTGGCCCCGAGATAGATCCCCGTGACACCACCGATCAAGAACTCAGCTACGAATGCAATGGCAAAGAGCATCGGCGTCGTTAGCTGGATGGACCCACCGTAAAGCGTCGCGATATAGACAAAGAGCATCTCCGTTACAGGTACAGAGATGAGAAGGGTCGTCACGGTGAATATGTTAGCCATCCGTGGATCGATACCAGCTACGAACTGGTGGTGAGCCCAGACAACGAAGCTCAAGACGCCCGTCGCAATGGCCGTCCAGAGGATGGTCTTGTACCCAAACAGTTTCTTGCGCGCAAAAGTAGCCAGTACTTCAGCCACGATACCCATAGCTGGCAACAGCACTACGTATACTTCCGGGTGACCGAAGAACCAGAACAAATGCTGCCACAGTACCGGGTCACCGCCGCGGGCTGGGTCAAAAAATCCCGTACCCATAGTCTGGTCGAAGAAGAGCATGACAGCACCAGCGATCAGCGGACCGACCGAAGCCATAAAAAGAATGCTGGCGATGACGATCATCCAAAGGACCACTGGGATGTCGTACATTTTCATGCCCGGAGCGCGGGAATTCATCAGTGTGGTGATGAAGTTGATACCGCCCAGTAGGAAGGCGACGAATTCCAATGCTACAGCCAACAACCACATCGGTGCGCCGTAAGGCGTCTGGTTGTATGTCGCGCTAGACGATAACGGTGGGTAGGAGGTCCAAGCACTGCCGAACCCGCCACCCGGCATGAATATCGACACGAGGAGGATAATCGCGCTGAGTAGGAAAATCTGGTACGACAGGCGGTTGATCTTAGGGAACACCATGTCGTCGCAGCCACACATGAGTGGAATCAGAAAGTTGCCGAAGGCAGCAATCAGCACCGGCATGGCGAACCAGAAAATCATGATCGAGCCATGGTTGGTCACCATGGAGTTATAAAACTCAGGGGTAATGAGTCCGAACAGTGGCACAGCCTTACCCGGAAATGCCATCTGCATGCGGAAGGCATAGGACATAAGTGCACCAATGACACCCATGGCGACGCCGGTAAAGAAATATTGCATCCCGATCATCTTGTGATCGAGGGGGAACACGTACTTTTCCCAAAAGCTCATTTCGTGGTGATCATGATGCCCGTGAGCTTCATGATCGCTTGCTGCAGCCCTGTGTGCGTGCGTTGACATGCTTAGATCCCACCCTGATTCATTGCAATCTGGTCCACACCTTTTACCGAAATAACTGCCGATTTAGCAGACTTTTTCTCTAACCACTGGCGATACTCGTCGGCCGTGTGGACATAGACCTGTCCGCCCATAATGCCGTGCCCAATACCGCACATCTGCGAACACGGGACGTCGTACTGACCCGTCTTGGTCGGCTTGAACCAGCCCACGATCTGCCGCCCCGGTACCGCATCTTGCTTGAAGCGGAAGGCCGGAATGGAGAAGCTGTGGAGCACGTCCGCCGCTTCGAGTTTAAACTTATAGGTACGGTCTACGACTAAGTGAAGCTCGTCGACAGTGGCAACATCGTCATCAGTGCCCAATTGCCCGTCGAGGCCCGCGTGCACGAACTCCCATGCCCACTGGTGACCGACAACCTTCACCTCTTCGTCAATCGGTGGCATCTCTTGCTTGACGTGGTACCAAGACCTCACTGCGAACACGAGAATCACGATGTCACACACGAGAACCAAATTGTGTGGCCAGTGAATCCATTTCATCTGCTGCTTGGTCTCGCCAGTGATGTACTCAGCCTTGGGATTCTTGGAGCGGCGGTACTTGAAGACGAAGTAAAACAATGCGCCTTCAGCCAAAACAAGCCAGAAAGTACTGAGCACCGCGATCACTAAGATCACATTGTCAATCTCGCCGGCATAGGACGACGCTGCGTGGATAAGTGATTCCATCATAATTGACTACCTGCTGCCTCCGCTCTGAAGGGCTTCAGACCACAAAAATAAAAACCATAGCGCCAAAGGTGCCGATAACGGCCACGATCGTAAAAAACAACTTCTTCGCCGTGAGATCCGGATCATTAGTGCTCACGCCAGTCCCCCTTGAGATCCCGTTAGTTACTTAGCGGCAGGTGCCGGTTTAAACGAGTTAATATAAGCCACCACGTTCAGCATCGCAGCTTCATCCAAAGTGGCGGCAATCCCAGCCATCGCGTACCCATTGGGGTCGATCGCCGGATCGTACCCGCGCACCTTACCCTTGAAGTTCTTGAGCTGGGTCAGCAAGTACCAGTCGTTGGCACCCACGAGTGGCGGTGCGTTAAGCGCCTGCATACCCTCAGCCTTGGGCCCGTGACAAGCCTGACAGACTTGGTAGGTATTCTCGCCCTTGGCTAGGTTACCCTTGACCGTGTCTGGCGTCTCGGGACGCGCCATGGCCGAGACATACTTGGCGATGGATTTACGGTTCTCTTCACTCAAGGTCAAGCCAATCGGCCGCATCCGCATGCCGTTGATGTCCTTGACGTGACCGCCGCGCACGCTCGTATGAAACTTGGTGAGCTGGGCCTCCAGGTACCACTCGGGCAGGCCAGCGATGGCCGGGGCACCGACATTGGGCATACCCTTGCCATCTGGTCCGTGACAAGAGGTACACAGCCGGTAAAGCTCTGCGGGGCGATCATCCCACGGCCTGGGCGCAGCGGGCTGCGCGACGGCACGAGGCACCATCGAGAGGGCAAGAGCGGACAACAACACAACTTGAGTAGCAATTTTGATCATCAATTCACCAATGACCAAGGTCAAAAAAGAAAGTCCACGTTGGCACCTAAGATAATCTCACATGAGACGACAAACAACAAAGACCTTGCGTTCGGAATGTTTTTTTTTGGGCTGAGCGTCCAATAACTTAAGTAGGACGCTAGACATTATGCGGGGCCCGCGATAAGACGCGCACTAGGCAGCCGCTGTGCTGCTGCGACGGCGGCAATGCCTTTGCAGAGAGGAGAGTAGTGCTATGCGGATGCGCCAGGTGCGCCAGGTTTTTGTCACAGTTGGGGTGTTAGTTGCCATCACAGTCGGTTTCCGCATGATGCAGAAACTCGACACGGCGGATGACGTCGGTGCCATCTCCGCGACCGCGAGGGTCCGCGGCATCACGCTCGTTAAAGACGACGGCGTCGAGTTTCGCCTGGACGCCAACGGTGACCGCTGGATGATCTTGTTCTTCGGCTACGCTTCGTGCCCAGACGTGTGCCCCATGTCACTTGCCTACCTCAACCGGGAACTCACCAAAGCAGGCCCAGCCGCCGACACCTTTCAGCCGGTATTCGTCTCGGTGGATCCAGGACGTGACAGCCCCGAGGTACTGAAGAGGTACGTCGCAGCCTTCAGCAGTCGTATCGTTGGCGCCACGGGCAGCCCCGAAATGCTCGAAAAGCTGGCTAAACAGCTTGGTGTCTACTACGAAGTCGAGCGCTCTGACGACGGCAGCCGTGCCAAAGACACGGCAAGCGACAAGTCAGATGCCGCCCGTACCAACGACACCAACGAAACCAACGACTCCAGCTACACTATCGTCCACAGCGGTGCCTTTTTTATCGTCGACCCCCGTGGCAAATTGATCAAGACATTGTCGCCACCACAGGCGCCTGGTGCCCTGAGTGCCATCATCACGCAAATACATGACCAGAATAAAGTATGACCAGAATAAAGTATGACCGGAGAGGATGAACGACCATGCGCGCCTATGCCAAGTTACGCGGCCCATTACTGCCCTGTTTGCTACTGCCACTCCTAGCTGCCGCCCCGGCACACTCACCGGTGACGGTCGCCAAGGCCTGGGTGCGCCTGCCTGCACCTGGCGGCCACATGGCGGCACTCTATCTGGAGGCGGCCAATGAATCCGACACCCCTGAAACTGTCGATGCCGTCACTGTGAGCGGTGTCGCCAGCGCCCACGTGCACGAGACATTCACCGACCCTAAAGGCATGACACGGATGCGCGCCGCTCATGACGTCGCCATTCCGGCGCATCAGACCCTGAGCCTTAGCCCCGGCGGTTTTCATGTCATGCTGCACGGCCTAAGCACCTTGAAGCCGGGCCAAACGGTGCAGGGTTCCCTGCGACTGAAGTCGGGCCTGACTGTGCCGTTCACCGCCACGACGCGCAGCGCGGCCGACTAACTCAAAACAGCATGAGCGGACAAATAATCGCACCGCCAGCCAATGCGCTCGTGACCATGGTCACCTTTTGCGCCAGGCTGACGTGTTCGACTTTACCTACCAACCAAGCTACCACCAGTAAAAACTTGGCTAACGTCACCACAAGCAGGGCGGGCACCAAAGAGTCGGCACCTGCTGGCAACTCCGCCCGCACGGCGTAAGCACACCATTCGGCAACGTCTAATAGCAGCAACAATCCGACGACAACACTGTAAGGCAAGCTTCGCGCTGCCGCACTGCTGTCGTGGTTGAGTTGCATCTAGTGATCTCATCTGCTGAGGTTTCTGGTTGTTACAACAAATTGCAGTAGATCCAAATTTATAGTCCCTCTCTCCGAAGGTCGCAATCCCATTTACCAACAATTAAGTGGATCTGTTTGCATAAGCCTGGGTAAGCTGAGGAAAGTTAACGGCATCGTGCATCGGGAGGCGGCCCCGTGCTGCAGAGGACAGTCCACAGGCATAAGGTGCAGGCGGCGCAAAAGGGTCGGCGTAGCCCAGTGTGGCTAAGCATGGCGTTAGTGCCTCTGATCGGCCTAGCCTACGTCATCATGCAGCCCACGATCCCGCGCGTGCGCGATGTACCGCTGTCGGATGACCAACTGCGCGCGCAAGTAGCGGCGCTAACGCTGCCCCCCACGGACGCGCTGGCGCAGAGAATCATCGTTGGAGACGAAAAGACCAGACTCAAGGCAAATTTAGGTCGGCTCATCTACGAATCCACCTGGCTAAGTCGCGACGGTAAGGTGAGCTGCGCGTCCTGCCACGGCGCCATTGGTACAACCAAATCGGAAAGGACACCAGCCAGTCCGTTAGTCAACCTAGCCTGGCAAGAATGGTTCGGCGTGGCGGGTGCGAGCGATAGCCTCGATGCCGCTGTGCTCGCGGCGTGCGAGCAACCCGAGCAACTTGATAGCTCGAGGGCCGTGGTCGCCGCTGCAGCGCGATCGCTGTGGTCTCGGGAGTACCAGGCCATTTTCGGTGCCCTACCTGCAGCGCTACCGCCAGTGGAGCGCCTCGTAGGCACAGGCAGTCCGGAGTTGCCGCAGCTACGACTCGACGTTGCAGTCGCGGCCACTGGCCTCGCGTCAATTGGCAGCCCAGTCCTCCTCGACGATATTATTGAACAGTCACTGCGCGAACATATTGCTCCCGCTGCAGAACTGGCGCGCCGAACGCTATCACCGATGCAAGTCAGCAGGCCATGGCAACACCAGTTCAGCCAATTGTCTGCGGCAGAGGCCGCGGCGGTGAACAAAGTATTCATCAACCTCGGACACGCCCTAAGCACGTACATCATAGGGGCAGTTACGGTTGATGCTCCATTTGACCAGTTTGCCGCTCGCCTCACTCACAGCACTAACGTGAATGAGGCCCTTGGCCCTGGCTTTGGCGCCGCGGAGCTTCAGGGCCTAAAGCTATTTCTAGGCCCGGCCAAATGCGTCTCCTGTCACAACGGAGCTACTTTGGCGGATCAAAATTTTTATAACTTAGGACTCTCGCAACGCGGTACGCGCCTCGATGCCGGACGGGCGGTCGCTGTGCTTCAGGCTGCGGCCAATCCGCAGGGCTGCCTTGGAAGCGCACTCAACGCAGAGCCTCTCGCTGCTGATTGTGCCAAGACCCTGACGCTTAACCCGCGAAACGCCGCTGCACTCGGCGCGTTCAGGACACCGAGTTTGCGCCAGCTTGCCAGTAAAACTAGCTACATGCATGACAACCGCTTTGCCAGCCTCGACGCCGTGCTGTCGTACCTCAATGATCCGCGAGATGTTCCAGCGATTGGCAATCGTGACGCGCACCTATCGCCACTGGCACTGACCAAGGAGGAGCTGGCAGCCGTTGGTGCCTTCCTCAATAGCCTGAACGGTCGGATCATCAGCCTGTTCCACGCGCCCTGAGACAAAAAAGGGAGGCAGGCTAACGAAAAAAAACCGGTCAAAGACCGGTCTTTTCAAACTTGCGGTACACTGGTCGATTACTCGACTACTGCGCCCGATTTCTTAGCGACGCGCACTTTCAGTCCACCTTCAACCTTGTAGCCAAGGCGGGTAGGCTTCTTGGTCTTAGCGTCAAGCAGGGCAACCTTGCTGATGTGAATCGGCATCGGCACGTCAACAATACCGCCGTCTTGGTTATTCATGCTCGGCTTTTGATGGCGCTTGTTCAGATTTTTGCCAGACAGAAACACGCGACCGCGCTTCTTGTCCAAGGTCTCGATCTTAGCGACTTCACCCTTGGATTTACCAGCCAACACGACGACCTCGTCGCCTTTGCGCAGCTTGCTCTTAAATTCTGTTTTAGGATCATGTTGTTTGAATTTACGTGTTTGCATGGCGAAGAACCCACCTAGTCTATACTTTGGTCCAGAACGCGAAGTAGTCGTTCTAGTGGAACTCGTCGCGACGGTCAAGTTCACTCGCAGCAAAAGTGATTTTTTTTGTGACCCCGACTAAACTCTGCCCGAGACGGCAACCCGTCTGCTATAACGTTAGGATCACTGGCTCACCGAGCGACCATAGGGAACCAATAATGAAACTGAATACTTATATTGGTTGTAAGCGTCTCTTTTTGCTCAGCCTGCTCCTATCCACGGGAAGCGCGGGCAGTCTGAGTCGGGCGGCGACCCCGGACTTCGCTGCCGCTAACGACGGCAAGGCCCAGGACATTCGCCCGCAGGATGTCATCACCTGGCAGGCGTTTCAGGCAGTTACCGCGCCAGACGGAACCATCGATGCCTCCCTGCGCATGACCACCAGCCAAGGATGGAAGGTCTACGTCAAGAATCTTAAATTTGCCGGCCCCGCTGGTTACGAGCTCACTAACCTGGCGGCACCGCCGACAAAAACCATCCTCGACCCCATTGAACACGTCGAGACCGCAGTCTACGAGGGTGGCGAATTCACCCTGAGCTTCAGGGGCGCTCCCGCTTGGACGGGTCAGACGTTCCCGGTGTCCCTGACCTACGTCGGCTGCACTCATGTCATCTGCCTCTTTCCTTACACGCAGACCGTTGAGCTTCCCTACACGCCGCCGCCCCCTACTCCGCCGCCAGCTCCGGCGACGCAACTCATCACTGATACCGCAACCAGTGCGACCGACACCTTGGCGCCGGCACCACCCGATCAGGATCTGCAGTCGAGCCTGGCTGCGTCGATAAATAGCGGCAAGACATCGAGTTGGGCTCTGTTTCTCGTGGTGTTTGTCGGTGGACTACTTTCAAACCTGACACCATGCGTCGCCCCCATGGTCCCGATCACCATCAGGCTGCTAGCACGCCAAGGACACCATCACTATCGCAATGCCTCGTACTATGCTGCTGGCATCATCCTCAGTTACTCCTCGCTCGGGATGGTGGCTGCGCTCAGTGGAGGCTTATTTGGCAGCCTTCTGGCCAGCAAAGGTTTCAATATCGCCTTTGCCTTGGTGATGATGGTGCTTGCCGTCACCATGCTGGGATTTGGCGATTTGTCGGTGATCCAGCAAATCGGTAACCGCCTTGGTACCGGTAAGCCGTCGGCGCGGAATACTGTACTCATGGGTATCGGCGCCGGACTTGTGGCTGCGCCATGTACCGGTCCGATCCTAGCGGCGCTACTTGCTTACACCGCTAAAAATGCTAGTAGCGTCGGCTTTTCGACGGCGTTACTCGGCACGTACAGCCTCGGTTTTGCGCTGCCCTACGTCGCCCTTGGCGCTGCCGCCAACAAGGTCAGCAAATGGCGCGTACCACCGCTCACCCAACTGGGCGTGAAACTCCTCTTTGCCGGAGTGATGTTTGGACTGAGCTTCTATTATTTGCGAGTACCGTTTTACGACCTGATGAAGTCACTGCACGACTCCTGGCCCACGATCACCGGTGCCAGTCTGGGACTTGGCCTCCTTTTATCCGTTGCGATCTTGAGCATATCGCGGCTTCATCAAGCCAAAGCGCTCATGATCGCACCGACGTTATCTCTGGGCCTCGGACTCTTTGCGGCGAGTCAGTGGGCCACGTCTAAGTCGCAGGTGGAGGAGCCATCGCAAGCACTCACGTGGTACCACGATGAGGCGTCTGCTTTTGCTGCCGCGCAGCAAAGTGGTAAACCAATTTTCATTGATATGTGGGCCGAGTGGTGCGAGGCATGCAAACAGATGGACGTGACGACTCTTGCCGCACCTCGCGTCGTCGCGGCATTAAAATCCCATTGGATATTACTCAAACTCGATTTCACCGAAACCACGGCGGAAGTTGATGCGCTGCAGCACAAGTATAGTCTGCAAAGTTTGCCTACCTTCGTGCTGCTACCATCGACTGGTGAGATCCCGCGTCAAACGGCGATCACCGGCTACGTCAGCGATGCTACGCTTTTGGGCGAACTAGACAAATTTCTCCAATCTCATAACGTAGCGCCCTAACATTTTGCAATGAAGTGAGACGTCCTTGCTGCACCACATTCTGTTTGTTGCATCACCCGAGCAGATCAGGCTGACTAAGCTGGCTTTGTCGCGTATGAATGCCACGCCGATCAGCACCCCCTCGGCAACCTCAGAGGCATTTCACCTCGAAAGTCAGCATCTCGATCAAATCTCACTCAATGTTCACTTGATAGCCAATCTTGATGCCATCACGCCGCACCTACGGCGTAATCCTGTCGATCTTTTGATCTACGACGAGCGCGGCGGGGGTATCGAGGCCCGCGAGGCCTTGCATAAGATTCAAAGCGATATGATTGCCTTTGGCGAGCTTTGGGGACCAGATTTTATCTTCCCGATGAGTCGCGTCGTAGCCATCATCAGCGACGAACAAAACGACGCGCAAAGGGCTTTCGAGCTCGGCCGCGTGCAAGTCCGCGACGTGTTCGTCAATCCACAAAAAACGGCAAACGTCCTCAGGTGGCTTAAGCGCATCTTGACGCAGACCATGGTCCGCAGCAAACGCGTCGGCATGGCTCTGAGCGGTGGCGGACTAGAGGGATTTCTCTACCAAGTCGGCGTGCTACATGCTCTCGAACGCGCGACGTACGGGCGCCCAGTGCGCAGTGTTGATGCCTACACAGGCATTAGCAGTGGCTCCCTGTGTGCAGCTCTTTTAGCCGGCAACGTGCCGACGGGCGAAGTAATCCGCGCCATGCACGGCCAGTCCGATACGCTGCCACCGCTGCACGGGAGTCTGCTTTTTGACGTTGCCGCATCCGACATCGTCAAAAGGCTCATGCGGACGGCGCTAAGTCCAGTCGGTTTAGACCCACTCAAGTGGGTACGCCGCTTGATGCGTGCTATTCCAACGGGATTCTTCCGCGGCGATGGGCTCAAAGACTATCTGCGCGAGAGTATGAAGACTTATGGCAATGATGACTCTTTTGAACAACTACGCGCTGAGCTTTACATTGGGGCGACAGATCAAGATACCTTTGAACACGTAACTTTTGGCAAAGGGGCATGGAAAAACGTCAAAATCTCGGACGCCCTGCGAGGATCGTGTGCGCTGCCACCGTTCTTTACACCGCACCAAATAAACGGACGCTGGTTTATAGACGGACAAGTCACCAAGACCTGTAATCTCGAGCTTCTCGTCGAGCGTCAGTGCCGCCTCATCGTCATTGTCGACCCCATGAAACCGCTTGCCACCATTGTTCCCGGATCAGTGGACAAGCGAGGTGGTTTTTTTGCTGTGTTGCAGACCATCAAAGCACTGGTTCACACGCGCTTCCATCAGACCCTCACCCACTTGACGGAGCGCTATCCGGATGTGGATTTTCTGGTTTTCCAGCCGGACGAAGAATGCGCCCATCTCATGGCCGGCATGCCTATGCGTTACCGGATTAGGACGGAAATAGTCACCGCCGCTTACCGCCAAACGCTGCGCCAGCTACGTGAGCGGCATGGCGTTTACGCGGCCAAGCTGAGCCGCTTTGGCTTCAATTTGAAGACCCCCAACGAGCTCCTCGACCTCGAGCACCGTGAGGGAGACGTTATGGGTACAGGAGTCGAGTAACTCCAAGTGACTCTTCCAGTTTACTGCAGACAGATGTAGTTGAACTCAATCGAGCTCGTGCCAGTAGCCAAAGTGATGGTAAAGCTCAGATGAGACGCTGCACTGATGCGGGCATTGAGACTACCGGTGTTGATATTCGTTGCGCCGTACACGGAAATCACGCAGTACGGTGTAGTCTCATAAGGCGTCGTGAAGTTGACCGTACATGAAGTCGGCGCACTGGTGCCGAAGGTGACGCGGCCACGCGTGTCGTTACCGACGATCACGGGACTTGCGCCGCAGGAGCTTATAGTCGGCGTCGAAGAGCTTGAAGCACCGATGTGACCACTGACATCGAGTGTTGCTCGCGGAGCCGTCGTGCCCACACCTACGTTGCCGCCCATTAAGGCTGCCGTATAGTTATTGGTCGCGCCAGTTTGGGCGTCGATATAGAGACCGTAGCTATTGGTGGGTATACCAAGCGTATTGGGCTGCGAGCCCACGGATGTTGCGCCGACGCCTAATGCAATCGCGTTGACTATGACGTTGTTCGAGCCTTTTTTCGGCGCGCCGCCTACGTAAGAGGTGTAAGCGTAGGTGGTCTGCACGCCAGCGGCTGTCGATGCTAAAGTCGGTGCGGCGATTGCGTTAAACGCCATGTTACCAGCGGTACCACTCACACCGGTGATGCTATCGGTAAAGGTGGCACCCGCAAAGCCCATATAAGCACCCGTCAACGTCGGGGTCCCCGACTTATTACCCGCGACGTCCAAGGCAGCCACTGGATTGGTTGTGCCGATGCCGACATTGCCCTGTACGATCATACCGTTCGTCGGAGCCGTGAATCCCGAGGCCGAGGTACCACCGCCGTAAACGGCACCGATGGCCAGTGAACCAGCCACATCTAGTTTGTTATTCGGAGCCGAAGCACCGATACCAACGTTACCCGAAGCTGCGACCCGCATACGCTCGAGGGTGGTGGTCGCATTCGACTGGGTCAAAAGGAGAGGCGCAAAGTTGGTATCGCTGCGCATCGCATCGATACTCACTTGACGCAGAGGCAGATTGACATCCGAGCTACCGCCTTGGATACGCAGACTGGTTTGGCTTGAGCTGAAGGCAGTGAATCGCGCTAGTTCACCTAGCGCCTCGGAGGTCACGCGGTAGGTATGCAATTTACCGGCTGGCGTCGCGGTGCCTATACCTACGTTACCGTTGCTGATGACTAGCTGATCAGTGCCAGCGACGAGTCCGTTGGCGGCAAGGTTGAGGACACCTGTCATCGTATCGCCAGCCTTTGTCACCTTGGTCGCAGCATCAGCAGTGGCAGCGATGGTGATCGCCCCCGAACCGTTCGTGATATTGACACCGGTGCCAGCCGTCAGACTGGTCAGCGTAAAGTTCGTACCGTTGCCGATTAATACCTGACCATTGGACGGCGTCGTGGATACTCCCGTACCGCCGTTTGCAACACCAAGGGTGCCAGTAACAGCCGCAGTTTGGCCGAGATTGAGAGCACCAAAACTAGGAGCACCCGAGGCGGGTACAACCAAAGTCTGGTAGGGGCTGCCAGCAGCGGTTGCCAGCAGAGTGCCAGAACCGTTACCGTAAAGAATCCCGTTGCTCGTGAACGTTGTGGATCCCGTACCGCCCTTCCCGACATCCAAAACACCGGATCCAATCGCCGACATTGGTAGACTTGGAATGTCACTGACGGCGAGGTTCATACCTGCGAGTACTCGACCCTTAGCGTCCACACTAACCTTTGGATAGGTGCCTGCTTGGACGCCCGTCACCGTTAAAGTTGGATTTGGGTAAACTCCGGTCAAATCACCAGTTGCCGTGCCAATGGGCGCCGCACCACTCACCCAGCTCAGGTTACCAGAGCCATTCGTTTGCAGGAGCTGACCAGAACTGCCGTCACCGCTGGGCAGGGTCCACACTACAGATGTACTCAGAGTATCCGGAGCCTTCAGGGACAGTGAATAGGTAGGTCCTTTATCTCTTAAGACTAGTTTATTTGCGGACGTGTTGTTGCCGACAACTGTCAAGTTGCCAGTAACCGTCGTGGCACCTAGCGCTGCCGTACCAGTCGTGTTGATGGTCGTCGTACCAGCAATGGTAGTCGCCCCATCAATCGTGGCTGCGCTGATCTGCGGGGTCAGTAGTGTTTTATTGGACAAGGTCTCAGTAGCATCACGCGTGACCACAGTACCCGTGGACGGGAACGTTGCATTCGATGAAATGCCGGTACCACCCAAAGTCGTAGGTAGCAGCCCCGTAACGGCTGCCGACTGCGATAAATTAATCGCGCCGAATGCTGGAGCCGCACCGGGAGACGGAATGACTAGGCTCTGATATACGGAGCCAGCTGCCGTCGAGAATAAGTTGCCAATGCCATTGCCGAGGATGACACCGTTATTGGTGAAGCTGCTCGTGCCAGTACCGCCGTTGGCTACGGGAACGTAACCCGAGGCGATGTGCGATGCGGGAAGCAGGGGAATGTCGTTGATGGCTAAACTTGTTCCTGAATACACACGACCTTTATCATCGACTGCCACCTTGTGATATGTCCCGGCTGTGACGCCAGTGGTAGTCAACGTCGGCGTCGGGTAATTACCTGTCAAATCACCACCGGCATTACCTGTAGGGGCCGCTCCGGTGACCCACCCCAGATTGCCGGTGCCATCGGTTTTCAATAGTTGACCCGATGAGCCGTCGGTTTCTGGCAAGGTATAACTGGTCGACTGCGCTAGCGAGTCGGCAGCGCGGAGGCTAATGAAGTTTAGAGTGCCTTTATCGCGCAGAACAAGGCGGCTCGCGTTGGTGCCGTTACCTAGGATCGTGACGTTTCCGGATGCATTCACCGGCCCAGAACTCAGCGCACCCGAAGTGCTAATCGATGTCGATCCCGTGATTACAGATGCGCCATTGATCGTCGCCGCGCTGATCAATGGGCTGCTCAGGATCTTGTTGCTCAAAGTTTCGGCTGCCGTAGTGGTCACAATCACACCAGAGGACGGGAAGGTAGCATTCGACGCCAGTCCTGTACCACCGTTGGCCCGCGGCAAGATGCCAGTGATAGCGAGCGGCTGCGCCAAATCAACTGCGCTGAATAGCGGTGCGCCGCCGCTTGGCCCGATCATGAGGCTTTGGTATGGCTGGCCTCCGGTGGTCGTCGTGAGAGCACCGGTGCCGCTACCTAAAACGACACCGTTAGCAGTCAGACTCGTCGCCCCGGTACCCCCCTTACCCACATCAAGAACACCAGAGGCAATCTGTGACATCGGCAGAGCTGGGATATCGCTTACCGACAGACTGGTGCCCATATAGACGCGGCCTTTGAGGTCGACGGCAACTTTCTGATAGGTACCTATGGCAATTCCTGTACCAGTGAGTGTCGGGCCAGGATAAGAGCCAGTGAGATCGCCGCCTGCAGCACCTGTGGGCGCAGCACCAGACACCCAACCGAGTTGACCTGAGCCGTTAGTCACCATCATCTGCCCGGCAGAACCATCTGAAGATGGAAGTGTCCAGGCCGTCGATGCTCCGAGTACAGGAGGTGCCTTGAGGGCCACAAAATTTGTCGTCCCACTATCGTGGAGTACTAGTCTATTTGCTGCCAGACCCGTACCGCGGATAGCGACATCACCGTTGATGGTCGCCGCGCCCGAGGTCAGCGTTCCGCTCGTATTAATCAGCGTCGATCCCGTGATCACCGAGTAGGCGCCAATGGTACCGCTGGTAATTATGGGACTGTTTAGTGTCTTGTTAGTTAAGGTTTGCATGCTCACGTCGGTCACCACCACCCCGGTTGCTGGGAAGGTCGCATTGGACGCGATGCCGATACCACCGTTGGATGTCGCGAGGATTCCGGTCACAGCCTCGGGCCGCGCCAAATTCAGACGCCCGAACACTGGCGTCGTCCCTGAATCCGGTATGACCAGAGTTTGGTAAGCCGAACCTGCCGCCGTCGACACCAGGTTGCCGGTACCGTTACCGAGGATGACACCGTTGCTCGTTAGGTTACCCACGCCAGTACCACCACGAGTCACTGGCAGCTCACCTGACGTAATGTGTGAGACTGGCAGGTTAGGTATGTCTGATGTCGACAGACCTCCGCCAAACAAGGCGCGTCCTTTGGCGTCAACCACCAGTTTGGTGTAAGTACCAGCCACAACACCCGTGGTTGTTAGGTACGGACCTGGGAACGAACCGACCAAGTCACCGGCAGCAGCACCGATCAAAGTTGCACCCGAGACCCAGCTAAGCACACCCGATCCATTGGTGCTGAGTAGTTGCCCACCTACACCATCGTTACCTGGCAGAGTCCATGCCACTGAGGCATTAAGATCGTCTGGTGCCTGGAATCCGATGGAGTAGGATGTACCCTTATCGTGCAGTACTAAACGATTTGCTGTTACACCGTTGCCTTGGATGGCAACGTTACCAGCAATGGTCGCTCCGGTCGCACGCACCGTGCCTTGCGTATCGATGTTTGTGGACCCACCGATCAAAGACGCGCCGTTGATGGTACCAGCGCTAATAAGCGTGGTGATCATCGTTTTGTTGCTGAGGGTCTCCGTAGCCGTTTGCGTCACGATCGTACCAGTAGTCGGGAATACAGCCCCGGATGCCACCCCGGTACCACCGTTGGCAGTCGCAAGGACGCCGGTGACAGCAGCCGCCTGGCCCAAGTTCAGCTGGCCAAACGAGGGCGTACTGCCGTTACTGGGCACCTGGAGCACCTGGTAAGCATTACCGGCCGCTGTGGTAAGCAGGTTGCCGCCGCCGTTACCCAGCATGACGCCGTTGTTAGTGAAGCTCGAGGCCCCTGTACCGCCAAAGCCTACACCGAGTTGCCCCGATCCAATCTGCGATACTGGCAAGATGGGGATATCAGAGACTTGTAGACTCGAACCACCGAGCACCAAACCCTTGGCGTTGAAGCGTACTTTGGGGAAGGTGCCAGCAGTAGCGACAGTTGCTAGCGTCGGACTTGGATAACTACCGACGAGGTCACCGCCTGCATTACCGTTTGGTGCAGCGCCAGTTACCCAAGACAACGAGCCGAGTCCATTGGTCTGTAGGAGCTGACCCGTGGTCCCGTCGGCCGTCGGCAGCGTAAAGATAACGTCGCGACTTTGATCATCCGCGGCTTTCAAAGAAATAGAGTAAGTGCTCGAGCGGTCCTGCAAAATCAGTCTCTGCGCTGACGTGCTGTTACCTTTGATACGCACGTCGCCATTCGATGTCATGCCAGCAGCGGTGATTGATCCTTGCGTGTTGATTACGGTTGAGCCACCGATGACAGACGCACCTTGAATGGTCCCAACATTTATCAGGGGGGCTGTAAGAGTCTTGTTGGTTAAAGTTTCCGTAGCGGTCTGCGTCACAATCACGCCACTAGTCGGATAAGTGGCAACAGATGAAGTCCCAGTGCCACCAGCAGTACTCGGCAAAATACCTGTGGTCGCTGCTGGTTGACCAATGTTAAGCGGGCCAAATTGCGGCGTGCCGCCGTCTGCTGGTACGGTTAGGCTCTGGAACGCCGTGCCGACATTGGTATTATTCACTACATCAGAATTATTGCCTAACATCACTGTATTTGCCGTGATACTGGCGCGGCCCGTGCCACCGTTTACCACCGGGATCATACCTGAAGCTATGTGCGATGCTGGCAAGTTCGGGATATCGGCTACGGTAAGTTGACCGCCGCTGAATACGCGTCCTTTAGTATCCACCGAAACCTTGGTGTAAGTGCCGGTACTCACGCCAGTAGTCGTCAAACTGGGTGACGGATAGTTTCCGGCCAAATCACCTGAGGCCAGTCCACTGGGCGGTGCCGAGCTTGCCCAAGTTAAGCCGCCGGATCCATTGGTTGATAGCAGCTGACCGTTCGCCCCGTCCGCCGCAGGCAATACAAACACGGTGGTGTTTGTTAGAATGTCGGGAGCCTTCAGAACGATGCCATGCTCAGTGCCGTTGTCGTTGAATGTCAAACGCCGTGCGAATGTGCCGTCGCCCGTAATTGCGACATTACCATCAAAGGTTGCGGCTGTGGTCTTGAGGGTACCCGTCGTGTTGATATTCGTTGCACCACCGACAAGAGATGTACCGAGTATCGTGGCTCCGTCGATAGTGCCACCGCTAATGAGTTTATTGGAAAGGGTCGCAGCACCCGCTTCAGTGACCACCGTGCCACTGCTCGGGAATACCGCCGACGAATTTAACCCCGTCCCACCAAGAGCGCTCGGGAGTATGCCAGTCACTGCTGCAGACTGCGAGAGATTAACGGCACCGAAGGCAGGCACGCCACCGTTAGTCTGCACGACTAAGCTTTGGTACGCCTGCCCCGAACCGGTGCTGAAGAGGTTGCTCGAACCGTTACCGACGATAACGCCGTTTGCACTAAAGCTGCTGGCTCCCGTACCGCCGTTAGTGACATTGAAAATACCAGAGCCGATCTGCGAGGACGGTAGGATCGGAATGTCGGCCGCCGTGAGCGCAAATGTAGCGTTGACCCGCCCCTTCCGGTCTATGGCTACTTTCATATAAGTACCGCTAGAGACGCCGGTTTCGATGAGCTGTGGATTTGGATACGAGCCGCTGAGATCACCGCCTGCTGATCCCATGTTTTCCGCAACCGACACCCAGCCTAGTTGCCCTGAGCCGTTAGTCGTCAGCATTTGACCGGGACCGCCGTCCGTGCCCGGCAGCGTCCAAATCACGTGATTAGCGATGACAGACGGAGCTCTAAAGGCAACGTATTTACTGTTGGCTGCGTCGTTAAAGGCCAAAAGATTGGTCGAGCCGTTCACTCCAGTTCCGAGGACAGAGAGAGTACCGAGTACGGAAGTGGCACCGGCACTTATGGAACCAGACGTCTGAATACTTGTGAGACCATTGATGAGTGAGTTACCGGTGATCGTACCATTGGTCACGATAGGCGTTTGGAGCGTCTTATTGGTGAATGTTTCGAAACCACCAACTGTGGCAATCGTACCGGTAGATGGATAAATCGCGTTGGATGAAAGACCGGTACCACCCAGGGTCGTGGGCAAAATACCCGTTACCGCTGCAGTCTGCGAAATGTCTAGGGGACCGAAAGCCGGGACACTGCTACCGTTTGGAATCCGGAGCACTTGGAACGTCGTGCCGGCAGCGGTGCTAAATAAGTTGCCACCACCGTTACCAAGGATCACGCCGTTCGCAGTGAAACTGGAGCTGCCGGTACCACCGTTGGCGATCGCCACCTGTTCCGAGCCGATCTTAGAGGCTGGTAAACTTGGGATGTCGGACGGGCTTAAATTAAAGCCGCCAAACACCCGCCCTTTGGTATCTACATAAACTTTTTGATAAGTGCCAGCAGCGACGTTAGTCGTGGTGAGCACTGGACTGGGATAATTACCTGTCAAATCGCCACCGGCGCCACCAGTAGGTACGGCACCGGAAACCCAAGAAAGCCGACCGTTACCACCCGTCTGTAGAAGCTGTCCGTTCGTACCGTCAGCTGTCGGGAGTGTGAATTCCACATTACCAGTCAGGATCTCAGGTGCTTTCAGCGATACGTATTGTACCGACCCCCGGTCGTTGAGAATAAGTTTATTGGCGTAGTTGCCACTGCCTTGCACAGTCAAGTTGCCACGCGTCGTGGCTGAAGCAGCAGCTATCGTACCGACCGTGTCGATGCTCGTACTACCACCGATGGTCGTAGCGCCGCCAATAGCCGCCGCAGTGATAACCGGTGATGCCAGAGTTTTGTTGCTAAGCGTCTCCGTTTCACTCCGCGTGACAACGACACCCGATGCCGGGAACGTGGCATTAGACGACACGCCGATACCACCCAGATCCGTGGGCAAGACACCAGTCACGGCGGCCGCCTGTGACAAGTCGACGGGGGCAAATACGGGTGCACCTGAAGCCGAAACGGTGAGGCTTTGGTAGGTGACTCCCGCGCTCGAGCTCGCCAGAGTCCCGCCGGCCAGACCGAATACGACGCCGTTGGTTGAGAAGCTCGAGGCACCAGTACCACCGCGATTGACGGGAACTAAACCGCTTCCTATTTGAGATGCCGGCAGTGACGGTATGTCTGACACCGAGAGAGTCGTGCCTTCGCGTACCCTACCCTTCAGGTCAACAACCACTTTCTGATAGGTGCCGGCACCGACGCCCGTGTTGGTTAGCACTGGGCTCGGATAGTTACCACTCAGGTCGCCCGAAGCTGTGCCGATTGGCTCAGCGCCAGAGACCCAATGCATTTCACCTGAAGCACTTGTTGCCAGCAGCTGATTAGCGGATCCCTGAGTCGTTGGTAGGGTCCAGCCTACCGCGCTACCAGATACGGTGTCTGCAGCACGTAAGAACACTGAGTTAGTGCTACCTTTGTCGTTAAATACAATTTTGTTTGCAGCTACGCCGCTACCACGTACTGTGAGGTTACCATTGATGGCCGTCTCGCCGGCATTGATCGTCCCAACCGTATCAATCGAACTACCACCAGTAATTAGGGCTGCATCAGTGATGGTGCCACCACTGATAAGGGGTGTCGCCAGCGTCTTGTTGCTAAATGTTTCCGCTCCAGCGACGGTTGCTACCACACCAGCCGTGGGGAAGGTGGCAACAGACGAAACACCGATACCACCGCGCGTTGTTGGGAGAATCCCGGAGACTGCATTGGGCTCTGCCAAGTCAACTGCACCAAACGACGGCACTCCACCAGCGCTCGGGATGCGCAGCACCTGAGCGGCAACCCCTGCCGCTGTCGAATAAATATTGGCAGTGCCGTTGCCGAGGAGTACGCCATCAGCCGTCAGCGACGTCGTACCGGTACCACCTAATTCCACGCCCAGAATGCCGGATGTCAATTTACTGATCGGTAGCGGCGGTACATCAGCTACGTCTAGTGTGGTACCGGCTGTCGCGCGGCCCTTGGCGTCAACCGTGATCTTCGTGTACTGGCCAGACCCCACACCCGTCTCAGGCAAAACTGGGTTTGGATAACCTCCCGACAAATCACCACCAGCAGGTCCCGTGGGATTAGCACCCGAAACCCAGCTCAAAGTCCCACCACCGTTGGTGGTCAGGAGCTGGCCACTGCTGCCGTCGGCACTCGGTAGGGTCCAGACGACAGAGTTGACCAGGGCGTCTGGTGATTTCAACGAAACGGACTTGGAGTTGCCAAGGTCGTTCAGTACCAACCTTTTTGGTGTCACATTGTTACCGCGAATAATCACGTCACCGTTGACGTTCACTTCGCCTACGGTAAAAGTGCCGCTCGTATTTACAGTCGCCAGGCCGCCGATAAAGGTGCTGCCCGCAAGCGACCCAGAATTGATCACCGGACTAGTCAAAGTTTTGTTAGTTAAATTTTGCGATCCTGCTTCGGTCACCACTGTACCAGAGGCAGGGAAGGTGGCCGTCGACAGAACACCCGTACCACCATTGGCGGTTGGTAAGATACCGCTCACTGCGGAACTGTGGGCCAAATTGATAGGTGCAAATACCGGTGCCCCACCACCAAGTGGTACCGTGAGGCTTTGGTAAGGTGACCCGGCGGACGTGCTCGCTAGTACGCCCGACCCTGTACCAAACACCACGCCATTACTAGTAAAGCTCGATGCTCCGGTACCACCACGAGTGACACCAAGGACGCCAGTCGTCAATTTGGAGGTATCGAGAGGTGGCACGTCGGCTGGATCCAACGTCGTCGCATAGGTGATCCGCCCCTTCGCATCAACACGTGCTTTGGTAAACGTACCTTGCACGACACCAGTGTTGGTCAAGATGGGGCTTGGATAATTGCCCGTGAGATCGCCAGATGCGATACCTGTGGGTGCTGCCCCAGATACCCAACTCAGGGCGCCACCGCCGTCAGTCTGCAGCAACTGCCCGTTGGTTCCGTCGGCCCCTGGTAAGGTAAATTCGACCGAATTTGACAGCGTGTCTGGTGCTTTTAAACTGACGCGCCGCGCCGATCCTTGGTCACTCAGGTGTATTTTATTAGCGGTAGAGCCGTTGCCTAGAACAGTTATGTCCCCGTTAATCGTCTGCGCTCCGGATCCAATCGTCCCGGTGATGTCAATGGTCGTTGTACCTGTAATCAGGGACGCACCAGATACCGTGCCGGAGCTAAGAATCGTGCGCCCCAGAGTTTTATTGTTTAGGATCTCGGTAGCATCGCGAGTCACGACGGTGCCGGAGCTCGGGTAAATAGCAGTCGAGTTAACCCCAGTACCACCGAGCGTCGTCGGCAGAGTGCCGACTACAGCAGCTGACTGCGACAGATTGACGGCACCAAAAGTCGGCACACCACCGGTCGATGGCATGACTAAGCTTTGGTAGGCGCTGCCCGGTCCCGTTGAGAAGATATTGCTCGTGCCATTGCCGAGCAGCACACCGTTGGTCGTAAAGTTCGATGCCCCGGTACCACCAAATTCCACGGGAACAAAACCATTGTCTATTTGGCTTGCGGGGATTTTCGGTAAGTCACCGACAGAAAGCGTGGTGCCGGCTAGGGCACGACCTTTCTCATCCACCGTGATCTTGGTGTACTGCGAGGCTGCAATGCCCGTATTCCGAAGAATTGGTGCTGGGTACTGGCCCGAAAGATCGCCACCAGCGTTGCCGGACGGCACTGTACCGGAGACCCACTGCAGGGTACCAGTACCGTTAGTGGTTAGGAGCTGCCCAGCTGTGCCGTCCGTCTCAGGCAGTGTCCATTCGACCGATGCTGAGAGCACATCCGGTGCCTTGAGCGAAATGGCTCGCGTCGCACCAAGATCGTGCAAACGCAAACGATTGGCTGCGGTGCCGCTGCCTCTGATAGTCACATCACCGTTCACGATGTGATTAGAAGATACTATGGTCCCACCGATATCCAACGTGGTTGCACCGGTGATCGATGCTCCATCAATCGTTGGCGTCGTCAAAATGGCACTTGCCAACGTTTTATTGGTCAGCGTGGCAGCTGCTGCTTCCGTCACCACAGTACCGCTTGCTGGAAAAGTCGCCGTCGATACTACGCCTATGCCACCGAGTGACTGCGGCAACACGCCGGTGACGGCAGCTGGGGATGAAAGATTGACGGCGGTGAAGTATGGGGTTCCGCCACTACTAGGCACGGCGAGTACTTGGTAGGCAGCACCAGCGGCCGTGGGGACCACATTACCCGTACCGTTACCCAGAAGTACGCCGTTGTTCACCAAGGAACCCACACCCGTGCCGCCGCGCGATACTGGCAGGAGGCCGCTCGTGATGAGATCGGCTGAGTGAGGAGGGAGGTTGGCATCGATCAGAGTGGTCCCGTGAATGATACGGCCTTTGGGATCGACAACGACGCGCGCGTAAGTCCCAGCTACGACCGTGGTGTTAGCTAGAATCGGATTGGGATAGTTACCCGATAGATCACCCGAGGCAACTCCCGTCGGCGCTGCACCAGAAATCCAACTCAGTGTCCCCGACCCGTTGGTTTGTAGGAGCTGCCCCGCTAAACCATCCTGACCCGGCAAGGTCCAGTCCACTGAGGCGTTAAGATTATTTGGCGCCACGAAGGACAGCGATGCAGCGTTGGTTTGGTCGTTCAGCACGAGACGCCTTGCAGCGCTGCCGTTACCTTGAATGACGATGTCGCCATCAACAGTCTGTGCACCCGAGGCGAGTGTACCAGTCGTAGAGATATTTCCGGAAATGTTAAGCGTCGACGTTCCGCCGATTGTTCCATTGTTAAAAACCGAACCCGATATTGTTTTGGCACTGAGAGTTTGCACACCGTCCTCAGTGACTACTGTGCCTGAGGACGGAAATGTTGCCGTGGAATTTATACCGGTACCACCGAGCGCACGCGGCAAGATTCCGGTGACAGCCGCAGGCTGACCTAGGTTCACCGCGGTGAACATGGGAGCGCCACCACCAGGCTGTGCCACCAGACTCTGGTAGGCAGCACCCGCTGTTGTCGATGTCAGCGTGCCACCGGAACCACCAAAGACGATGCCGTTGGTATTGAAGCTGGAAACTCCAGTACCGCCATTGACCACACCTAACATGCCGGTTTGGATGAGCGATGTCGGGATACCAGGAATGTCCGCAGTGTCAAGTGTACCACCCGACACCACGCGGCCCTTAGCGTCAACTGTCACCTTGGCGTAAACGCCAGGATTGACGCCGCTTGGTGCGAGGACAGGAGCTGGGTAGTTACCCGTCAAATCTCCCGCAGCCTCACCTGAAGGACGCGCACCTGAATACCAACCCAACGTGCCGCTACCGTTAGTGCCTAACAACTGTCCGTACCCACCCTCGGTATCAGGTAGTGTCCACGTCATTGTCGTGGCAATGGTAGCTGGGGCCTTAAAGTTCAAGGAATTGGTATTCGTACTATCCTTCAGTGAAATCACTTGCGTCGCGTTACCAACACTATTCACAGTGATACTGCCATTGACGGTTGCTGAACCCGTCACTGACTGGCCTGTCGTGTCAATACGCGTCGATCCCGTGATCAGCGATGCGCCTGATACGGTGCCACTAGAGACAACAGACTTGACCAATGTTTTCTCGCTAAGAGTCTCAACAGCATCCCGCGTCACCACCACACCTTCCGTCGGGAACGTTGCCGTCGAATTTACACCCGTACCACCGAAGGCGCGCGCGACTGTGCCGCTCGAGATGATGGCGCCCGATAGGCTTGGTATGTCGCCAGGTATGAGAGTCGTGCCGTTCGTGACGCGGCCTTGCAGATCAGTGGTCACCTTCGTATAAACACCTGGAGTGCCTGTATTAGGTAGAGAGATGGTCGCATTATTACCAACTGTGCTCACGAGTACACCGGGACCTGCCAGTACGGCACCGACTTTGCTGTTGAAGCTTAGCCAGTCGAGGACTGAGAGATACCCCGACGATACGCCCGATGCTTGTGAGAGTGACATCGTCCCTGTGGATGCCGAGTACACTAGAGGTGCGTAAGCTGAGATGGACGACCGCGCCGTTGATTGACCGCGGGATTCTGTGTAGTAGAGGTTGGCACCTTCTGAAACGTCGCTAGTGTTGAGTGTCACGATACCCGTCTTGCCTGCCACAGACTGCACTGGGACGACAGGTAGCGATGCCCACCCGAGCTTACCGCCGCCATCGGTTTGCAAGAGCTGGCCAGTTGATCCATCTGAGTCGGGCAAGGTCCAAATACGCGGGCCGATGGCATAATCGGGAGCTTTGAATCCTACGTAGTTGCCGGCAGAAAGGCTATTGAAACGCAGCTCGCCCGTCTGCCCTAAGTTAGCCCCGAAGGCTTTAATCTCAATGGCGTTTTGTTTAGCCGTCGTCATGCTGCCGGTGTTGATCGTTGTGTTTGAGTTTATGGCAGCCTGTTTGGAATTGAAGGTCAGCCAATCGATGGAGCTAATGTAGCCATCGCTGATACTCGTAGCTTGGGTCTGACCGACCACTGGGGTCGTTCCGTTCATCGTCACCGATAACGGCGGAATCGCAGTGACCGTAGTCGAAGCCGGGATCCACATCGTCCCGTCAAAACTCAACACTTGGCCTGGATTGGGCGCAACGTTGCTGACGTTGGTCCCTTGGATCGCGGTGGAGTTCGGACTCGGGGTGCTCCATATCATCTTGCCACTGGCGTCTTTGGTTAAAAACTGGTTGGCCGTGGGCTTGGTCGTCGGGCCAACGACAAGTTTACCGTCGTCCCCGAAGGCCACCGTGCGGCCATCCACGGGGACACGAGCGGCATAAGGCACGGTCACTACTTGCTGCTGCGGATAGGGTGCACCACCGTGGGTCAGGTCACTGACTTGGAACCAAACAGGTTGGGATGTGTCGGGGAACACTTGGGCATAGTCGGCACCGCTCAAGGCCACGCGCACTTGGAAGATGCCCTCTTGAAGGGCAACGTTTTCGAATCCCTGAGACACCGTGAGGACCGGGGTCGTACCTGGATTGTCGTGGAAAAAGGCGATTTCCAAAGCCACGGGTCCGACCACTGGTTTGCCGTTCGCCTCAGTTAGCCGCCCCGTGAGCACGAAGTCAAATGATGACTGTGCCTGGGCAATGGTCCCGAGGAACATTGCCACAAGTAGCAGGCTAGCGATGCGAACAGCTTTCCGCATATCCCTCCTACCAGTTAGGTAAGCCGACACTACCAGTCGTCATTTGGTAAGTGCCGTTGGTGATGGTGGTACCAGTCACGTAATCCACTGACCCTTGAAATCCCCCTTGTTGCTGCATTGATGTGTCAAAGGAAGAGAAACTCATCGTCACGTACGGAAAATCTTGCAGATAAACTTTGCTCACAGCCATCTTGGGACTGGTTGATTCATCAACTAGGAGTTTGAGGCTGTTCTCGCCGTAGCTCATCGCACTTGCAATCGCTGGATCCGATGGGTACAGGCGAATCACGAATCCGTTATCATCTGAAAGGAAGTGCGTCTCCCACCCTGGAGTGGCGGGATCCTCCGGTGCTGCTAGGCCCAGTGATCCGGCCACACCGGTGAGCAGGTCCCTGAGCGTTGTCTCCGACATGAGACGAATTGGCGCACCTGGAGACACCTCACTACTTTCGATTTTCAGAGTGACTACACTACGTGTTTGGTAGTGAGAGCGGTTGGCAACGAGTGCGTTGGGCAATTCAATCGGAGTCCCACTGGGACCGTTTGGCACATTTTTAGCGTTTTTTGCCTTCAATTTATCAATCGTCGAGCCTACACTCTGCCCATTCACAGAGATCGTTTGTTTCCGACACGAGGCGCTATTTACTCCCAGCACAAGTGCCGCAAACGCTGCAAATATAGGCTTCGCCGACGTCATGCCAGGTGCATACATGCGCCGCACTGAAGCCGAAATTTTGAAGCTTTTCGTCATCTCGCTCAATCCTTGTAAACTGCCATAATTACAAGTTAGACCCTCGTCCTCTTGCCCTACCTCGGTACAATTGAGAGAAATCTTGAGGGCATATTGATCCGCAGCAACTTTTTGTTAACCCCCAAATAATCATGATTTTTTTAGGCAGGACAGAGCGCTGGCCACGTAGCCAAGCGCAACTGCGGCGAATTGGCCGGACAGCCAACATAAAGTAGACACTTTCCGGAGAGGCCTCAGGCCTCCCGCCGCGCCCCTCAGGGACTGCGATCCGCGACCACTCACACCGATCCCGACTGGGCAGGTTTGATACCGCTCGTACTAAAATTCCGATGACACTGAGTGATTGACCACGCATTAAAGATGCCGCCAATGGGTAACAATTACCTCACGACAAAAAATCTGCGCGCCCTGCTAAACATCTGTCGGGAAATGTCGAAGCACTCAGTAAGGAGGACATTTCATGGCGGGCTATGCCAACGAGCATCGGGTCGAGCTGATTACGGATCGGCACACGTTCACGCGCCGGACCGGTATGATCATCGACTTCCGCGAAATCCAGTGGCTTGGATTCACGCTCGACAATACCGCCGGTATGTTCTGTGACGAGCGTGTGAGTGCGCTCGTCCGTTTCGTTGAAGCCCATAGCGACTACCATATCGTCACGTCTGATAGTAAATATCGTTGGCTTAACAGATTTGTCCCCGGCTATGATGTTTACTATCTAGCCGAGGGTGATAAGAATCCCTATCTAGTGGTCCACACTAATCTTGAGATTGAGCGCGAGCAAAACATCCGTCGTTTACGGATGATGCGCCTAAGAGAACTAGCGTCACGCAGTGAGTGAGACTAGACACTCATGACGGGTTATCAACTTCGGTATGACTCGTGGCACCAAAGAATGCCAATGAACCAACTGCAAGCATAAAAAAATTTACCCGCAGATTTCATGTGGATTACAGTTGTCTGTTGGCAAGACATGCCATGACGATTTTAACCAACTCGATCAGTCGACTAATAATTTACGCGTACATACGGGCAATGACAAAGCCTGGAGCGCGTTGCGTCATATTGCCAGTAACTGGCCATTGTCGCACCAGACGCCCATTCTTTTGCAGGGTCCAAAGGGCTCTGGCAAAACTCACTTGATGCGAGCATTCGAGCAACAAATTCGTTCCCGAGACAATGAAGTCACCGTTTCTTGGCAAAGCTGTAGAGCAATCTTTGACGACTATTTTCGGCAGCAATCACGCCTGAAATATGTGGCACCATCCACCAATCGTCACCATATCGATATTTTACTTTTGCATTCCTTTGCCGCCATACAAGACAGCTTGGGGCTACAGGACTTATTCGTCCAGTTAATTGACGCCATGATCCAAAAAGCAAAACTTGTTATCATCGAGGTCCGCCATCTACCAAGTGATAACGCCCTTGTAGCACCACATCCAGATGCGCTTTATCTACCAAGTTATAAGTCATTTTTTCAGCAATGCTCACAGTTAAGAATAACTGAAACGCAAGACGATTAGAGACACATTTTCTTAAAGGTACCTGGTCGCCAAGGGCGCCGTCAATGCGGCGACCCTGGTTTGAAAAAAACTTTTATGTTTTCAGGGTGGGGAGCGAAACAACTTGTTGGTTCACCCCACGGCGCGCCATCCGGTTTAACTACCCCTGAATTTCGTCAAAAATATGAACTGCAACTAGGTATCATTACCGCTTTTGATCGTGCCTACTATGGGCGCAAACACTGCGTAACCTACCTGCAACACATCCTGGACATCTAGCCCAGACCATAATTCAAACACCAATTTAGGATCCGCATCCCCATCAGCTAGGTAGTAGTGGCAAGCCTTAGGAACGAATTTATTATACACCTTGCCATCGACGCTGCTTATGATGTGGTACTCTTTATTTGACTCACAGAAATCGATCAAAGATTGCACTCTGTCACACCAAAATTGCCCAGTCAGCATGTGCGGATCTAGGTCTAAAAATCTTAGCTCATCGTATTTCCACACCTTACCAACACGCTTGAAAAAGGCATGAAGTGCTATAGACGATTCTTCGAAGCTTTTGCGACGCGGATCCATACCCACCTCCATCCTGTCGGGGGTATCGGAGCATGGCGGGCGGGGCTTGAGGGGATTTTACAATCGCTGAGGTTAAGACCAGGATATAAAGACGAATTTGATGAGAGATTACTGATCGTGCAAACAACTTGACGCTAGTGATTACGAGGCAACCCTACGACCGCTCATGCTCACCCACATGATCCCTGATCTTGACATCAAGTGCGCCAACCCGGTGGTCATGATTCTCCACGCGGCGCTCCATCCGGTCATACTGCTCCTCACCTATTTTTGAAGGCATGACGATCTAAGGCACTTTCATCATGACTTATCGGCTGTAATCAATCACCACAGCCCTGGTCATTCTCGTATAGCTGCACACTAGAATCCCGGAGATTAAGTAGAACCGTGTGGGGCCGCGGCATCGCCCTGGAATTAGACAGCGGCGAAAAAACCACGCACTGAGTGACGCTTTCGAACCAAAATTCGCCCGAAATCATCTGTGGCTCTAGCCCTAAAAACTTAAGCTCCTCATAAATCCAAATTCGGCCAACCCGCTTGAAAAAAGCGTGCAAATCTCTGGAATTCTGCACAAATATTTTGTGCCGAGGATCCATAGCCACCTCCACCCTGGGATAGGTATCGGCGCGTGGCGGTAGGGGCTTTAGGAGACATCATAATCCCGGGAGCTATGATCAGGATATAGAGACGAAATTGGCGGCAGATTACTGATAGTTTAAACAGTTTTATGTGCGGCAGAACCCAGCGACTTTACGACCGCTCATGCTCTACCACATGATCCCTGACCGTGACCACTAGCGCGCCATTGCGGTGGTCATGAGTCTCAACCTTGAGCTCCATACGGTCATACTGCTCCTCCCTCAACTTTGACGGCGAGACGATCTCAATCACTTTGGCGATGCTAGCTTTGATCTCTTCCATAGTCACACTCATTTTGTGGAAGGAATGATGAAGCTGGTTGATGGAGTAGTTGGTAGTACTGGCATGAACTTCGAACCTGCTGTTAAGGTCTTTTACATCGGTCTTCAGCTCCGCGACATCGGTCTTCAGCTCCGCGACATCGGTCTTCAGCTCCGCAACATCGGTCTTCAGCTCCGCAACATCGGTCTTCAACACCGCGACATCGGTCTTAAGCTCACCAATCTCTGAGCCCATACGCTGGATGGTGGGATGCTCGTCGATAGCTTCGTTGACGACAGTTTTGATTGTGACCTTGAGGGTGGTTTCGTCTAGCTGCACGCTGGGATCCTTGAGATTAAGTGGGACCTTGTGGGCCCCCGTGAGGGACCGTGTTAACGCCGTGGCGTGGGGTACCATAGCACTGGTTGGGGGTGGGTGGAATGGGAGAGGAGGGGGTGGGAGCGGACATCTGGTAAGTAGCCGGAAGGATTGGGGCATCGCCAGCAGGAGGCTAAAGTTTGTTTTAACTTGAACAACCACGATGCAAAGCAGCGAGAGTGACTATCACAAATTATTCTCTCCGCATTTTTTTCCGAGCACGGACATCAAAGGAATTCTTCCTATGTCACTCGCATTAGCGAAATGAGCTGATCATACTAGTCGGCAATCAGAAATTTCTCCGAGGCGATATTATGCGCGTTCCATCACTAGTCGGGTACACAGCATCAAATAAAGCCATTTACCAGTACGAGACCAGCAATCCCGATGAGCTTCGTGAGCGAATTACACGCTTTAGCCAGGAAGAACATTTCGACGCAGTAGCTGTTTTTTCCTACTTACAGTTAGTATACTGGCGAAAGTATGGCGAAGACTCTTTAGACTTCATGACTGCCTCAAATATGCTTTCCGCTCACTTTCGCTTGGTTTCGGCGGAATTCAAGGAGGTACACTCTAAGAAACTAAGGATCGTCACCACCATCGACCTTGCCAAATATGGGCGTCAACATTGTGTGCCTTATCTCCAAAAAATCTTGGACTTTTAGGCCTGCCCATAAATTAATCATTAGATCTGGGTCGGTATCACCATCAGCCAAATAATAGACGTCTGCCTTAGGCATGAATTTATTGAATACCTTACCGTCCGAGTTACTAATGATGTGATAACCTGGATTTGCTTCGCAAAAGGTTATCAACATGTGCACACTTCCCGGCCAAAATTCGCCGGTCATCATCTGAGGCTCTAAGTCCAAAAACTGAAGCTCTTCGTATATCCAAATTTTGCCGACCCGCTTGAAGAATGCTTGCAGCTCTCGCGACGAGTCTTCAAATTTTTTGCGCCGAGCATCCATACCCGCCTCCACCCTAAGGGGTATCGGCGCCTGGCTGTTAGGTCTTGAGGTGACATCTGAATCACGGAACCTAGGGCGTGACTAAAGAGGAAAAATTCCCTGCAAATTTTAATAAGTCCAAATTATCTAATTAACCGTCAACGAAAACCAATAACCCTACGACCGCTCATGCTCACCAATATGATCCCTGACCGTAACCTCAAGTGCGCCAATGCGATGGTCATGGTTGTCCACGCGGCGCTCCATCCGGTCATACCGCTCCTCGCGGTATCTTTGAAGGCATGACGATCTCAATCACTTTGTTGAGACCTGACTTGATCTCTTCCATGTCCACACTCATTTTGTGGAAGGAATCGTGGAGCTTGTTGATGGAGTAGTTGGTAGTCCTGGCATGAACTTCGAACCTACTGTTAAGATCTCTGACATCGGTCTTCAGCACCGCGACATCGGTCTTCAGCACCGCGACATCGGTCTTAAGCACCGCAACATCGCTCTTAAGCTCACCAATCTCTGATCCCATCCGCTGGATGGTGGGATGCTCGTCGATAGCTTCTTTGACGACTGTTTTGATTGTGACCTTGAGGGTGGTTTCGTCTAGCTGCACGCTGGGATCCTTGAGATTGGCTGGAACCGTGTGGGACCATGGCAATGCCGTGGTGTGGGGTAACATAGCACTGGTTGGGGGTGAGTGGAATGGAGTAGGAGGGGGTGGGCGCGGACATCTGGTAAGTAGCCGGAAGGATTGGGGCATCGCCAGCAGGAGGCTAAAGTTTGTTTTAACTAGAACAACCACGCTGCAAAGCAGCGAGAGTGACTATAGCAAATTATTCTCTCCGCATTTTTTTCCGAGCACGGACATCAAAGGAATTCTTCCTATGTCACTCGCATTAGCGAAATGAGCTGATCATACTAGTCAGCAACCAGAAATATCTCCGAGGCGATATTATGCGCGTGCCATCACTAGTCGGGTACACAGCATCAAGAAAGGCGATATACCAGTACGACACAAGCGTAATGGGGCATCTTGATGACAAATTAAAAGACTTCACTCAAGAAGATCACTTCGACGCGGCAGCTGTATTTTCCTACTTACAATTTGCTTATTGGCGTAAGTATGGAGAGAACTCGCATGATTATATCGATGCTACCGCCATGCTGGCTAAACATCGATCCAAGATGAAGCCGGATACTCTATCTCACTACGCGATCGCTCTAGGTATCGTCACTGCCTTTGATCACTCGCAGTACGGTCGCAAACTTTGTGTACCCTACCTCAAAGAAATCTCGATCACTTAGTCGCGATCCAAATTCAAAACCGAGATTAGCATCGGCATCACCGTCAGCCAAATGGTACGTAATCGCCCCTTCCACAAGTTTATTGTAGAACACGCCATCTTTAAAGCTAACTATATGATAACCCGGATTGGACTGACAGAATTCAACCAGAACCGGCACTGCATTAGCCAGAAATTCACCTCCAATCATGTGCTGATCTAGATCGAGAAACGCCAGCTCATAGGGAAGCCAAATTTTACCTATGCGCTTAAAAAAAGCGTTAAGCTCACTCGCAACTTGATCGAATGTCTGGCGTTGCGGATCCATACCCACCTCCACCCTTAGAAGGGTATCGGCGAATTACGGCAGGGGCTTGAGGGACTCCTGGAATCACGGGAGCTAAGACCAGGCTAAAGAGACGAAATTGGTGACAGATTGTCTTTAGCACAAGCGAGTTGACGCCAGTGATTACGAAGAAACCCTACGACCGCTCATGCCCACCCACACGATCCCTGATCTTGACCTCAAGCGCACCAATGCGGTGGTCATGATTCTCCACGCGGCGCTCCATCCGGTCATACTGCTCCTCACGTATCTTTGAAGGCATAACGATCTCAATCACTTTGTTGAGACCTGACTTGATCTCTTCCATATCCACACTCATTTTGTGGACGGAATCGTGGAGCTTGTTGATGGAGTAGTTGGTAGTCCTGGCATGAACTTCGAACCTACTGTTAAGGTCTCTGACATCGGTCTTCAGCTCCGATACGTCGCTCTTCAGCACCGATACGTCGCTCTTCAGCTCACCAATCTCTGATCCCATCCGCTGGATGGTGGGGTGCTCGTCGATAGCTTCGTTGACGACTGTTTTGATTGTGACCTTGAGGGTGGTTGCGTCTAGTTGCACGCTGGGATCCTTGAGATTAAGTGGGACCTTGTGGGACCGTGTTAACGCCGTGGTGTGGGGTAACATAGCACTGGTTGGGGGCGGGTGGAATGGGAGAGGCGGGGGTGGGCGCGGACATGTGGTAAGTGGTCGAAAGGATTGGGGGGGGCATCGGCAGCAGGAGTCTAGAGTTTGTTTGAACTAAAACCATCCTCTGGCTACTTGGCAAAGTACACGGTCATTTCGATTACTGTGGCACCAACCTTGATCATGTCGCCTCTTGCCCCCCGTCGCTTTTAAGCAATGACATCTTGATGCCAGAGACTATGTCGCTCGCAACACACCCAAGCAAGTGCTAGTCCGTTTCTGCAGGTCTGAGTCCTAAGTTCAGCAGAAGGATTTACTCATGAGGGAAGTTTCGACGCTTGTTGGCTATACGCGCACCCAAAAGGAAATTCATCAGTATAGTTTGGACCCTTTGAGAGACGAGCCTACGGTCGCACCAGATTTCACACCTGAAGACTGTTTTGATGCCGTAGCTGTTTTCACACATTTACAAATAGTCTACTTGCGTAGGTATGGCGAGGATTCTCAGGAGTACCGCGACGGTCTCAAAATGTTGACCTTTCATACGGCTCGAACTACGACGCATTTTCGTGCGAGCCAAAAAGATATGCTAGGCATCGTTACGGTTCTTGATCTTGCTAAGTACGGGCGCAAACATACTGTTTCCTATCTTAAAGAGCTCGTCTAGACTAAGCCTAGTTTCGAAGTCAAATACCAAATCTGGATCCGCATCACCGTCCGCTAGGTAGTAATGGCTCCCATTAGCGACAAACCTATTGTAAACAAGAGGCAAGTGGAAGCTAATGACATGATATTCTGGGTTGGCCGCACAGAAATCGGTAAGCAACTGCTCTTTACCCTGCCAGAATTCACCCGTCAGGGTATCCGGCTCAAGGTCCAAGAACTTTAGCTCATCGTAAATCCAAACGCGACCAGCTCGCTTTAGAAAATAAAAAAAATCGTCTGAATTTTCACGAAACATTTTGACCCGCGGATCCATACCCGTTCCCTCCACTTGGGGGAGGTATCGGCGATGGGCAGCGGAGTCTTGAGGCGCCTTTGTAATCGCGGGAAATAAGACCAAATTATGTACACGAAATAATCAACAACTTGCCAATAGCCCAAACTTGCTAACCTGCGCTAAAGGACGTCCAATCTTCGACCGCTCATGCTCACCCACATGAACCCTGACCGTAACCTCAAGTGCGCCAATGCGATGGTCATGGTTGTCCACGCGGCGCTCCATCCGGTCATACTGCTCCTCACGTATCTTTGATGGCATGACGATCTCAATCACTTTGTTGATATCAGATCGGATGTACTCCACCACCGCAGCGTTCGGTATTCTCGTCTAGCTGCACGCTGGAATCCTTGAGGTTAAGTAGGACCGTGTGGGGCCGCGGCGTCGCCGCGGAGTTAAACAGTGCCGAAAAAATCACGCGCTGAGTGACATATTAGTTGAACTACCAATATCATCCATAACCCGAACAAACAGGTAGTAAAAACCTCACAGCTCCGGAATATTAGGCAAGGAAGGCGCATGCTCGTTCCATCACTAGTCGGCTATACATCATCACAAAAAACTCATTTACCAATACGACACCAGCAACCCTGAAGAGCTCAGTCATAAAATCGCGGATTTTAGCGACGAGGATCACTTTGATTCGATTGCCGTCTTTTCCTACCTGGAATTTGTCTACTGGCGTAAGTACGGTGAGGATTCTCTTGACCTAAAGAGTGCGACAAACATGCTCTTTTCTCACAATCGACTGGTGCCGGCTGAATTCTTCAAGACACACGCAAAGAAACTAGGTTTAATCACCGCTATTGATCTTGCCAAGTATGGACGTTGCCTTTGCTTGCCTTATCTCCAAAAAATCTTGGATATTTAGGTGTGCCCATAAATCAATCATGAGATCTGGATTATCGTCTCCGTCAGCTAAAAAGTAGAAGTGTGAAGATGGAATGAACTTATTGAACACCTTACCTTCTGTACTACTAATGATGTGATAGCCGGGATTTGCCTTACAAAACTCGGTCAAATTAGAAACACCGTCCGACCAAAATTCGCCCGAAATCATCTGTGGCTCTAGCCCTAAAAACTTAAGCTCTTCATAAATCCAAATGCGGCCAACCCGCTTGAAAAAAGCGTGCAAATCTCTGGAATTCTGATCAAATATTTTGTGCCGAGGATCCATAGCCACCTCCACCCTGGGATAGGTATCGGCGCGTGGCGGTAGGGGCTTTAGGAGACATCATAATCCCGGTAGCTAGGATCAGGATATGGAGACGAAATTGGCTGAAGATTACTGATAGTTTAAACGGTTTTATGTGCGGCAGAACCCAGCGCCTTTACGACCGATCATGCTCTCCCACATGATCCCTGACCGTAAACTCAAGCGCGTCAATTCCGTGGTCATGATTATCGATGCGCATTTCCATACGGTCATACTGCTCCTCGCGCATTTTTGATGGCATGACGATCTCAAGCACTTTGTTGAGACCTGCTTTCATCGACTCCGTGTCTACACTTGCTTTGTATCATACTCATCGAAGGGACCTTCGGCCAAAGTTTTGATTATGATATTTTGGTTTAGTCTCGTTTAGCTGCAAGCCGAAACGTTGTAGGAAATTGTGGGTCGAGGGCTTAGGAAATTTTTTAGATGGTTGACCCAAATAAGATTTCGCGGAGCGACATCTTTAAATATCAATTCATAAATGTAGCAGGCAGAAAAATTGGGTGTTAACAAGGCAATTGATTTGCAAATCATAGCTGGAGCGACTCAATGATTATCGCATCGCTAGTCGGTCATACATCATCAAACAAAAATATCTATCAATACGATCCGAGACATCTTGATCATTTAGCTAAAATGGTTGCAGGATTTACCGAGGAGGATCATTTTGACTCAGCTGCTGTATTCTCATACTTACAGCTGGTCTGCTGGCGAAAATACGGCGAGGACTCTAGAGAATTTCTCTTGGCCACTGGTCTTCTGTATTTTCACAGATCTTCAATGTCTGATGAATTTCGCAAGGCCCATGAGGTTAAGCTACGCATCATCACCGCCTTTGATCTTGCTAATTTTGGCCGCAAACAGTGCGTGTCCCACCTGCAAGCTCTCCTGGATGCCTAACCTCGCTCCCAGTTCTAAAAATAAATCTGGGTCTGCGTCACCGTCAGCTAGATAATAAATGCGTGCAGCAGGTACAAACTTGTTGTAGACCGCCTGTTGAAAGCCACTGATGATTTGATATTCAGGATTTGACTTACAAAACTCGACCAGTGACTGAACTCTGTCTGATCCAAACTCGCCCGTCAGCATTTCTGGCTCTAAATCCAAAAACTTTAGCTCGTCGTAAATCCAAACCTCCCCGCTCGCCGGAAGAAAGCATGAAGTTCCCTCGATGTCTCCTCGAAGAATTTGCGCCACGGATCCATAACACCCCTCCCTGGGAGAGGTGTCGGCGCATGATGAGAAGGCCTTGAGGCGACTTCGGAACAGTCGGACCTAAGATCCCGCTTTGGATGCGAAGTTGCTGCCAGCTTGCAAGAATCTCAAACGTGCTTACGGGTAATGGTAGCCAGATACCCTACGATCGCTCCTGCTCACCCACACGATCCCTGACCGTAACCTCAACCGCGCGGGTCCGGCGGTGATGATTCTCTACAAGCAGTTCCATCTCGTAATACTGCTACTCGCGCACCTTTGATGGCATTACAATCTCAAACAATTTCTACATATCAGAGCGCATATCCTCCAGCATCAAACCCTGACGCTGCTGGTCAATGCTCATGTCACTCGCAATGCTCAAGCGGCAATGGTAGCACTCTTGTGCGCAACGAATTCATTAACCTAATCCGGACTACGATAGCCATGATCACCCACTCTCTAGTTGGATATACTTCGTCGAGTAAGCCAATTTATCAGTATCACACCATAGAAATTGATACTCTCGAGAAATTGGTGTCGCATTTCTCACCCGAGGATCACTTTGACGCTTTTGCAGTATTTTCGTATCTACAGTTGGTATACTGGCGGCGATACGGCGACGAATGCAGGGATTACATAAGCTGTCAGGTGATGCTCAAAATATTTGAGCAGAATTTGCCCAAGGAATTTCTTAGCGAAAATAAAGCCACATTAGCGATTGTCACCGCTATTGATCTTTCCAATTACGGGCGCAAACATTGTGTAGCCTATTTGCAGGAGCTCTTGGATACTTAGTCGAGATTCAAAGTCAAAAAACAACCCTGGGTCCGAATTGCCATCGGCTAAATGATAACTAAATGCGTCGGGTACATACTTATTATAAATTTTACGGCCACTGCAGCTGATCACGTGATATTTGGGATTTTCTTCGCAAAAATCGATGAGCGACTGCACTTTATCGCCCCAAAATTCACCTGTCATCATGTCGGGCTCCAAATCAAGGAATTTCAATTCCTCATAGATCCACACCTTGCCGACCTGCTTGAAAAACTGCTGCAGTTCGTCTGCAGTGACATCGAATATCTGTCGCCTCGCGCCCATAGCCACCTCCATACCAACTCTTTATCGGTCATTGACAGGCATGCCTTGAGGTTCGCTGATAAAACATAGATGCAAGTGGTCGGTTCAACGGGCGAATTGATGTATTCTTTGTATTAGAAGGTAGGCAAGTGCCTAAAACCTATCGCAGAGTGCGTGTACGCCTGAAGCTTGGCTACTTCGCGAATAAACGCGGCAACCGACATGTTAAGTTGGCGGCCGTGGTTTAAAGAAAAGATTCTTGATGTTATCCGGTGGGCAAAGCGAGCTAGAGCAGGGTCAAAACTGAACGTACTGAGAAGTACCGAGAATGAACAGCCCTACGATCGGCCATGCTCGCCCACATGATCCCTGACCTTGACCTCAAGTGCGCCAATCCGGTGGTCATGATTCTCCACGCGGCGCTCCATCCGGTCATACAGCTCCTCACGTATCTTTGCAGGCATGACGATCTCAATCACTTTGTTGAGACCTGACTTGATCTCTTCCATATCCAGACTCAATTTGTGGACGTTATCATGGAGCTTGTTGATGGAGTAGTTGGTAGTCCTGGCGTGAATTTCGAACCTGCTGTTAAGGTCCCTGACATCGGTCTTAAGCTCCGCGACATCGGTCTTAAGCTCCGCGACATCGCTCTTCAGCTCCGATACGTCGCTCTTCAGCTCACCAATCTCTGAGCCCATCCGCTGGATCGTGGGATGCTCGTCGATAGCTTCGTTGACGACAGTTTTGATTGTGACCTTGAGGGTGGTTTCGTCTAGCTGCACGCTGGGATCCTTGAGATTAAGTGGGACCACGTGGACCCCCGTGAGGGACCGTGTTAACGCCGTGGTGTGGGGCACCACAGCACTGGTTGGGGGTGGGTGGAATGGAGGAGGCGGGGGTGGGAGCGGACTTGTGGTAAGTGGTGATTACTGTGGCACCAACCTCGTTAAGTCGAATCAACCATTGATCATCGAAGCATCAGCTAGCAACTTGCCACTAGACCAAACGAAATCACCCGAGCGAAAGTGCATCCATCCTTAGATTGATCACGTCGCATCTCGCTCCCGTCGCTTTTAAGCAATGACATCTTGATGCAAGAGCATATGTCACTCGCAACATCCCCCAGCAGGAGCTAATACCTTGCAGGTCTGGACCTTTAATTAAGCTGGAGGATTAACTTAGGATGGATGTTCCAACACTCGTAGGCTATACGCGCACCCGCAAAGAAATTTACCAGTATAATCTTAACAATTTGAGGGACGAGACTGCGGTGGCGCCAAATTTCTCAAGCGAAGATTATTTTGATGCCATAGCTGTTTTCACACATTTGCAACTCGTATACTTGCGAAAGTATGGCGAGGAATCGCATGAATTCCGCGACGGCCTTAAGATGTTACTACTTTATACTCGTCACACCACTGTTGAGTTTCGGGATAGCCAAAAAGCACTGCTAGGAATCGTCACGGTTTTTGATCTTGCTAAGTACGGGCGCAAACACACCGTGTCCTATCTGAAAGAGCTCATCTAGGTTGAGACGTGTCTCGAAGTCAAACATCAAATTTGGATCAGCGTCACCGTCGGCAAGGTAGTAAATACACGCATCAGGGACAAACTTATTGTAAACATGTGGAACATGACAACTAATAACATGGTACTCGGGGTTTGCAGTGCAAAAATCTGTCAGCACCTGCTCCTTACCCTGCCAGAATTCACCCGTGAGGGTGTCCGGCTCCAGGTCCAAGAACTTTAGCTCATCGTAGATCCAAACGCGACCAGCTCGCTTAAGAAAATAATAAAGCTCGTCTGAGGTATCACGAAACATTTTGACCCGCGGATCCATACCCGTTCCCTCCACCTTGGGGGAGGTATCGGCGATGGGCAGCAGAGTCTTGAGGCGTATTTGTAATCGCGGGAAATAAGACCAAGTTATGTACAAGAAATAATCAACAACTTGCCAATAGCCCAAACTTGCTAAACTGCGCAAAAGGACGTCCACGCTACGACCGCTCATGCCCACCCACACGATCCCTGATCTTGACCTCAAGCGCACCAATGCGTTGGCCATGATTCTCCACGCGGCGCTCCATCCGGTCATACTGCTCCTCGCGCATCTTTGATGGCATGACGATCTCAAGCACTTTCTTGATATCAGACCGCATATCCTCCATCATCACACCCTGACGCTGCTGCTTTATGAATAACTGGTTGATCGCTTGAGTGTTAGTTCTAGTTTGGATCTTGAGTTCGGCAACATCGCTCTTCAGCTCACCAATCTCCGATCCTATCCGCTGGATGGTGGGATGCTCATCAATAGCTTCGTTGACGACTGTTTTGATTGTGACCTTGAGGGTAGTCTCGTCTAGCTGCACGCTGGGATCCTTGAGATTGATTGGAACCGGGTGGAACTTTGGCAATACCGTGGTGTTAGACAGCGGCGAAAAATCACGCACTGAGTGACATATTAGTTGAAGTACCAATATCATTCGTAACCCGAACAAGCCGGTGCTAAAAACCCTTACAGCTTCGGAATACCAAGAAAGGAAGGAGCATGGTCATCCCCTCACTAGTCGGCTATACATCATCAAAAAAACTCATTTACCAATACGACACCAGCAACCCTGAAGACCTCAGTCATAAAATCTCGGATTTTAGCGACGAGGATCACTCTGATTCGATTGCCGTCTTTTCCTACCTGGAATTTGTCTACTGGCGTAAGTACGGTGAGGATTCTCTTGACCTAAAGAGTGCGACAAACATGCTCCTTTGTCACAATCGACTGGTGCCGGCTGAATTCTTCAAGACACACGCAAAGAAACTAGGTTTAATCACCGCCATTGATCTTGCCAAGTATGGACGTTGCCTTTGCTTGCCTTATCTCCAAAAAATCTTGGATATTTAGGTGTGCCCACAAATCAATCATGAGATCTGGATTATCGTCTCCGTCAGCTAAAAAGTAGAAGTGTGAAGATGGAATGAACTTATTGAACACCTTACCTTCTGTACTACTAATGATGTGATAGCCGGGATTTGCCTTACAAAACTCGGTCAAATTAGAAACACCGTCCGACCAAAATTCGCCCGAAATCATCTGTGGCTCCAGCCCTAAAAACTTGAGCTCTTCATAAATCCAAATTCGGCCAACTCGCTTGAAAAAAGCGTGCAGCTCTTCAGAAGTCTGATCAAATATTTTGTGCCGAGGATCCATAGCCACCTCCACCCTGGGAGAGGTATCGGAGCATGGCGGTAGGAGCTTTAGGGGATTTTATAATCTCGGGAGCTAGGATCAGGATATAGAGACGAAATTGGCGGCATATTACTGATAGTTTAAACAGTTTTATGTGTGGCAGCACCCAGCGCCTTTACGACCGCTCATGCTCACCCACATGATCCCTGACCGTAACCTCTAGCGCGCCAATGCGGTGGTCATGATTCTCCACGCGGCGCTCCATCCGGTCATACTGCTCCTCGCCTATCATTGATGGGATGACGAACTTAATCAATTTCTTCAAATCCGAGCGCATGTCCTCCAACATCACACCCTGACGTTGCTGCTCAATGATTAATTGGTTGATGGCTTACGTGTTTGATCTAGTGTGGATCTTAAATTCAGCAACACCACTCTTTAGCTCACCAATCTCTGAGCCCATCCGCTGGATGGTGGGATGCTCGTCGATGGCTTCGTTGACGACGGATTTAATTGTCGACTTGAGGTTAGTCTCGTTTAGCTGCACGCTGGGATCCCTGAGATTGAGTGGGACCACGCCACCGATATAGTCTCTGACTGACGGATCCAATCAATGGCTAAGTGACATCGTACAAGTGCCGCTCATGTCACTAGCGGGCTCAAAACGATGATGGTAACACACGAAAGACTAAAAACTTGACACAGAGGAATCCCCATGAATATCCCTTCAATAGTCGGGTACACGTCATCGGCGAAGTGTATTTATATGTGCAATATTAGTGATTCCGAGAATCTCAGTAAAGTGACTAAAGGATTTAGCCATGAGGATCATTTTGACGCGATCGCCGTTTTTTCTTTTTTGCAATTAATCTTCTGGCGCAAGTATGGTGATGTTTCTCAGGATTTTCAGGACGCAACAGACATGTTAACGTCTCATGGACTTTTAATTAACGGAAAGTTCCGTATTCAACATGCGAAACGTCTAGGTATCGTTACCGCATTTGATCTTGCCAACTATGGGCGTAACCATTGCGTACCCTATCTGCAAGAACTCCTCGCCACTTAGCGCCCCCCACAAATCCACCATGAGACTTGGATCGTTATCCTTATCCGCCAGGTAATAGATTGAGGCATCTGGTATGTATTTATTAAACACCTTGCCATCAAGACCGCTGATGATGTGGTATTCGGGATTGGCATTACAGAAATCAATCAATGTTTGGACCCTATCTGATCCAAACTCGCCCGTCAGCATTTCTGGCTCTAAGTCCAAAAACCTAAGCTCATCGTAAATCCAAACCTTACCCGCCCGCTTGAAAAAAGCATGAAGGTTTCGGGATGACTCACGAAACAACTTGCGATTCCCCTCCATACCCACCTCCACCCTCGGAGTGATATCGGACCATGGTGCCGAGGCCTTTAGGCGATGCCTGCATCTTGGCGACTAAGCCAGCGATTTGAATACTAGGTCACGCTTAATTTGCGACAGATTCAAACTGGCAAAGATCCGTAAAATGCCTGTATGTCCTGCACGCCCATGCTAACCCACATGATCCATGACCGTAACCTCAAGTGCGCCAATGCGTTGTTCATGGCGTGACATATCAATTTGAGAACCTATGTCACTCGCACCAGCCGATATTTTCTGTTAATCACTACCTGGTTTGTGTCACCGAGTCACCAAAAGGCCCTACCAAAAATGGAAGTCCCAAGTCTTGTCCCATCACTGGTCGGTTATACCTCGTCAAATAAAGTAATTTACCAATACGACCTACGAGGTTCCGAAAAAGTAAATGAAATAGTTTCAGGCTTTACGCAAGCAGACCATTTTGACTCAGCTGCGGTATTCTCATACCTGCAGCTGGTCTATTGGCGAAAATACGGGGAGGATTCCCTGGAATTTATTTCAGCGACAGATATGCTGTATCTCCACAATACCTCATTGACGGATGAATTCAGTGAGTCCCACGCTAAGGCGCTAGGCATCATTACTGCGTTTGATCTTGCTAAATTTGGTCGCAAACATTGCGTGTCCCACCTGCAAGGTCTCCTGGACACCTAACCGCGTCCCTAATTCAAAATACAAATCCGGGTCCGAATCGCCGTCAGCTAAGTAGTAGATACGTGCATTAGGGACAAACTTGTTAAACACCTTCAGTTGAAAACCGCTTACAATATGGTACTCAGGATTTGACCTACAGAAGTCGAGTAAAGACTGAGCATGGCACGAACGAAACTCACCAGTCATCATCTGAGGCTCTAAGTCCAAAAATTTAAGCTCTTCGTAAATCCACACCTTACCCACTAGCTTGAAAAAAGCATGAAGGTCTCTTGATTGCTTTTCAAACTTTTCGCGCCGAGGATCCATAGCCACCTCCACCCTGGGAGAGGTATCGGAGCATGGCGGTAGGGGCTTTAGAGGATTTTGTAATCGCGGGGGTTAAGACCAGGATATAGAGACGAATTTGATGATAGATTACTGATAGTCCAAATAACCTGAGGCGGGTGATAACGAAAAGACCGTACCTAGTACACCAGCGCATGTAGCACCCCCACTAGCGTTGTTGCATGCTAGTGCGAGTGCCGCGGAATGATTCTGCAGCCAATCTTCTAAGGTGCTATATGCTGCGATTTTACACGCGCAAATGC
>Ga0194132_10001520_pt1 | contig 46672 bp, 40 predicted proteins | sample TA2KigOf80mmetaG_FD_148612 | JGI IMG/M metagenome (GOLD analysis project Ga0194132, IMG submission 148612) | Freshwater microbial communities from Lake Tanganyika, Tanzania - TA2015054 Kigoma Offshore 80m | ecosystem: Environmental > Aquatic > Freshwater > Lake | place: Tanzania: Lake... | reverse complement strand
TTGAACCACATGCTCCACCGCTTGTGCGGGCCCCCGTCAATTCCTTTGAGTTTCAGCCTTGCGACCGTACTCCCCAGGCGGCATACTTAACGCGTTAGCTCCGGCACGAACCAAATGAATGGCTCACACCAAGTATGCATCGTTTAGGGCGTGGACTACCAGGGTATCTAATCCTGTTTGCTACCCACGCTTTCGTGTCTCAGCGTCAGTCATGGTCCAGAAAGCCGTCTACACAGCAGGTGTTCCTCCTGATATCTACGCATTTCACCGCTACACCAGGAATTCCGCTTTCCTCTCCCACACTCAAGCCTCCCAGTTTTCGATGCACCCTCCCAGTTGAGCCGGGAGATTTCACACCGAACTTAGAAAACCGCCTACACACTCTTTACGCCCAGTAACTCCGAACAACGCTTGCTGCCTACGTATTACCGCGGCTGCTGGCACGTAGTTAGCCGCAGCTTCTTCTTCAGGTACCGTCATTATCGTTCCTGCCGAAAGAGCTTTACACCCCGAAGGGCTTCATCACTCACGCGGCGTCGCTGCATCAGGGTTTCCCCCATTGTGCAAGATTCCCCACTGCTGCCTCCCGTAGGAGTCTGGCCCGTGTTTCAGTGCCAGTGTGGCCGTGTGCCCTCTCAGGCCGGCTACCGATCGTTGCCTTGGTGGGCCGTTACCCCGCCAACAAGCTAATCGGCCGCGGACTCCTACTCCAGCGCATTGCTGCTTTCCCTTCTCAGGCTTATGCGGTATTAGCCCCGGTTTCCCAAGGTTATTCCCCACTAGAGTGTAGACGATCCACGTGTTACTCACCCGTACGCCACTTTACTCAGGATTGCTCCCTTTCTCGTGCGACTTGCATGTGTTAAGCGCGCCGCCAGCGTTGATTCTGAGCCGGGATCAAACTCTCATTGAAAATAGTTGAGTTTGATTTGCCGGTTCGTGTTAAAACTCAGAGTCTCTGACGAAAACAAAAATTTGCGTCCAACCAGATTGTCAATGATCTGCCCGTAAACACCGACGATCTTTCGAAAGTCGATGCCACGGCGGCCTCGAAAGCCGTTTCAGGGCACACACCGAAACAGGACTTTGCCCGCTTCGAGTTTTCCCTGGAAAACCGTGTGCAGATTGGGGATTCAGGTCAGCCTCAGCAGGCCTTGACCGATCTCACCGGGCGCTTGTGGGCCCGTGGAACCAATCCGCTTCTTCTACGCGCTATGCGTATACTGCCATCAGCCAGTCTATCGAACTTTTGCGCTGAACGCAAGAGGATTCTGCAGAATTCTTCCCGAAGGTGATCTTTCTGGTCGAACTGGCCGTTTCGCCCTGGGGCTTTGTCCAGTTCTTCCCTCGTTCGCCCTAGCTGCTGGCGACAACTTCAGAGTACCAAACCTTTTCCGGCCTTTGCAAGCGGCGGGCCACTTTTTCTTGCCGTCTACTGCATTTTTTTAGCCGGTTCCCGCTCCGGGGCCGCTTCCTCGCTCAGGATTCGCTGCGCAAGGGCCCGGCCACGCTCGCGCCCATGGCGGGTGGCATGCTCTATCGCAGAGATCAGCATCGACCTTAGGCCACATCGCTCCAATTCGTGAATGGCCACGATGGTTGTTCCGCCCGGCGTGGTTACAGCGTCCCTGAGAACGGCGGGTGCTGGCCGGTTTGACGTACGTGTTTGGCGGCCCCAAGGACGGTCTGCTCCGCCAGCCTTGCCGCCACATCACGGGGCAGACCCATCTTCACACCACCCGCGATTAAGGCCTCGATCACCATGTAGACATAGGCAGGCCCGCTGCCCGACAGCGCCGTAACGACGTCCATCATCTCCTCTTCCACCCAGCACACCGTGCCGACGGGCCTGAAGAGGCTTTCGACCAGCTCACGATCCTCCAGGCGCGCCTCTCCGTTGGGCGCAATGGCTATGGCGCCTTCCTCGACCAGGACGGGGATGTTGGGCATGGCCCGGAAGACGGGACGAGGCGCCCCCAGTTGGTGCTCGACAACGTGCAGCGGCAGAGCGGCCGCCAGTGTGAGGACAATTTGCCCGGGCCCGAGAACGCCAGCGATTTCAGCGGCAAGCCGCGGCACGACGTTCGGCTTCGCGGCCAGTACCACCACGTGGGCGCCCTTGGCCGCTTCGGGATTGCCGCCCGCCGTCACCTGGCATCCGTGCAACTCGCGCAGGGCCCGGGCACGCTCCTCGGTTCGGACCGTCGCCACCACCTCATCCCGGGCGACCACCCCAGCCTTCAGAATTCCTCCGAGGAGTGCCCCGCCCATGTTCCCCGCGCCCAGAATCGCTACTCGCATGTCTCACCCTCCCAAAGCCGGACCACGTGACCGGCGATGCCCGCCGGCCAACCGGAGGCCAGTTCCCGCAGACCGATGTCATTGCCCTGATAGAGGGCGCGCATCGCCTCCTCGAAGCCGGGAAGATTGCCGCCAACGGCAGTGAGGAAACGGCCGGCCGCCATGGCCCGGCGTTTCCGCCGCTGCTCCTCCGGTTCGCGCTTCCGGGCCTCCTCCACGAGACGCCGGAGTGCCGCGGAAACCCCGGCCGGTTGCTCCTCCAGCCACTCCCAATGGATTGGCAGCAGCGTCACCTCGCGCGCCGTCACCCCGAGCTTCGGCCGGCCGCGGCCCGGCTTCCCGGCCCCGGCGCGCGCCAGGACCTCGTCCAGCGTGCCCCGAAGATCGAAGTCTACCTGGCGCCCAGTACGGTCATCGAAGACCAGAAAGACACGCCCGGGGTCCACGTCGAACTGCCGCTTCAGTTCGGCCAGAATCACATCCAGCGCGCCCCGGGCGACGCACAGGTCATCCAGGAAGATCGTGTAGGTCTCCATGAAGACATTTTACCCGGGCTATAATCACTTGTCAATATTATCCGGATATAATACAAGGAGGCGGTGCCGCGCACCGAGGCCCGATGGGCAGTTCGCACTTGGTGCGCTACGGAGCCGCCTTGGCAGAGATCGCCGGTTCGGCGGAGCGCCTCGACGCGGCGAGTGAGGGCGGACCGCCCGGGTCGCATTACAAGAAACGGACGAGCGGCGCACCGGATTCGTTGGTGAGGGGCGCGCCGACGGCCACCGGGCGGCAGGGGGGTCCGATTGAGCGACCCCGCTTCGAAACAGGCCCCGGGGATAGGGCTGGCTGGTTTCCGAGCGCGCACGGTCTCCGGCGCTGCGCTGGGGCGAAGCTTGTGAAAACGGCAGCGTGGACATAGGCCGAGTCCTCATCTCGGAACCCGGCCATCACGTCAGGCCGGCCAACCCGGCGGCGCTGTGCTTTGGGCGACGCGGAACCCGGCCAGACGCCGCTCGAAGGCGTCGATGGGATGGTCGGGATCGAAGGGAAGGCGAAGCAGGGCGTGGATATCCGTTTCGGGGGAGTTGAGTCCTTCAAGCGCCATGGTGGCGGTGGTGAAGTGGCGGCGGGCTGTGGCCAGCGCCGCCTGGTTCACATCCTGCCAACGCCCGTTCGGATAGGCAAAGTGGGTCACCGGCTGGCCCAATTCGGCTTCGAGCCGAGCCTTGGAGCCAAGAATCTCGCGCTCCACGGTCGCAGCATCCGGCAGCTTTGAAAGGATTGGGTGGGTCAGCGTATGCGCTCCGAACTCGATGCCGCCTCGCGCCATCTCGCGGATTTCGTCCCGGGTACAGGGCTCATAGTCCGCCGTAATCCGCTCCGGCACCTGGATGCCAGAGGCCGATTCGAATTCGGCGACGATACGCCGGCGCTCGGCGTCCGGCGCCGCTTTGGCCATCTCGCGCAGCCGCTCAAGACCGGCCGCCTGCTGGTTCTTTGAGAATTCCATGCCCACGGCCCGGAAGGTCTGATGCGGAGTGTTCCTGAAACAGTACCGAAGCCGGTCACCCCACAGCCAGCATTCCCGGTCCATGTAGCCTGTGGTGAGATAGAACAGCACTGGAATGTTGTACTTACGGAAGATGGGGTACGCCACCTGATAGAAGTCGCGGTAGCCGTCATCGACGGTAAAAACCACGGCGTTATCGGGAACCTGGCGGCGCTCACGGATGGACTGCTCGAGCGCGGTCATCGAAAGAATGGTGTACTTCGATGCCAGGTGGGCGCAGTGGCGCTCCAGATTTTCGCGCCAGGGGGCCGGAAACCGGTGATAGAGCAGAATCCGGATGGCGCGCCGGTTCCGCCGCCGGCACAGGTGCAAGACACCGGATTTATTGAAGATCTGCTTGGCTAATTGCCGCATGGGGCAGGGTCTTAACAGTATATCGGAGAGCTTTTTCGAAATTTGCGTTAAGATGCCGGTATGGCGAAACCCGGACTGATCGAAGTGGCCTGCCCCTGCTGCAAGGCGGCGCTCAAAATCGACACCGCCACGGAGACGGTCATCACTTTCAAAGAGGCAGCCAAGGCGCCGGCTTTTGAGGATTTTGGCGCGGCCGTGCAGAAGCTGAAGGGAGAGGCGGCGCGGCGCGACGAGGCCTTTCAGAAGTCGATGCGGGATGAACGCCAGCGCAAGGACGTGCTGAACAAGAAGTTCGATGAACTGTTCAAGCAGGTGAAGGAAGGCCCCGATACCGGCCCTCCGCGGAAGGATATCGATTTCGATTAGGCGCGCACGCGGCGGCCGAAGGAGCTGCTTCCCGGGAAAGTCGATCCCGGTGCGTGGATGATGTGTCCGGGCTTCTTTTGCGGGTCAGGTAGCGGGCAGGCGATCCTCCGCGCGGCGCCATCCGGCGGCCACGGTGGCCGCCACCAGGCTCCAGGCCAGCGGCGCCGGGAACGGCGGATTCAACCGGAGCAGGACAAGCCACCCCACCACGCCGGCCATGGCCGGCACCGCGATCCACCAGCGCTTGCGCACCGCGGCGTGGATGGCCAGGGTGAATGGTACGGCCACCACCAGATCGATGAGGTAATGTTCGCCCAGGCCCAGAGTGGCCACTAATGTGATGACCAGGAACACTGCCGCCGCGATGCGGGCAGGGAGTGAGAGGGTGCTTGCGCGCAGGTAGAGCAACAGGGCCCAGGTGGCGTGCAGAGACGGCAGGGCGTTGCGGGGGGCCTGGGAGTGTCCGGTGTGGGCGGGTCCGGTGGCGGGGCAGATCTGGTAGAGCACGAACGCCGCGGCGCCCGCTGCCGCGAACGAGGCCAGAAGGCGGGTGTCTTTCCAATGACGGGCGTGCGCGATCAGAATGGCCATGGCCAGGGGGAGTGCGGCGTAGACGATCTGGCAGAGAGCTGAAAGCCACGCGGCCCCGGCGACAAGAGCCCGCGCCTCGGCGCTGAAGTCAAGCCCCAGCATCCGGTCAAAGGTGGCGAGTTGCGCATCGAAGGTGGCGGGCTGGAGAGCCGTGGTCCACCAGAGGGCGAACGTGATAGCGATCATCGAGACGGGGGCGAAAGCGGCAAGGAGGAAGTCCGGGAGCGATTCCGGATTTCGAAAGCCGCGCCACGCCAGGATGAGGATGGAGGAGAGGCCGAGAAACGCCCCGATGGCGACGGGCATCGCGAAAGGGTACGGGCCGAGACTGGGGTGAACCTGAAAGTACAACACGCCGAGCGCCGGCGCGGCGGCCATGTTGAACCAGGCCTCGGCGAGCGACGGCTGGGAGGCAAGCCAGAACACCACGCCGCTCATGACGGCGAAAGCGAGGAATGGGGCCGCCACGGCGCGAAACAGCCAGAAGCAGCCGAACACCACGGCGATGAGGCTCAGGAGGGCGGCGCCGAGCGAGATGCGATCCAGGTGGCGGTTCCGGCGGGCCATCAGGCCTCTTATCGGCGAGCTTTCAGCCGATGTGATCTCAGAAACCTATGGATTGGCGCCGCCCGTTCGTTCTTGCCCTGTTCTTTCTCTCGGGCTTTGTCGGCGTGTTGGCCGAGCAGATTTTCGAGCGGCTGCTGAGTGTGGTGATGGGCGGCACGACGCCGGCGGCGGCGACGGTGCTGTTTGTCTACTTCCTGGGTTGCAGCCTGGGCGCCCTGGCCGCGGGACCGCTTCTGCGGCGGACGAAACTGGACCCACTGAAGGCCTATGCGACGGCGGAACTGGCCGTGGCGAAGTATTGCGGGACGGTGCTGACGTTGTTTGATTCGGCACGGCCGTGGTTTGCCTGGCTGCTGGAGTGGGCGGGGCCGGACCCGGGCCTGATGGCGGTGGTGCGGGTGGGCATTGCAAGCGTGGTAGTGCTGCCGGCGGCTTTCGCGATGGGCCTGACGCTACCGTATCTCAGCGGCTTCGCGGCGCGGGTTTCAAACAAACCGGGCGAGTTTCTGGCTCGTTTATACACCTTTAACCTGTTTGGCGCTTCGGCCGCGGCCCTGGCGGCGCCGTACGTGATTTTTCCGGCCATCGGGCTGGATGGCGGGCTGTGGCTTTGCATCGGCGTGGATGTGGCCGTGGCGCTGGCTGTGTTCGGCCTGATGTGGCGGACACGCGGGGAGGCCGGGGCGCCAACGGGTGCGGTGACGCAGGCACCGAATGCCTTCCCCGCCCTGTTGGCGATTGCCTTCACGAGCGGCCTGGTGTTTTTCGCGCTGGAGGTGCTTTGGACTCACATTGTGGCAGCGGCGATCAACAGCAGCGTGTACGCCTTCTCGTCGATGCTGTTCTTCGTGACGCTGGGCCTGGCGCTGGGGTCGCGGGCGGCGGCGGAGACGCTGCGGCGCGGGAAGAGGCCGATGGACCTGGGATTCCTGTTTCTGGCTTGCGCCGGTGTGTTGACTGTTCAGATTCTGCTGTGGCCCGCAGTGCCTGGCAGCATGGCAAGCATGGGCAAGACCGCGTCATCATTTCTTGAAGGCGAGTTGATCCGCTGGCTGCACCTGGGGCTGATGCTGCTGCCGGTGACGTTCCTGTTCGGCATGGTCTACCCGTCCCTGTTTCGCGACAGCCGCTTTTCCGGCGAGAACGCCGCGGCGCTGGTGGGGCGTCTGGGAGCGGTGAATGCGGCGGGTTGCGTGCTGGGAGCACTGCTGGCATCCTTCGTTCTGATCCCCGCCTGGGGCAGTGAAGCGAGCCTGCGCGCCGTGGTGGCGGTGCTTGCCCTGTGCGGGCTGGCGGTGACACTCCTTGAAGGAGGGCGGCGGCGCACGGCCGCGATTGCGGCCGCCGCGGTGACAGTGTTCGCGGTGATCACGCCGGCGTGGAATCGTCTTCAACTCACCAGCGGGCTGAACGTCTACTTCAAGCTGACGAACGTGAAGCGCGATTCGAAGCTGCTTTCATTTCACGAAGACGCCTACGGCGGCATCACGACGGTGGTTGAGACACCGGAGCCGGGCGGGACAACGCGCCGTGTGTTGCTGACGAATGGCAAGTTTCAGGGCGACGATGGCCAGCAGAAGGACGCGCAACTGGCGTTCACGGGCATTCCATCGATGCACCTGGCGCAGTGGAGCGATGCGCTGGTGATTGGATTCGGAACGGGCCACTCGGCGGGCGTCTTGCGAGGACTGGGCTACCAGAGGGTACGGGTGGCGGAGATGGCTCCAGGGATCCTGGCCGCGTCGGGACGCTACTTCCGCGGCATCAACAAGGCAATCCTTGAAGCGCCCAACGTGACGGTGCATGTGGATGATGGACGCAATGTGCTGCTGGCGCATCCGCATCCTCTGGACCTGATTTCGATTGAGATTACGAGCGTATGGTTCGCGGGGGCAACCAATGTGTACAGCCACGAGTTTTACGAACTGGTCCGGGACCGTCTGAAGGCCGGCGGGCGGTTCCAGCAGTGGATTCAACTGCACCATATCAGTCCGCGGGAAGTAGAGTCGATTCTGGGGACGGTGCAGGCAGTGTTTCCGCATGTGAGCTTGTGGCTGTTCGGCGGCCAGGGCGTGATTGTGGCCAGCAAGGATGAGCATCGCCTGCTGCCTGACCGGGTGGCGGCGTTGAAGCAGTTTCTTGTGCACGAACTGGGCGGTGAGCGGCAGGCCGAGAGCTACATGCACGCGCTGCTGCGGTCGAAGCTGGTGGACAGCGGAGCGATGCGGCGTCTGCTTCAGAGAGGGCCGGTGATCAACACGGACTGGAACCGGTTTCTGGAGTACGCCACGCCGCGCTACGCACTGAGCAGCGCGGACTGGCCGGAGATCAACCTGCGGCATCTGGCGCGGCTCTCCGGAGATGCTCCGGCGAGCCCTATTCGTAGCGCAGTGCGTTGATGGGGTGAATGCGCGTGGCCCGGTTGGCGGGCATGAGGGCGGCCATCAGAGCGATGATCGCGAGGAGCGCGGTTGCACCCGCGTAGATGGTCCAACGGCTACCGGTCAATCCAAAGAAGAGACTTTCAGCCACACGCGACAATCCGAACGCGCCCGCCGAACCGGCCAGCGCGCCGACGGCCAGCATCCAGACCACTTCCTTCAAGATCATGGCTCGCACGGCGCCGGGCTCTGCGCCGAGAGCCATGCGGATGCCGATCTCGCGGGTGCGCCGGGCGACACCGTAGGCCAGAACGCCATAGAGTCCGATGGCCGCCAGGAGCGTGGCGAGCGCGGCGAAGGCCATGATGTTGACGGTGAGCAGCCGTTCAGCGAACAGTTGCTCTTCGATCTGGCCGTCCATGGTTTTCAGTTCGCCGACGGGCAGGTTGGGGTCGAGCGAGGCCACCTCGCGGCGGATGAGCGGCAGCAGGTTTTCCGGCGGCAGCGCGGTACGCACGTAGAAGTAAAGCTGCGCCTGGCGCTTCTCCTGGCGGTAGGGCCGGTAAAACACCGGCTTGGGGCTCTCGCGGATGCTGGCGTAGTGCGTGTCCTTCACCACGCCGACGATGGTGTGATCGGGCTTGCTGGCGCCCATGCCGATGGCGCGTCCCAGAACCGCGGCGGTGGAGTTCTCCTTCGGGAAGAATTTCCGGATAAACGCTTCGTTGACCATCACCACCCTGGCGCCGGCCTGGTTGTCCTGTCCGGTGAATTCGCGGCCGGCGACGAGAGGCGCGCCCATGGTTCGCAGATAGCCTGGGCCCACGACGTTGAAGAAAGAGTGGTCGGCGCCGTCGCCATCGGGCGTGTAGCCATCGATGGTGACGTTCTGGCCCCAGTTGCTATCGCCGATGGCGGGCACCATGCTGGCGGAAACGAGCAGGGCTCCGGGCATGGCGGCCAGGCGCTTTTCGAGTTCTTCGTAGAGGGCGAGCGTTCGATCGTCGCTGTACTTGTTGAGAGAGGGGTCCAGTTGGAACAGCGCGAGATGGTCGGTGCGGATGCCGAGTTCGACGCGCATCAGGTTGAGCAGGCTTTGACCGAACAGCCCGGCCGCGATGAGAAGCGCGAGCGAGGCCGACATCTGCATGGCCACCAGGGCGCGGCGGAGAAAGTTCGCGCTGCCGCCGCCCGAGACCTGGCCGGCCTGGTCCTTGAGCGTGACGTTCAGGTCTGGCCGTGAAGCACGGAGGGCGGGGAGGAGTCCGAAGAGCAGCCCGGTCAAGAGGCACAGACCGGCGGAGAAGAGGAACATCGCCGGATGGAGACGGGTTTCGATGTTGACATCGGCCGAAGGCGGAATGCCCGCGGCGATGAGCGCGAGCGTACCGCGAGCGACCACCAGGCCGGCGATGCCCGCCATGGTGGCCAGCACCCAGCTTTCGGTGAGGAGTTGCCTGACGATCTGGCCCCGGCTGGCGCCGATGGCTACACGGACCGCCATCTCGCGTGTGCGTGCGGCGGCGCGGGCGAGCATCAGGTTCGCGACGTTGGCGCAGGCGATGAGCAGCACAAGACCGGTGATGCCCAGCAGGAGGAACACGGGCGTTCGAGCCTCCTGCCGCAACCGGCCGCGGCCGTAGCGGCCTTCGCGCAGGACGATCTGCTTGGCGCGATAGCGGGCGATGAAACGGGCATCGGGATTGGTGAGGGCTCGAATCTCTTCCTCTTTTTCGGCTGCGTAGGCAGGCTGGATATCGATTTGAGCTTTTTCCAGGCTCATTCCGGGCTTGAGGCGGCCGAACACGGGCAGCCAGTGATGCTTGCGGCTCAGCGTGGGGTCGGTTCCGGGTACGAGTTGGGCGCGCATGGAGAGAGTGACGAAGGCGGCTGGCGCGCTGCCGGGGCGCTCGCTTTCGAAACCGGGCGGCGTGACGCCGACGATGGTCATGGGAAAGCTGTTGACGTGGAGAGTGCGATTGAGAACGCCGGGGTCAGAGCCGAGCGTGGTGCTCCAGTAGCGGTGGCCGAGAACGGCGACGGCGTGTGCGCCGGGAGTGAGGTCATCTTCCGGCGTGAGCAGACGGCCGAGCACAGGGCGTACGCCGAGGACCTGGAAATAGTTGCCGGACACCAGGTGAATCCGTTCGCGGATCGGGTTGCCGTTGAGAGATAGGCTGGCAGCGGAGCCGCCCGCCGCGGCTAGACCGGTGAAGACGGTCTGCGACTTCGCGAGGCCGCGGTAGGTGGGCACGGCAAACGAGGGGCTGCCGTTCTCATCGGAGGAGACGCTGCCTTGCAGGGGCCCTGGCGCGTATAGAAGGGCGAGACGCTCGGGTTCCTGGATGGGCAGGGTGCGCAGCACCACCTGCTGAAGAACTGAGAACATCGCGGTGTTGGCGCCCATGCCGAGCGCCAGGCTGAGGACGGCCACGGTGGTGACAACCGGGGTGCGGGCGAGGTTCCGGAGCGTGATGCGGAGCGCCATGTTGTCAATATACGCCGCGGGCGCCGGAGAGGTTCCAGCCTTTGTTTACTGGGGTGACGGCTGGGGCTCTTCGGGCGGCGGGTCGTCCTGGTTGCAGCGCTTCGTGAATCTTCCCTTGCGAATTTTTTCGATGCTGTAGATCAGATAGGACTCGTTCTTGAGCGGGCCCTTCTTAAACTCCTCTTCCAGGAATCTGATCCCCTCGTCCCGGTCGGAGCCGCCCTCGCTGATGTTTTCGATGATGACCGAGACGCCGATCCGGGCGGACCATTCGAGGACGAAGTCTTCGACCTTGGTAAGCCCGAGTTTCAACTCGCCCGCGGCAGCACGTTGCGCCAGGATGGCGTGGCGCTCGCGGAGCTTCGATTCAAGAGTGGACTGCTCGCAGAATTGGGACCGCTGCTGAACGTTCGGGGAGACAGCCGGTGCATCCGACATAGGGGTGCCAGTCCGCGCGGAGACCCGGCGTGCGATGGAGCGGGCCTCGGTCACGGTGCACCGGGGACATTCGCGATCCTCTTCCACCTGCCCGAGGACGAATGGGGGGCATGGCGAGGCGGCGCCATCGCGGGTGGTGCAGGCAAGGCAGGGTCCCTGAAACGCGGCAAAAGATGTGCAACTCAGGCTCATCCAGAATGCCTGGCCGGGCGTGTAGAGATGGTTTAAGGTGTCGGAGCGCGTCCACATGGTGTTGGCGCACGAGAAGCCGCGTTTTCCGGTGGTGTGGCCTTCGGGGTAATCCAGGTGGTGATCGCGGATGTTCAAACCAAGCTTGTGGCTGATCTCATGCGCCGCATCCCCGAATGAGGGGACGTCGCTTACCAGCACAAAGGGGCCGTTGCCACAACTGAGATTGGAGCCGGCCGAGTTTCCCGCACCCACGCCGTAATAGAGGTTGATCACCCCGGGCACGTAGCGCCCGCCGCGGGCCGCGTTGGCGCAGGTGGTCTTACTGACCTCCTTGTCTGCTTTGTTGAAATGGGGCCGAAGGGCCAGCCCGGTGAGGTTCTTATCGAGGATCCAGTCGGCGTTCGCCAGTTCGTCGCGGGCCAGACTGGCGAGTTTGGCGTCGCGCGGCCAAACCTCGACGCGAATCTCCCGCCGGGGCCGCAGTTCGACGTTGAGTGTACCTTCCGGACGCGGGGCGCAGAGGATGTCGCGGCCGAAGTAAGCCACGGCGCGGCCGGGAGCGAGCACAGCCAGGCCGGCGCCGGGATCGTCGCACCAGCAGCCCTCCTCCACGTGATCCCGGACCTTGATGAGGCCAGTTACGGAGATATCGCCCGGAGCCTCGGGGTCGACGGCGACGGCCACGGACTTGCGGCAGGGCTGGTCAGGATTGCTGGATTGCGCGTTGACCAGAATCACCTGCATGAGTCCCGATTTTGGGCGGGGCAGTATGCGGAGGTTCCGGACGGGGCGCCGGCCCTCCGCGGCCGGGGCGGCGGCCCCACTCTTGCGAGCGGCTTGCGCGGCCAGGCACGGGTGTACGAGCAGGCCCAGCAGAACGACGAGCGAACCGGTGCGTCTGGTCATCGTTCGATGTGGATGTCGCTGCTGTTGCCGCCAGACTCTTTTGCCGGAATGGTGTTGAAGTTGATGCCGGTGGAGGCATCGATCTCCTTGAGCCGCCAGTCCACAAACTGCCGGGGTTCCAGAACTGTTTTCGCCGCTGGAATGGGGTCGAACAGACGCCGGGCTTCCTTAGCGTCAAGACGCACGGTGATGGCGAGCCCCGATTTCTCGGTGTTCGCGTTGGTGATGCGGACGACATCGACCTGCTTGCGCTTCCTGTTCACTGGCTTGAAGCGGACCACCGGGTGGCCCGCATCACTGACGATGGTGCGGAGTTTGATTTCCGCAACCAAAGCCTTGGTCCTGGACGGTGCTGACATGACTGACTCCTTTCAGGGTTTACGCGCCGCCGCCTCGGGCAGCAGGTCGCGTAGAAACTCAGTGCGCCGGGCCGTGCTCTCCGGCAGGCCGGCATCGAGCGCCCGCCGCATGAACACCAGGGCCTGAGGGCGGTTGCCGATGGCGGCGTAGGTTTCGGCAGCCTGGCTGAGCGGCTCCCAATGGGCGGGCGAGAGCGCCATGGCGCGGCGAAGCGGTTCGGCGTAATCGGGGCGGCCCACCAGAGCCCGGTAGTGTGACTGGCTGAACAGCAGGCGCGGCAGATTGGCATTGATGCGAAGTTCGTCGTCGAGAATCGCGAGTGCTTTGCCATAGGCCTCGGAGGCTTTGGCCTGCTCGCCGGTTTTCTGGTACGAGCGGCCCAATTGACCCCAGGCGCGATAGCTGCGTCCGCCCGCCGCCAGGGCACGCTGGTACATGCCGATGGCCTTGGCGTACTCGCCACGATCGAAATAGAGCTTGCCCAAGTTGGACTGGGTGCTGGTGCGTTTCGGGTCGAGGTCCAGGGCCTTCAACCACGCCTTCTCGGCGCCAGCCCAGTTTTCGGTCATTGCGTGCGCGCCGCCAAGGTTCACATAACCTTGCGCGTTGTCGGGGCTGAGTTCAACCACTTTCTCGAATTGCGTGGCGGCCTTGGGCCACTGATTGGTATCGAAGTAGTGGAGCCCGAGGGCCTTGTACCCGCTCCAGTCGGCTGGCCGCAGCGCGATGGCCTGAAGGTGCGTGGCTTCGGCACTGGCCTGGTCGCCCAGGCTGGCGAATGCGTTGGCAAGACCACGATGGCCTTCGGCACTGCGCGGGTCGAGGCTGATGGCCTTTTCGAAGGCGGCCCGCGCTTCCTTGTAGTTTCCGGTGCGCTGCAGGATGTGTCCTTGCGCAATGTGGGCTTGCGGCGCGCCGGGGCTGAGTTCAACGCCGCGGCGCCCGGCTTCAACGGCGGACTTCACCAGCGCGGGTTCGCGCGACAACTCGAATTGACGTTCGTAGGCTTCACCCAGGCCGGAGTGCGCCAGGCCGAATTGCGGGTCGGCCTTGAGGGCTCGTTCGAACAGGGTGATGGCACTGGCAAGGCTTGCGGCCTGATCGGGACGCTGCAGATAGCCCCGGGCTTGCAGGTAGAATTCGTAGGCTCCCGGCGCGACGGCCCCTTCGGGCTGTGATGAAGCCTGAGTGGCACGAAGCCGCACGTTGAGAACACCGGCCAGACGGGAGACAGCCGTATCCTGGAGGCGGAAGGCATTGGCCCCGAGGTCCTCGACGACGAGGGACTCGATCTGGCGCATGGCGCGGGTGTCGATGATGGTGAGCAGCAGGCGCACTCGCCCGGCCTGCTGTTGAACGCTTCCTTCCACGGCGGCGGTCACATTGAACTTAGACCTGGCATCGGCCGCGGAGGTCACGTTTTGAGATCGCACCTCGCTCGCCGGCACCACAAGCAGCGGGCTGTTGCCGCTGTCGTACTGCGAAAGACGCGCCGTGATGGATTCAGTCAGTCCCATGCCAAACTCACGCAGACCGGGTTCCTGGCTCATGACACGCAGTGGCAACATCGCCACGTGCTGGCCGCTGTCCGGCTTTCCGGTCCACACTCCCAAGCGCGAAAGTCCGGCGATGAGGGCCGCGAGCCCAAAAAAAATCGCGGCGGCGATGGCAAAGATGAGACCACGGCGCCTGGTGGGAGCGGCCGCGGCGCGGGACCGGCCGTCGAGGAGAGCTGCTACAGCCGATGCGGACTCGGGGCGGTCAAAGGGATCGCGCGTCAGGCAGCGGCTTACCACCTGCTGATAGAGCCCGGCCCACGCCCCCGACAGTTCGGGAACCGGCGCGCTTCCAAGGCCGCGCGAGGGCCGGGATCCGGTGGCCATTTCGAAGAGGATGAGGCCCATCGAATAGAGGTCGCTTGCGGGGGTGGCGCTGTGGCCCATCACCTGTTCGGGCGCCATGTACTCGGGCGTTCCCATGACGAGTCCGGGGCGGCTCACCTGGGTAGCGCCAGAGTCGTCTTCGAGGGCACGGGCAAGGCCAAAGTCAGCCAGGACGGCTCGGGGCGCGCCGCTCGCGCCAAGGGTCAGCATGACGTTGGCGGGCTTGAGGTCGCGGTGGACGATTCCGGCGGCATGAATCGCGGCAAGACCCCCCGCCATCTGATTCGCGATAGAAAGGGCCTCGCCAGGTTCCATGGCGCGGCCCGACTTCAACTTCATGGAGAGGCTTCCGCCGTCCAGATACTCCATGGTGAGGAACGCTCCGGCCACAGGATCGTGCCCGAGGTCAAAAACCCGGCACACATTGGGATGGGTGACCTGGCGGGCGGTCTGCACCTCGCGGCGAAACCGTTTGAGGAACTCGGGGTTGGCGGCGAGGTCGGGCTTTAGAGTCTTGAGCGCGAGTGAGCCGCCGAGTTCGAGGTCGTCTACCTGATACACCTCGCCCATGCCGCCGCGGCCGAGAAAGCGCGTAACCCGGAAGCGCGCAGCCACCAGGTCGCCGGGCGCCAGCGTGCGCCGCTCGGGTGGACGGTCGAAGATGGCGGCGGTTTCGGTATCGGATGTCTGCGCCAGCAGATCCTCCACTTGGGCGCGAAGGGCCGCATCGCCGCCGCAGGCTCCGTCAAGGTAGGCGAGACGCGCCGCGCCGTCCAGCTCGGCCGCGGCAGTGAAGATCGCCTTGACTTGCCTGAAATCGCTGGCAGACATCGGGTACCGTTCTGAACAGCATATCGTTCCATTAGGAATGGCACATGGGCACCAATCGAGCTACAATTCTTGTGGATCGAACATGGGGTTGGCTGCCTACCTTGCGATGACCGGCTTGCTGGCGCAGGCGCCCGTGCCGCCGCCATCGGGCCAAGGGACGTTCCAGATCCCGGGTCCGCCGCCGGAAACCGCGCCCCCGCCCACCGAATCCGCAAAACCCGCCGAACCGCCTGCCATGGTGTACGCAGGCAAGCCGCTCAAGCTGGATCAAGCCTGCACGCTGGAAGAGGTGAGTTCCTTTGGCCTGCATTGCAGTGAGAGCGACCCGTGCGAGATTTTTCTGGAGTTGTCGCACCTGGAAGCGGTGGGGAACAAGCTGTTCCTGACAGGCAACCTGCACACGGAGGCGCTCACACTGCAATCGATTCTGCTGGTGAGCGAAGACGCTGGAAAAACGTGGCGTGAGGGGCATCAGCGGCTGCGGCAAAGCGGTTTGGAGAACATCCAGTTCATCGACTTCGAGATGGGTTGGATCTCGGGACACACCCTGCACACGATGCCGCGCGACCCGTTCCTGCTCACAACCACGGATGGCGGCAAGACCTGGCGGAAGAAGCTGCTTTTCGAAGACGGCCACCTGGGATCGGTGGAGCAGTTTTTCTTCGACACAAAGAATACCGGATCGATGATCGTGGACCGGACGCAGGCGAGCGAGACAGGGTCCAGGTACGAACTGTACGAGTCGCAGACCGCGGGCGATACGTGGACGCTGCGCCAGGTGAGCGGGCGCCCCATCGTTCCGCGGCGCACGCGGCCGGCTGTGGCGCAAGGCGTGCGCCTGCGGGCGGATGCTCGCAGCAAGTCCTATCTGATCGAGAGACAGGCGGGAGCGCGTTGGCAGGTAGTGAGCGCATTTCAGGTGAGGCTGGACGACTGCAAGCCCGCCGAGCCGGTGAAGGAAATCACAGAGAAGGAACCCGATCCACCATCGGAACAGTACGAGAAACAGGCTGCACCCGCGGCCCCCAAGCCCGCCGGCCCGGTGAAGCCGCCCACTTTGAAGAAGAAATAGTGCCCCGCCCCGATCCGATTGAACTGGAGTTGTTCCGCCATCTGCTGGTCTCGATTGCCGGCGAGATGGGTATTGTGCTGCGCAACACCTCCTATTCGGCCAACATCAAGGAACGCCGCGACTACTCCTGCGCCGTGTATGACGCCGGCGGCAACACGGTGGCCATGGGCGATCATATGCCGGTGCACCTGGGCGCCATGCCGCTTTCGGTGCGCGCGGTGATGGATGAGTTGAGGCTGGGGCCGGGCGATGTGGCCATTGCCAATGATCCGTTTCGCGGCGGGACACACCTGCCGGACATCACCGCCGTGAGCGCGGTGTTTCTGGAAGGTTCACGGACCCCGTCGTTCTACGTAGCCAATCGCGCTCATCATGCCGATGTCGGTGGGATGAGCCCCGGGTCGATGCCGCTGGCGCGCGAGATTTACCAGGAGGGGCTGCGGATTCCGCCCATGCTGCTGGTGCGCGGCGGCAAAGTGGACGGGCGGCTGATGTCATTGATCCTGGCCAACGTGCGGACACCAGTGGAGCGCGAGGGCGATCTGCTGGCGCAGTGGATGTCGATCCGCAAAGGGGAGGAACGGCTGCGGGAGGCCGTGGCGCGGTACGGCATGGCCCGGATCCGGCGCAACCTGGCGGGCATTCAGGATTACAGCGAGCGGATGATGCGGGCGGTGATTGCGGCGCTGCCCGATGGCGAGTACCAGTTCACGGACTGGCTGGACGATGACGGGATCGCGCCGGGGCGCGTGCATATCCGGGTCTCGGTGCGGATCGATGGCTCGGAGGCGGAGGTGGACTTCCGGGCAAGCGACGCGCAGACCCAGGGGTCGGTGAATGCGAACCATGCGATTGTGGTGGCCGCGACAATGTATGTGTTTCGATGCCTGATCGCGGAGGATGTTCCCTTCACCGCCGGGCTGATGCGGCCAATCCGGGTGCTGACGCGCCCGGAGTCGATTGTGGATGCGCAGGAGCCGTCGGCGATGGCGGCGGGCAACGTTGAAACCTCGCAACGGATCACCGATGTTCTGCTGGGGGCTCTGGCTCAGGCAGCGCCGGGACGGATTCCGGCGGCGAGCTCGGGAACCATGAACAACCTCAGCTTTGGGGGATGGAACTCGCGACGCGGGGCGGCATTCGCCTACTACGAGACGATCGCCGGAGGCATGGGGGCGTCGTGCATGGCGCCGGGCCTCAACGCGACGCACACGCACATGACGAATAGCTGGAACACACCGGTGGAAGCGTTCGAACACCTCTATCCGGTTCGCGTGCGCGGGTACCGGGTGAGAGGCGGATCGGGCGGAGGCGGGGCATGTCGCGGAGGCAATGGTCTGATTCGGGAGTTGGAGTTCCTTTGCCCGGCCAAGGTCACGATCTTGAGCGACCGGCGCGTGACCGGCCCGTGGGGGCTGGCGGGCGGCGAACCGGGGAGGCCGGGTGAGAATGAACTGGTACGGAACGGGAAGACGACGCGGGTGGACGCCAAGACTGAGTTTGAGGCTAAAAAAGGCGATGTGTTGCGCATCGCGACGCCGGGTGGAGGCGGATACGGTTCGAGGGAGCGCTAATCCAACCCGCCCGGCGTTGATGACTACCGTTGCGGTGGCTGACCGCGGGTATCTCGGGCTAGCCGGAAAAGGCCGGGGCGGCGACCCATCCAAGCGTACCGGGGAGATGACGCTGGCGAAGTACTCGAAAGACTGTGCGCGAATGCAGAATCTGCTGTATTGCCTCCACGCTGGCGCCGCAACTACCCTTGAGGGTCGCGCATGCACCGATTAGTTCGCCCAGGGCTGGGGCTGGTTCTGATCCTCGTCAATATATGGCTGGTGGCACCGCTTCTTGGCCCCGGGGAGTCGCCCTATCGGGATTCGATCGGGCCCGGCTACGCATCCATGGCCGCATTCTTCCGCGACCATCCGAACCCATGGGGATGGCACCCCTACCAGTACACCGGACACCCCGCCCAGTCGACCTATCTGCCGGTGGCGCCGTACTTGTCGGCCTTGCTGTCACATTTGCCCTGCTTCGATAGTGTGATTCATGCCAGCCGGGCGCTTTTCCTGGTGGCGGCGTCGCTCATCCCTGTCACCTGGTTTCTCTACTTCTCACGTTCCGGCGCGTCACCAGTGCTCCTGGCGTTCGGAGCGATGCTGGCCTTTACGCTCGTCTCGCCGGAATACGCTGTCTTTCCGGCGGTTGACGGAGATCGGGGCCTCGCCTACTTGCCGTGGAGGTTGCAGGTGGTCGTCAAGTACGGCGAAGGACCGCATTCCATCGGGTTAGCCCTGGCGCCGCTTGCACTCTGGGCGCTGGGTCGCGGACTTGCTCCGTCTGGGGCGCCGTTTCTAGGGTTGGCGGCGGGTCTGTATGCCCTGGTTGGCCTGACCAATTGGGTGGCGGCGCTTTCTTTGGGCTTGATGACCGCGATCTTCCTGATCGTAGAGATCAAGGAGTGGAGGTGCTGGACAAGAGCGGTTGTGGTCATCGGCATCGCCTACGGAATGGCCGCCTTCTGGATCACGCCGTCGCTCGTCATGAGCACTCTTGGCAATTGGCCGAAGGATGCCTTTGGCTATCGATTCGAAACCACGCAACAGCTACTGACACTCGGTTGGTGCCTTAGCGTGGTGGGGTCAGCACTATGGATTCGCCGGCGGAATCACGCACTGGCCCTGCCGGTGGCGGCGCTCATTGCTTTCGCATTTGTGACGGCGGTGTTCTACTGGCGCGGGGTGAACGTCATTCCGGAGAGCCGCCGCTATGCTCCCGAAGCGGCCTTGTTTCTTTTCCTCGCCGGCTCCGCGGCGCTGCACTGGCTACAGTCGAAGGCTCCCGGGATTGGCCGGTACGCCGGCCTTGCGGCGGTGGTTCTTGTTGCCGTCGCCGGGCGGGATCAGATCACGAAAGCGATCCAGGGGCAGCATTGGAAACTGCGAACGATCCCCAGCGCATCCACCATCGAGTACCGGATCGCTCAGCGGATCATCGCAATGCAACCCAAAGGCCGGGTCTTCGTGTCCGGCGGAACGCGGTTTCGCTGGAACGCCTGGACGAAGCTGCCGCAGGTGGGAGGCGTGTTTGAGTCGGGCCTGGAGAACCGGATTCCGCTCGACCTGATCTACCAGATTCGAACGGCACTGGGAAGCAACCCCGCGGACGAGGGTCGCGACGCGCTTGTTCAACTTCAGGCGCTTGGAGTTGAGTATCTTGTCATTCACGGTCCTGGCTCGCGTGAACACTACCGGGATTTCGCCCGGCCCGAGCGGATGTTGCCGTTGCTCGAGACCGTCTATCGCGACGGGCCGGACGTAGTCTATCGCGTGCCGTTCCGGTCCCTGGCGCATTCCGTTCAGGCCGAAGAGATTGTGCGGGAGTACACCGGCGGGGCTCCTCGGACGATGGATCGATTTTCCGCGGCCGTAACCGATTCCCGCCGTCCGCTCTTGGAAGTCCGCGCAAGCTCTCCGGAATCTCTCACAATCGAGGGGGGGGGAATCTCGGCCGGACAACCGGTGGTCGTCATGATGGGACACCATCCGGGCTGGGCCGCCTGGCAGGATCAGGACTCACTGCCGCTCGCCAAAGACGCTCTCGGGTTCATCACGATGTTCCCACGAAAGGATGGCATCCCCATTCGCATGACCTTCTCACCCGGGAGCGAACAAATAGCCTGCGCGGGGCTATCGGCGTTCACCTGGCTGGGTGCTGCGGTTTGGAGCATGCGTCAGTTCAGGCGGACCAAGACCTGTTCGCCGTCTTCCGGCAACACCGGCCTCCTCGGGCACAGGGCATGATGCCGCAGCCGGCAACCTGACAGTTCTTCAGGCGTGCCGGCTGCCAGGCCATACCGCCTAGGCTGTACATCACGGACGCATCCAGCAAGACCGGGCTGTCTTTTTGCCGAACTCACTCAACGAGTTGCCGGTGTGTTCCTCCACTCGCCACCATACAGGTACCGGACACGAGCACCTCTTGAACCCGCTCCGGAGTTCAGATTCGTAGGTTCTATCGTGGCGGGACCGGCCTTGCGCGCACCTCGGACTGTGCTACCGGTAGAGGGACGAAAAGATCGGAACGCTCCAGGCGGGGAACTTCCCCGCACCAGCATTCTGGCAGGAATTCCACCTGACGGCACCCAGCTTCAGGCCGCCTGCGCCACCTCAGTGAAAACAATATGGCGGTGAGGGTGGGATTCGAACCCACGGAACCCGTAAAGGTTCAACGGTTTTCGAGACCGCCCGATTCAACCGCTCTCGCACCTCACCGGAACTTGCTCTAGCGGCTTCTTACTTCACTATAGCACCGGCGAACGGGGTGGTCCCGTTCAGGCCGCCGCGCAGAGCCGGTTGAGCAGTTCGCCGATCTGCCGTGCATTGGCGTTGAGGCGCGCCGCCGTATCCTCCAACTGACGGCTCATTTGGGTGCTGGATCCGGCGATCTGGTCAGCGGATTGAATGGATCGCGACATGCCCTCAATCTTCCTGGCCTGTTCGGCGGTGGTGCGCGCCATCTCACCGACCGCTTGCGTGACGCCACGCGTTTCGGCTCCAATCTGCCGGAACGAGTCCCCCGAGCGGCTCACGGACTCAACACCGGTCGCTACCATCCGGTCACAGGTCGAAATCAGCGCCTGGATCTCGTCAGCGGCCGCCGCACTGCGCAGCGACAGGTTTCTGATTTCGCTGGCAACCACCATGAAACCGCGGCCTGCCTCGCCTGCCCGGGCGGCTTCAACCGACGAGTTTAAGGAGAGCAAGCTGGTTTGGAACGAAATCTCGTTGATGACGGAGATTGTTTCGGAAATGCGGCGGGCCGCCGTCAACACGCCTTCGATGGCGCCAACCACTTCCCTGGCCACGCCCGAACCGCCTTCGGAACTCTGCGCCACACGTTCCGTTCTTGCCAGCGCGGCCTCCGCCACCGCCAGCGTCTGCCGCGCCCTTTCCAGAGTTTGGGAAGAGACAGCCGCGGCGTCGCGAATCAAGCGTTCCAGTTGCTCCGCGCCATCGTTCAGACGACGGGTGATCTCGGTCAACGCTCTGCCGCCAGCCGCGATTCGCTCCTTCCTCGCGGATCTTCGACGAGGGATCCAGAAGCCGAGGGCATCGGGCCGTCCACAAGTGACGCCGTCTTGACACGGTCCCCGGAACGATGAGCGGGATGTATTCGGCGCGGGCCAGGTCAAACACCCTTCGACCTGAACCCTGCGACTCTTGAACCAGAACCGTCTTCAGTCCGCCACTGTCGAGCCCCTCCTTCCGGACGTTCAACCGCTCGTTGTACTGGCGCTCCAGATCCGCCATGTTCGCGACGCGCTGATCCAACTTGGACCCATCGGTTTCCACCGCCACCGGGCGAATCTGGAGAAACGCGTCCAACGGGTGACACGGCGGAGGAAGAATATCCGCCACCACAATCCTTGAAGAGCGACCCTCTTGCATAGCCGGAAGATTCAAGGCTGGTGGCGGACACGAGGAACACCGAGCCCGCCAGCATGGCAATGTCTGCCCCGGACGCGGCTTGCAGCCAACACAGCCGCCGGCGGCCCGAAGGAGATACTCTCACAACACCCGTTCAGTACCTAAAAGCACCACCCGCAACCGGGAGGCGTCCACTCTCTCCTCGCTGGTGGAGATTCGCCCCGCAATCGAGTCAGGATCCTTGAAGCCATGCCCGGTGACCAGGCACACCATCGGCCGGGGGACCGCGGAGTGCCCATGCCGCAGTTGCTTCAAAGCGCCGGCAAAAGCCGCCGCGCCAGCCGGTTCAGCATAAATGCCTTCGTCGCGCAGCATCACTCGCTGCGCTTCAAACACTTCGTCATCCTCCACTGTGATCGCCATGCCACCGGAATTCCGCAGTTCCTCGACAGCCTGCCCCGCGTCGATATCAAACGGCACCGCGAGACCGCTGATCCGGGTGGTACTTGTAACCGGACGGACGCCAGCACCGCTTGCCAGTGTCGTTACCACGGTGTCGCAACCGGCGGGCTGCACTGCCGTCACGGCGGCCCGCCCCGCCACCCCCCGCACCACGGCTGTGGCCAGGCCTCCGCCTCCCACCGGCACGAAGATGCGGGCACCCGGCAGCGCCGCAACCACCTCTTCACCCAGACGCTCCACACGGGCCATACCCACCGGACAATACCGGTACGCCGAGACCACGAGCGGCAGGCCTTCCTCCTGCGCCAACAAGGCGAGAGTTTCCATCACTTCCCGGGTCAGCGCCGCATCCACGGTGAAGCCAGGCACCCGGATCACTCGCGCTCCATGGGCCTGCATCTGAGCGAGTTTCCCGGCCGGGGCAAACTCGTTCACCACGATGGAACTGCGAAGTCCGTAACGCGCCGCGCCCGCTGCCAGCGCTGACCCGGTGTTTCCCGACGAGGTGGCCACACAGGCCTTCGCACCGATGGCCAGCATACGCTCGATCTCGCCGGCCACAAAGCGATCCTTGTACGACCCGCTTGGATTGCAGGACTCCAACTTGAACCAGACCCCCGGCGTGGTGACACTTGGCACCAGCGGAGTATTGCCCTCACCCAGCCGGACGTTCACCGTTGCGCCTCCACGCGGTCGCAGAACCCGAGGAAAGCCTCTCGATCGGCCGCGGAAAGTTCGGTTTCCGGGTACGCCTTCAGGCGCTCCCGGTACGCCGCGATCCACTCCCCGAGCCACGCCACGGATTCCGGATCCCGCCGCGCGTCCGTGCCCTCATACACCGGACTGGTGTGGGCGAACCGGATGGTCCCGCCCTCCCCGGGCTGCTCAAGACAGCGGGCGGCGATCCAGCCGCCTGGCGTGGCAGGCACCTCGACGCTCGCTTCGAACCGATGGCGCCCCGGGTCCCAGATCTTGACGGCCAGCCCATTCGCCACCACGTCCACGCGCTTGAGCGGCGTGCGGGCCCGGCAATCGACGCGCGCGCGCCGTAAGCCGCGGCCGGCAGGCAGGACATCCCCGGGCATCTGGCCATCAACGGTGAGGAACAGCATCGGGCCGTTGGTCACAAAATTCCTCCCAGCCTTCTGCCCCGCCCACCAGGCAGCCTCGTTGAAGCCTCGAGCCAGGTAGACGTAGGAGCGGTTGTATCCCACCGGATTTTTCAGAACTCCGTTCGCGGAACCCGCCGATGCGGGTATCCGCCGTCCCAAACCCAGCATCCGTGCGTAGAGTTCGAAGACATAGGCGGCATACCCGGCGTGACCCGGAAAGCGCGACCGGTCGCGGGGCCGTCCCCAGGCCTCGCCTTCGTACATACCCTCTTCGAGGAAGTGGTTGTGGGCAATCCCGATGGAATCCGGCGGCATCGCCTGCACCATCAGGGGCGCCGCCCACCAGGTAGGCTTCTCCAGGTCGATGTAGGCGCCTTCCTCCCGCGCCCGGGTCCAGGTTCCAGTGGGCGCCGGAAGATGCACCTTCGCCGCGTACAGTTCGATGGGGCGCCGCAGACCAAGAAACAGCGCGGCGCCCCACTGCCGTTCGTCTTCGGCGTTCCGTAGGCGGAGTCTCTGGTCCTCACCTTCAGTCCAGTCCACCTGGAACCGCCGGTCATTCCACCGCGTGATGGTGGGAGCCACGGCGATGCCCGCCGCCTTCATCAACAGGGGCACTTCCGCCGGTTCCCGGTGTACGTGCAAGTCGCCAGGCCACCATCCTTGGGTCCCCGGGTTGATCCACCGCCGGAGCCGTACGACGTGGCGGGGCTGGACCGGCGCCACGGAAACGGTTTCGTATTCCGTGCCTCGGTCCACCACGAACCGGGCGCCGGGCGAAGTCTCCACGTCTGCCTTCCCGTCGATGACTACGCCCAGCTCGGGAAATCGCGGATGGGCGGCTATGGCGGGCCCCTGTGTGCGCACGGGACGCCACGCGCCAGCGGCATCCCGCATCCGTAGCCGCGCGGCTGCCGGGCGGCCGCCCTCATCGAGCACAGTCAGTTGGACCCATGCAGCCCCCGCGGGCCACACACACGCAAACCAGGCTATGAAGCAAGTGCGAAGAAACACCCCACGAATATACCCCAGCCAGCCAGCCAGCCAGCCAGCCAGCCAGCAAGAAACTTATGGCAGACGGGCCAGGCGATCCTCAATCGACTTGAGCTTGAGCTTCAACTGCTCCATGGTCTGCGCGCTGGCACGCGACGTGAGCGGGGGCGGTGGTCCGCTTCCGATCTGACGCGGTTCCGGCAGTTCCCGCCGGATCCGGGCCAGTGTTTCCGGGAAGTCTCCCTGCTCCGGTTTCGGCTGTGGCGGACGCGGGCTGAACAAGGATTGGAACGCCTTGCCCCAGGACGCGATGGAAGCTCCCGCACGGGTGGGAATGGGCTCGTCCGGCTGTTCCTCCCCGGTTGCCGCAGCACCTTCCGGACTGGGGGGTGCGAAACGGGCCGCCGACCCGGCATCGCGCATGGCCCAGACACGCCGAACGCCTTCCAGATCCGCCTGGATGCTATATCGCGCTCCGGTGGTTACCTTGAGAAGTTCAAGCTGTATTTTTTCGGTGTCATCGGCCATGGTGGTTTTCCACTGATCTATCGGCCGGCCGGGGAACCCGGAACAGGTCTCTCACGCCCGCCGCTGGCACGATGGGCAAAAGTGCGTTCCGCGCTGGGAGACCACGATCCGCCGGATGGCCGTCCCGCAGTCCAGGCAGGCACTGCCGGCGCGGCCGTAGACGCGGTGGCTTCGTTGAAACGAACCCGGTGCACCGGTTGCATCCACGTAGTCAGAGATGGACGACCCGCCGGCGGCGATGGCCTCCGTCAGCACCTCGACGATCGCCGCGTGCAACCGCCTGGCGCGCGGAGAGGTGATCCGGCTGGCCCGGGTCCGCGGGTGGATTCCCGCACGATGCAGGGCCTCATCCACATAGATATTCCCCAACCCGCGCAAGAAGGACTGATTGAGAAGCAGGGGCTTCACGATCCCCTGGCGGGCCCGCAACCGCTCAATAAACTCCCCTTCCGAAATCTCCAGGGGATCCGGCCCCAGCGGCGGCCGGACTGGCGACCACCGGATGCGGCCGAACTTCCGGATGTCGTCATAGAGAACCACGCTTCCATCCAGCACCAGTCTGGCCCTGGTATGCTTTCCCTCCAGGCCATCCACCAGCAGTTTGCCGGTCATGCCCAAGTGCACCAGCAGCAGGCCGGTCTCAAAGGCGATGACGATGAACTTGCCGTGGCGTTCCACACTCTGGATGGTCAGACCGGCCACCGGGGCTTCAAACCCGGACGTTGCCAGAACACGGCGTCCGGTAAGCCGGGGCCGCAGTGTGCGGACCACGGTCTCAACCTCTGGCAACTCAGGCACGGGGCAGTTCGGGCCGGCTCTCAGCCCAGATCCACCAGGATGTCGCCTTCACGGATTTCCACCGGGAACTTGGCCAGTTTGACGTCCGGATCGAAGTCGTTTTCGCCGGTGGTGCAATCGAACTCCCAGGCGTGCCAGGGGCACACCAGCATGTTGCCGTGGAATCCCCCCTGGCCCACGGGGCCTCCTTCGTGAGGGCAGATGCCGTCCAGAGCGTGCACCGTCCCTTCGTGGTTGCAGACCGCCACCGCACGCTCGCCCACCATCACTTCCGTTACCGATCCGGGTGGGAGCGCGGCGAGAGAACACACCTTTATGAATGCCATACTGTATTAACCTAACATGCGACGCGTTTCGAACGGACTCCCTATCGCATTGGCGGCTTTGGCCCTGTTTGCCGGCAGCGGTTGCCAGCGGACGCCGGCCCGCGTTCTGGGCGTTGTCCCCAAAGGCGCCAACCATATCTTCTGGCAGACGGTGCATGCCGGCGCCATCAAGGCGGCGCAGGAAGCGGGCTACCAGGTGGAGTGGAATGCCCCGACCCTTGAGATCGACGCCAGCCGGCAGATTGAGATCGTGCAGGCGATGGTAAACAAACGGGTGGCTGGCATTGCGCTGGCTCCAGTGGACCGCAAGGCACTGGTGGGAGTGGTGGATCGCGCGGCACAGGCCGGGATTCCGGTGGTGATCTTCGACTCGGCCATCGATTCGGCCCACCACGTGAGCTATGTGGCGACGAACAATGAAGAGGGCGGGCGGATGGCGGGGCGGCGCATGGGAGAAATTCTGGGCGGCAAGGGCAAAGTGGCGGTGATTGGGTTCATGCCGGGCAGCGCCTCCACCATGGAACGCGAACATGGATTTCAGGACGAGATCCGGGCACGGTTTCCCGGCATCACGATTCTGGGAGTTCAGTTTGGCATGGCGGACCGCGCCAAGGCGATGGCCGCCACGGAAAACGTTCTCACCGCGCATCCCGATGTGGCCGGGTTTTTCGCCGACAACGAGTCCAGTTCGGCGGGCGCGGTGCAGGCCATCAAGTCCCGAAACGCCAAGGGCGCCAAGCTGGTGGCGTTCGACGCAAGCGATCAGTTGATCGCGGACCTTCGGGCCGGATGGATCGACTCGATCGTGGTGCAGAATCCGTTCAAGATGGGTTACGAATCGGTGCGTTCGCTGACCTCGAAATTAAACGGAGGAACACCGGGACGCCAACTGGATTCGGGAGCGGCGCTGGTGACTACACAAAATGTGGATGCGCCGGAAATGAAGGACTGGCTCTTTCCAGACATTCAGAAGTACCTGACGCCGGCAGCCCATTAGAGGCAGGGCCCGGATCTGACCGGGATCCGGACCCTGGACAAGAAGGTTACTTTCTTAACCTGCGGCTTACCGCCAACGCCAACACACCCGCGCCGGCAAGGACCCACGTGGCCGGTTCAGGGATCGAGGCGTGCTGCTTGAGGTACCAGGTGTTGTTCTGGAAATCGGTCATGGTGAAGTGCAGGGACAGAACATCGCCGGGCTTCACCTCAAAACCCTTGAAGATGATCCAAACAGCGTCGAACGGAACGTTCATGCGCATCACGGCAAAGCTATCCTTCGGCATGAAGACACCGTTGATATCGACGTCGAATTCACTTTCCCAGTTGGGATTGCGTTGATCAAAACTGATTCCGTCGGTTTCCGGCGATGGTCCGAAGGCCGTATTCATGCAGCTCTGGTCACCAGGGTTCGCACCAGCCGTCGTGCAGAGCTGCATGTGGAAATCGCTCCAGGTGTATGGCGAGCGGTTCTGAACATACTTCCAGACCATGAACCGATCCTCCAGACCTGCCTGGGCGGAATTGATGATCGGTGTCATCGTCCACCGATTGGGCCCGATGCTTTCTTCAAACGTGATCATCCCGCCGGCGGACGCCGAAGGGACAATGATCAGAACAGCCGCGAGGAGCGCGACGAATAACGTGAAGCGATTTGTCATAAACTTATCCTCCAGTCTTGGTGCCTCGCCGGGGGCCTCTTGTTGTTTTCGCCCGGGTTCGGCGCTGTTGGGAACTGTACTCCGATTTGTTTACATTACAAACGCAAGGGGGGTCCGCTTCGATTGCCGAAGGCGGTACCATGACCGTAATGCTGGCCCTGATGCTCGCCGTACACGCGATCACGTGGGACTCCATTCCCGAGGGTCTTCAGGCACTCCTTTCGAGGATCGGGGTGAGCGGCGGCTCGCTTCCCGCTGCCGTCCGTTCGATCGAAGACCGCAACCGGGAACGTCTGCGCGCCGGCGAGTACGACCACATGATCTTCTACCTGCTGCAGTCGCGCGCCTTCACCCGGACCCAGCCCATCGAACCGGCACGGGCGCCCGCCGAACCCACGGGTGACGCCGCCGCCCGGATCAAAGAGTTCTCGGCGGCGCTTGCGGAGCCCAACGGCAATGCGAGGCTACGCTACTTCGCGGGATTCCCCCATTCAGAAGAGACTTTGAGAACCGAATACAGGCGTGCCATCGCGTTTCTCCACGGAAAGGAGCGGGAGGACTCAGCGCGGGAAATCGCCGGCCTCTACCAGCACCGTGGCCTCAGTTCCGACGCCGGCCCGGGGACTGGCCTGCTGCTGGAAGCCGCCCTGGCCCGGATCGGCCGGCCGGCGGAACGAGTTCTGATCATTGGGCCCGGCATGGACTGGGCCCCGCGCACGGGTTTCAAGGAAACCGAACCCCGCAGCATACAGTGGGACGAAGTTCGGCGCCGCTTGCCACAGGCCCGCGTGGATGCGGCCGATGTCAATCCGCGTGTAGTGGAAGCAGTGGGCGCCCGTCAACTGAACATCGCCACCGCAAGACTCGGCAAACGGTACGATCTGATCATTGCCACGAACGTTCTGCTGTACCTGGACCAGACCGAGTTGCTGCTCGCCTGGTCAAACATCCGGAACATGCTGGCGCCGGGCGGCTGGTTTCTGCACAACGACAGCCGTTTCGAGGTGCGCGTTTTTGGCCAGGCGGCGGGAATGCCGGTGCGTCACGTGGTGCCGGTAAAGATTGACGCGGTGCGAAGGCCGCCGCTGGTAGATCGCGCCGTGCTGCACCGGGCCGAGTAGAACCGGTCAGATGCGGTTCATCATCGGCAGCAGGTCGCGCACGATGCGCACCGCCACGGGACCGACAGTGACGACGAACAGCGATGGCAGGATGCAGAAGAAGATAGGGAACACCAGCTTTACGCCAAGTTTAGCGGCCTTCTCTTCGGCGGCCTGGCGCGCCTGCACGCGCATGTAATCGGCATGGGACCGCAGGCTGGCGGCCACACCGGTCCCGAAGCGGTCGGCTTGAATGAGCACTGCGACCAGTTTCTTCAACTCCTCGGCGCCCGTGCGCTCAGTGAGATTGCGGAGCGCCTCGGACCGCCGTTTCCCGGCCTTCAGTTCGAGGTTTGCAATGTGGAACTCCTCGGCGATTTCGGGATTTGCGGTCTCAAGTTCTTTCGACACCTGAATCATCGCCTGATCGAGTCCAAGTCCGCTCTCCACGCAGACCACCATCAGATCAAGAGCGTTCGGCAGTCCGCGCTGAATGCCCTTCTGACGCCGCTGGGTGACGATCTTGACGTACTCATTCGGTCCAAAGAATCCGGCGGCGACAGCGGCGAGAACCGCCAGCACCTTGTTCGCGGTATCGGCCGACGACTGGAACACAAGGGCCGTCATGACCAGCGGCACCAGCACGCCGAACAGCAATTTGGCGCCGTAGAGCACCTTGAGGGCATTGGGACCGCGAAAGCCGGCGCGGGTGAGCCGCTTCTGCATCACCGACATGTCTTTGGGCGATGCCGGCATGTAGTCGCCGAACTTCTTCACCAGTTCATGGAATACCAGGCTGGGGTGCTTTGGAAGGTCGGCGTGTTCCGGCTGGACTCCGGTGATCCGGTCCACCGCCTGTTTCGGGTCAACCCACATCCGGGTTCCAATCACGGCGGCGGCCACCATCACCACCAGGAAGATCAAGCATGTGACAACGAAGATCATCGCCTTTACACCTCGATATCCACAATCTTCATCATGATTCCGTAGCCGGTGATCTGCAGTGCGATGGAAACGCCCAGCATGATCTGTCCCGTCTCATCCTTGAAGAAGAACTCGACGTAGCTTGGATTCACAATGAACATCAACGCGCCCACGCCGCACGGAATCAGTGACAGAGCCGTGCCGGTCATCTTGCCGTGGGCGCTAATCGCCTTGATCTTGCCACGCATCTTGAAGCGTTCACGAATGATGAAGGCCAGCTTGTCGAGAATTTCCGCCAGATTGCCGCCGGTCTTCTTTTGCAGGGTCACGGCGCTGACGAAGAACTGCACATCGAGCAGCGGCACACGTTTACACAGGCTTTCCAATGCCACGTCGAGCGGCAGGCCCAGGTTGTGTTCCTCAAAGGTGCGCCGGAACTCGCCCGCGAGTGGCTCTCCAAACTCGGTATGAATCATTTCAAGGGCCACGGCAAAAGCGTGGCCCGCGCGCATGGACCGGGCCAGGAACTCCAGGCAATCCGGGAAGATCTCCTCGAACTTTTTCAGCCGCGCGGCTTTTTTTCGCGCAACGACAAACAACGGCAAGGCGCTGAACACGCAGCCCACGGTCATGGCCAGCCAGAGGAATTCGTCGGGCAGCGCCACCTTGGCCAGCAGATAGCCGCCGATGAAGCACCCGATGGAGGCGTGGACCAACCGGGCGACGCCCCACTTCAGGCCGGCCTGTTCCAGAGTCTGCTGAAACCGCGCATGCACCTTGAACCGGTCGAGTATGCGTCTTACCAGCTTGCCGGTGTTTACATCCTCCGTTTCAAGCAGCGAGAGCTCGCCCCGCGTTTTCTTTTTCTTCTTGGTTTCGGGCTTCGGTCCCCCGGCCACGCGGTCCTTCAGGCGGTCCAGATCGGCTCTCCGGAAAGCTCGGGAGACAAAGATCCACACGAAGATGGCAACCACCCAGACGCCGAGGAACAGCCCGAAAAACGAAGTCATCCGTGCCTCACACTTCCATCACTTCGTCAAAGATGCCGGGATTCAGCTTGATGCCTGCCGCCAGCAGTTTTTCGTAGAACTTGGGCCGGATGCCGGTGGCGGCAAACCGCCCCAGCACCTTCCCGTCGGGAGACAGCCCGCGCTTTTCGAACACGAAAATGTCCTGTAGCGTGACCACTTCGCCTTCCATGCCGGTGATCTCGGTGATATTGATGACACGCCGCGAGCCATCGCTCAAACGCGCCGCCTGGACGAACAGGTGCACGGCGCTGGCAATCTGCTGCCGGATCGAAATGAGCTGCATGTTCGAGTTGGCGAGCGACACCATCACCTCAAGACGGGACACACCATCGCGCGGGGTGTTGGCGTGAATGGTGGTCAGCGATCCGTCATGGCCCGTGTTCATCGCCTGCAGCATGTCCAGAGCTTCCTCACCGCGGACTTCGCCCACCACGATCCGGTCCGGCCGCATGCGGAGGCTGTTGATGAGGAGTTCGCGCTGGCGGATGGCGCCGCTGCCTTCCAGGTTGGCAGGCCGGGTCTCCAAACGCGCCACGTGGGGCTGCTTCAACTGCAGTTCGGCCGCGTCTTCAATGGTTACGATCCGTTCCTTCGGATTGATGAACGAGGACAGGCCATTGAGCAGCGTGGTCTTGCCGGCGCCGGTGCCGCCCAGAATGATGATGTTCAAGTGAGACCGCACCGCGGCCTCAAGCAGTTCCATCATGCCCTTGGTCATCGCCTTGCGCTCCACCAGATCCTGGGGCATCAGCTTGTCCTTCGAGAACTTACGAATGGACAGCAGCGGACCGTCGATGGCGAGCGCTAAGCCGCTTCCCGGCCCGGGATCCCGGCGGCGTCACCGCCCGCCCACCCGCCGCCTGCCCAAACAGCGAGACCCCCGGAAAAGGATTATTGCCAGTCCAGGCGGAAAAGCCCTTGTAGCAACGTAGTAATCAGTATTCCAGGAGATCACAACCATGCCTATCGAATTCACGATGAACGTTGATCAGAACGGTAACCTTACCTTCGTTCCAGCAGGGCCGGACGATTGGCTTTACCAAAACGGCCAAACCCTTCGCTTCAAGTCCAGGACCGGGCCTTTTGTGATTCAACTCATCCCCATGACCGCGAATTTGCCGAAGAACCCTTTCGGCGCGGATTTTCTCGTCTCGAGCGACACGCCGCAAGGTGATTTCTGGTTCGTCGATGTCACCGTGAACGATGGACTAACCGACGCGCAGCGAACCAACATGGCTCGTTCGATGCCAACCGGCTTCCTCGAGCGGTACATTTACCGGGTCACCGTAGGCCACCGCGGCGAAAAGTGTGGCTCGCATACCGGATCCTAGGAGTGAACCGATGCCCCCCCTCGATAATCGCCAGGGCAACCTGATCAAGTCGTTCCGCGGCACCCACAAGCATGCCGCTTTCCTCTTTCTCCAGTTCAAGAACCCCCGGGGAGCGATTCACGCGGCGCGGGAAGGGCTCACAAGAGCCGACGAGCTGCTCGGCCTGGACTCGTCGGCACGCACTCTGGGCCTGTCACTCAATGGCTATCGCAAACTCGGAATGGCGCCGCCCAGCGAACTTCGCTCCATGGCTGACCCCTCCTACAGGGCCAATTGGACTCGAAACCGCAACAGCTGGGAGGAGCCCTTCAAGAAAGAGATCGATGCCGTCCTCCTGATCTCGCACGGAAACGATGCTGGGCTTACTCAGGCCACTACACTCGCTACCACCGCTCTCAACGGGCTCGCAACCGTCACCGAAATACGTCATCAACCCAATCAGCAACTCGATCCCCCGCGGCATCCGGCCTTTGCCGACAAGGAACTGGGCAGGTTCCCCAACCCCGAGTCCACTCTGGACCCGGACCACGGTGTCTACGCGACCTTCCTGAAAATCGAAGTTCCCCCTCTGGAGACCGAGCTCCCAGGGCAAACCACTCCACTTGCAGACTTCGCCGGCGCAGTTGGCGTTACGCTCGATAAGGCGAAAACGCTGATCCTTGGCCGTCACCCCGATGGGCGCCCGCCCGATGGATCCAGTACCAACGCCAGTTATCCCGACTCCTACGATCTGACGGCAGCCACGGCCGCTCAGTGCCCATTCCACGCCCATGCCGCCATCATGAACCCGCGCGGCCGCGTCGTGCCGCCCCTCACCACGCCGCAAGCGCCGAACCAGATCGTACGCCGCTCCTGGACCTACGACAAGGGGATGCTATTCTTCTCGTACGAAAAAGACCCCCTGGATTTCGCCGTCCTCATGAACCGCGCACAGAATTTCCGTGACCCGATCCTCGCGATGGGCACCGATATCGGAGACGCTCATCGGCCTGGCCACCAGAACGGCTGGGAGGCCCAGGAGTGGGAGACGCCCACCGGCAAACACAAAATCAAACTCGCCGGCCTCACCACCGTCCTCGGCGGCGAGCACTTCTACTTCCCGAGCATCACCTTTCTCAACAACATATAATCGTGGTAGATGGCACCCGCCTCCTGCCCCGTCGCCTCCGGTCTCCCGGGCTCGCCACCCGTTCGCCTTCCTGAATGAAACTCAGCGTTCAGATCACTCGCGGCATTGAATCGTTGTTTGGAACGCGTGATGAGAACATCCGCCTCATCGAGCAGTCCCTCGGCGTCCGCGCCATCCTCGCCAGCGATTGCGTCGAACTCGAAGGCCCCAGCGGCGAGACCCAGCGCGCCGCCCGCATCCTCGAAGACTACGCCGCGCTCATGCGCGAAGGCCACGTCTTCCTCAACGGCGAACTGAACAGCTTCCTCCGCGTCGTCACCGCCGACGAGCAGGTCACTCTCCGGGGCCTCGTTCAAAGCGGCAAACAGCGCAGCTTCGGCAAGAAAGTGCTGGCCCCAAAAACGGTCAACCAGCGCCGCTACCTCGAAGCCATCGAACGCAATGACCTCACCCTGGGCATCGGGCCCGCGGGCACAGGCAAGACTTATCTCGCCGTCGCCATGGCCGTCTCCGCGCTCCTCGCCAAGTCCGTCAGCCGCATCATCCTCACACGGCCCGCCGTCGAGGCCGGCGAACGCCTTGGCTTCCTCCCCGGCACCCTCCAGGAGAAAGTCGACCCCTATCTCCGCCCCCTCTACGACGCGCTCTTCGACATGCTGGATGCTGAGCGCGTCGAAAAGCTCCTCGAACGCAACACCATCGAAGTGGCGCCCATCGCCTTCATGCGCGGCCGCACCCTCAACGACAGTTTCATCATCATCGACGAGGCGCAAAACGCCACCACGGAGCAGATGAAGATGATCCTTACCCGCATGGGCTTCAACTCGAAAATGGTGGTCAACGGAGACGTCACTCAAATCGACCTCCCCAGCGGCCGCAAGAGTGGACTCATCCAGGCACTGGAGGTTCTGCGCGGCGTCCCCGGCATCGGCCTTGTCCACTTCGACGAACAGGACGTTGTGCGCCACACCCTGGTCCAGCGCATCGTCAAAGCCTACGAGCGGTACAATGAGCAGACCCAGGGCCGTCAGCTCTCACTCAGTCTCGGCCCCGCGCCGGAACCCACTCCGGCGGACCCTTCCTGATCTATGCCTGACGGCGACAGTTACATTCTGTACCGGCGTTCCTCCCTGCGTTCCGGCCGCCCCGCGCGCGAGGCTTTTGCCCGCGAACTCTCAAACAAAGTAGCCGGCGGTGGCGAGTTCCTCTGCCTCCTCACCGATGACCGCGAATTGCGCCGCCTCAACCGCCGGTTCCGCGGCAAGGACGAGCCCACCGACGTGCTCTCCTTCCCCGAACCCGGATCGCTCGGCGAGATCGCCATCTCTGTCGGCCGCGCCCGCCAGCAGGCCGCCGCCTTCGGCCACGATGTCGAAACCGAAATCCGCATCCTGATACTCCACGGCCTGCTCCACCTGCTGGGGTACGATCATGAAAACGACCGCGGCCGCATGGCTCGCGCCGAAGCCCGTTGGCGCGCCGCGTTCCATCTTCCTTCCGGGCTCATCGAGCGCACACAGCGCGGAAAATCCTGATGGTCCCCCTCTACATCGCCGCCGCCGCCACCTCTCTGGCCCTTCTCTCGCTCGCCACCTTCATCCAGTTGATGTACCTGGAATCGCTCCGCGTGCGTCCCCGCGAATTGCCCGCGCTCGAGTACTTCAAGGATGTCATCGAAGACCGCCTGGGAGTCCGCACCGAACAGGGCGCGCTCGCATTTTCCCTCTGGAAGCACTCACTCATCGCCCTGTTCGGCGTCCTGGCCGTGCTGCTCACCTTCGACGGCGAGTCGAAGACCCACGACCTCATCGAGGCCGCCTTCCTCTCCTGGCTCTCCATGGTCGCCGCCGGCTACATCGTTCCGCAAGCGCTCTACCGCCGCGGCTCCGGCCGCTGGATGGCCGCCGCCGTGCCTTTTCTCCGGATGATGATCTTCCTCATCCGCCCGCTCACAGCACTCTTCGGCTTCCTCCAATCGGTGGCTGAACTCGGTGAAGATCACGCAAATGAACCCGAAGCCGTCACCCAGGAAGAACACATTGAAGCTCTCATCGATGCCGGCACCGAGGAGGGCGTCATTGAGGAAGAGGACCGCCGCCTCATCCACTCCGTCGTTGCCTTCGGCGATAAAACCGTGCGTGAAGTGATGACCCCGCGGCCCCAAATCATCGCCATCGCCGCCAGCCGCTCGCTCGCCGATCTCCGCCAACTTGTCATCAACGAACAGTTCTCCCGGGTCCCCGTCTACGGCGACTCCCTCGACGACATCCTGGGCTTCATCCACGTCCGCGACCTCCTCGAACTCGAACCCGGTTCCCAGGCCTCCATCCGTGACCTGGTCCGCGACGTGAGCACCGTGCCCGAAACCAAGCCAGCCGACGACCTTCTTCGTGAAATGCAATCGAACGGCGTCCACATGGCCGTCGTCATCGACGAGTACGGCAATACCGCCGGCATCGCCACCATGGAGGATCTGGTGGAAGAGATCGTTGGCGAAATCCGCGACGAACACGAACCCGGCATGGACGTTCGCACCGACAACACCGGCGGCTTCATCGTCGCCGGCAGCTATGACCTGGACCACCTCGCCGAACTCGTGGGCTTCCGCCCCGACGAAGCCCCTGAATCGACAACCATTGGAGGCTTGATGACCGAATGGCTGGGCCATGTGCCCGCGCGGGGCGAAGCAGTTCAACGGGACGGAATCCGCATGGAGGCGCTCGCCTCGAATGACCTGCGGGTGGAGAGCGTCCGCATCTCCCGCCTGGCCACGGAGCAGCCCAGTGCCTGACGCTCACCGCTGCGGCTTTGTCACCATCGCCGGCCGGCCCAACGCGGGCAAATCCACGCTGCTCAATGCGCTGGTCGAAACCAAACTCGCCATTGTCGCCTGCAAACCCCAAACCACCCGCACCACGGTGCAGGGAGTGGTCACCGTGCCGGGCGCTCAGATCGTCTTCATCGATACGCCCGGCATCCACGAATCCGACTCCCTCATCAACCGCCGCATGATGCAAACCGTGCGCGGAGCACTCGATCAACCCGATCTCATTCTCTACCTGGCCGACGCCACACGCGGCTTCAGCCCGGAAGACGCCAAGGCCCTGGCCACCATCCGCCGCGCGCGCGAAGCCCATCCCGCCGGCGCCGCCTTTCTCATCCTCAACAAAGTGGACCTGGTGCGCGACAAGCGCGAACTGCTGCCGCTCATCGAAAAGTTCCAGGCCGAACTCGCGTTCGACGAGTACATTCCCATCTCGGCGCTCAAGAAAGACGGTGTCGCCAAGCTCCTTGACACCATCGCCGCCCGCCTGCCGGAAGGTCCGCCCATGTTCCCCGAGGACTACCTTACGGACCAGCCGGAACGCTTCCGCGCCGCGGAACTCGTCCGCGAAAAAATCCTCCGGCTCACCCGTCAGGAAGTTCCCCACGCCGTCGGCGTCGCCATCGAGAAATGGGAAGAGACTCCGCGCCTCACACGCATCACGGCCACCGTCATCGTCGAACGCAACGGCCAGAAGGCCATCATCATCGGTGAGCGCGGAGCCATGCTGCGCGAAATCGGCACCCAGGCCAGGCGCGAAATGGAAGAGCTTTTCGAAAAACGGGTGTTCCTGGAATTGTTCGTCAAAGTCATTCCCAACTGGCGCGAAAATCCGTCCCTGCTCAATGAGCTTGACTGGCGATCCATGACCGGCTCAGAATCAGAGTCAGGGAACCTTGAGTCATGAAGAGAATACTGACACTCCTCATCCTGCTGCTGGCCGCCGCCTTCACCTCCGCGGCACAGAAACAGCCGCCCACCGATGATGAGATCTATGATCGCGTCCGGCTTCAACTGAGCGGCGATGCCGAGGTGAAAGGCGGAGCCTTCGAAGTCATCGTCAAGGACGGTGTCGTCACCATCCGCGGCAAAGTCGAAAAGGAAAAGTACAAGTCCAAGGCGGAAAGGCTCGCCAAGAAGGTCAAAGGCGTCAAGCAGGTGGTCAACGAACTCAGGGTAGGCTGAAACCCGCCACCCCGCGCGCGATCACTCCCGGTTAGTTCACCACGCTTCGGGCCCGTCCCTCGCTCCCAACCCACAGCCCCTTCAGCGCCGCCTCGCCGGGCGGCCGGGCGGTCAAACGCGGCCGCAGCACCAGCAGCGTCTGCCCCGATGTATCCGTCCGGTCCCGCTTGCTCAGCAACGGCCCAATCAGCGGCACCCGGGCCACCCCGGCAATTCCCTTGAGCGCCCGCACCTCGTTGGCGCTCAACAGCCCGGCCGCAATCGCGTACTCCCCGTTCCGCAGCCGCACTTTCGAGGTGAACTTCCGGTTTGAGATCACTGGAATTCCATTCAGCGTCTCGCCCGTCAGAACCTTGAACTCACTCTCCACGTCCAGGGACAACTCGTCGCTATTGTGAATCCTCGGGGTCACCTTGAGTGTCAACCCCAGGTCCTCAAACTGGATATTGGGTGGCGCGGCCAGCCCCCCCAGCCCGCCAAACCCGCCGCCAAAGCTCCCGGTGATGATCGGGTAGCGGTCGCCAATATGCACCTGTGCCGCCTGCCCGTCCACGCTGCGCATCTCCGCCCGCAGCAGCGCCGTCGAAACGGAATGAGTCATGCTGGCGAACAACTCGGCGTCCGCCACACCCAGTCCGAACAACGTGCGTCCGCCGCCAAAGGTCAGGAATCGCGTCACCCCTTGCGGCAGGTCCGAAAACACGCTCCGGCTCACCCGGCCCAGATGCGCCAGATTCCACACCGCGTCCCAGTTCAGCCCCACACTCGTTTCGCGCTTACTCTGCACTTCGTAGAACTCAACCTCCAGCGACAGCTCCGCCCGATGCTGCAGCAACTGCTGGAACAGATTCACCGCCGGACGCACCTTCGATACCCGATCCCGCACCAGCACCACCCGCTTGCCGTTGTCCACGGCGAATTTCTGAATGTCGAACAACTGCTGCACCCCGCGAGCCAGTTCCTGCACCTCCTGGACGGAAACCGGCGCCGGTAGCGGGATGGTCACCGCCACGCTCCGCTCCTGCTCCTGCCGCTTCTGCTGCGTGTCGCGAGCCACCAGCATCAACCGCGCGCCCAGCGGCGCGGCAAACGAGTTCGTCAGCGTGCAGATTGCGTGCAGGGCTTCTCCAAAATCCACCTGCGTCAGCCGCAGCTTGTGGCGCGCCGCCCCGGTGTACTCCGAATCGAAGATCACCTCGATCCCGAAACCCCGCGCCATCTCCTCGAACAGCGCCTTATCATCGCCATCAATGCTGACGTCGCGCCGCCCCGCCGCGGGAGCCAGCTCCGGCGGAGCCTTCATCCGCTCCACCATCGCCAGATCCTCGTCGCTGATGTTCGTCTGGGCGCCGGAAAGCCGCACCACGGCGGGGTCCGGCGGCAAGTCCGTCTTGGTTGCGGCCTGTGAAAGCGCCGGGGCCAGGGAGCTTTTCTCCGCCAAAGCGGCCTGGGTGCGCAGCGCCTGGCTGCGGGCCCACCACTTTGGATTCCCCGGCTCCGCCAGCGCTGCCTGGGCATACAGCGCATAGGCCAACGCCAGGTCACCCTTCCGCTCCGCCTTCCTGGCCGCCGTCTCAATCCGCCAGACGTTCAGTTCCTGGCCGGTAAGCACAGTTCTGCCCGCGCTCAGCAGCAATATCAGACCGGCCATGCGGGCGAAAGAATGCACCTAAAGGGTCTGACGCGCCGCCCGCCCCGGACGTGCAGTCTCACACCCGGGCAGGACCTGCCGAAGAGCGAACATGTGGAGTACCCTCGGTTCAACCCCCACCCGCCCCAGGATTACGATTCGCTCGACATCCCCCAAACCCTCGTCGTCGATCTCATGGTCCGCCGGCTCATGCTGGAAGGTTTCTCCAGCATCCACTCCCTCTGCGACTCCCTCAAGCTCTCGGCCCGCATCATCGAACAGACCTTCCGCCACCTCCGCCAGCAGCAACTGGTGGAAGTGAAAGGGATGTCCGGCAACGACTATCAGTTCGTCCTCTCCCAGGCCGGCAAGCAACTCGCCTCGGACCGGTTTCAGGTCAGCCAGTACGCCGGCGCCTGCCCCGTCTCACTCAAGGAATACAGCCAGGCCGTCCGCGCCCAGACCGCCCGTGTCCGCATCGACCGCACCTCGCTCCGGCGCGCCTTCTCAGACCTTGTCATACGCGAATCCCTGCTCGATCAACTCGGCCCCGCCCTCATCTCCCAGAACTCAATCTTCCTCTACGGCCCCTCCGGCAATGGGAAAACGTCCGTCGCCGAGCGTATGCTCCGCGTCTACGGCGACTACATCCTCATCCCCCACGCCATCGAGGTCGACGGCCAGATCATCTCCCTCTACGATCCAGTGGTGCATGAAGCCGTCCAGGCCGATCATCCGGATCTCGACCCGCGGTGGGTGCTCTGCCGCCGTCCTTGCATCATCGTCGGCGGCGAGTTGGTTCCCAGCATGCTCGAACTGCGCCTGGACGACTCCACGGGCATCTACGCGGCCCCGCTCCAGCTCAAGGCCAGCAACGGCATCTTCATCGTCGATGACTTCGGCCGCCAGCTCATCTCCCCACGCGATCTCCTCAACCGGTGGATCGTTCCGCTGGACCGCCGCGTCGATTACCTCACGCTCCGCTATGGCGTGAAGTTCCAGGTCCCCTTCGAAATGATGGTTGTCTTCTCCACCAACCTCGACCCGCGCGACCTTGCCGATGAAGCTTTCCTGCGCCGCATCCAGAACAAGGTGCTCATCGAATGCATCGACGGACAGTCCTTCGATGCCATCTTTGACCGCGTCGCGGAGAATCGTAAGATCATCACCGGCCCGGCCAGCGCCGAAGCTCTCCGCCGCCTCTGCCAGCGTTTCGGAAGCGGAGAACTCCGCGCCTGCTACCCGAATGACATCTGCAGCCTTCTGCTCTCAATCAGCCAGTATGAGAATCGCCCCGCGGAAGCCACCGAGGAGAACCTGGAACGCGCCGCGCAACTCTACTTCGCCAGAACCGAAATGCCCATCACCCCGCATGGCGGATTCTGACCTCACCCGGCGCTGCCTCCGCGCTGGCTACTTCACGAAGTACCCGCTCCGGTGCCGCAGCCGCACCCCGGGCCGCTTTGAGGAAACCGTCACGTTCCGGAACGCCCCCGGCCGCTCCGTATTCGATGAACGATAGGCCACCTGGTAGGACCCTCGCAACTGCGCCCCAATCTTCCGGAACGCCTCCCGCAGATCGTCCGTCGCCTCGAAGTACTCTCCGCCCGTGTCCGCCGCCAGCCGCCGCATCACACTCCGCCCGTACACGTTCCGCCCGGACGACGGCCCCTTCTCCTCCAGGTAATGCACCCCGAAGATCACTACGTCGGAGTCCTGCGCAGCCTCAAGAACTTCCATCATGTGGTGCGCGCTGGCATTGTCCTCGCCATCGGAAAAAAGCAGCAGCGCACGCCGTCCACGCTCAACCTGGGCAAGCTTCTCCGCAATGGTGTGATACATCCCGTCGTAGACCGCGCTTCCAAGATCGCGCCGGATTCTCGGGCCCAGCAGGGGATACTCCGATGGGTGCTTGCGGTACTCCCCGGCGCTCCGCACAATCGCCTCACTCGACCCGGTGAAATCCTGCACCAGCCGCACGGAGTTCGCAAACCCGGCCAGCATCGCCCGGTCCTGCTGCCCCAGGGTCGATCGCAGAAACGCCTGAATATCCCGCCGGTGCCGGTCGAAGAACTTCTCCTGGCTGCCGCTCACGTCCATCACCAGCCCCAGGCTCAACTCCACGTCGGCGCTGCGGCTGAAGTACTCAATCTTCTGCGGAGTTCCATCCTCCAGAATCTCCAGATCCTCGCGCGCCAGATCCGCGATCAGCTTGCCGGTCGAGGCGTCCGCCGCCGTCACCGTCAGGTTCACCAGGCGAACCTCGGTCCGGATCACGGTCTGGCTTTGCACAAGCCCGGCCAATAGGAACAAAGCGGTCAACACAGTAGTCTTAAAGACGCGGAGAAGCGCGCCGGGTTCCCCTAAAAACTCAACCGGAGTTGGAACCGGAACGTACGCCCGTCATTCAGCGTGTTGGTGATCTTCCCAAACGCCGGTGAACTCAAATCCAGGTTCGGCTCGGCAAACTGCGGCGTGTTGAAGAAGTTAATCGACTCCACCCGGAACACCAGCGTCTTGTCCGCCACGCTCCAACTGCGGGAAATCGCTCCATTCACATTCGCGATCCCACCGCGCCGGAACGTCCCGGTTCCCAGGTTCCCACGCAAATCCGTGGCCCCGATGTTGGCAAACGCCTCTCGCGGCAACAGCGCCACACTGGTGTCCGGGTGGCCCACACGGCGCCCCAACACGCCCGGATCCACAAGGTTCGGCCGGTCGCCCTGCGTGCCATCGACGTTCCCGTAGCCGGGCGAATCGCTCCCGCTGATCACCGTGAACGGCATCCCTGTCTTCCCCAGCCACACGCCTGAGACACTCCACCGGCCGAACAGCCGCCCAGCCAGCCCATGGGCAGCCGGCACCGCATACGCCGCCCGCACCAGCCCGGCATGCGACTGATCGAACACGCTCGGCCCCTTCAGGTCCGCATGCACAATAAACTGGGACTGGCTATAACCCTGCCGGGCGTCGTCCCCGGCAGCCGTGTTCGAATACGCCGCCCCGGTGTCCAGCGCCTTGCTGAACCAATACGAAGCGTCCACGGCCAATCCGTGCCAGTTTGCCGCGATCAGCGAAACCCGGGCCGCGTCAAAGTACGCGTTCGCCATGTTCGTCACACGCCGCACCTCAAAAAACCGCGTATCCGGACGGCGCAGGTTGATCGTCCCGGTCTCCTGCCGGATCCCATTCACCGGCGTGGCCCGGTTCTCGTGCAGCATCATGAACAACTGGTGAGACCGGCTGCCGGTGTACCCCAACTGGAACTTCACATTCCGCCGCAACTCCCCTTCCCAACTGAAACTGTACTGGTGCGTGTACGGCGCTCGCAGGTCGCGCGGCACCCGGAACACCGTGGCCCGCGCGTTGGGGTTCAGTTCCACGCCGCTCAGCGGATCCGCGACATCGGGCAGTATCACTTCAAACTTCTGAAACATGGGCGGGTTCCACCGCACCTGCTGCAGGGTGATGGGAAAAATGTCGCCATAATGCATGCCGTAGGCCGCCCGAAGGACGCCCCATCCACCCGGCAGCCTCTGCGCCAAACCAAACCTCGGCGCCACATTGTCGCGATCCCCGGCAAAATCGATCAGCGTCAGGTTGTTCACTTCTCTCAGCCCCAAGAACGGCTGATACCGAATACCGAACGTCAACGTCAGCCCGCCCCGCACCCGCCAGGTATCGCCCGCATACAGGTGCTGCTCCCACCCCCGGAATCCGCGGCCGATCTCGCCCGCGCCGCCACTGTAACGGCTAGGCACGGCGAGCAGAAAATTCTCAATCGCCGTCCGTCCGAAGTCGTTGCGAAACTGCAGCGTACCCCGGTTCGAACTCGCCTCGCGCCCGTTGAAGTGCAGCCGGGCCACTTCCCCGCCCGCGCTGAGCGTATGGTTCCTCTTCTGGCTGCGAACCAGTCCACTCAGACGATACCGGTTCTGCGCCCGGTCCAGCGGTACACTCGAATTCGGGCCCAGCCGCTCGAACGCCGTTCCCACCACAACCTGAGGCCCCACCGCGTTCGGCTCCGCCATCAGCAAAGATCGCACCCTGTCATACCCCGCCGTGATCTCCGCATTTGACGCCGCCGATAGAATTCGCACCCACGTCAACCGGGAAGTGTGCGACTTCGTCGTCGTGTCCGGGTTCTGTCCGGCCACCAACTGGAACGCGTCCAACTGCTGATTCGTCAACGCATGGCGCGCGAAAATCCTGTTCTTCGCGCCCGCTTCCTGATCGATGCGCGCCGAAGCCGCGTCCGTATCGATCGCCTGCCGCGCATTTGTGTTCAGCGCCCGTGGGTCAATGTCGGTCCGGTTCGGCAGCTCACGCGGGTAGGCGTCCAGATATCGCTGAATGACACGGCGCCCGGCCACGTTCGGCCCCAGCGGGGTCCGCTCATTCGGCAGCGGCACCAGGACGTTGCCATTCACAAACCCGTGGAGTTTCTGCTGGGAAAGGTCCACGCTGCCCTGCGCCCCGCGCCAGAACGGCGCGGCCAACTGCAAACCATACTGATTATCCTGCGCCGGCTTGACGCCGCCCACCTGAAAAAAAGACCGCGCCGAAAGCGCACTGTTTCCATGGCCGAAAGTCGCCTCGCCATGCAGCGCTGAAACACCCTTGGCTACCGCCACATGAATCGGGCCCGGTGGCGGGTTCCCGAACTCCGTGCCGAAATAGCCCCGTTCCGCGCGGAATTCCGTCACAATCGTCGCCGTCGTGCCCATGCGCACGTTCAACTCTTTCAACGCATTGTTGTCGATCAGGTTGAACTGAACATTTTCATTCCGGCGGCTCTCGCCTGAACTGGTGTCCGTTTTCCCCAACAGATTCAGGGTCGTTCGATCCGGGGGTTTCGCCTCAGCAGCGGCCGGCGCCTCCGCCGGCGCCCCATCCCTGGTTGGGCGTGTATCGGCTGTGCGTGGATCTTCTGTGCGTGGATCCGAGGCGCGTTCGTCGCCCACCAACAGGGCATGCGCCGCAAGAATCGCCTGAAACCACATGGAATCTTTATTCTGACAGACCAGGGCTCGTTTCCGCCTCGCCCCGCCGCCGCCCGAAGAACTCCCGCAGCAGTTCGACGCATTCGGCGCCCCGCAACCCCTCCCGCACCTCAACGCGGTGGTTCAACAGTTCCGAATCGGCGATCCGGAACTTGGACCGGGTCCCCCCAAATCGCAGATCCCGCGCCCCAAACACCACCCGCGCCACCCGCGCGTGCACCAGCGCTCCGGCGCACATCGGGCAAGGCTCCAGCGTCACGTACAGCGTCGCTCCCCCAAGCCGGTAGTTCCCGGCCGCCTTTCCCGCCGCCCGCAGCGCCAGAATCTCGGCGTGACCCGACGGGTCGTTCAACCCCACCGGGGCGTTCCAGGCCTCCCCAAGGCATCGTCCATCGGCGCCCACCACCACCGCGCCCACCGGCACTTCACCGGCCTCACCGCCAAGCCGGGCCAGATCAAGAGCACGCCCCATCCAGCGTGAATCGGCGTCCGTGAACGGTTCGTCGGCCGGCACCGGCGTTTCGTCCGCCGCCGGCCCCCGTTCGTCGAAATCGCTCCATCGCGCGCCAGACATTCCCTTAGAATGAAGAATACTATGGCGCGATACCTTTCCCTGATGTGGAAGAACGCACTGCGGAACCGGCGGCGCAGTATTCTCACCATTTGCAGCATCGGCGCTTCTTTCTGCCTGCTCGCGGTCCTCATGACCATGTACCAGGCCCTGTTCAACGCGGATACTCCCGAATGGCAGTCCCGCATTCTGGTGGTTCGTAACCGGGTCTCGCTCACCATGTCGATGCCCATCTACTATCGCGAGCGCATTCTCAAAGTCTCTGGCGTTGAAGAGGCCTACGTCTCCCAGTGGTTCGGTGGCTCCTACAAAGACCCGCGCGATATCCGCAATCAGTTTGCCCGCTTCGCCGTGGAGCCGGAGCGAATGTTCCGGGTCGAACGCGCCATGAAGGTGCCGGAGGACCAGAAGAAAGCGTTCATCGCGGACCGCCAGGGCTGCATCGTCGGCTACAAGCTGGCCCGCAAGTTCAACTGGAAACTCGGCGACCGCGTGCACATCACCGGCGACATCTTCCCGGGCCAGTGGGAATTCATCATCCGCGGCATCTATGAGCATCCCGACGAGTCCGATTCGCTCATGTTCCACCTGACGTACCTGTTCGAAAGCCTGCCTCAGGGCCGCCGCGACTTCGCTGGCACCTTCACCCTGCTGGCCGATGCGCCCGGTTCCCTCACCCGAATCTCACAGGAGATCGACGGCGCCTTCCGCAACTCCCCCGTTCAGACTCGCACCGAGACGTTGAAGGCGTTCCTGCTCAGCTTCACCGCCTTCCTCGGCAACGTCAAGCTGTTCCTGTTCGCCATCTGCGCCGCCGTCACCTTCACCATTCTCCTGGTCTCCGCCAACACCATCGCCATGTCCGTGCGTGAACGGGTTCGCGAAGTGGGCGTGATGAAGACCCTCGGCTTCACGCGGGAGTCCATCCTGGGCATCCTGGTCGGCGAATCGATTGTCATGTCTCTGCTCGGTGGGGCGCTCGGCTGCGGCCTTGCCTACTTCGTCGCACTGGGCGCGCGGGAAGCCATGGCGTCCTTTGTCTTCCAGTTCAACAACCTCTCACTCCCGCTTCCCATGGCCGCTCTGTGCATGGGCATCGCGGGAGTCATCGGCGCCGTCAGTTCCCTGGTTCCGGCCTGGAACGCCTCCCGCACGCCGATCATTGATGCCCTGAGATCCACGGTGTAATTGCATGGCCATCCCGCTCAACTACAATGTCCGCAACCTGATGGTCCGCAAGACCACCACGTTCATGACCGCGCTCGGCATCTCGCTCACTGTCGCCGTGCTGCTCGCTGTCATCGCCCTTCTCAACGGTCTTTGGACAGCCTTCAGCATCTCCGGCGACCCGCTCCAGATCCTGGTCATGCGCAAAGGCTCCACCGCCGAACTCTCCAGCAACTTCAGCCGGGCACAGTACCAGGACCTCAAGTTCAAGCCAGGCATCGCCAAGTCCAAGGCCGGCGAACCCATGGTTTCCCTGGAAATGGTCCAGATCATCAATCTCCCCAGCGTCGACAGCCCGGACGGCATGAACATCACCATCCGCGGCATCCTTCCGGTCGGCTTCGAAATGCGCTCCGGCCTGCGAATCTCTGAAGGACGCATGTTCGAGACCGGCAAGCGGGAAGTGGTGGTTGGCAAGAGCGTCGCCAAGCGCTACCCCGCCGCCCGCATGGGCAGCCAGATCGAATTCGGCCGCGGAAAGTGGACCGTCGTCGGCATCATGGACGCCGGCCAGGGCGCCGTCAACAGCGAGATCTTCCTGGATCTGAACCAGGGCGCCTCGGACTTCAACCGCTCCGAAGTCCTAAGCTCCGCCCTGGTGCGCGCGGCCGACCCCGTGGCCCACCAGGCCCTCATCAACGACCTCACCGCCGACCAGCGCCTCAACGTCACCGCCGAAGGGGAAAAGGCCTATCTTGAGCGGCAAACCCAGTCCGGCATCCCCATCTTCGCCATCGGCATCCTGGTCTCAAGCATCATGGCCGTCGGCAGCTGCTTTGCCGCCATGAACACCATGTACGCCGCCGTGGCACGCCGCGCCCGCGAAATCGGAACCCTTCGCGTGCTTGGCTTTTCACGGTTCAGCATCCTGTTCAGCTTCTTTGCCGAATCGCTCATGCTGTCCCTGCTCGGCGGGCTTCTCGGCATCCTTCTGGTGTTGCCCCTCAATAACATCACCACCGGGCCCACATTTCCGTTTTGAGCCGCGCGTGCGAATCTCCTGGATGCTCGTCCGCATCAATATCGATAGGGGTTTGAAGGCAGCGAAGACCCCTGCGGAGGACAGCACCCAATGGGTGACAAACAAAACCAGCCCTTTCAGCTCTCGTTC